>Ga0207433_10000352_pt1 | contig 106080 bp, 111 predicted proteins | sample YelNatPaOPGAMG01_FD_187559 | JGI IMG/M metagenome (GOLD analysis project Ga0207433, IMG submission 187559) | Hot spring thermophilic microbial communities from Obsidian Pool, Yellowstone National Park, USA - OP-RAMG-01 (SPAdes) (version 3) | ecosystem: Environmental > Aquatic > Thermal...
ATAACATCAGTCCAAAGGAGTACAAGCGAAGATATTTAGAAAACAAGGAAAAATACAATCAGGCAGGGTAAGTTAGAATGGTCAAAACACTAAGCTCGGATTGGTACGAAAATTGGGGGAGCTTACATAACCATTATGCAAAACGCACTAAAAAGTGGGCATAGAGATATAGAGCAGTTTTTAGTGTTAAAATATATATTTGATCCATTTGCTAAAAGGCTGCTAGAGGATAGATATGGTAACTTTTATACCATCCTAGCGGATTGCAATAATGCTTATCTTGCTGATAGTGATGAGGGTAGAAGATTTGTGATAGGGAAACACAAAATTGGAGACATGAGAGAATTTGGAGAGGTCTCACTAATTGTGACACCATTCCCAAAGATCCCACAGCTTAACAAATTGGTCTAATTGTACTATGCCACTCCGACATGTGGCCGAATGTTCCGCTATTTGCAGATATCATGTTGAGGAAGAATAATTTGGTTGAAGGCAGAATGATAAATGCTAAGGAGATAGTGCATGAGAGATATTGCTAGTGTAAAAGCTTATGATATAAGTGAAGTACTTCAAGTGATTAGTGTGAGGGATAATGTGAGAGATTTCTTGAAGTATTTTATTGATGTTTCTAGTGAGATAGTTGGTAATAGTGGGGCTGGTGGATATAGTATTAAGATACCACCATTGATCTATAACGAGGTGAATACTGATATCCAGTTTTATCACAGGTATTTCTTTGATGTGTTGGTTAAGTGGTTGAGTGGTGGAAATAATAAGGTAAAGAGAGATTTGCATGGTGCTATTGTGTATGGTGGAAAGGCTTGGGATAAGAAGATGGGGTATAAAGCTGAGTATACTGAGATGCTGATGGTTGTATTTAATGCTATGTACAGATTGTTTTATGGGCACAATGATAACAAGATGATAGTTTATAATAGTTGCTTGTATAGCTGTAATGATTATATTGTGAATGTTGATGTGCAGGCTATTAAGGGTGATGTGATTAATGGTTTTGGTTTGGATAGGGATATTAGTAATTATTTGATGATGTGTGAAGCTAAGGGGATATATAGGGTTGATACCCTAGCTTTTGGTTATAAAAAGGTGTCTAAATATGTTGCTGATTTAAAAGTAGATGATGTGAAAGTACCAGTATACAATAACTTGTTTTATCAGGATGTTTTGTTTGGAAAAGCAAAGGAATAAATTTTTTCCTCTTCTTATAAATATATATAGAAAATTATCTATTTATCTGAGAGCTAGTATAATAAAACTAGTTTCTTAAAACTATATATAAGTTACTAAATACAAGAGAGCTATATTATTATAGCAATGTTAATAAAGCTATATTGTCCCATCAAAATTGCAAAAAAAATGTTTTAAAAATATTTGGCGTAAGTAAACAATAAAATACAATTACAATTATATGCCTCTATTTTGCACAAAAACGTGCTAAATTTAAACTATAACCACATTTATAGGTAACCCAGGCAAGCAATTACAAAATGGCAAATTTAGCCATTTTTGTTAATTTAAATCATTATTTAGTAAATAGTTTACTTTTTATCTTTGTCTAGACCTCCAGTTTTATCTTTCCAACAGCGTAGTTATGTACCAGTGCACCAATGATATTTTGGTATGGTATACCAGTTTCTGTTGCTTTTGATTTTATGATTTCAATATCACCAGCACCAAGTTTTATGGTTATTTGAGTTTTGTCCATTTTGTAAGGTTTCGCACTGCTAAGAGTCTGTTTGATTCTGTTTGATTCTTTAGTATCAACTTTCTTCCACTCACCACTGTTAAAGCTGTCTATAATGTCTTTTTCATCATTATCTAAAGGCATTACCGCTGGATTATTATTATTTCTTGGCATTCTGTTTTACTCCTTATGTTTTTTGTTAGCTTTTCTACTTGGAAAAGCTGTCTTTAAAAAAAGTTCGTCACTACTTTCAACAAAAGCAACTACCCAAATATAATCATTGATAAGAACTTCTACAAGCTTTTGATTTGGATATTTATCTCTGTTTGGATGCTCATAGATATCAATCACATTTCCATCTTGTAAGTTCTGAACCACGACTTCAAATGAAATATTACGCTCTTTTTGAAGCAGTATGTTTTTTTCTTCACTCCAATTATATCGTTTATTCATACTTCTCCTTGAGTTACTGAATAATTATAATGTAATTATTTTAATAACTGCTTTAACCTTTGCAAAAAATAAATATGTAACTATTATGTAACTATTTTGAACGAATTATTTTTTCAGATACAAAGACATAGCAAAATAGCGACAACGCGTTTTTAAAGACATTTAGTCATAAATTTGCTTCTTGATTTAGCTGTAAGGCTGTTATAGTTATGGAGCTTAGCTTAAGGAAGAAGTAGGCTTTAAGATTTTTGTAAGTCCTTAGTGTAAGCTTAGCTTTGTTTCTCCAGATGACCCATTATTGGTTTCCATTGAATGTTTTAAGCTACCAATTGTCTATACATATGTATAAAAGAAAACTAAAAAAACATACAAATGCCGTAAACCCATATAAAATAAGGGGTAAAACGCTTGAATTGATACAGCGACGGTGTTATATTTTTGATTCTTGGACAACTTTCTTTCCATTTTCGGAACTATCACTCCAAAAAATGGATATGTTTAAATAAAAAAATTAGTCCTCATTTTGCTTGTTTTTCTTGTCTAAATCAATCTCCTTTTTGCTTTTAAAAAATTTCCTTGTCACTTCATGTCTTTTGTTTGGTATAAGGTGAGAATACCTAATAACCATTTCAAGTGTTTTGTGACCTAGCTGGTCTTTTATATGCATAATATCAAGACCTGCCATTGCTAGCCAGCTTGCATGCGTATGACGCAATGAATGAGGTGTTATACGTAGGTTTGATGGGGCTTTCTTGTTGCCTTTTATAACTTCATCAGTGATTGTCTGCCATTGATCAGGCATTTGTTGCAACTGTCCACCTTTATTGTTTGGGACTATGTATCTGCTTTCATTTTGTTCGCCTCTCAGATCTTCAAGTACAGCCTCTAATCGCTTTGATATTGCAATCCATCTGGCGTTGCCGTCTTTAGTGCTTGGAAAGTAGATTGTCATACTGTCTGTATTAATATCACTCCATGTTCTTGATGCAACCTCGCTAAATCTAGCACCAGTATCAAGTAAAAAAACTGTAAGTTGGTACAATCGCTTGTTTTTTGCGCATTGCATATAGTAGAGCAGGGTGTCTGCTTGCTCGTATGTTAAAAATACCTCTCTAGCATTATCAACCTCAAGCATTTGTATATTATCTACAGGATTTTTAACCTGCTTGATTATTTCTCGCTCTATTGCAAAGTTAAAGACCTGTCTAACTGTAGCGATCACATTGTTTTTGGACTTGTCGCTAAGCTCACTGACACCTTGTTTTACTGGTTTTAGTTCGCTTCGGATTTTTTCTAGTAGTTCAGTGCTTATTTGGAACATTGGCAAATGCCCTATTTTTGCCTTTAAATGATGATTATAAACACCTATGTCTTCCCTTAGGGAACTCTTGTCGCTTCTAGCGGTCTTGTAGAGCTCAAATATTTCATCGAATGTTTTACCTCCACGTTCAAGCCTAAGTTTGCGCGCTGTCTGCGGTAACTCATCTCCATGTCTTAGCTTATGTAGTACCTCCGCCCTTTTGTTGAAGCAGTAATCAGCTCTAATACCCTCTGAATATTTGCCTATCTTGTCTTCATGCAGTTTTTGATCAAGTGGATTCTTATATAATATCACAAATGATTTGTCGCCATCTGCTAATTCATAGTAAAAAACACCTGGAAACTTCGTCTTAATCTTCTTTGTTTTTTCTGACTTATGCTTTGCTTCTTTCATATAATCTTTCCCAACCCATTCCCAACCTGATAATGAAAAATAGGCTTATTTTGTGATAAAAGGTGAAAAAGGCATAATTTCATTGGTGCCTTACAATACCGATGGTTGATTATATTTATAAAAACTTGAAAATCTTTGAAAAATCATCCCGAACAGCCTCATAACCGGTTGGTCGCAGGTTCGAGTCCTGCAGAACCCACCAACCTTTTGGTGGAACCCACTACAAATAAAGCCTCCATTTCTTTACTTTTTAACCCCAAATATACACTTTAACAGCAGTTTTTCAACACCTTTTGGAACACATACGGTACAAAAAGCGGAACAGTTCTTAGCCTGATTTTTAATAAGTGCTGGAATAAAATGTATCTACAAAAAAGAAACAACATTTACTATGTCAGATATTACGAGTTTGGAAAAGATATAAAGAAAAGTCTATATACATCAAGCCGTAAAATTGCTACGATGAAAGTTAGGGAGTTTCTGTTAAACCAAGGGAGCAACTTGATTAAATATAAAAACCTTGATATTAGCTCTTTTATAAAAGAGATACAGCATATTTTAGGAGAATATCAAGATAGAGCACTAAGCGAATTTGGCGAGATAGAAACGGCAAGGTTTGAAGCGATTGGTAGGTTTAACGAAGAGAGCATTTCCAAAAAGTTAGAAGAGTATGAGAACCTAATTTTTGACATAAAAAATAAAAACCTTATAGCTAATGAAGCACTAAAAATCATAAAGAGAGACAAGGCACTAACCGAGTTCTTAAAGCAACTAAGCCAAAAAGAGGAAAAGGAACTTTTCTTTGAAATGCTTTTAAAGATTGAAGCACAGGTTTTAAAAACAGACCTTTATAGAGTTGAGCAGTTTAGAGATTTAAAATCTTTTGAAATTAAGACAAATACAGCACAAAATACCCCAAAAAATGAAGAAAAACCGCTTAACCATACAAATCTGTCAAGCGAAGCGTTAAATTAGACTATTTCAACTCTAACTTTTTTGCCTATTGCCGTCGCAGCACTTTCTATTGTGGCGAGTGTAACGCTTGTATTTTCTGGGTCTAGCAATCTGTTTAATGCTGCCCTACTTGTATGCATTCTTTTTGCCATATCACTTTTTGATATGTTTGCTGTTTTTATAATTTCCTCTATTTGATAAGCCAAAACCCTTTTTGCAGCTACCGCAGAAGATTCAGCCAGTATGCCTTCTTCTGTCAAAAAGCTATCAAATGAGCTTCCGATACCCTGTTTAGTTTTCATTTTATTTCCTTCAGTCTTTTGAGAGATAAGTCAATCTCTTCTTTTGGTGTTTTCTGTGTCTTTTTGATAAAGCCATTTAGTAGCACCATATAACTATCAACTATAGCAAAAATTACTCTAGCGATTCTACCGCTTGAAATATTACTTCTAACCTCATATAGTCCACCACCTAAGGCTCTTGAAACTGGCATTCCAATTGGCCAACCAAATTCAACTGTCTTAATATCAGTTCCAACTGTTAGCCTGTCTTCAGCTTCTAAAGATTTTAGCCACTCCCTAACTGGTTCATTTCCTGCTGGTGTCCGATAAAAGGCTACTGTGATTCTTTTGCTCATTATATAGTGTATCAAATTTGATACAGTTTGTCAATGCTATTAACTAAAAAGAAGTGTTAAGTTTATTGTGAAATCTATCTAATAGTGTAAAGTGCATTTTACACAGCTAGCTATTTATGAATTTTATTCCGCTTTCAGCACCATATATATTCCAAGCACAATCAAAAATAATCCAAATACAATTTTCAAAATATGATCATCCAAGCCGTTTGCTATTTTAGCGCCAAACCAACTTCCAACAATCAAAGAGACGGCGACAATCATGGCAACCTTAAAGTCAACGTTGCCGTGTTTGTAATACTCTAACGCCGCCGCTATCCCTACTGGTGGAAGCAATACTGCAAGCGTGGTACCTACTGCCATTTTTTGTGAAAAGCCTGCAAAATAGACTAGTGCAGGCACAAGAACGACGCCTCCTCCTATTCCAAAAATACCGGCTAACAATCCAGATGCAGCACCTATCGTAACAAATATCAACCATGTCATTATCTATCCTTTATCATACAAGCACTCTCACCATACGGACTAACGATTAGCGCCTTGAACTAGATCGCCGGCATTCTCCATTAGATACTTTTTGAGCCTATCTTTATCATCGACAGAAAGTTTATCTATACCAAATTTTTTCATCTCTTCCGGAGTATTCATGATACTTTCCCACTCTTTTTGAGACTTAAATTCAGGGTGCAAATGTAGCTTGCTAGCAAGCACCCTTCCTTCGTCGGCAAGACAAGATACACCGATCAACACACCTATGATAATAATCATTTTTTTCATCTAAACAACTCCAATCTTTAATTTTAATAATCTATCATGAATTATTTTACTAATTATAAACTGTTGGTAGATTTATAGTCTCAGTGGCAAACTAAATGACGCAAAATGAATATCTATAAAATTAACTAATTTCTTGACAATCTTAGTCCAAAATACTACAATTAAATTGATAATATTAATAAGTCAACATTAAAGGAACTAAGATGGGCTGGTTTAATACTGGTGCAGAACAAAGACTTGAAGCAGAACTATCCGCACTGAAAAAAGAGAGAGATGAACTTAAATTTGAAAACTCAAAGTTGCGTGATGAAATATCAAAAATTGAACTTTCATACGAGGAAAAACAGAAGCTTACAAGCCCTTACGAACACTTATTTGTTTTCCAAAACGAAAAGTTAAAAGAAGGTCTTTTAGAAATACAAAAAAACTTTGCAGAATCGGTAGGCAACTCAAAAAGCTCACTAAACGAAACCGGTCAAATAGCAGACAATTTTAGTGAACTAACCAATATTATAGAATCGCTAGTTTTCAAAATAAATGAGCAATCCGGTCTATTCCACGATACTGCCACTACAATTCAAGCATTATCAAATAGAACAAGAGAGATTAGTACAATTTTGTCTCTAATTAAAGATATTGCGGATCAAACAAACTTGCTAGCGCTTAATGCCGCAATAGAGGCGGCTCGTGCCGGTGAACACGGTAGAGGTTTTGCCGTCGTTGCCGACGAAGTTAGAAAACTTGCAGATAGAACTCAAAAGGCTATTAGTGAAATTAGTGTTGTGGTTATGTCTATCGAGCAAGAGGTAAAAGATGTTGATTCAAAATCAGAACAAGTTATAGACACAATAGGCTCCATAAGTGAACAGGTACAAAAATTCCAAGTCGATCTAACATCAGAAATGTCAATGTTTACAAATTTCGTAAATCATATACATGATATTACTGACGGCGTATTTATGGGTCTTGCCAAGCTAGACCACATTATCTGGAAGGTTAACACTTATTTGTCTGTCGGACACAAAAAAGAGGCTTTTGCTTTTGTAGATCATCACAATTGTCGTCTTGGAAAATGGTATTACGAAGGGGAAGGTGCGGCATACTTCGCAAAAATGCCTAGCTTCAAAACACTAGAAACACCTCATGCTCAAGTTCATACGGCAACAAAAAAAGTATTTGATGTTATAGAACATCACAATACGGATCTCGGTAAGCTTCAAGATTACTTCAAAGAGATGGAAGACGGAAGCAAACAAGTATTTGCTATTTTAGATCAAGTTTTGCACGAAAAAAATAAAAAATAATTTTATTTTATTATCTATAGGCGCAAACCACTTCGAACTCTAAAAAATCCAAAGGGTAGTTCTTTATAAGCGCTACCGTTTGTTTATAGCTCAGTCTATTATTTCCACCAGAAATACCGCTTTTTTTTATGTATCTAAACATTTCTAGTTTATTCTCAAAATAAAGCTTATACCTATTTATATAACACTCCAAAAAACCGGCTCTAGTCAATTCTTTTCTTACAAACTCTTCAGTAGGCAAAAAACTATCAATCTTAGCAGTTTCCCTGATAGTCTTAAAAGTTCCTGCGCAAAATATCGCTAAGGCACTTGAACTAGATAACCTAGCAATCTGTGAAATGACGGCGCCGACATCAGATGACCACTGCAATGCACTTGACGATAGCGCAATATCAAATTCATTATTTGCAAAATTATTTAGTATATCCCCGTCAAAATCAGCATGGATAAGTTTTATATTTGTATCTTTCGGGTGCAAAGCCAGCATCTTAGCTGAAAAATCTATGCCTATAAACTGCAAATAATTTTTGCAATATTTCATAACTTCACCGCTACCGCACCCTACATCCAAAATTTTCTTGCCTGTAAAATCAAAACGACTGGTAATTTCGTTGGCTATCTCTTTTTGTATAATACTTAGATGTGTATAGTCTGAAGCAAATCTGTCAAATTGATTGATATGTGAATTTCTCATTTAATCCTAAAAACGGTATTATTTCGCCTCAAAATTATAGCAATTTAAGGTTTTTATATGTTGACCGTAGCAATAGCACTTCAGTTTGTTTTAGCAATTTTCATGACAATAGCCGTAATGCTACAAAAAAGTTCCTCAATCGGACTAGGAGCATACAGCGGTAGCAATGAGTCACTATTTGGCGCAAAAGGTCCTGCAGGATTTTTGACAAAAATAACTTTTGCAGTAGGCGTACTTTTTATACTAAATACAATCTTTTTAACATACACGTTTAATTCACAAAGAAACAAATCAGTAGTTGATACTTTACATACGAACATACCTGTTCAAAATACGCAGACGGCTCCAACAGCTCCTTCTGCACCGATAGTTCCACCCGCTAAATAACTAAATGCTTAAAATTGTTACGCTCTTAGCAATGCTATCGGCATACCTATTTGCCGAAGCACATATACTTCTTTATCATAGATTTGACGACAATAGAGAGCATGTCAAAACTATGAATATTTCCACAAAAAATCTAAAATCTCATTTTGAATTCCTAAAGCAAAACGGATACAAAGTTATCAAAATGAGCGAGTTAGTCGAAAAAATAAAAAACGGTAAAAAAATAGAAGATAAGACCGTGGTTATAAATATTGATGACGCATATGCTACATTTTACACAAACGCATTGCCTATTTTCAAGGAATACCATTATCCTTTTACGCTCTTTGTATATGTTGACGCCGTAACCGAACACTACAAGGACTATATGCCATGGAACGAAGTTAAAGAGTGTGCTAAATATGGTGAAATCGCTCTACACTCGTTTAAGCATCCGAATCTTACAGAATTAAACGAAACGGAAGTGACAACAGATACAAAAAATGCTTTTGATATTTTTACAAAAGAGATGGGTTGCAAGCCAAAATACTATGCCTATCCTTTTGGAAAATACAACCACAAGGTTAAGGATATATTGACAAAATTTGGTTTTGAAGCAATCGTCAATACTGACGGCGGCGCCGTCGACTACTATTATGACCCTTTAAATCTTGACAGAATCGCTATGAATAATTCATCGAATATTGCGAGTGAATTAAAGGTTCAACCGTTAAAACTGTCTCTAAAAATAAATCGAGTAGATGATAGAATAACAGTTAAAGGAAAGATTGAAAATAGTCTTACAAAGTCTATATTTATTCGTATTTCAAAGTCAAAACTAATCAATAAAAAAACGCCAAACGGTGAATTCGAGCTCTCTTTTGATAAACATGAACTAAACTCAAAAGGTAAACTTGCTTTTTTTACGGAAGACCATAGACAATTTACAAAACTACTAGAAAAGGAGTAACAAATGTTGGAAGAAATATTTGAAAGCGCAAAAGAAGGAATGCAAAAGGCAATAGAGGCATTAAAAAGAGACTTTCAAAGCGTTAGAAGCGGCAAGGTAAGCTTAAACATAGTCGACAATATCAAGGTAGACTACTACGGCATGCCAACCCAATTATCAGGCGTAGCCACGCTTGCAACACCGGACGCTACCACAATTACGATTACGCCTTGGGAAAAACCAATGCTAAAGGAGATAGAAAAAGCTATCCAGATCGCAAATATCGGTGTAAATCCTGGGAATAACGGTGAATCAGTAATTTTATCTTTTCCGCCAATGACAACAGATCAGAGAAAAGAAGGCGTCAAGAAAGCTAAAGCCTATACCGAAAACGCAAAAGTGGCGATAAGAAATGTTAGAAGAGATGCTAACGATAAGATCAAAAAGCTTGAAAAAGACAAAGCAATAAGTGAAGATGATAGCAAAAAGGCTCAAGATAGAATTCAAAAATTAACAGACGAGTTTGTCAACAATAGCGACAGCGCATGCACTCAAAAAGAGACGGAGCTTATGAAAATATGAATATAGAGGCAATTTACAAAGAGTGTGGCGCTTTTTTACAGGGGCATTTTTTGCTTTCTTCAGGAAAACATTCAGAGTTTTATCTACAATCCGCAAAAGTTCTTGAAAACCCAAAAACAGCTGAACTTTTAGCAAAAGAGTTGGCCAAGCAAATCAATAACTTTGGTTTACAAATCGACACCGTATGCTCTCCTGCGCTAGGCGGTATTTTAGCGGGATACGAACTTGCGCGCGCTCTTGATGCTAGATTTATTTTTACGGAAAGAGTAAACGGTATTATGAGCCTTAGACGGGGTTTTGAAATATCACAAGGCGAAAGGATTATAGTCTGCGAGGATATTATAACTACCGGCGGCTCTGCATTGGAAAGCGCAAAGGTAATCAGCCGACTAGGAGCTGATGTTTTAGCTTTTGCAGGACTTGCCAACAGGGGAATTTGTGCAAGGGTGGGCGGATTACAAAAATCAAAACAAGAAGCTAAACTACCTACAGACAAACCTCTTTTTGCGTTAGCTGATTTTGAGTTTGAGATATATGAACCTGAAAATTGTCCTCTTTGCAAAGATGGCTCAACAGCTATAAAACCTGGGAGTAGAGGAAACTAGTGCCAAAAGTGGTTAGCGGCAAAAGACGGCAAAAATCTATTGCTTCTACAAAATCACAAATAGATAACAAAACCGCACTTCCTGCTATGCGCACTAGAGCTTTTCTGGTAGATACTTTTATGATAAGTATGCCGATTGCATATCTTGTAATATATCTAATAATGGGTGGCGGAAGTGGTTTTGAGCACAATAAAACAATGGGTTGGTTTATCATCGTAGTATTACATGCTCCAATTATACTGCTCTTATGGACATTAAAAGGGCAAACTCCGGGTATGAAAGCCTATGAACTAGAAATTAAAAGAATATCTTCCGATTTAAGACCCTCATCTCTCCAATTGCTTATTAGGTATGTTGCAACACCTATTTCAATCTTGTCAATAGTAGGTGTTTTGATAGCTACATGGAGAAAAGACAAACTAACACTTCAAGACATACTAAGCGGCACACAGCTAATAAACGTAAAAGCCAAATGAAATCCGGCGTAATTAGCGCTTTTTATTTTTTCTATTTTGCAGGAATGGGTATATGGGTTATTTTTGCACCCAAAACACTTAACCAGCTAGGCTATGACGAACTTCAAATAGGTATAATCTTTGCCATAACACCGCTCGTACGTTTCCTGTCTCCATTTTTATTTATAAAAGCCGGAACAATTTCAAAAAAATTATTTTTGTCATCTTCAATACTTACCCTGATAAGCACACTTTTTTTTACTATCACCATCCCGTCTTTTATTTTTTTTGCGCTTAATATTCTTGTGTTTAGTATTTTTTGGGTCATTATATTACCGTATGCCGACAGTATCGCATTGGAAAATATACCCGCCAAAAAGTACGGCAAAATTCGACTTTTCGGCTCAATCGGTTTTATGTTAATAGGAATAGTTCTCGGCGAAAAAGCAAACAATCCTTCCTTGGTTTATATATTATATGTACTTTTTACGCTAATTACTGCAGTTTTTTGCTTCTTGCTTGCAAAACTAGATACAAATATTGCTACAAAACAAACATTGTTAGAAAACGAAAAGAGCTCCTTTATGCCTCAAAAAAATTGGCAAATGTGGCTTTCTATGTTTTTACTTCAATTTAGTTTTGGAGCATTTTATAACTTTTTTACCATTTATGAAACTACACACGGAATAAGTTTGACAACGACTACATACCTATGGGGGTTTGGCGTACTATGTGAAATTGCTATGTTCTTGTTTCAAGGCAAATTTATTGACAGAATCAATCCAATCAACGTTATCAAATTTACAATTGCGGCTACGGTTGTAAGATGGTCGCTACTATATATATTCCCGTATTCACTTACTGCATCTTTTATATCACAATCAATTCATGCAGTAAATTTTGCTCTCTATACGACTGCGGTATTTTTATATCTAGCAAAAACTTACCCTGACTCAAAAAAGCTAGCTCAGATGTTTTTCTATGGCATCGCATACGGTTTAGGCGGCTTTCTAGGAGCTATCTTTTCAGGATACTTTTATTCTGAAAAGATATATCTGTACTCAGCCGTATCAGCTCTTCTAGCGTTAATCGTACTTTTACCTCAAAAAAAAGTATTACTTAACTAGCCGAAAGAAGTCTTTTTTTGTATATTTCTATAATTTTCAACCTAACGATAGGTATGTTTATAGCCATTTGATACGGTAATGTAAGTAGTATTACTTGAGTATGACATACTGCCTCCTTGGCATCCGTCATGCCAAACTCGGAGCTCTCTTCTCCGAAAAAGTCGCCGTCTCTTAATATTAAAGAGCCGCCGCTTTTATATACAACCTCAATATAGCCTTTTTGTATTATGTACAACCTTTTGTCTTCTATCCTGTCGTTACCTAGTTCTATTTTGTCGCCTATATCAAATCGTTTCTTTTCTATAGCGTCGGCTAATTTATTTTGTACTGGATATGATATTTCATCCCCGAACAACCAGCTCCGCTCCAAGTAGCTTCTGCTATCGGCTAAGTTTTCTATTCTATCGTATAGATTATTTCGCTGTACAAAATCATTATATAAATCAGGCGCAATCTTTAGAGCCTGAACAAAAGAAGTTGCTCTATAAGTCTTATTGCAAGGCAATCCCGTAAGTCCGGATACTTCACCGATAATCGCGCCTGCAGATAATAATACGGTTGATAGCCCCCTAGGGTGAATCATCTCTACATTACCGGTCAATATAAGGTAGATAAAATTTTTCATCTCACCCTCTTTGATTATGATAGTCTCCGGGTTAAATCCTACAATCTCTCCGTTAAGTATCGGTCTAAGCTCATAATGCGGCACATCAAAATACGACATCAAAAAATCATGCGCATTCTTCCATTCATAATTTTGCTGAGAAGTAATCAAAACATCAGCAGTACCAAAAGCCGCGCCGGAACCTATTTCCTTTTGAGCTGGTGTAAGCTCCATACTAGTATGCGCCAAAATAAGCCGTTTTGAAAGATCGTTCTTAAAATCTATCGCATCGCCGTGAATCATACCTCCACCTATGTCAATCTTTTTCAAATCTAGCGTAATTCTGTAGTTTTTTTTCATTGTCTCTACAAACTCTTGTGAAACGCCAGGTTTTGTAATGTCTTCCGTAATCATAGATTCCAGCACCCTAAAAGAAGCTATATCCGCAAAGTGCCCGTAGCTTTTATAACCACCTTCCCATATTGTCCTAAAAATAAATACCGTAGTCTCAACGGGATGGGGAGAAACCATCGGCATCACTTCCAACCCTTCAAGCTCTGTATATTCCCAAGCTTTTAAATCAACCACATCAAAAAAGTTGTTAAAAAAATCACCGCTAGCGCCAAGTAGCGCCGAAAGTTTTTTTATGACCGATGCTCTAACTTGCGGCGTTGCAAAATACTTAATCTTTTTATCGGCTCGCATCAAAGTCGTAATTCCGGCAAAATGATCATCATGGGCATGCGTCTGAAATACCCCGTCAATCTCGCCTATACCTATACCTATAGCCTCTAGTATGTACTCAATATTTGGTCCGGCATCTATCAGATAAATTTTGCCTTGAAACATCAAAACACTTGACATACTAGGTCTATTTATATCCCAACCGTCGCCCTGACCGGAATGAACAACCGCAAAGTATTCTCTTTTTATCCGATAATATCCAAGCGCATACGGAGGAGTATATTTTTGATTATCTTTTAAATTGAGGTCTATCTTTACGCTTTCATCATGATAGGTAATTTCAAAAACATTATGTTTTAATCGCTCTATATAAACATCATCTCGAATCAAAACTTTTCCATCTTCTACTACTACGCTATCTAGCAACTCATTGGTGGATTTAATCTTGCCAAATGCAAATTTTAGTTTTATTCGCATTTGCTCATTTGCTTCTTCTTCACTAAGCCCGGATGCCATCAATTCCTCTACAGATACTAGTCCATAGTTACCGCGGAATATATACTCCATCTGTGCGCTAACCTGCTCCTCAGAACCTATTATTAACGGTTTAGTCCCTTTATTTCCAGGATGATTAGGAATTATCATACCTTGCTTGTAGAGCATTTGAAGAGCCGGGAATTCCGCCATATTGCAAAACGCGCTATTTTGCAACGCAATATCGGACAGAAGTATAGCGTTAGGTCCAGTCTCAAACTTTACGCCGTCTTGTTCAACAAACTGTATGAGACCTATTTTGGTTAAATGCTTTACGGTATCAGGCGGTGAGCCGCATAATATTTTGAGCGACACGTCAGGTATCTCTACCCAAAAAACACCGTTTGTAACATCTATTTTTTTAATTTTATTCGCCATAATATACCTTGTATGGAGTTGTTACGATTCTTAAATTCGGTTATATTTTTTCCCAAACCGTCCCGTTTGCCGTATCCATAATAGCAATTCCGTTGTCAAGCAATCTCTGCCTAATATTATCGGCAGTTGTAAAATCTTTTGCAACCTTCGCCTCGCTTCTTTTAATTATTAGTGAATTTATATTCTCTTTTTCTTTATCGTTTACACCCTGTTGAAAATGTTCCGTAGGATTCTTATACCCCAATCCCAAAACGGCTTCAACAAAAACGAGAGTTGCTTTTATCGATGATTTAAAATCTTTATCTTTTTGGTTAGAGTCCAATCTCTCGTTTGCTTTTGTAATAAAATCTTCCAATAAAGCTAATGCCTCGGATATATTCATATCGTTTGATAGCGCCTCCAGAAGTGATTTTCTCAAGTCGTCATCGCATTTTCCCGTGTCAGCCGCATCCATGATGCGCTTTTTGAGTCTATAAATCCTATCAAGTCTTTTTTTACTAGCAATCAAATCATCATGCGAGAAATTGAAATTTTGCCTATAATGTGTTTGAATTAGATAATTTCTAACATACTCTCCGCCAAAAAGCGCCACTGCTTCATTTAGCGAAAACCCGTTACCTAGACTTTTGCTCATTTTTTCACTATTTATAGTTACAAAACCGTTGTGCATCCATATTTTAGATAATTCACCGCCATACGCACACCTGCTTTGCGCGCACTCATTTTCGTGATGCGGAAACAACAAGTCGCTTCCGCCGCCATGTATATCTATCTGAAATTCTCCATGCCAGGCTAAATGTTTATGTATCATTGCAGAACACTCCAAATGCCACCCGGGTCTCCCCTGCCCTAAAGCAGTATCAAACCAAAGCGTATCATTTTCGTTTTTTGCTTTCCATAGCACAAAGTCTTTTGTATCTTTCTTCCCACTCTCGCCGTCAAGTCTACTTTGCAAATCATCACTTTTTCTATGCGACAAAGACATATAATCTTTATCTTTCGATACGTCAAAATAAATATCACCGCTTGAAGTCCTATAAGCAAAACCCTTGTCTAGTAAAATTTGCACCATAAGCGCCATTTCTTCAATATTCTCCGTAGCTTTCGGTTCAATATCGGGAGGCAAACAACCTATTGCGCTCAAATCGCTTTTGTAGCTTTGGTAATAAAACTCGGTAATCTCTTGTAGGGGTTTTCCAGTTTCGTTCATTTTTTTAATTATCTTATCGTCAACATCCGTAATATTTCTAGCAAAAAATGTCTCAAATCCGAGGGCTTTTAATGTCCTTACTAGCAGGTCAAAACTAAGAGCGCTTCTAGCATGACCCAAATGAGCGTGGTCATATACGGTAGGACCACAAACATATATCTTGACTGTTTCGCCAAGCGGTTCTAATACTTCTTTTGTAGCTGTTTTTGAGTTAAATATTAACAAGATTTAATCCTTTAAAAAGCTCTAAAGCAGTAATTTCTATAAGCAAAAACAGAATAAGTAAAAACAGTTTTTTATCCATAACTATCGACAAAAATCTGCCAAACCCAAACTCTCTAAGCGTCAATATCAAAAGTATCATACCGGTCAAGCTTCCGGATAATGCAATACCGCTAGCGCCGAAAAAATTCATCAAAATCAGACTCAAAATCGCATTGCAAGTTAACGAAATTGCGGAAATCTTTGCGGCTTTTAGCTGTTGATGATGCGAATAAAGCCAAAGAGAAAAAAGCTTTGAGAATCCAAACGGTATAAGACCTAGCATATACATAGATAAAACCCTTGAAACCTCTAGCGTATCTACTCTATGAAAAGCTCCTCTTTCATATATGAGCCAAATAATTTCTTTCGATAAAAGTATACCGCCTATGGCAAATCCAAAAAGCATAAACGACAAAAACCAAAAACCTTTTTTTAACGTCTCAAAAGCAACTTCTTCTTGTCCGTTATTAATTGATTTTGCAATAGACGGAAAAAGCGCCATCGACGTAGCAATAGCAAAAACGGCAAGAGGAAGTTGAAAAATACGGTTTGCATAATAAAGATACGAAATAGCTCCCGTAGCAAGAAATGTTGCCAGCCACGTATCTATAAAAGCTGAAATTTGAGCGGTAGAACTCCCGGCAATAGAAGGAATAAAAGAGTGATTAAACCTTTTGGCATCTTCTTCTACCCGTCGGTCTTTTTGTTTCAATCTTGCGAATCCTACAACAAGAGAGCGCCATACGTTATATCTTTTTACCGCAATTATATGCACCAAAGCTTGCAAGGCTCCGCCGACAAGTACTCCCCACGACAGAGCATAAACTACGGATAGCTTGTCCATATGTTTTGCTATCATAAGCGCGACAATCATCGCTACATTTAAAAGCGCCGTAGAAAAAGCGGTTGTAGCAAAATGTTTTCTATACTGTAAGAGTGCGCCAAGAAAAGTTACGATAAAAATCATATCAAGATAAAAAAAGTTAATGGCGATAATCGGCGCCGAGAGCGCCTTTATTTCGGAAGAGTAGCCGAACGCCACGATTTGAGATACAAAACCTTGAAAAATTGTCACCATAATAGACAGCAAAACAATAACCGTAAAAATTCTCGTAAAAGTAACTACGCTAAAAAGAGGTTTATGTTTGCTTGCCGCATACGAAGGTATAAAAGACTGACTAAAAGCGCCTTCGGCAAAGATATTACGAAAGAGGTTTGGAATTTTAAAAGCTATAAAAAATATATCGCTAAAAACAGAGGCGCCAAGCACGCTTGCAGTTAACATATCCCTTAAAAACCCAAGGACTCTTGATGTTAAAATTCCGGTACTGTTAGTAAAAATAGCTCGAAAAATCATTTTCTTTTAGTATCTTTTATAGTCATTAACGGAGTCTAACATTTTCGGAATAAAAATTGCTAACACTCCCATTAAAAACCAAGGCTTTGTATGACCCCTCTAAAATCAATATTTATCATAATGCTAGCGCTATTCCTAGCCGGATGTTCTAAGCACCCGATGGATCCTGATATGGAGATGAAGCCGCCAAAATATATAGAACAAATGCCGTCAAAAGAGAGCGAGACTCCTCCGCCGAATATGGGAAGTTTATTCGGTAGCGGAGAGGCGCCTATGTTTTCAGACAGAAAAGCTATGAACGTAAACGACATAGTAAGAGTAACAATAAATGAAAGTGCAACAAGCTCATCTTCCGGTAAAAAAGCTCTATCTAAAAATTCATCCGATACTTTAGGCGGCGGACTGCTTGGAAGCGCCAACAATAAAATAAATCCTATAGCCAAAACCGCTGAAAAACTAGCTAACGGAGCTTTGGATTTAAGCTTAAGTGCAAATTCAAGTTATAGTTTTGCAGGCTCTGGAAGCAACAATAGAGCTGAAAAATTTACTACGACAATTTCGGCAAGAGTTATTAAAGTTATGCCAAACAACAACTATTTTATAGACGGCTCAAGAGAACTGCTTATAGACGGTCAAAAACAAATCATGAGAGTTAGCGGCGTAATTAGAGGTGAGGATATAAGCCAAAGCAACACCATTGATTCTACATATATTTCAGATGCGAAAATATGGTATGACACACAAGGTGATATTAGCAGAAGTTCAAATCAAGGCTGGGCGTCAAAAACACTTGAAGCTATTTGGCCGTTCTAAGCGGGGGTTTATTTGGTTAATATAGTCTTGGTAAACCCGAAAATTCCGCAAAATGTCGGTAATATAGGTAGGACATGTGTCGCATTGGGTGCGACGCTTCATATCATATTGCCTATTCCTTTTGAAATTTCAGACAAACAAATCAAGCGGGCAGGACTTGATTATTGGCCTGACTTAAAACTATTCATTTGGGATAATCTTGAGCATTTCTATATAAATCATCCGTTTGGACAAAACCATTTTTTTGCGACTACAAAAACAAAAAAACTGTATTTTGACTTCAAATTTAGCGATGGGAATTATTTTTATTTCGGTTCCGAAGATAGCGGCTTGCCAATTGAGCTTATGAATAAAAATCCCGATAATATGTTTACGTTGCCGATGACAAAGGGCACTAGAAGTTTAAACGTAGCAAATACGGTTGCGATTGTGGGCTATGAAGTGCTAAGACAAAATATATCTGATTTTAAAACAAGGTTTAGTGATGGGTGATTTTATGGATTTTGTTATACTCGTATTATTTGTGCTATTTATGGTTTTTTTAGTAAACGGTTTTGTAGTTCAGGTCGGACAGAGAAAAGCCGAAAGAGAGAGAAAGAAACAAGAGGCTATAGACAAAGCAAAAAACAAACAAGACCAAAACTCTTTAGGGTAAATAATAAAATGAAAAAAATACTTTTTATTTCAGCATTATCATTAACATATCTTTTTGGCTACTGGGGCGAAAATGCAAAAGGCGTTATCGCGCATTTTGATACAAATAAAAAAGTTGTAGCGCTAACATTTGATGCCTGTGGCGGTTCGGTAAAATCGAGCGGATATGATAAAAAACTTATCGACTTTTTGATAGAGCATAAGATACAAGCTACGCTTTTTATTAACTCCAGATGGATAGATACCAATCCCGAACTATTTAAAGCACTAGCTAGCAATCCGCTTTTTGAAATAGAAAATCACGGCACAAAACATAAACCTTTGTCGCTAGCCGGTGCAAAAGCCTACAATATAGAAGGGACAAAAAATGCAGGCGAAGTCAAAGAAGAAATACTAGGAAACGACCAAAAAATCCTTGCATTAACAGGAAGAAAAATGAGATTTTTCCGTTCAGGCACGGCGTATTATGACGATGAATCTGTACAAATTCTAAACTCTCTAGGGTATGACGCTATAGGTTTTAGTATAAACGGTGACGCCGGCGCAACCTTTAGTGAAAAAGAAATCGAAAATGCGTTACTCAAAGCAAAACCTGGAGACATAATAATCTCCCATATGAACCATCCGGAAGGGCAAACAGCAAACGGCTACATAAAAGCTTTAACCATACTACAAAAAGAAGGTTGGGGATTCGTAAAACTAGAGCAAGCTTTACCCAAAAGATAGCGGTTTTAGCGGTTTTTTGGTATTTTTCTAATTCAAAAAAAGAAGTAGAAAGTTATCAAAGTCACTTTATCACCCATTCTCGAAACTGCATCCTTGTAGTTTCTGCGAAATTTCGCCTATTTTATCTTCCAGATAAAAATACGCCTCAAAATCGCTCAAAAATAACTTTGATAACTTTAAAATAAGGATTTACTGATGAAATGCGAAACAAAAGAGCAGTTCAAAGAACTAGTCTCATCAATACAAAAAGAATCAAACTACAAAGAGCCTATTGGATTTGGTATTTGCAGGGTCGATAGAGGTCAACTAAACAAATCAAAAATTCTTCAAGCCACATTTCCGATTATCAACTGGAAAGAAAATTTCGGCTCATACGCAATTTTTGCAAAATGTGCCGAACTTAGTGGCAATCCGGTAAATGCAAATGAAAGTGAATCCGTAGTCGCAGCAAATAAAGAGTTTGTAAAACTGGCTCTTGATGCATTTACGCCATATATCGGTGAAGCAAGCGGCGATGCGCATAAAAATGTTCAACTAATTACAACTCTTGCAAATCTTATAAAAACAGGTAAGTTTTGCGATAGAGGATTTGAACTAGTAATAATATTCGAAGACGTTGCGGTAAAAAACGTAGAAACAGGCTATCTAAAACTCTATGCACTCTCAACAGGTAAAGCGGCTCTTAGAAGCCTCAAACTAGACGGTATATTCGGTGCACTTCACAACTGCGCATGGAATGAGGGCAAACCTTATGAGCTTGATTATCTAAGGGCAAACGAAATCGAGATGAAACTTAGCGGCACATATCCTCACATTGAGTTTGTAGATAAATTTCCTAGATTCTTGCAACATATCATACCTGCCGACAACACAAGAATATTAGACACGACAAAGGTGAGATTCGGCGCACAACTTGGAGCCGGTACAACGATAATGCCCGGTGCAAGCTATGTGAACTTTAATGCCGGAACTCTAGGTAAATCAATGATAGAAGGACGCGTATCAAGTTCTGCAATCGTCGGTGAGGGAAGCGATGTCGGCGGTGGAGGTTCAATACTTGGAGTCCTAAGCGGTACTAACGGTAACCCTATTACAATAGGCGAAAACTGCCTCGTCGGAGCAAATGCCGTCTGCGGCATTCCTATGGGTGACGGCTCTATTATAGATGCCGGAATAGCGATTCTTGAGGGGACAAAAATCAGCGTTCCTGCGGCTGAGCTAGAAAAAATCAAACAAGCAAACGGCGGTGAGAGTCCAAAAGGCGAAATGAAAAGCGATGAATTTATCACAAAAGGCTCAGACATCGGCGGTTTTAAAGGCGTACATTTTAGACAAAATAGTACAAACGGTAAGATAATGGCATTTAGAAGCAAGAGAGAGATTAAACTAAACGCGGCGCTTCATTAACAACAACTGCGGAGTCTTAGCTCCGCAATCCTTTAAGGCTACTTTAACTCTCCCCAGTTCGCGGCAATATTTAGAGATGTTTTGAGAGGAATTTTGAGACAATGAATATTTTCCATAACATTTTGAAATCTTAAGCCAATACTCTCCGCAACATCCGCATCAACCTCGAATATTAACTCATCGTGAATTTGCAAAATCATCTTCGCCCTCAAGTGTTCTTGTTTGATGATATTTGCTATTTTATTCATTGACATCTTGATAAGGTCTGCGGCCGAGCCTTGGAATACCGTGTTTACAGCCTCTCTGAGATACATCGCCTCATCCCTACCGTTAGCTCCGCGAAAATTAAAAAACCTTCTACGACCTATCAACGTCTCACTAAAACCCTGCTCTCTTGCCTGCTTTTTGACACCTTCAAGATATGCTTTTACAGTAGGAAATCCTTCAAAATACTCCTCAATGAGCCCTTTAGCCTCTTTTTTTTCAATTCCCAAAGTATCCGATAACTTCACAGTTCCCATTCCGTATAAGAGTCCAAAATTTATCGTTTTTGCCTTGTCTCTATTTACTTTTGCGGAGTCTTCTCCAAATATCTTTTTGGCCGTTTCCATATGTATATCAGCGCCGTCGTTAAAAGCGTTGACAAGCGTTTCATCTTCACTAAAATGCGCAAGCAATCGCAGTTCTATTTGAGAGTAATCAAGCCCTAGCAAAACCTTTCCTTCTTCGGCTACAAATGCATATCGTATCTGCCTACCTACATTTGTGGCGGTTGGTATATTTTGCAGATTAGGATTTTTACTAGAAAGTCTTCCTGTTGTGGTTCCTGTTTGCAAAAAACTAGTAAAAACTCTGCTATTTTTATCGCCTGTTGCATATTTTATAAGCGGCTCTATATATGTGCTTTTGAGTTTAAAAAGCTCTCTATACTCCAAAATCTTCGGCACCATCTCGTGTTCATTCTCAATTTTTGAAAGCGTCATCTCATCAGTACTATATCCGGTCTTTGTTTTTTTGCCTGCACTTAGTCCCATCTTTTCGTACAAAATGTTTGCTAGTTGCTGAGTTGAATTTATATTAAACTTGCTTCCCGACATCTGATAAATATCACATGTTAGCCTATCGATTTCGGCTACCGTTTTCACTCCTAAATCTCGTAAAAAATCCGTATCCACCTTGATACCGATATTCTCCATCTCTATTAGCGTATTGATAAAATCAATCTCAACATCTCTCATAATCTCCAAAAATCTAGTACACCCCATATCCACAGCCTTTTGCGTTAGCGCTCGGTAAAGCGCCAAGCTCATAGCGGCATCTTCGGCGGCATATTTACAGGCAGATTCAATATCCACGGTTGAAAAGTTTTCATCCTTTTTGACCGTTTGAGCAAACTTTATCATTTTGTAATCAAAATACTCATCCGCTAAATTATCAAGCGATACGGAACGTTCAGGATTTATAAGCCATGCCAAAATCATCGTGTCACACTCCGGTTTTATAGACTCACACCCTAATAGTCTATAAATCAGTGAAAAGTCAAATTTTAGATTGTGACCCGTCACTTTGTAAGTCAAAAGTATTTTTATTGCATGAAGAGCATCAGACAGCTCAACTTGATCTCCAACACCTAGGTAGCTATGTGCTACAGGGACATAATAAGCTTTATAAGGTTCGTATGCGAATGAAAACCCGACTAATTTTGCGCTCTTCGTATCTAGCGATGTTGTCTCGGTATCAAAAGCCACAACCGAAGATTGCGGTATTGAGTCTATAATACCAAAAAGCTTCTCTTTTGTATCTAGCAAAATAGGCTCAAAACTAAACTTTGACACCTCTAATTTATTTTCGCCATCAATAGACAAAACATCCAATGTTGCTGTTTTTGCCAATAGATGTTTGATACCAAACCCGAGCATCTCATCACGAATCAATTCAAACGGACTAGCTGAGGGCTTTACGTAGTGCTCCATCAACATGTCTATCGGCAAATCATTTACTAGCGTTACTAGTTTTCTGCTAATCAACGCGCTCTCTTTGCCTTCAATCAATTTCTCCTTTATACTTCCGGTAATATTTTCTATATTTGCGTAGATATTTTCTATCGTTTTGTACTCATTTATGAGCTTTTCAGCTGTTTTTGGACCTATCCCTCTGACACCAGGCACATTATCCACACTATCTCCGATAAGGGCTTGAAACTCTATAAAGTCCGATGGATGCACACCAAATTTCTCAAAACACTCGACTTCTGTGACGGTCTTTTTTTTCGTAGGGTCCCATACGCTCACATTGTCGTTTATGAGCTGATAGAGGTCTTTGTCATGCGATACTATACGGACTTTCAGCCCTGCATCTACCGCTTTTTTGGCGTAACTAGCGATAAGGTCATCAGCCTCATAGCCTTCCATGCTCATCGTGTGATAACCCATCTTTTCTAGCCAGTCTATAGCGATAGGAAGTTGCATCTTAAAATCTTCCGGTGCATCGGGGCGATTGCCTTTGTACTCGGCATAAATCTTATCCCGAAACCCCTCTCCCCTGCCCTCTAGGCAAAAGATAACATAGTTTACGCCGTCATCTTTTTGTATCGTATTAATAAAATTCAAAAATCCAGTCAACAATCCCGTCGGATGCCCGTCTTTGCTTGTCAGATGCGGCATCGCAAAATAGCTTCTAAAGAAAAATCCGAAGGTATCTATAAGTGTTAGTGTCATTATCTATCCATTATTATTTTGTGTAATTCCATATCTTTTTGACTCAGCAAATCTCTTAATTTCAGAGATTTTGCAAAAAACTCGTTTGCATCTATTTTGTCTAGTTCTGCTTTTATATTTTCAACCGTAACCTCTTCTTGTAATAACTCTGTATGAAACTCATTCAAATGCTCAAAATCAAATATAATATTTGCAAGCCCAACATGTGAAAGCTTAACCAATCTGCTCCCTATAAAATAATCAAGCTTTTTGGCTTTATAAACAAGCACAAAAGGCACTCCTATAGTTGCCGCCTCAAGCGTGGCGGTACCTGAACAAACAACAGCTCTGCCGGCTCTCATCAGCGCCTCTTTTGCATCAAAACAAAGCTCAAACATTGAAGTATCTCCGTACAGCGAAGCTACCTCATTATCATTAAAAATAGGCGCAATTGATAGAATTTTTTTACCATCCAATCTATCGGCGCACTCTCTAAAAATAGGCATAAGAGACTTTATTTCGCTTCGTCTACTTCCAGGTAAAAAAGCGGTAACTTCCATATCCAAACCAGCTTCTTTTTTGAACGTTTTTATCTCTTCAATCAGCGGATTTCCGACGTAAATGCCATGTCTCCAAAACTGGTTTTCAAACGGAAAAATATATGCCTGCACATCGGTAAACTTCTCTACCGTAGCGATTCTGCCTTTTTTCCATGCCCAGACTTTCGGTAATATATAATATATGATTTGCTTGTTTGGATATGCTTTTTTGATAGCTTTTGCAAGAGGGATATTAAAAGCCGGCGCATCAATAAGCAAGACTTTATCGCACTCTTGTGATTTTTTGACTAGCATTTTTATAGCTTTTTTGGCAGTCAAAATCTTGCCTATCACATCGATGATTCCCATCACACCGAAGCTTTTTGGGCTATATAGCGGCTTGCCAAACTTCTCATCAAAAATCCCGATAAGCTCCACGCCGTGCAGGTTTTGAAACAGGTTTTCTAGGTGTAAATTTGCAGATGGTTCTAGGGCTGATACTAGGAGTTTCATAAATATACACTTTGTTATTTTTGCCACTATAATAGCAAACCATCGCTATAATCTGCGAAAAAATCTAGGCGCAAAATGAAGAAAATACTCATAACAAACGACGACGGATACGAGTCGGAAGGGCTAAAAATCCTAATCGATGCGGTTAGGCATCTAGGGCTAGTAACCGTTGTCGCTCCGGCTACGGAAAAGTCGGCTTGTGGACACTCTTTGACCCTTACAAAACCTATGCGGTTTATCTCTGTCGATGATGATTTTTACAAATTAGACAACGGCACACCTTCTGATTGCGTCTATCTAGCGCTTCATACACTGTTTGACGAGATGAAACCCGACATCGTATTAAGCGGCATCAACAAAGGCTCAAATATGGGCGAAGATATTACCTATTCAGGTACGGCGGCGGGGGCTATGGAGGCAACGCTTCACGGTATTCCTTCTATAGCGTTTTCACAAGTCTATACAAAGCAAAACGACCAAATCATCTTCGACTTCGACGTAGCGGCAAAAGTATCTGCCCAGATAGTCGAAAAAGTCCTAAACGGCGGTTTTCCACTGACAAATAGACGGTTTTTAAATATCAATGTGCCAAATATCACTATAGAAAACTACAAAGGTATAAAAATCACAAAAGCAGGCTATAGGCTTTACGGCAACGATGCGGAGCTTCATAGAAACCCTAGAGGTGAAGAGTTTTGGTGGCTTGGTCTTCATCCGCTCCAATGGAGCGAGTATGATTACTCTACAAAAGAATTTGTTAGCGACTTTGAAGCTGTAAAAGAAGGTTTTGTTTCTATTAGTCCTATTCAGCTAGATATGACGGCGTATGAAAGTCTAGAAAAACTAAAAGAGTGGCTGTGAGCAAATTTGTAAGATGCGAAATGCTTTTTGGCGACAATTTCGACAAAATCAAATCACTCAAAATCCTCATCATAGGCGTCGGCGGCGTCGGTGGACACTGTCTGGATGCACTTTGGCGTACAGGGGTATCAGACATCACTATCGTGGATTTTGATACTTATGATGAAAGCAACCAAAACAGACAGATAGGCTCAGAGGCATTAGGAGAATCCAAAGTATCGACTTTACTCCAAAAGTACAATGGAATCAAAGGTTACGATGTCAAAGTAACGCAGGAGTGGGTGGCAAATTTCGACTTTGAACCGTTTGATTTTATCGTAGACGCCATAGATGATGTCGCTCCAAAATGCGCTCTCATCGCAAAATGCCACAAAAAGCTCATATCCTCGATGGGAAGCGCAAAACGCATAGACCCGACAAAAATAGAGGTTACAAAATTATCCAAAACACACAACGACCCGTTGGCAAAAAAAGTGCGCGAGGAGCTAAAAAAAATCAGATGGAACAAAGATGTTGCGGTAGTCTTTTCTTCCGAGACGCCGATTACTAAGTCTAAAGGCTCATTCGTAGGAGTCACGGGCGCTTTTGGACTAGTATGCGCTAGCTATATCATACGAAAGGCGCTAGAAAAATGATTTCTCACGCATGGATGAGCAAAAAACTAGATGATGGACGCATAGGATGTACGGCATGCTATCAGATGTGCAAACTACATGACGGTGAATACGGCAAGTGCGGTGTAAGGTTCGTGCAAAACAATGAGCTAAAGCTATCGGTTTACGGACTTGCTTCCTCTATTGCTATAGACCCTATCGAAAAAAAACCGCTCTACCATTTCTTGCCGTCCTCAGATATACTATCTTTTGGCACGGTCGGATGCAATTTCTCTTGTACTTTTTGCCAAAATTACGATATTAGCCAATACCCAAAAGAGCACGCTCACGAGGTGTTCGGCAAAGAGATCTCACCTTCACAAATGGTAGCTATAGCCAAGCAATACGACGTACACTCTATAGCCTATACATATAACGAACCTGCCGTGTTTTTTGAATATGCTTACGATACGGCAAAACTAGCGCACGAAGACGGATTGAAAAATGTCTTTGTCACAAGCGGATATGAGACGCATGAAGCGCTTTTAAAAATACGGCCGTACCTAGATGCGGCAAATATAGACTTAAAGTCATTCTCCGACGATTTTTATCAGAAAATCTGCGGTGCAAGACTAAAACCAGTACTAAAATGTATTGAAGATACTTACGCTCAGGGCATATGGATAGAACTTACCACCCTGCTTATAGAAGGACTAACCGACTCTGACGAAGATATTATAAATATAGCTAAATTCATAGCTTCGCTAGATAAAAATATACCTTTGCATCTATCGGCTTTTTACCCTAGATATAAAATGAAAAATACAAAGCCTACAAGTAAAGAAACACTAATAAAAGCCAGAGAAATCGCTCTAAACGAAGGTCTGAAATATGTTTATCTAGGCAATTTTGACGATCCTGATATGTTAAATAGCTATTGTCCAAAGTGCGGGGCGGTAGTCATAAAAAGAGATGGAAAACTTGGCGAAAAATCGATAAACTTGCTCGATGACGGCTATTGCACGGAATGCGGCTATAAAATTAACGGAGTATGGCATTGATTGGAAAAATATTTAAATTTCTTCTTATTACGGTAAGCATTTTTGCTATTTATATAGTAATTTACTCATTTGAAAGTATTAACACCTCAGGCGCTATTACTATACCAAAAGGTTCTTCGGCACTAGTTGTGGATGAGTTGGCAAAACAAGGCTACCAAGTAGGTTACCTAGACCAGCTTATCATCAAAGCTCTCGGCGGATTAAAATATGGAAAATTCGAACTGGATGATGAGAAATACTCCAGATTGTCATTTTATCTAGCGCTACAAAATGCAAAATCAATCGAAATAGAAGTAACGCTAATTCCAGGTGAGACCTTGGAGCTTTTCTTGAGACAGATTGCAGATAAAAATAATATGTCGCTGGAAAAATTAAAGAGAGAGTATTACGCAAATACGGATATACCTGACGGTGTTATTATGGCGGATAGCTACTCTTTTAAGCATGATATAACAGAAGAAGCCATGATGGACTACCTAATTTCTTTTGGGCTCAAAAAACATAAAGAAATGGCTCTAAAACTCTTGGGAAGATACGAACAAAGAGAGTGGTTTGATAAGTTTGTAGTTATCGCTTCAATTATCCAAAAAGAAGCGGCAAACACTGATGAAATGCCGCTCGTATCTTCCGTCATATACAATAGACTAGCAAGAGAGATGCCTTTACAAATGGATGGAAGCCTAAATTACGGTCTATATTCGCACAAAAAGATAACACCTGATAGAATCAGAAGTGATAATTCGACATATAATACGTACAAAAACAAAGGACTACCTGCATATCCTGTATGCTCCGTCTCCAAGGAAGCATTAAAAGCCGCAGTAAATCCGGCTAAAACAAGCTATCTTTACTTTATGAGAAATACAAACGGTCTACATACCTTTACAAAAGTGTACTCAGAGCACAATCAAATAATTAGTAATGTGAAAAAAAGTAACACAAACTAAGAAAAGAGCAAGGTAAATGTGTAAATTAGTAAAAACTTGTAATTCAAAAACAAAAAAACTGTTACAATTATACTCGTAAAGCAACCAATTTTAGAATAAGGATTCCAACCCATGTCAACAACAAAGATTATTTGGACTGAAATCGATGAAGCTCCGGCACTTGCCACATACTCATTGCTACCTATAGTAAATGCGTTCACAAATGCGGCAGGCGTTGCCGTAGAGACTAGAGATATATCTCTTTCAGGTAGAGTTATAGCCAATATGGCAGAATATCTCCCTGCAGAGCAAAGAATTCCGGATTACCTAAGCGAACTTGGCGATTTGACGCTAAAAAAAGAAGCAAATATTATCAAACTTCCAAACATCTCTGCGTCAGTTCCACAGCTTATAGCTACAATCAAAGAGCTTCAAGCAAAAGGCTACAAGCTTCCAGACTATCCTGAAGTCGCAAATAGCGATGAAGAGAAAAAAGTACAAGAAGCTTACTCAAAATGCCTAGGTTCAGCGGTAAACCCTGTTCTTCGTGAAGGAAACTCAGATAGAAGATGTGCGGTTCCGGTAAAAAACTACGCAAAAAGAAATCCACACAAACTAAGAGATTTCTCGGAAGGCTCTAAAGCTAGAGTTATGCACATGGATAGCGGCGACTTCTACGGTAACGAAAAGTCCGTATGTATAGAAAAAGGCGGCGCATTCAAAATAGAGCTTGTAAAAAAAGACGGTTCTGCTGTTGTTCTAAAAGACGGATTAAAATCATCTGACGGTGAAATACTTGACGGCACTTTTATGAGCGCAAAAGCGTTAAGGGCGTTTGTAGAAAAATCTATAGAAGCGGCGGCAAAAGATGGTCTACTATACTCTGTACACCTGAAAGCTACGATGATGAAAGTATCAGACCCTATTATGTTCGGTCATTTCGTAACGGTGTTCTACAAAGATGTATTTGAAAAACACGCAGATACATTCAAAGAAATCGGCGTCAATGTCAAAAACGGTCTAGGCGATGTATATGCAAAAATCGCAAAACTTCCGGCCGATAAAAAAGCCGAAATCGAAGCAGACATCAAAGCCGTATACACAAAAAGACCATCGATAGCAATGGTTGATTCCGATAAAGGCATCACAAACCTACATGTTCCAAATGATGTAATCATCGATGCTTCTATGCCTGTAGTGGTAAGAGACGGCGGTAAAATGTGGAATAGTGATGGCAAAGTGCAAGATTGTCTAGCGGTAATCCCTGATAGATGTTATGCGACTTTTTACCAAGAAATTATTGCAGACTGCCAAAAAAACGGCAAATTTGACGTAACTACGATGGGTACCGTACCAAATGTAGGTCTTATGGCTCAAAAAGCGGAAGAGTACGGTTCTCACCCGACTACATTTGAAATACCTGCGGATGGCACGGTAAATGTCGTAGACGCGAGCGGCGCCGTACTTATGAGTCACGATGTAGAAGCCGGCGATATTTGGAGAATGTCTAGAGTAAAAGATATTCCTGTTCAAGACTGGGTAAAACTAGCCGTAACAAGAAGCAGACTAAGCGGTATGCCTGTCGTATTCTGGCTAGACGCAAACAGAGCACACGATGCACAGATTATCACTAAGGTACAAAAATACCTAAAAGACCACGACACTAGCGGTCTAACGATAGAAATACTAGCTCCGAAAGATGCTATGGCTTATACTCTTGAAAGAATCAGAAAAGGAGAGGATACTATCTCTGCAACAGGTAACGTTCTAAGAGACTACCTAACAGACCTATTCCCAATTCTTGAGCTTGGAACAAGCGCAAAGATGCTTTCTATCGTTCCACTTTTACAAGGCGGCGGGCTATTTGAAACTGGTGCAGGCGGTTCTGCTCCTAAGCACGTTCAGCAGTTCCAAGAGGAAGGTTATCTAAGATGGGATTCACTTGGTGAATTCCTAGCTCTTCAAGTATCTTTGGAGCACCTTGCAAATACGTTTGACAACAAAAAAGCGGCGGTTCTAGCTAAAACGCTTGACCTTGCAAATGACAAATTTCTAGTAGAAGACAAATCTCCTGCTAGAAAAGTAGGCGGCATAGACAATAGAGGAAGCCACTTCTATCTTGCGATGTATTGGGCTGAAGCTCTTGCAAACCAAAATGACGATGCAGACCTAAAAGCAAACTTTGCAAAAGTATATGCAGACCTAAAAGCAAACGAAGAGAAAATCAATGCTGAACTTATCGGTGCACAAGGCAAACCGCAAGACATCGGCGGATACTACAGACCTGATGCGGCAAAAACTGCAAAAGCTATGAGGCCGAGCGCTACGCTAAACAATATCATTGATTCAATAAAATAAACTATTTTTTTCACGAGATTTTTTAGTCTCGTGAATTTTTTCTTTTTTGAGTACATAGTTTTGTATTCAAAAAAGAAAAGTGAGGTATTTACATGTCAAAAGCCAGAAAAGTAACCATAGTCGGCGCAGGAAATGTCGGCTCGACGATAGCTTATATTTTAGCTATGAACGGTGTTTGCCACGAAATAGTACTTCGAGATAATAAAATAGAGGTGGCAAAAGGCAGGGCGCTTGATATGTCCCAAGCCGCGCAAGCCGCTAGAAGCCACTCTGTCGTCAGAGCCGCAGAAAATGTAGAAGATATAGCAAATAGCGATGTTGTAGTTATTACGGCAGGAAGCCCTAGAAAACCGGGTATGAGTCGTGATGACTTACTCCTGATTAATGCTGAAATCATGAAAAATATCTCCCTGCAAGTAAAAGAGCATGCCCCTGACGCAACAGTCATAATAGTTTCCAACCCTCTTGATGCTATGACGTATATATGTCAAAAAGTGACCTGTTTTCCGAGAAGTAGAGTTATAGGAATGGCAGGTATTTTGGACTCGGCTAGAATGGCAAATTTCATACAAGAAAAGCTAGGCTACGGCGGAGGTCAAATCAGAGCTTCGGTAATGGGCGGACACGGCGATGATATGGTACCGCTTCCTAGATACTCAACCGTAGCTGGCGTACCACTAACAGATCTACTTAGTCAAGACGAAATAGATGAAATCATAAAAAGAACTAGATATGGAGGAGCAGAGATAGTTACTCTTCTTCAGACTGGTTCTGCTTATTACGCGCCTGCAAAATCGACGGCAATAATGGTTGAAGCCGTACTTAGAGACACGAGACAAGTACATCCTTGTGCAGTAATGCTAGAGAGTGAATACGGTTACAATAACATAGTTAGCGGAGTACCGGTAATGATAGGCGCCGGTGGAGTTCAAAAAGTGATTGAAGTTACTTTGAACGAAGGTGAAAAAGAAGCGTTTTGCAAATCCGTAGCATCAGTTCAAAGCCTCGTAGATACGTTAAATAACCACAATTTCTTTAATTAGTAGAGAGGAGCGTAAATGGAATACAGAATCGAAAAAGATACGATGGGCGAAGTCAAGGTACCAAACGACAAACTTTGGGGCGCTCAAACACAAAGAAGCCTAGAAAACTTCAAAATCGGCACTGAAAAAATGCCGAGTGAGCTTATATCCGCTTTTGCTCTTCTAAAAAAATCACTTGCGCTAGTAAACTGCAAGCTAGGTAAACTGCCGGAAGAAAAGAAAAATGCGATCGCCTCTGCATGTGACGAAATAATAGACGGCAAACACCCAAATGAGTTTCCTCTAGCAGTATGGCAAACCGGAAGCGGCACGCAATCAAATATGAATATAAACGAAGTCATAGCGCACCGCGCAATGGAAATTATCGGTATAGATTATAGAAATAGCAAAGAAATACATCCAAACGATCACGTCAATATGTCACAAAGCTCGAATGATACTTTCCCTACTGCTATGCATATAGTGACTGTTTTAGAGGTGGAAAATAGACTTTTGCCGGCGCTAAACCATCTAAAAAATATACTAAAAGCCAAACAAGAAGCGTTTGGGTCAATAGTAAAAATAGGTAGAACCCACTTGCAAGATGCGACTCCTTTAACTTTGGGTCAGGAATTTAGCGGCTATGTATCTATGTTAGAACATTCCGAGTCTCAAATCAAAACTGCTCTTGAATATGTCAGAGAACTTGCAATCGGCGGTACCGCCGTAGGAACAGGTTTAAATGCACACCCTAAACTGTCGGAAATGGTAGCCGAAGAGCTTTCAAACTTGACAGGCAAAAAGTTCATCTCTGCGCCAAATAAATTTCACGCACTAACAAGTCATGATGCACTAACTTTCTTAAGTGGCGCATACAAAGCACTTGCGGCAAATCTAATGAAAATTGCAAATGATGTTAGATGGTTAAGTTCCGGTCCTAGATGCGGTCTTGGTGAAATATCGATTCCTGAAAACGAACCAGGAAGCTCTATTATGCCAGGTAAGGTTAACCCGACACAATCGGAAGCCGTCACAATGGTAGCATGTCAAGTATTTGGAAATGATGCCGCAGTAGCATTTGGCGCATCTCAAGGAAACTTCGAACTAAATGTATTCAAGCCTGTAATAATATATAATATTTTACAATCAAATAGACTATTGGCAGATTCAATGGTATCTTTTGCAGATAATTGTGCGGTCGGAATCGAACCGATTACAAACAAAATCGATGCTTACCTAAACGATTCCTTGATGTTAGTTACGGCTCTTAATCCGCATATAGGTTATGAAAATGCGGCAAAAATCGCCAAAACTGCACACAAAAACGGTACTACATTAAAAGAAGAGGCAATCAAACTTGGACTCTTAACATCAGAACAGTTTGACCAATGGGTTATCCCGTCAAATATGATTTCACCAAAGTAAATTTAAAAGGAGTAAGTTAATGAATATTCATGAATATCAAGCCAAAGCCATATTCAAAGAGTTCGGCGTACCGGTACTAAAAGGTATCGTTGTCGCCAACCCTAAAGATGCTAGAGAGGCGGCGCAAGAACTAGGCGGAAACATTTGGGTCGTAAAAGCTCAAATTCATGCGGGCGGACGTGGTAAAGGAGGCGGTGTAAAACTAGCCAAGAGTACCGTAGAGGTTGAAGAGTTGACAAAACAAATTCTAGGTATGACCCTCGTTACGCACCAAACTGGTCCTGAGGGTAAACTTGTTCAAAAGGTTTATATCGAAGAAGGTGCCAAAATCAAAAGAGAATATTATCTCGGTATGACTCTAGACCGTGCAAAAGAGCAAAACGTAATGATGGCTTCAACTGAAGGCGGTATGGAAATCGAAGAGGTTGCTCATAACCACCCTGAAAAAATAGTTAAAATTGCAATTGACCCGGCGGTAGGATTTCAAGGTTTCCACGGCAGAGAACTAGCGTTTAGACTAGGTCTTGAAAATGACTATATTCCTGAATTTATCAAATTTGCAAAAGCTCTTTATGAGTGCTATACTAGAAAAGATGCTTCTCTCGTAGAAATTAATCCTTTAATTTTAACCGAAGAAGGTCACTTCTTAGCACTTGACGCAAAAATGGGCTTTGATGATAACGCACTCTCTCGTCACCCGGAAATAGGCGCCCTTAGAGATCTTAGCGAAGAAGAGCCAAGCGAAGTCGAGGCCGGTAAGTACGGTCTAAGTTACGTTAAACTAGACGGCAATGTAGGCTGCATGGTAAACGGCGCCGGTCTTGCGATGGCTACTATGGATATTATCAAACATGAAGGCGGCGAGCCTGCAAACTTCCTAGATGTGGGCGGCGGTGCAAACCCTGAGACGGTTGCAAAAGGTTTTGAAATTATATTAAAAGATAAAAACGTAAAAGCAATTTTTGTAAATATCTTCGGCGGAATTGTTAGATGCGACAGGGTTGCCAACGGGATTATCGAAGCTACAAAAATTACAGAGGTAAATGTACCGGTTATAGTCAGACTCGACGGTACAAATGCCGAAGAAGCAAAAGAGATACTAAAAAATTCAAATATCGCAAACTTGATAGCGGCAGAAAGTCTCTCAGACGGCGCTAACAAAGCGGTAAATGCGGCAAAAGGAGCGTAATAATGTCAATTCTAGTAAACAAAAACTCAAAAGTAATCGTTCAAGGTTTTACCGGAAAAGAGGGAACATTTCACGCTTCTCAATGTATTGAATACGGTACCAACGTAGTTGGAGGCGTAACGCCGGGTAAAGGCGGTCAAACTCATCTTGATAGACCAGTGTTTAATACAGTAGAACAAGCAGTAAGAGAAACGGGTGCTGACGTATCTTTGATATTTGTGCCGCCGATGTTCGTTGCTGATGCAATCATGGAAGCGGCAGATGCAGGTATAAAACTAATCGTAACTATTACAGAGGGAACACCTGTCAAAGATATGATGGTAGCAAAACCTTATGCGCTAAAAAAAGGTGCAAAACTAATTGGTCCAAACTGCCCCGGTATCATCACGCCTGAAGAAGCAAAAATAGGTATTATGCCGGGTATGATTTTCAAAAAAGGCAATATTGGTCTTATCTCAAAATCAGGCACACTGACATATGAAGCGTCAAATCAAATCGTAAAAGAAGGTTTAGGCATATCAACAGCTGTCGGTATCGGCGGCGATCCGATAATAGGACTAAGCTATATCGAACTACTTCAAATGTTCCAAGACGACCCAGAGACAAAAGCTATCGTAATGATAGGTGAAATCGGCGGCGATCTTGAAATTCAAGCGGCGAAATATATAAAAGAACATATTACAAAACCTGTGGTCGGTTTCATTGCCGGACAAACTGCCCCAAGCGGCAAAAGAATGGGTCACGCAGGTGCCATCATCGCAGGAAGCGCCGGAACTGCGGCAGAAAAAATGGACGCACTCGTAGCGGCAGGCGCAAAAGTTGTTAAGTCTCCTGCCGACATCGGCAAAGCAGTAGTAGAGGTTATGAGTAAATAATGACATATATATACGAGATTCAAAATATCAGATGTGGCGGATGTGCAAACACAATCACGAAAGAGTTATTAAAAATATTTGAATCAGTCAGTGTAGATGTTGAGAGTAAAAAAGTAACAGTTGAACTTAAAAACGAAGATGAGATTGCAAAAGGAAGCGAGGCTTTAAAAAAGCTAGGCTATCCTTTGATTGATGAAGATAGTGGTTTAATCGACAAAGCAAAAAGTTTTGTCTCTTGCGCCGTGGGAAAATTTGATTAGAAATCGAGAGTAGTTTTTTGGTTTTACTCCAAAAAACAACCCTGTAAACTTTAATAAAAAAAGGAGAAGAAATGTCAATAATTAAAGCACCAGAAAATACTCCGGTGTGGGTTGATGAAAGTAGATGCAAAGCATGTGATATTTGTGTATCTGTTTGCCCTGCAGGAGTTCTTGCTATGAGACTAGAACCTACTTCAACCCTAGGAGCAATGATAGAGATAGTGGCGCCGAATTCTTGTATAGGATGCAACGACTGCGAACTTAGTTGCCCTGACTTTGCGATATACGTCGCATCAAAAGATGAGTTTAAATTCGCAAAACTGAGTGAAGAAGCTAAGCTGAGAGCTCAAGCTATCAAAGATAATAATTATAGAAAACTGAGTGCTTAAGGAGAGTAAATGGCAACTAGAGAAATAATATCCACCGGTAATGACCTAGCCGCACAAGCCGCAGTAGATGCAGGTTGTATGTTTTTTGGGGGCTACCCTATAACTCCATCAAGTGAAATCATGCACACAATCTCAGACCTTCTTCCAGAAGTCGGCGGGACGTGCATTCAGATGGAAGACGAAATAGCTGGTATCGCCGCGGCAATAGGCGCTTCAATGAGCGGTGTAAGAAGCATGACAGCGACAAGCGGACCTGGTGTTTCACTAAAAGCTGAAAATCTTGGTCTTGCTCAAATGGCAGAAGTACCTTTAGTGCTCGTAAACGTAATGAGAGGTGGTCCTTCAACAGGTCTTCCTACAAGGGTGTCGCAAGGTGACGTTAGACAAGCTAAGAATCCAAGTCATGGCGACTACAGATCAATTACTCTTTGCGCCGGTAACTTAGCAGAGTGTTATACCGAAGTTGTTAGAGCCTTTAACCTAGCTGATAGATTTATGCAACCGGTTATTGTTCTAACTGACGAGACGTTAGGACATATGCACGGAAAAGCAATGGTACCAACCGTAGAAGAAGTAAAAGCAGGAATAAAACCTAGAAAAGAGTTTACAGGTGCGCCTGAGGATTATAGACCTTACGGTGTCGACGCCGATGAAGCGGCAGTACTAAACCCAATGTTCAAAGGCTATAAATATCATTTCACTGGTCTTCACCATGATGCAAAAGGTTTCCCTACTGAAGAGATCGAGACGTGTAGAAAACTAATTCAAAGACTTGAAGACAAAGTCATGATGCATACCGATGAAATCGAACTAAACGAAGAGTTTATGTGTGACGACCTAGGCGCTGACGATGTTCTTATTATAGCTTACGGTTCAGTTTCCTTGGCCGCAAAAGAAGCTATCAGACATTTAAGAAAAGACGGTATCAAAGCGGGACTATTTAGACCTATCACGCTATGGCCAAGCCCTGCAAATAGAATAAGACATTTTACGGATAAGGTCAAAAAAGTTCTTTGTGTAGAACTAAATATTAGACAATATACCGAAGAGGTAGAAAGGGTTTCCGGAAGACTTGATATAGACGGTCTATATAAAGTAAACGGAAGAGCAATTTCTCCATATGAGATAGTAGAAAAAGTGAAGGGGATGTAACAATGGCTTTTAATTATGATAAATATTTAAGACTTGAAAAAATGCCGACACTTTGGTGTTGGGGATGTGGCGACGGCGTTATTCTTAAGGCTGTTATCAGAGCTATAGACGCTTGCGGCTGGGATATGAATGATGTATGTATCGTCTCCGGTATAGGTTGCTCAGGAAGATTTTCTTCATATATCAACTGCAATACCGTCCATACGACACACGGTAGAACAATACCATTTGCGACAGGCATCAAGCTTGCTAACCCGGACAAGCATGTTATCGTAGTTGCCGGTGACGGCGACGCGCTTGCAATTGGCGGCAATCACACTATTCACGGCGCAAGAAGAAATATAGACCTTAACTTTATCGTTATCAACAATTTTATCTACGGTCTAACAAACTCACAAACAAGCCCGACAACACCGCAAGGTATGTGGACTGTTAGCCAAACAGCCGGAAATATAGACCCGACGTTTGATGCTTGCCGTCTTGCAGAAGCTGCCGGCGCATCGTTTGTTGCAAGAGAAACGATGCTTGATCCTAAAAAACTTGAGAAAATTCTAATAAAAGGTTTTCAGCATAAAGGTTTTAGCTTCTTTGATATTTTTTCAAACTGCCACGTTAACCTAGGTAGAAAAAATAAAATGGAAAGCGCTATGAAAACACTTGATTGGATTGACTCAATATCAACTTCAAAAGTTAAATGGGAAAAGCTTTCTCCTGAAGAACAAATGAATACTTTCCCTACCGGCGTCTTAAAAGAAGATACTGAAGCAAAAGAGTACTGCGATATGTATAAAGAAATTATTGCGGTTCATCAGGGCAAAAGAAAAACATTGACGCAAGACGACTTTGCGAAAAAAATATAAGGAGGTACACAAATGGCTAGAACATTAATGAGATTTACGGGTGTTGGCGGACAAGGTGTACTTCTAGCCGGTGAGATTTTTGCGGCGGCAAAGATCAAAACCGGTGGATATGGACTAAAAACTGCAACTTATACATCGCAGGTTCGTGGCGGTCCAACAGTTGTCGATATTACGCTTGACGATGAAGAAATTTTTTATCCTTATGCAAACGACGGCGAAATAGATTTTATGCTCTCAGTTGCCCAAAAAAGCTATGATCTTTTCAAAAACGGCGTATCAGATGGCGGAACAATCGTTATCGAACCTAATCTGGTGAAACCGACGGATGAAGATAGAAAAAAATGGAATATCATCGAGATTCCAATTATTACGATAGCTAAAGAAGAAGTTGGAAATGTAATTACTCAATCCGTAATAGCTCTTGCGATAGCAAATACATTTATGAAAGCGTTAGACAAAGAGGTTCTTAGAAGCGTAATGCTTTCGAAAGTTCCTGCAAAAGTTCATGAAATCAACAATAAAGCTTACGAACTAGGCGAGAAATACGCCCTCTCGGCTATAAAATAAACAAGTCTCGCCTTTGGGCGACTTGTTTATTTCTTTATTATTCTTAAATCAACCAAACTTACCGGTTATATACTCTTCTGTTAGCTTTTCGGCAGGATTTATAAAAATATCTTCCGTGTGACCTAACTCAATAAGATCTCCAATATACATAAATGCTGTAAAATCAGAAACCCTTGCCGCTTGTTGCATATTATGCGTAACAATAATAACCGTAAGCTTTTCTTTTAGTTGGATGATCAGCTTTTCCACGGCAAGCGTTGAAATAGGATCCAATGCAGAAGTAGGCTCATCAAACAAGAGTACCTGCGGCTCAACCGCAACAGCCCTAGCAATACATAACCTTTGCTGCTGTCCGCCAGAGAGTGCACTTCCGCCATCGTTTAATCTATTTGAAACTTCATCCCAAAGTGCGGCGCCTTTTAATGCTATTTCAACTCTATCTTTTAGTTCTGTTTTATTTTTTATACCTTGCAATCTAAGCCCATAAGCAACATTGTCAAAAATACTCATAGGAAATGGGGTCGGTTTTTGAAATATCATCCCTATTTTTACCCTTAAGCTAATTAGGTCAATATCTTTATCAAAAATATTTTTACCTTCAAATAGCGCCTCACCCTCGTACCGATTGCCTGGATATAGGTCATGCATACGGTTGAAGCTTCTAAGAAGCGTGGTTTTACCGCAACCGCTAGGTCCTATTAAAGCCGTAACTTTATTCTTAGCTATCGGCATATTTATATTTTTTAGATTAGGCTTTTCGCTACCGTTATAATAGAAGCTAAGATTTTTTACCTCAATTTCTAACGGATCTTTAATGTTTACTATAGTTGCCATTTCTTATTAACCTTTTTTTCTTAGTTTCATTACCATACGACTCAAAATATTTATAAACAAAACGGTAAAAGTTAGTATCGTAGCCGCCGCCCACCCTAGGCTTTGCCAGTCTTCATAAGGACTAGCCGCATAATTAAACATCGTAACGGTAACGGACGCCATAGACTCGTTCATGTTGTAGTTTAAGAAGTTGTTATTAAATGCGGTAAATAGCAACGGAGCCGTCTCTCCAGCTATTCTTGCTATTCCAAGGAGTATCCCAGTCAATAGACCGACAGCCGCGCCTTTATAAACCACTTGAAATATAACTTTCCATTTTGGCGCACCAAGCGCATATGCGGCTTCTCTAAGCGTCTGAGGAACTAGTCGGAGCATATCATCCGTAGTCCGAAGAATTATCGGTATAGCAAGTAAAGCCAAAGCGACACTTCCTGCCCAACCTGAGAAGTGATGCATAGGGGCAACTAAGATACCGTAAACAAAAATACCTATAACGATTGAAGGAGCCGACATCATTACATCGGATAAATCTCGTAGAAAATTTGACACCCTAGATTCATTTGCATATTCGCTCAAATATGTTCCGGCCAACATTCCAACCGGAATACCTATAGCCATAGCCACACCGACAAGCATCAAGTGCCCTATTAAAGCTTGTTTTAATCCGCCGCCTTCCATTCCCGGAGGCGTACCTGTATTTGTGAACGTGGCAAGAGATATTACGGACAATCCTTTTAGTAAAAGCGCCCCTAATATCCAAAATAAAAAGGCTATACCAAGAAGAGCGGCAAACGTAGATAATCCAAGGATAATAAAATTAACTATTTTTCTTTTTTCTTGAGCCCTCATTTATTCCTCTTTAAAAAGAAAAATTTAGCAGTAGCTATAACCACAAGGCTGACGGCAAATAAAATCAATGCTAGCAAATACAAACTCGAATAGTACAAATCAGAATCTGCCTCGCTAAACTCGTTTGCCAATGTCACCGGAATACTCGTAGCCGGGTCAAACAAGCTATTTGGAATATTTTGAGAGTTACCGACTACAAACGTAACTGCCATCGTCTCGCCTAGCGCACGTCCAAGAGAGAGTATAATTGAACCTATAACGCCTATTTTTGCGTAAGGTATTACGACATCTTTTATAACATCCCATTTTGTAGCGCCTAAAGCATATGCCGATTCTTTTAAGATATCTGGAGTAGTATTCATCGAATCTCGAGAAATTGAAGCCGTAAACGGGATAATCATAATAGATAAAATTATTCCTCCTGTTACAAGCCCAAGACCAGAACCTCCAGTCATCTCTCTCATAATAGGAGCAAAATAAAACAAACCCCACATACCATATATAACAGACGGTATGGCGGCTAAAAGTTCGATTAGCGTGCCGGTTACGCCTTTTATCTGCCCTGGAGCAATTTCACTCAAAAATATTGCAATACCAAGTGCAATCGGTGTGGCAATCACTATGGAGATTGTAGTACTAACAATTGTTCCATATATTGAAGGCAAAGCGCCGAACTGTTCCATATTTGGAGCCCAGTCTGCCGAGGTAAAAAATTTTATTCCAAAAACATCAAGCGCGGGCTTAGCATGCTGATAGAGCACAACAAAAACCGCAACAAGAATCACTAGCACAGAAAATGCCATTATTCTAGATATATTTTCAAATAAAAAATCGCCGAAATTTGTCTTGTTCATTTATATCTCGTCTCTTTGTTTTTTTAGTTCTATTATGTTGATTTTAATTATAGTCGGTTACCGAAATGTTACGCTAAAGCCTTTTAAATTTTTTTAATATTTAATAGGTCTACTAGTTTTAGCTGGTCAAACAGCGTATAAAGGTCGTCTTGATAAACATACACGGTAAGTTTAGCTTTGTCGACATTGACTGCTTTTAGCATGGTGCCTATAATGGACGACGTAACAATAAAAGAATCAGTAATATGAATAGCTAAAGTTTTAGTCGTAGTATTCAAAAGTGAATACATTTCCTCTTTAAAATGTGTACTATCTTCTATGGTCTTAATCAGACCTGTTACTGTCATTTTCCCGTCTTTTTTTTCTATTTGCATACTTACTTCTCCTCTTTTTTATCGCTAGAATATTTTATGCTATCCAATATTGTAACCTTTTTGCCTTTTGAGTTATAGTAAATACCTCCTACGCTATGTAAACTCATCTTTATCCCTCGTCCTCTAAATTCGGTATTAAACGGTGAATTTGCATGCTTAATCGCCTCTGAGAAATTAAATCCCTTTCCGCTATCTGAAATTATAATTTTGAGTAAACGAGTGCCGTTTGGTAACTCTTCCGAGAGATAAATTCCTATAAAAATTTTATTGATTAGATTCTCAGGTTTTTTCTCCAACTCATTTAGCATCTTCTCGTATTGGTCTGCCATCAATAGATTTTGTTTATACTCACTTGAAATACCTAGGTTTCCATGTTCATAAGCGTTCATCAAAAGCTCATTGATCGACATCGCCAAAGACGCTTGTTGCATCTCATCCTCAGTAATACTACGCAAAAACGTATCTATCTCCTCTAATGCCATTATAATCTCTCTCTTGCTAGATTCTATTAGCATCTCAAACTCCGGCTTCTCCTTAAACTCAACCTGTCTCATATAAATTACTGTTATGTCGTCTTCAAACTCGGTTGTCTTTTCTGAGAATTTTTTTACTAGGTTTCCAAGCGTATCCGTAGTAAAAAAGTCATTTTCCAAAAATTTATCATACAATCTAGCGCTCTTCGTCATACTCTCATTGAATCCGTCACTAAAAATCGCTATTTTGTTAATATCTGAAATATCGACGGTACCTACATTATTACTATCGATAAAAGACATTATCGGCGGATTATTTGGCGAGAGTCTTACAACGTCGCCTTTTGAGCTCTCCAATAATATAGGAGGCATACCGAAACTAGCATAGCAAAATTTTTGCTCCCTCATATCAAAAAGGATAAAGGTTACGCACAGCAATTCTTCATCCAATAATTGTTTTTTTATATACGCACAAAAGGATCGTATAATAGCCTCGAAATTAAAATCATTTTTATTAAGAGCAATATCAACGGCATTGTTGATAAAAGATGTCGACTGTATCGACGTAACCGAAGCCGCCAATCCTTTTCCCATTGCGTCTATTACGTAAAAAAGATATACCTCGTCTCGTACGACAATGCTTCCATAGGTATCGCCGCTTAATATGTCAAGCGGTTTATAATAAGAATCAAAAAACCATCCGTAAGAATCCCTATGGGAAACTTCATCCCTTATGATTTTCATCTGTTTTTTAAAAGCGTCCCTCTGCTGAGTATTATGATATTTTTCACGGTATTTTAAAAGCTCGATCTCTTGCTTTCTAACCCTCTCTTGTTCGGTAATATCAGACATCGTTATTATATATTTTCCGTCATCGGCAAAATGAAACCTTGATAACGTCAGTGATAAAACAAGTTTTTCTTTTATATCACCGCTACCATCCATTTCAAAAACGGCTTTCACGCAATCAGATGATTCTAGCATATGGATTAAAGCCTTATCGGTAGACGGCAGTTGCTGTTTGTCATAAGAGTCCAACAGCGCAACTAGCATAAAATCTGACCCTAAGCGACCGTCTATAAAAAGAGTCTGAAAGGCGCTATTAAAACTCTCCAAGCTAAAATGAGAGTCATAAACTGCACATAAAAACTTCTGGGCGTCCATAACTGCATATAGATATTTTAACTTATCTTGCAGTTCTTTGATTTGTAAATCATTATCCGACATAAATATCCATTGTAGTTTATTGTACAAAATATAGCGAAAGTTGTTTGAAAACCATTTTCTATTAAAATTTCGGAAAATTTTAATAGAAAGATATTATACAATGAATACACACGAACAGTTTGACAAAGAATACGTACTAAGCTCATATAAACGTCGCTATGTCAACTTCACAAAAGGACAAGGCTCAAAGCTATGGGATGAAGACGGCAAAGAGTATATAGATTTTATGTCTGGCATAGCGGTAAACTCTCTCGGATACGGTAATGATAAGCTTCAAGATACGATATGTGCGACTGCAGGTAATATTATGCATATCTCAAATCTATACTATATAGAGCCCCAAGCAAAACTAGCAAAAAAAATAAAAGAACTAAGCGGTATGGATATTAGAGTTTTTTTCGGCAATAGCGGAGCTGAAGCAAACGAAGGTGCTATAAAAATAGCTAGAAAATACGGCGAAAAAAATGACAAAAAACGATACAAAGTTATAACCGTTAAAAACTCATTTCACGGCAGAACGATAACAACACTAAAAGCAACAGCCCAAGATAAGTTCCACTCTTTTTTCGGTCCTTATCCGGAAGGTTTTATACATGCCGGCTCGCTTGATGAGGCAATGGCGCTAGCCGAAGACGATAATGAAGTAGTAGCGATTATGTTTGAACTTGTTCAGGGTGAAGGCGGCGTAATACCGTTTGCAATAGAAAAAGTCAAAGAAGTAGAAACCTTTTGCCGTCTAAAAGATATTTTACTTATCATAGACGAGGTTCAAACGGGAGTTTTTAGAAGCGGTGAGTTCTTGGCTTCACAAGTTTACGACATAACACCGGATATATTCACTTTAGCAAAAGGATTGGCGGGCGGCATACCGATAGGAGCCGTATGCACTAGACTTAAAGATATTTTTTCATACGGTGACCACGGCTCTACATTTGGAGGCAATCTGCTCTCTACAAATGCCGCATTAACCGTCCTTGACGAACTGAACAAACTAAAAATAAGCGGAGAACTTCGCAATACTATTACCGAATTCCAAGCAGGACTAGATATGTTGGTAGCAAAATTTCCGGTTCTGTTTGAGAAAAAACAGGGATTAGGGCTGATGATGGGACTAAAAATGGCAAACGACGATACGGTCGCGAAAACCGTAGACAAGGCTTTTGACGGTGGAGTTTTGGTTATAAAGGCAGGTAACGGTGCGCTTCGCTTTCTGCCGGCTTTAAATATCAAATCTAGTGATATAAATGAAGGATTTGCAAGATTGGAAAAAGCTTTATCTTTTTAAATAGCCTTTGAGCCGTAAAATTCAGCGGCTCAAATCGTTTAATATTTTGACTTTCTTACCGTCAGACATAAGCATATAGAGCCCATCTTGCGAAGAAAGAGTATTGCTGATTTTTATAAAAGTTTTACCGTTGGCACAACTATATAGTATCACCTTGTCGTCTATCTTATTTACGGCGCACCCTTTTTCAGCTTCCGCTTCTTTTATCGCATTGTCGCCGACTTGTCCAGTTAGAGCCGACGCGATAAGCTGTGCGGCATCCACTTGCCCTGCCGGAAAAGCATCTATAGCAAAAATACCAAAACAAAAGATACCTACAAGCAATTTTCTCATTTTACCTCTTTTAATTTTTTTAGCCGAGCGCCAAAACTCTAGTCTCTACAGCGAAACCTGTTATAGCTTCTACAGCCTCCCCATAATATTGAACTTGCGCCAAATGTTCCTTTTTTGCAAACATGGAACTTTTATAATCTACAATCAGTGCAGACCCCTCATTCATTAGTAGCAAATCTATCCTCTTTATCTCTCCGTTATAAATAAACGAACACTCTTTGTATATTTTTTTACCGTTTAGCATCATTACAAACTCTTTGCTTTGCATAGCTTTTTTAGCCATTGACAATATCTTGGCAGAATCAACAGCATATATCGGATATTTTCTACTTGCTATTTTTACGGCTTGCTCTATCGAACCATCTATATTTCCAAAATCAATCAACTCCAATGCCCCATGAAGTGCCAATCCAAAATAGATAGCCAAAATATCACGCTCTTGCGATTCATCATCGGCTTTTAATTTTTGCCTGCCGTGCTCTTGCGATTCAAACAATACGTCAAAAGTATCTGCTATCTGCTTCTCCGTACCGGCAACTACTTCTAATTTTCCTATTTTTTCATCTTTTAAATCTAACAAACCAAATATACCCGTATAGCTACCGTCGCTACCGTCATTTTTGATATTTGGAGCTTTTTTGATAATAAACATACCGTGTTCAGCCCTAGTAAAAGCAACATAGAGCATATTTATTCTATCCCTTCTGCTTTGTTCATTGTCCAAAGCAAGAGCATGAGCATACTCTTCATCAAAAAGCTCTCGTTTAGAAAATCTAAAAAATACCCGTTTTACGACTAAATCATCATACTCGATCAGTATATCATCATCACCCTGCCCTTTCTGAGCAATCCTATCCATGCAGATAACATATCCAAACTCTAAACCTTTTGATTTATGAATAGTTAAGACCCTTATGCCGTCGCCTTTTCCTTCCGGCATTTTTGCACCGTTGTTTTCTATATTTTGTACAAAATCATACATATCGTTATATTCTGTAGATAAAGCGGCAAGCTTGAAAGATTCAGGCGAAAAAAGCTCAAACTTACTCATAATTTCTGTTACAGCTTCTGAAGGTTTGATATATTTAGAAATTTTGTCAACTTCTGAAAAAAGCTCATGTGACGAAATAGCCAAAAACGTCTCTTTGAAAATATCGTCACCGTAAAAACAGTATTTGAGATAATTTATAATTGCTTTCGGTTCTCTTTGCTCAACAACTTTTGCACTTATCTCTTGCGTAGCCTTATATGATGTCCGTTCTCTTATGGCGTCTAATACCGCTATCGAATCGGAATTAGTAGGCGTCAATACGGCTATATCGTCTTTTGCCACTCCACTTTCGATTAATAAGTCTATCTTTTCAATCACGCTTAGAACTAACGGATGCGTTTCATCGTCACCTTCTTGTTTTTGGTTAACGGCGCTCAAAACTTCCACGTAACCTTCTTTTGCAGTGTCTTTATACTCTTGCATCTCGTACGAAGGTAAAAGTCCGATAAATACCTTATTTGCAAACTCTACTATATTTTTGTCGCTTCTATAGTTTGTATTCAATTTTTCCACAACCAATCCGTTTGAATCCAAAGAGTCCGCAACGGCGTCGAATAGCTGACTAAACCCACCGCGGAAACGATAAATTGACTGTTTAATATCGCCTACAAAAAAAAATGAAGCAAATCCGTTTTGTCCTATGCCGGAAGCAATCTCATCTATTAACGGCTTTATTATTTCATATTGAAGCAAACTCGTATCTTGAAACTCATCTATAAGAATATGGTTTATCTTACTATCAAGCCTAAAATATAAAAAATCCGTATCGACCGAATATCCTCCGCATAAAAGTTTGTGAACGCTCGTGCTAATGTCGGCAAAAGTTAACTTACCGTCTCTGTTCATCCACCTAAATTTTGCATCCTTGTAACCGTCATACAATATGCTAACAATATCTGCATACTCTTTTTCCCTAGAAGCAAAATATGCGCCTATGACTTTTTTTAATTCATCAAAAGCCGAGTCTACGGCGGATGAGAACTGTTTTTTCTTTAACCAACCATGGTCATTTAGACAATGCTGTTCAAAAATCTTCTTGCCGACAAGCTCCTCTAAATCAGTAAAAGTAAATAGATTTCTCTCCCTATCGGTAGAAAGCTCTGAAACTATCGCTTCCGTAAGGCGCTTCGCCTCTAAAAGTAGATTCTGGTTTGCATTTTTTAGAGTAGGGAAAAGATTTTTTGGTTCAAGATTTTTCTCATCAAACAGTTCGAATAGTTCAAAAAAGTAACTCAATTTTTTTTTATGACCAGAAAGATAGAAGGCAAGCGCCGATTTTTGTTCCAAACTCAAAGATGCTAAAAATTTGCGTTTGAGCCATACTAGATCACTTCTTTCCAAAGTCTCAAATCCATAAGGCACACCGGCATAAAAACAAAATTTAGACAAAATTGATGAAAAAAAACTATCAAGAGTAGATATTTTCATCTGAGATAAGAGTGTTCCGCTTGATAATTCAGAGGCTCTACGCACCACTTCATCGTTACCAAGTTCCAACTCAGCCGCCAGTTCATCCAAAAATGGATACTTTGAAATATTAGAAAGAGTGCTTACTATTCTCTCTTTCATATTATTTGCGGCTTTGACGGTAAATGTCAATGCAACTATCTCGCTAGGCTTTGCACCTTTTAACAGCAGTAGGATATAGCGAAAAACTAGTGCCGTAGTCTTTCCGCTTCCGGCACTTGCTCGCTTGGCTAAAAGTTGAATCAAACACCAACTCCTTTAAACTTCTATTTCGGATTATACCAAGCAAATCATTGGTTATTTCGATTAATAATGATTAACTTCTAGTTTATTTTTGTTTTGCATAATTATTATAAAATTTCAAAAAAGTAAGGTTTTGCCGTGATAAGAGCTATTCTATTGGAAGATGACCCTGAAATATGCGAGACACTAACTCGCTTTTCAAAAGATTACCAGATAGAAATAAGCGCTTTTCATACGCCGGAAGCCGCTCTATCTTGGATTGAAAAAGAGCCGTTTGATATTATGATACTTGACTTAACCCTTCCAAATATGGATGGGCTGGAGGTTTGCAGAAAAGTTAGAGAAAAGCACGATTTGCCAATCATAATAGTATCGGCTAGGTCAAGCGTGAGTGAAAAAATTCTAGGTCTTGAAATCGGAGCAGACGATTATCTATCAAAACCGTTTGATCCGAGAGAATTTGTCGCTAGAGTAAAAGCGCTTGTCAGAACCGTCAAGAGAAGCAAGGCTCTTAGTAGCGACGATACAAGATTTATGATAGACGAAGCAAAACATTCAATCTTTATGGATAAGCAAAAACTACCGCTCACAATGGCGGAATATGAAATTTTTAGGCTTTTAATCAACGCCAAAGGCAATGTTCTTAGCCGAGATACGATTGCAGACAATTGCGACTCAATGAAATGGGAAAGTAGCGCAAAAAGTGTAGACGTAATTATTAGTAGAATAAGGAACAAAATAGGAGATAACGCAAAGGATCCTAACTATATTTTTGTAGTGAAAGGGTTAGGATATAAGTTTTTAGCATGAAAATAAACACTATAAAGTCTAGGATTACTCTATTTTTCGGGCTATTTCTTGTGATGCTAATTGCTCTCTTCATATTTTCACAAATGGCGTATCGGCATACTCACGGTAGAGAGTTTTTTGAAAAACTAGAACGTGACGGTCTCTCTCTTGTAGAACTAGCAAAACATAAACAAGCCAAAGGCGAATATACTCTAGACTACAACGGAATAAAGTTAAAATTTGACCAAGCTTCGCTCAACAATATTAAACCGATGACGCCTCCGAGTCAAAAAGAACCCTCTCTGCCGCCGCTACTTCGCCAACTGCCCAACGGTTTATCCGTAAAACCGGCAGAGTTTGAAGGAAAGCGTGTTTTAATCGTCGAAAAAGACGGTTTTAAATGTATAGTCATAGATGAAAATAGGGATAAAGCGGCTCTTCCAATCTGGTTACTATTTGGAGTTATAGTTCTTGGAATTAGCGCTCTTTATTGGTTTATTATAAAAAGCCTAAAGCCGATTGATACGCTAAAAAATACGATAGAAAAGTTTGGTAGTGGAAATTTGCAAATTAGTAGCAATATAGCTACAAATGATGAAATTGGACAAATAGCAAAGGCTTTTGACGACTCCGCAAAACAGATAAGAATTCTAATAGAGTCAAAAGATATTTTTCTCAAAAACGCCGCGCACGAACTACGTACGCCAATCACAAAAGGCATCATAACTACACACCTTTTACAAGACTCAAGAGATAAAGAGATTTTACTTAGCGTATTTAAAAGACTAGAAACATTAAGCGAAAGTGTCTTGAGTCTAGAGCAATTTTTGGAAAAAGACTTCAGCCTAAACCTTGAACCTACGATACCGAAAGAGCTTGCAATTGAAGCTATGGAGCTATTATTTTTAGAGTCTCTTAGCGTCGAATTAATAGATTTGGAAAAACCCATTTTGGCAGACAGCAAGCTAATGTTAATTGTTTTCAAAAACTTAATAGATAACGGGGTCAAATTCGCAGACGACAATAAAGTAATAATAGCCGTAGAAAGCGGCATAATTACATTTAAAAATTTAGGTCAAAAGCTAGAAGAACCTATCGAGAGATACTTTGACCCATTTTTCAAAGAGACAAGCATCAGAAATACCAGAGGCACGGGGCTTGGACTATTTTTAGCAAAAAAGATAGCAAACGCACATGGAATCAATCTGAGATATAAGCATAAAGACGGGTATAATTATTTTTGTTTGGGTTAATACTTTCAAATATAGACTAAAATTTGTTAAGAGTGCCTATAAAGTCTATTTTATAATTAGTTACTGTATACTATAAAGTACATTTTATAGTATTAGGAGAGCATCTTTATGGATTTATCAACACTAAAGAAAATATCTGCTCAAATTTTATCTCAACAACTTCCAATATACCATAGGTATTTGTATAATCAAATCGATTTTAACTCAAAACTTATTGGTATTAAAGGACAGCGTGGCTCAGGCAAAACCACACTCTTGCGTCAATACGCAAAATCAACCTCAATAGATATATCAAAAATCTTATACCTTACATGTGACCATCCAGCCATGTCTGATGTTTCACTATATGATGTAGCAGAGGTATTTTATTCGAAAGGTGGAAAAATATTAATTGCGGATGAGATACACAAGGCAAAACAGTTTTCTGCAGAACTAAAAGCTATTTATGATGTATTTGACATCCAAGTACTATTTTCTGGATCTTCTGCTATAAAACTAGAACACTCCAAGGCTGATTTATCAAGAAGAGCTGTAGTACACGAATTAGGCGTATTGTCCTTTAGAGAGTTTTTAGAAATAGAGCTGGAGGTTAGTTTTAAAACATACTCGCTTGATGAGATTATAAATAATCACGAAATGATTTCAACTATGGTTATGGAGAAAATTAGACCCCTTGAGCAGTTTGAAAAATATCTAACTTTTGGATGCTATCCTTTTTATAAAGAATCACTTAGCGACTATCCTAAAAAACTTTCTGAAGTCGTATCGCTTAGTATAGATGTTGATCTTTGCTCTATATTCTCAATAGATCCTGCAAAACTTAATAAACTCAAAAAGATTTTGTATATGTTAAGCTCAACAGCTCCTTATGAGCTTAACATTTCAAAAATATCAAATGCTACTGGTGTATCTTGGCCAACTCTGTCCAAATATTTAGATTATATGGAACTGGGAAATCTTATAAACATAGTAAGAACAGGAACTGGTATGAGAGCTGTTAACAAACCAGATAAGTTGATGCTTAACAATCCAAACCTCTTTTATGTTCTGTGCGCAAATCCAAACATAGGCTCTATTCGCGAGTGTTTCTTTGTATCACAGCTAAAGAACTCTCATCAAGTACATTACCATGACAAGGGCGACTTTATAGTTGATGATAAATATATCTTTGAAATAGGCGGCAAAGACAAAACAAACTCCCAACTTGATGGTAATAAAAATGGCTTCATAGCCGCCGATGATATTGAAATCGGATCTGACAACAAGATTCCACTTTGGCTTTTTGGCTTTTTATATTAAGGCATATGCGACATATTAGGAAGATGAATATTTTTTAGTATTTTTGGACAACAGCCTCATTTTTACTATCTTCCACAAATATCCTTGTAGGCACAAAATCTGCAGTTTGATTTTTTATCGCAAAGTGTAAAATCATCGACCGTCAAATCCAACTTACCAATAAATGACAAGTTTTCCCTCAATAAAGCTATTTTCATTTGCACAGACTCCTCAGGGACTATTTTTGCATTGTATACGTCATAAAAACATACTTTTTCAAAATGTCGTTCAAAAAACTCTGCCTCATCTATCTTCAGAATATTAATCAACGCTAAAGTATAAATTGCCAATTGAAAATCAACTATATCTTCAGGTTTCGACTCTATTTTTTTTACACTATCTACGACTACGGAGTTTTTTAGTTTATAATCTATTATGGAGTACTTTCCAGTTTTATCAATATCAACCCTATCCATCTTGCCTCTAAGCTCCACCCCAAGCTCGCTAAACACGAATTCTTTTTCGGTAAAAACGGGCGAATACTCGATTAGTCTTTCACTTTCATACTCAAAAAACTGTTCCAATTTTGATAACAACATATATGTCTCAAATTCATACTCAGGTAACGATGAATCTTCTATCTTTAGTGAAAATTCCTTCCTAAAAGAGTCCGCTAGAGCTATTTTTGATGCTTTTAGATTTTGTTCGTTTATAACCTTTGCGGCGACAAAATGAAACAAGGTGCCCATTTCACTAGATTTTAAGTCGCTCTCATTTGTATGCTCGCAAAGTCTTTTTATATATTTTAAATAATATCTTCTCTTGCACTCCAAAAAATCTTTTAACGATGTTGCGGACAGAGTCTTTACTTTATAAATCTCTTTGTCTTTTTTAGTATGAACGACGGTCGGTCTATTTTTACTTAGAAGTTTTTTCAAAACAAACAAGGCTTCATTGTCACCAAAAACAACCTCTTTTGTATTAAAAAATCTTAGTAACGAAGACGGGTTTTCACGTTCGTTTTTAACATAGCAAACAACACACCGATCAAACGACTCTGCTATTCTTCCATAATAGTAACTTTGCAAATCTTCTCTCTCGCTACTGGTAGGCAGTCCACATTTTGCGCGAATTTTAGTATTCAAAAACAGGTCTTTATCGCTTACTTGCGGTACTTTTTGTTCATTAAAATCTACGATTATAGCGGCTTTTTTAGATATACCTCTAGTCTCAAGAGTACCCATCACCGTGACCTTACCGCCAGTTGCATCGTCTATAGTTTCGCTTTGCAAAGCATCCACAAACAACCAAAGAGCTGTCTTTGAATCTTTAGAGTAAAATTCCATAGCAGTATCTAGTCTAACCGATAACTCTTTTATTTTTTCTCTTAGTTTTCCGCTTATCTCTTTGTCGTTATCAGGCAAAATTTCTTTTAATAATTTATCAACACTTTCGTAACCAAGCGCAAATTCAAGACAGTCATAATAAACAAGTTTTTGCTTCGCTTCTTCATCACTACTACATACAAAATCTCTAATGGCAAGCAACTTATTGAAAAATAAACTCCTCCTAATAGATTCACCCATTGCAAAATTCAGATTATTATAATAATCAACCGATTTCAAAATTGGAGCAAAACTCTCATCTGGCAATACGACGCAAATATCCTCTGGAGCTATATTGCTATCGATAAAACGCTCAATCATATAAAATACAAAACCGGCCTGATAGATTCTCTCGGAAAAATACGTAACCTCTATATTTTTGTTATCCGCTCCGGCTCTTATTAATTCAACGGTTTTAGTTCCTAGGTCTATTTTATATTCACCGTCTATCATACCTGTCAAATCGATACCGATTCTTTGTAATTTTTGAACCAACTTTGAGGTAAAACGATTTTTATTTATATACAAAATAATATTTTTAGAAGTAGCTATTTTTGCAAATATCTCTAGCTCTCTATTTGTTGGATAACCCTCAATACATACAGTTATAGAGTCAAAAAGAGCAAGATATAGTTCGTTTATAGAGCTATATTGTGAGTATTTTCTATCGTAAAGATTATTTTCAAAAAGCAGTGTGTTGTATCTGTCGGATATTTTTTCTAATATTCTTAAGTGCTCTTCGTATTCGGCATATGTATCGCCAGTCTCAATATCCTCAAACTTTACTAGCTCTCCGTTTAGTTCGGAAAAAAAGTTATCTAAAAACTCGCTAGTCGCCAAAAAACGCAAAAACTCTTTCTCAAAACCTAATTTTAGTTCCCTATCGGACTCAAAATATGCTTGATGCAATAAAATTCGTCTAGTTATAGAATCGACTTCACTAGAGGTATCAAACAGTAGCAAATTGGAAAAAAATTCATCCATTGAAATAAGTCTAGGCAAAAAACCACTATCAGCTTCACTTAACGCTGAAAGAGAGCTAGCCACAGCTCTGCCTGAGGGCAGTATAAAAAGCCCCCTATTAGGTGTTTTTGACAGAGACGGCGTCGTCATAAAAAGTTAACTAAATTCCAAGACAATCATTGATACTATAAAGTCCACTAGGTTGCTCTACGACCCAAAACATAGCTTTTAGGGCGCCTTTGGCAAATGTTTCCCTACTAGTAGCCGTATGTTGCAATCTGACATACTCACCGTCTTCATAAAAACCTACGATATGTTCACCTACAATATCTCCGCCTCGAAGAGCCATAACACTAATTTCGTCTTGCGTTCTTTCGCCGATTATGCCGTTTCGTCCGCTTATTCTTACGTCGTCAAGATTTAGCCCTCTGGCATTTGCCGCACTTGTAGCCAACGTTAAAGCCGTTCCACTCGGAGCGTCTTTCTTGTGTCTATGGTGCATCTCTGTTATTTCTATATCAAAGTCGCGCAGTTTTTCACTTGTAAGAGCCACAAGCTTATTTAAAATAGCAACACCAAGCGACATATTCGTAGCATACAAAATAGGCATTTTATTTGCCGAATCTTGTAGCAGATGTAGCTGATGAGAGTTAAGCCCGGTAGTTCCTATGACACACGGCTTCGGATTTTTTGAAAGAGCGTTTAGCAGTTCTTCGGTTCCTTCATGATAACTAAAATCAATAACAACAGAACAGTTAAGCAAAAAGTCGTCTATGTCTTTTGCTACGTGTGCAGTACCGAATTCTCCTTCACATTTACCTTTAAAATATACGGCTCCTAATTTTGCCTTTTCAGAGTTTTTTAATAGATTACAAAGCAATTGCCCTACTCGTCCACTTGCACCAAGCACGCCCACTTTTATCATAATTTTCCTACCTCAAATTTGTTATATATTCAATAGCGCTAATCGCCGCCGTAGCCCCATCGCCAGCCGCACAAACAACCTGACGCGAAGGCTCGCTTCTGCAATCGCCCGCCGCAAAAAGACCTGGAATATCTGTTTTCATCCTTAGATTTACGACTATCTCACCCCTATCGTTTATGGCGCAAAGGGGCTTGCCGCTCTCTGGAGAAAAAAGTACTTTGTTATTTACGTCTCTACCGACAAAAACAAACACACCTGGTACCTCTAGAATTCTCTCACCACCGTCTTTATTTTTCACTCTTAGCGCCGTAAGACCCATATTATCGCCCAATGCCTCGCTTACAATGGAGTTGTACAATATCTCAATCTTTTCATCATTTACGACTCTTTGTATGGTAGACGGAGCTACCTTGAAGCTATCACTCCTATGAATCAGGTATACTTTTTTGCAAAATCCAGATAAAAAGTGTGCCTCCTCAAGGGCAGTATCACCGCCACCGATAATCGCAACTTCTTTATTCCTATAAAAAAATCCGTCACAAGTCGCGCAAATACTCACGCCTCTTCCAAAAAACTCTTCTTCGCCCTTAAATCCTGCTTTTTTCGGTATGGAACCTGTTGCTATAATTACCGCTTTAGCCTCAATACAATCATTATCAGATGTACAAATGGTAAAAATATCACCGTTCTTTGCGACTCTATCTATCTCTTTTACCTCATATTCTAATCCAAACTTCTGAGCCTGTGGAAGCCAATTTTGCATAAAATCCAATCCACTTACAACAGTTGAAATACCGGGATAGTTTTCAATTTCGCTACTAGCCGTTATCTGACCGCCTGGAAGTGAGTTTTCAAACATGACGACATTTTTCAGTCCGCCGCGCGAAGCATAGAGTCCAGCAGTAATACCGGCAGGTCCACCGCCTATAATTGCTAGGTCAAGCATATTTAGCTCCGATTTGATTTTAAAAGTTTAAGAAGGGGCCAGTACGCCCCGAAGATTACGCTAAAAGAGCGTTCAGTTTTTGAGCAAAAGTTTGCTTTGCGGCGGCGCCTACCATTTGATCTACGACTTTGCCGTCTTTAAAAAATAGTATTGTAGGAATTGATCTGATACCGAATTTTACAGATAAATCTTGCTCTTCATCAGTATTTACTTTGCATATTTTTGCTTTGCCTTCATAATCAACCGCCAACTCTTCTACTACAGGAGCTACCATTCTACAAGGTCCACACCATGGAGCCCAAAAGTCTACCATGCAAACGCCAGACCCGATCGTAGCCTCAAAGTTAGAAGACGTAAGTTCTATATATTTACCCATTTTATATCCTTATGTTTTTTGTTTTACAGATTAGGCGTAAATTATACAGTTTTTTGCTTTTGCTTTTTTTAAATATAATCCTCGATAAAAAGTCTAGAAAGCAAACAATGAAAATGGCAAAAAAATTTTGGAACGGAATATGCCGACTGCAGAAATTTTATTCAAAGAAGCACAACAAAAAGGATATTTATGATTTCTTTAAAATTTTTAACTCAACAAATAGGTATTAGATATGACGGTATCGACTCTGAGGTAGTCTCCATTAATACTTTAAAAGATGCAAACGAAAACGAACTGAGTTTTTTGGAAAATCCAAAATATATCGACGATTTGAAGAATACAAAGGCAAAAGCGGTACTCGTACACTCAAAAAATGCAGATGTTGTCCCGAATGGGTGTATAGCTTTAGTAACTGACGAACCGTATCTAAAACTAGCCGTTGCCAGCAAACTATTTGCAAAGCCGCCTTTTGAAATTGGAGAGCCTAAACAAGTGGCAAAGTCAACCCAAATAATGAAAGGGGTCTATGTAGGTAAAAATGCCGTAATAGGCGAAAACTGTACTATTATGCACGGATGCTATATCGGAGACAACGTAACAATAGGAGACGACACGATAATATACCCGAATGTCTCCGTCTATAGAGATTGCACGGTAGGTTCTAAATGTATTATCCATTCAGGCGCGGTAATAGGCGCTGACGGTTTTGGTTTTGCCCATACAAAAACAGGAGAGCATATCAAAATCTATCAAAATGGTATCGTTACAATAGAAAACGATGTAGAAATTGGCGCCAACACGACCATAGATAGAGCCGTCTTTGGGGCTACGATAATTAAAAGTGGAACAAAAATAGATAATTTAGTACAAATCGGTCACAACTGTGAAATAGGCGAAAAAGTCATTATTTGCGGTCTTGTGGGTATAGCAGGCTCTAGCAAGCTAGGAACAAACGTAGTTATGGGTGGACAAAGTGCAACGGCAGGACATCTAGAAATAGGAAATTATGCTACAGTAGCGGCTAGAGGCGGGGTTACAAAATCACTAATCGGAGGTAAAACCTACTCAGGATTTCCTGCTATAGAGCACAGGGAATGGTTAAAACAACAAGCATCTATTTCAAGACTCGGAAAAAAATAAGTACTCATAGTCTTACTATTGTAGAAACTAAAGTTTCTTAACTTGAAAATAAAGTCAAAGCCGGAAAACGACTTTGACCAATTGTAAAAACAAAAAAAGAATACTATCTTTTTGAGAATTGTGGGCTTCTTCTCGCTTTTCTTTTTCCGTATTTCTTTCTCTCAACAACCCTAGAGTCTCTTGTTAGTAGACCAAGTGGTTTTAGAATAGTTCTGAAGTTTGCCTCATAGTCACATAGAGCTTTTGAGATTCCATGTCTAAGGGCTTCAGCTTGAGCCGCATAACCACCGCCAAGAGTAGTTGCAGTTATATCAACATTTTCGAGTTGTTTTGTAGCATTTAGAGGTTGTCTAACTTTCATTTTAACGGCCTCATGTCCACCAAGCCAAGTATCTAAATCCATACCATTGATACTAAGAGCGCCTTTTCCTGTTGATAGCCAAACTTTTGCTATTGCAGTTTTTCTTTTGCCGGTTGCGTAAAATACTTTTTTTGCCATATTATGCCTTTACTTGTGCAGTATGAGGATGTTCACTTCCTGCATATACTTTTAGTTTTTTTAGCATTGCTTTGCCAAGTGTTGTTTTTGGAAGCATGCCGCGAGCCGCTAGTTTGAATAGTTTTTCCGGATTTGAAACTGCAAGCTCGGCTAGAGTATCAGATTTAACACCGCCAAAATAACCTGTATGTCTATGGTACTGTTTTTGAGCGCCTTTATTAGTTCCGTTAAAAACTGCTTGTTTCGCGTTGATGATTACTACAAAATCGCCGCAATCGACATTTGGAGTATAAGAAGGTTTATGTTTGCCTCTAAGAAGAGTTGCAACCTCTGTCATAAGTCTACCGAAAGGTTTTGTAGAAGCGTCTAGTACGACCCATTCTCTCTTTACCTGTACGGCATTTATTGATTTTGTCATTTCCATGATTTGGATTTTCCTTTTGAATAAATGAGACGGGATTTTAGCCCTAACTTACTTAAACTTTTATTAATTTCAGAAATCCTTAAGAAAATTTATAGCCGCATCAAAATCATATTCATCAGTCATTTTTTTAATTTTTTTATAGACGCCATTATACAGTGCAGGTATCATTATTAAAAGGCTCTTCGTAAATTCTTAAATAATACTTCCCCAATTAATTACCTTGTTGTCATCTATGGCGAGCAAGGTTCACTCAAACCCAAGTTCAGCCAATAGTACCGTTGCGTAACACCCTTTTGGCAGATAAAATTCAATCTCCATCCAAGCCTGCTCTTCGATAAAATTCGTCTTGATATTTTCTACAAATACCCAAGCATATCTTCTATCACCGTTTTCTTTTAGATTTTTGATAAATTTTTGCTCTATTGCCCCGGCTAAGCCTTCGCTTTTTTTCTGCCTATCACCGTCCAACAGTCCGGTAGGTACAGCTTGGCGTTCTATAAATCTAGCGCTCTCACTAGACAAGTCTTCAGCCGTAAAAAGCCTTCCATATGGATAGTGACACATCGTATCGCCGTCTAAAATCTTGAAAAACTGCTTTTGAGAGCTAATACTAGCCGTATTTTCAGCCGTAAATATCTCGACAATACCGTTTTGTCTCATAAGTATATTAAGCGCACTTACCAAATCATTCTTCTGAAAACTTTTCGCAAGATGACCAATCTGTACTCTCATCGAAAGCCATTCATTAAAAAGAGCGCTCTGATAAGCGGAGATTAATAGCTTTTTTAGCTCTTTGTTACGCTCTTTTCTAAGCCCTTCTGCAATCTCACGACCAAGAATATGATTGTTACCGTCATTGCCGAAGCGTTGATAGCCGAAATAATTTGGCATTCCCTCTTTTGTTATCTCTTTTAACAAACCTTCCAATATAGACGCATCTTTTGGAAGGACTTTTTTTAGTCTAATCTTGAAATTATTGCCTTTTAGATGCCCAGGTTTTATTTTATTGTTATGCTTTGTTATGTCTAGTATCTTTATCTGCGGATGGGAAAAATCGGTTAACTTGCCTTCAGCTTGTCTTGGAAGTGAAAAATACTGCAAGGTAGAGCCTTCTTTGTCCTTTAGTCCTGCATATCCTATATCCCTTGCTTTTACTCCGGTAAATGATGAAAAAACATTAACTGCCTCCCATGTGGTCATATCTTTTTTACGAAATTTGACGATTATATGTTCACCTTCGCCGCTAAATTCGTACAAAGGCACTTCTTCTACCTCGAAATCTTTTGAGCTTTTTGTAAAAACAAATGACGGTTTTGAGCCCTGTAAGAATGTGGACAATTTCATAATATTATCTTTTTGATTGGATTAGTTCTTTTTTTAGCTCTTGGATAAGCCTATTATTCCACTTCTCTTTAAATCTTGGAGTGTTTGAGTGGTACCTCCCAATAGCTTCAAAATTAAAACCGTATTGGGAAATCAGATTTGACAAAATTTTCGCCGCTACGTGGATATTTATTCTAGGGTTCATAATATTTTTTTCGTTAATACCGACGTATCGTAGTTCATCAATATGTATCGTGTTGATTTGCATTATTCCATAGTCTTTCGTGCCGTTTTTATTTTGATAAATCATATCAGGATTGAGGTCGCTCTCGACGGTTGCTATCTTTTTTAATAAAAGAGGAGGCAAGGAGTATTCTTTTGAAGCTTCCAAAAAATATTCATCATAAAGCCGTTCGTGGCTTTGTCCGGCGAACAGCAGTAGATGAAAAAAGGCAAAGATAAAAAAAACCCTAAGCAAAAGCACGAGACTACGACTCTTTATTCCTCAAGAACTCGATAAAAAATACGCCGAAAACCGCCAAAATAAGAGATGTTACAAACGATACGACTACGATAAGAGCTCTCTTTGGTCCTTCTTTATCCATAAAATACGGTACTTCAGGCTTTGTTAGCATCTTTACGTTGTAGTATGGATTAGCCTGGGCTAGGACTTTTTTTTGTATTAGAGAAGATTCCAAATCAGCTAATTTTGCTTTTAAAGATACGTCGCTAGTACGATACAAAGCATCTTCATAATAACGTATCTTGTTTTCATTATCGCTCATTTCATTGTCTCTTAGATAAGTAGCCGCATCCCTCAAAAACATCTCTACCAAATCTCTAGCCAATACCGCATCAGAATTTTTTGCACTCAGAGTCAATAAGGATGTTTTTTTGTCTGCTTGAATCTGAATCATTTCTGATAGTTTTTTTGACAACTCATACAACAACGCCTCTTTTTTATCATCACTCAATTTCGCAAAGTTTAAGTTTTCTTTGGAAAATGGAGAAAATGTTTTAATGTCGTACAAAAGTCTAAAACCGAGAGCAAATCTATAATTCTTATCACTATCGTTTGCGAAAAGTCTATTTTGTAGATTGTTTTTCAAAATAAACGCCCTCATAAAAGAGTAGTTTTGCAGTAGCGCCGCATAACTATCCTCTACCTTCGGTCCACCGCCCCCCGATACATCAACACCAGCCATTCCGGCAAGAGCGGCTAAGCCACCGCCCATAGAAGCTTTTGATTGTTCTTGCGGCAAAATAATAGTCTTGGACTCATACATATTTGGAATAGACAATGCATACAAAACCGCAACAAAAGTAACCGCAAGCGAAAAAATCAAAATCTTTTTTTTGTATTTGACAATCGTATTCCATAGTTCTCTTAAGTCTATTTCGTCCTCTTCTAGCGTATGAGCAGGGCGCATTTGAGTGTTATCCATACTCATTATAGAGCACCTACCGCTTTCATTGAAGCTAGACCAGCCGCTAGGTTAAAGAATATCGTCGTAATATCGGTCGCCATTTTGAGTCCGGCAACTGTTTGCACCTTGAGAGGAACGACGACGGTATCCCCTCTCCTAATCGTACTAGAGCCGTAACCTAGCATATAAGATCTCTTGACTTTTTCAGCTTCGCCGTTTGCTCTTAGTATAAATATCGCATCTTCATCAGCACTATCTTTGAGTCCGCCTCCTCTATTTACATAGCTCATAACATCCTCATCTGGTCTATATACGACTGCAGTCGGATTCATAACTTCGCCTACAAGTAAGATAGAGTCTTCTTGTTCTGGAACTATCAACTCATCACCAGGTTTTAGAGTTATGTTATCTGAGCTATTTGCAAATCTTTTTACGTTTGGATCAAGTTTTACCGACACCCTGCCCAAAGGTTCGATTTTTTTTGCGCTTTCTTTTATCGTATCTAGTGATTTTAATAGCATTGCTTTTTGATTTGCATCTTCTCCAGCACCTGCAGGTTGCGTAGCAAGATACGTCATTTTTGAGTCTAACTCGGCAAGTTGTCTTTGCATTGCATCTTTTTGCATTTTTTTCACATCAGCTCTAGTAAATATTGCACCGTCGATAAAAGCGTCAGGTAAAAACCCGCCTGCCCTGTCGATAACGCTTGCAAGTTTTTCACCTGGAGCTATAGAGTATTCGCCAGGGTATTTGACTTGACCTTTTAGTTTTACGGTTCTATTAGAATCCCAGTTTGCCATCTGAGGAATTCTAACCTCCTCGTATGGGTTGATCAACATTCCATTTTTCATAGCATCGTTGAGTGAAAGCTTGAGAACTTTTGATTTTCTAACACCGTTGTCTACCCAAAACTTCGTCAGTTCAAAAAAGTCAGACTGGACATTCGGTGCAAAACCTCTCCCAAAATCTATCAAATCATTTATCTTAACAGGTTTTGTAGTGTTAAAATCACCAGGTTGATTCACTCCGCCCATCACTCTAATAGACGGAATCTGCTGTATGAGATAAAAGTTATCCACCGTAACTCTGTCATATTGCTTTAGAGGCACACTTACGGCTTCCTCTAGAGAGTAGGAAGATATACTAAGAGACTTATCTTTGTTTTGGCTGACGACTGTAATTTTTGACGTATCAGAGTTTTTCTTGAGTCCTGCAGTTTTTACCGCATCTATTAGCTTCATCCCCGGAAAATATTTAAACTTACCCTGTCTGATCACTTCGCCGTCCACACTAACGTACTTAATATCTTCAGTGATAGAGTTATTAAATATATATATCTCATCACCAGCCTGAAGCGCTACATCAAGCTTGGAATCGCCCGACAAAGCCGCTTCCAAATTGCCTGACAATACCTCGTGGCTAGAAGTGTCTTTGTTGATTCTTTTTACCAAAAAGTATCCCATATCGGTATCAGGCATAAATAGCCTATTGATACCTACTTGTTTTATCTGTTTTTTGATTAGCGAACCTACTGTTTCGTTTTTGCCTATCTCCAAGAAACCTTTTGTATAAACGTTGCCTTTTATGTATACTCTATTTTTTGCAGTATCGATTAGCTTTTCAGTGAAAACTTTATCCCCGTCGCTTAGCTTGATTTTTGTATTGAGCGGTACTTCGACGACTTCTTTTTCATCGCCGTTCGTTTTTTCGACTTTTAGTATTTTTATAGAACTACTTGTTAGTCCGCCGCCGAATTTGACTAGGTCAGCTAGGGTCTCAGTATCTTTTAGCTCGTAAATCGCAGGGACTTTCACTGCCCCGTCAAAACTAACAAGCGTCTTTGCTACGGGCACATAAACGACATCTCCGGCGCGAAGAACTATATCTCCCTTGCTCTTGCCGCCTCTTATTAATTGATAGAGGTCAAATTTTGCTACAACTTTGCTGTTTCTGAGGACTTCGATATTTCTCATAGAACCTACATCGTTTATACCGCCGGATGCTATCAAGGCGTCTTTAACTTTTGCTAGAGCATTTAGCGTATAGCTTCCAGGTCTTTTCACCTCTCCCGCAACAGTTACGGTAGATGATCTTAAATCACCGACCGAAAAAACTATCGTAGAGTTCGGATAGCTTGTCTTTAATTTGCTCTCAATCGCGGTTTTTGCCTCAGAGTACTCTAGTCCGCCAATCTTGATAGCCCCTGCTCTTGGAACATTTATATTACCGTCTCTATCTATCTGAGTCTGGTTATCGATAGTTTCGCTTCCATAAATCGAAAGACTAACCATATCTCCTGTCGCTAGAACATAGTTGTCAGGGACAGGTATATTTGTCAGGTATTCACTCTTTTTGTTTTTAAAAAAATTCTCACCAAAACGCTTAAGCGGTTTTTGCTCTGCTTCAGAACTCATCGCAGGAGTCTCTTTTTCTAGTTTTTCTATCAAAGACATCTGGTCTTCGTATGCAAAAGGTGTAAATTTATCATAATACTTGCCTTTCTTCTCAAATATACGTCTATATTTTGAGATGGCAAACTCTTTTTGTTTTAGTAGTATATATATCTCATCTAGTTGGTCTTTGCTCATTTCTTTGAACTGCATCGCTAGTAGTGAGTTTAGCTCATCGTTTGTCATGGAGAAAATATCTTTTTTTGTAATAAGCATAAAATACGAATCAAAAATCTCCTGATTCGCATCTATCATATCTATCTTATCTCTTCTTTTGGTAGTATTCAACTCTTCTTTTATAATTTCTGTAGTGCGATTGATATCCAACTCTTTTAGTTCGCTTCTAGTAAATACAAATTTTTTATCTTCCCACGTAGTTTCGTTTTCATCAATCATTGTCTGATTTGTATCTTGAAGCATTTTTGTTTTCTGACCCATGGCACCTTGCAAACTTTTATCGTTTTTGAGTTTGTCCAAAATCATCATCTCATCCTGTCCGCCGATAGCGAAAAGCGAAACGGTAAAACCGAGAAACAGAGCCAATAGAAAATATTTAAAAGCAGTACGAACCATAGCAAACCTTTATTTGAAAAATAGATTGCAGATTGTAGCAGTATAGGACTTAACGGATGAGTTTAAAATTGGAGTATTTTATGTTTTGAGAAGATAGAAAAACACTCCGGCAAACCGCCGGAGTTTTGTTTTTAGTGGTGGGTTGTAGTATGGTGTGTTGTTGTTGAATTGTTGTTGTTAGATGCGGCAACAGCAACACCTGCAGCAACAGCAGCAGCCGCAGCAGCAACTGAAGCGCCTATCCCAGCTGCAGCACCAGCAGCACCAGCAGCACCAGCTGAGCCTGCGCCAGCACTTGAACCAGCTGAACCAGAACCTGCAGAGCCAGCTGAACCTTCTTCAGCGGCAACAGCAACACTTGACGCAGCCAAAACAGCTACGAACAAAATTGAAAGAAACTTTTTCATGTAATACACTCCAAAAAATTTAAGATAACGGCAAATAATACAGGTAAACAACTTAATTATTCTTTAAACTGCCCTGCATTTCTCTTGATATCATACACGCTTGTGCTATCCATACCTGGCAGAGATATTGACGTGTCTGCGCTTTGCCCTACATCCCTCGTCCATGGCGCCAATCCGTACCATAGAGAACCCTTCACATTTTCAGGTGAAACTACACCTATAGGCACGCTCAAATAAATACCCTTATCTGTATATCCTCTATTGCTACTAGTCGGAGCAAAGACGCTAGTATCTGTTTTGGTCATATATGCTCCAACGATAAAGCTTTTGTACTTTCTCTGAATAGATACTTTCACACCTTTGTCACCGGCTAAAAAGGTTCCGTATTTGATATATGTCTCTATACCCAGCTCCGGAACCAATCCTGCGTAGAGATTTATAAATCTCCCATAGTAACTATAGTTCTCAAAACCAAAGTAGCTATTTACCTCTCTTTTTTTCATCGCTTGATATTCTAGTCCTACACCGTACTTACCATCATCGATTGTTTTATATATCTCGGTAGCAAAACCGCCATACTCAGGCTCAAAATAACCTACTTCAGCCTTGGCATACAGACCGTTTGCTATCGTAAATATCTGCCCTAGAGATAGGTCATATAGCTGAGGTTTGTTATACTGAAGATACTTAAGTGCATCCGATCTAGTTACTAGATTGTTGTTATCAAGCTGTTTGACCGATATTTTATCTGTCGTGTTCACAAACGGAACCATTATCCTGCCACTGATAAATCCACCGGCAAAAGTCTCTGCCCTAGCGCCAAACAGTGCGGAAATCTTGTATACGTATGGATTATCTTGGTCATTTATATATTGCTCAAGCGACGGTTTAAATAGCCAATTAAACCTTTCCCCATAAAGCCTCTCAGTCTTGAACACATCCTTGCCGTCGCTGAACTCATCTTCTTTTTGATTTAGATGCGTGGATACGTCTAGATACTTTTGTATCTCATCCGATGATACGTAGCCATCCTTGATAGCTCTCACATCGCTTCTATCCATCCTAGCTACTATCAAATCTTTTCCGGATTGTTTCAGAGCAGTATAAATCGTATCTATCCTCTCAGGCGCCACTTCGTCAATGGTATCCATCACTCTGCCTATAGCTTTTGTATCGGAGTTGTATTTTCCATTCTCAAAACCGACCCAGATTTTGTTTTGATTTATCGCCACATCAACATTGCCGAATTTTTCTGCCGCCACTTCTTTTCCTATGGCGTATGAGAGATTTTTGTCATCCATCTTGCCAAAGTAGTTTTCTTTTTCCTCAGGTTTTGCCCTCCATTTCGTATCGACAGGATGTTTATAGAGTCCCTCGTCACCAAAACCGATAGGAAAAGAAAATTGCACCCCATAGCTATTACCACGCTCATAGACAAACTGCATATCTACATGATCACCTAGAGAGTACTTCACGGCGGTGTTGATTTTTGATGTCGGATCTTTGTATGTGGCAGGAATATAGCCATTTGTTCCGCCCATAAATGGGCTAACCTTATCATAGAGATAATTTATCTGCGAGTACTCACATTTGACACTAATATCTTTTGTTAAAAATGCTTCAAATCCTACAAATGGCTTTGGATTACCCAAGCTAGCTTGTGTCCAAAATTTAAGTCCCGCATCTGGAGCCCCAGGAAAATATTTATGCAAATCCTCCCCTCCCAATCTACCCTGAGCTATACCAACCGTCCAGTCTATCTGATACGCCCTCTTTGTCGCTACGATATACCTAGAAGAGTATAGTCCGGTTCCTTGCATATCATCCACACCAACTGCGATAGCCGGCACGACATCATCCTCTTTGACCAGTAGATATTTGAAATCAAAAGCTTTATCCTTATAATTTCCATAACCGTTATTATTCAAAAATCCAGGTATACCTTTTATTTCAGTAAATCTACCCTCCAACTCCAATCTTGGCAATGGTGAAAAAGCCAAGCCGTAATACAAAAAAGGACTACCGTAATAATAAAATGGCCGAATCGTCCAATCGTCCATCACCCTGGCAGTAGGATTTTCGATAAGACCGGTCTTACCGCTAACCATCGTAGAGTAGTCATGATATTCTTGATTTGGCGGAACTGGACTCTCAGCTAGCAAAGTCGTCGTAACTGCCAATGAGACATAAAGTATCTTTTGAGTGATTTTCATAACAAACCTGATTTGTGATTTTGATTGCTTTTGACACTATTTAAGTCTTAAGCTTTTTTATAGTCTATGAGCCGTAACAAGAATAAATTTTTCTGGAATTTTAGCTATTTTATGCTTTTTCAAAGCTATCTTTTACATGCCTTTTCTGTACAAAACTGTCATCGCCGTCATCCAGACAATTTTTAGCTCAAGCCGTATATTCCAATATTTGATATAGTATAGGTCGTACATCAGTTTTTGCCTAGCATCTTCTGCATTTGCTCCATACGGATACATAACCTGTGCCCATCCTGTTACGCCTGGTCTTACCAGATGCCTTTCCGAATAATATGGAATAATCTTTTCAAACTCACTCGTCCACACTTTACGCTCAGGTCTTGGACCTATAAGATGCATATCGCCTTTTAGAATATTCCATATCTGAGGCAGTTCGTCAAACCTAGCCTTTCTCATCACCTCACCCCATGGAAATATCCTAGGGTCATTCTCTGAGGCAAATTTTGCACCATCCACCTCTGCATCCACTCTCATACTGCGAAATTTTACGCACTTAAATTCTTTATTATTAACACCAACTCTATATTGAGCATAATAAATTGGTCCTGGCGATTGTCTTTTAATATTTATCTTACAAACTAGCATAACAGGCCAACTAAAGAAAAATAGCCAAAAAATACCGAAGAAGTCTATGACTCTTTTTTGAATATATTGCCATATTGTATAACCATGAATATCCTCCAGAAAGTGCAAATCCGTATTGTCTTCCGGAATATAGCATTTGTGTAGATGTTTTTCTAGGAAGTGCTCTATGGTGGTAATTTGCAGATGACTGCCACTCTTGTCAAACTGTTGATTTGTCAGATATTTGATGATCTCGCCATCTACTGTTGATTTGGTATTTAGCACGATAGTAGTGTACTTGTTTGCTTCTATGCATGAGCGTATCTCGGAGAGCACCGCTTGTGGGTCTCTGCCACGGTATGGCACTATAGTGATATTTTCAAACTTTCTTGTGAGCCTATCTAGCTCAAATTTTGTGAATTTGTACTTTCTACCCAGGATTATCATACAATCAGCTACCCTTCCACTTTTTTTCGCCTTACTACAAATCACATGCAAATTAAAAAAAATAAATACTTATGATTTAACCTTGACAGAATACCATCCAGTTTTGGAGCTCCAATTGTTGAGCAACTTGTTTTACTCCGTGAGTTTTTTTTACTTAATTTCAGCATACAAATCATCACCTAGAGCAATCTGTAAAAGCATCCATTAAAACCCTTCTCCGATAAATAGCACTTCAAGGTATAATACACCTATCACAATTACTATACAAAGGTTCTTTTTGAGTCTTGGCGATTATATAATATTTGCCATGAAATTTACGGTATTCCAGTATCAAACTAGACTCAGATTCTCAACCTCTAAAATTTTTCATTACGCTGTTTTCATTTATAGCCTTAAAAAGCTCTACACGGTCATAATCTTTGCCAAACCATTTGATTTTATTTTGCAGATTGTTAGGATTTTGCACCAAACTTTCTCCGTATGTTCTGTATTTCGTAGATACACCAGCATTAGCAAGTATTGTCGGGGCTATATCGACAAAAGACGCACATCTATTTGACACAAAATGCTTTTTATCTGGCGTAATGATATTCAAAGGAACATACTCAATATATTCATTTCCCACTTTCACACTTGATGATTTATATAGCCAACTTTTAATACTTCCACTTGAGTGATCTCCATATATTAATACAATTGTATTTGACAAATCAATTGAGCTTAAAAATTTGCCGATCACTAAATCAACATAGTTCATTGAGTTAAAGTAGTTTCTAGTGTAGGAATCCTTGATATCATCATAGTCATGATTTTTATGGTATAGAGAAACATACTCATAAGGTCCATGGCTACTCATAGTTATAATGTGATAAAAATACGGTTTTTGTTCTTGCTTAATAGATTGTGAAACAAAATCCAACACATCGCCATCCCTTGCCCCCCATCCATACTGAGGCAAGCCCATATCTGCGATATCTACAAATGCATCGAATCCCATCTTTTGATACGCAAACACCCTGCCAAAGTATCTACCATCATTGTTGTGAAAAGCTTTTACCGTATAGCCATTTGATTTGAAAATCTTTGCTATGGAATTATCATAAGTATTTTTGTCGTATTTGAAAGCAGGATAGTTGAGTAAAGGAAGCGCACTGTTTAATACACAAAAATCTGCATCCGTAGTACCGCCACCTTTGTGGTACGAGAGCATCTTTGGATAATAAACACTACTCTTAGCAAGTGAAGATAAAAATGGCATAACTTGCTGATTTTTGTAGCTTGCGTTTACCACATCCGAGTCCAGTGATTCTACTTGTATAGTTAAAACATTCATAGATCTGTTACTACTATTGATATCTATCGTTGGGCCATAATCAAATACAAACTTTTTTTTGGGTGAAAAATAGTCTATTAATTGTAGTGTAAGAATACCGTATTTATCAACAATGCTATTTTGACCACGCCAAGTATCTTTATAAATAAAAAACGGGTCAATATCTTTTTTGTACGCCCAACCAATTAAGCAAATTAGTAGTGCCAATGCAACATAGTAGCTCTTTTTGCCTGTCACGACTGCTGGTTTTTGCAAAACCACAATAAAAAAAGGCAGATCCACAAAAGCTATCAGCATGCTCCAACTACTGTACATTGAAAAATCTGCTATGACCCTGGTAGCTTCAAAAAAGTTTTTAAACAATACATCAAAATATAAAAAGCTATGAAAGTAATTTGTATAGCCTAGATTGCCTATTATGAAGACAACATGAAAAAGATACAAAAATATAAAAAGTTTTTTTCGCCCCCTAAAAAGACTATACACAAAAAAGAAAATTATCGCAAATAAAACAAAGTTAAAAGCAAATGGTTTTAGATTGAAAGAAGCAACAAGCATGCCATTGAAAATAGCAAATTTTAAAGATGTAGCTAAAATTAATAAAGTTAGAATTAACCTGCCTGTATTTATCAAGAGAATTTCACAGTATAGTATAGATTGTATATTTGATTATTTGTAACATTTGAAGAAAAAAGATCATCCACCCTCCTTATAGCATTTTCACCAAACTTTTCAACTAATTCTTGATTTTCATACAATACTCTAATAGCTTGAGCTAAGTGGTCGCAATCATTTATATTTACCGTTAAACCCGTTTCTTTATCTACGCTCACCCAAGGAACTCCTGTGGGTAAACTTGTATTTATCACAGGTTTACCATACACCATTGATTCTAATTGTAAAATCCCAAACGCCTCGCTAGGATAAATTGATGGAAAAACCATAAATTTAGAATTTTTTAACAAATATTTCTTTTCATAATCTGTAACGAATCTATTGATTAATAAAATATTTTTTTTACTATTATCGACTCTTTGCCTTATCTTACTTGACAATTCTCCATTTCCTACTATAACAAATGGTATGTCTTCATTTATTTTCTCAATAGCATCTAACAGTACGGATATCCCTTTGTAGTAAGAAAATCTTCCTAAAAACAATACATAATCTTTTGGTAAATCTTTTATATCAATACCATTTAAATCTATATTCAAATAGTCATTTTTATTTATTGACAAGGGAATAGTAACAACCTTACTTCTGAACTGCTTCAAAACAGTGGAAAACTCTATAAGTCTATCCGATGTAGATATAACCTTATCAGCTTTTACACATAATTTCCTCTGAAAATATTCAAAAAAACTTTTAATATTTTTTTGCCTAATAATATCACTATGCCAAGTAACAAATAGCTTTTTTGTCTTTGGTATGAGTAAGCTTCCAATTGCACCCAAAGGAAAGGGCTCATGGAAATGTATAATATCAGCTTGTCTACTTAAAAAAAATAAATAAAAGAAAAATACTATTGAAACAGGCATAGACTTAAAAGTACCAAATGAAGCACATCGATAAACTTTTACCCCTTCTACGATTTCCTTACTTGTTTTTAGTGTAAAGTTTTTATGGCAACATAAAACAACCATATCATCAAACTCTTTTAAATACTCTGAATATTCTTTTACTACCGTTTCAACACCACCTATATCTGGTAAAAACATTTTATTTACTTGCAATATCATAATTACTAAATACCTTTCTAATTTCACTGTTAAAATATGTTTTGTCGAATTTTCTTACATACTCTAATGCATTTTTAGAATATGTTTGATACTTTGCTTTGTTTGATAAAATATAATCTATTTTCATCGCTATATCTTTTGAGCTTTTAATATTTACCAACTCTCCAGCCTGACTATCTTCTACTAAAACTTTTTGCATTCCAATGTTTGTAGATATTACTGGTACTCCACATGAAAATGCTTCCAGTATAACCATCCCAAATGACTCTGGAATAATTGTAGGTACTACTAAAATATCTATCTCATTCAATAAAACTTCTTTTACATTTGAAATATGATTTTTAAGTTTCAAATTGATATGTCTATTTTGTTCTAACAGGCTTTTTAGAGGTCCTTCACCATATATGTGATATTCAATATTTTTATTTTTTAGGTAATCATAGCTTCCCACAAAATATTCAACACCTTTTATATAATTTAAGGATGATATAGTAGCAACTGTAATTTTTTTTTTATTTATAATAGTCTTGTGTTCAGTACAAAAAACATCAATGGAATTAAAGATAATTTCAATATTTTTATTAGAATACTGTTGAGCAACCAATGGTGATACGCATACTATTTTATAAGCTTTTTGAGTTAAATAGCCAACCAGCTTTTTTGCAACTCTACTCTCAATCATATGCGCATGATATATAAAGTTAATATCAAATATTTTTTTTAACATAAAAGCCAATACCAACCCATTCTTGGTTGTAGCATACAACAGGCTATTATTCTTGATATTATTATTATTTAAAAAGCTATTAATTACATAAATATTTTTAGCTAACAATAATGAATTAGCTATTTTTTCAACAACTTTAATAAATACTGATTTAGAAACTTTACTATATGTCACTAGCTTTATAACATCAATTTGTAAGTCCTTTAACTTATCAGTAAATAAAGAATTATCAGTTGTATCAAAAACAAATATCTCGTAACAATTTTTTAATACCTTTATCGCATCCAAAGTAATTCTCTGCCCACCACCAAAACTAGCTTTAGATGAGTCTTCCAATATTATTATATTCATCTTATAAGGCTTCTAAAATATACAATATTTAAACAAAGTGCTATATTTACCCACAAAAATAAACTATACACAGGATAAACAGAAAGAAAGAACCCGCAAGTCATAAGAAGACCAATAAATCCAATTTTGAAAAATTCATTTTGTTTATGTAATTTTGCAAATGTATATAATGTATAAAATATAAAACCAACCAAGAAAATAAACCCTACAATCCCTAATTCAGCCAACACCATTGTGTAAATATTCATAGGAGCTATTGAATGAGTCAATTCAAATCCATAAGTCTCAATAGGAATATTTTTTTCATAATTATATAAAAAATAATAAGAATTTCCTCCGCCTACTCCAAACACTGGGTAGTCCTTAAATACTTCAATTCCAAGCCATGATGTATAACTTCTAAATTGCCCAGAACTCATGATGGTTTCTGGAGGTGTAAAAAGTTCTAGTATCTTTTCATAAAAAGTATATTCTACGAATCTGATATCAACATAACTCCCTATAGCTAAATAAAAAATAATAACTACTACAGCCATAACAATAAAAAACTTTAGAAAACTTTTAAATCCCTGAAAAAACATATAATAAACAAATATAGCTCCAATAAATGCTACGATAGCACTGCTCAATGTAAATATCAAGACTAGTCCATTAATTATTAACAAAAAATTTCTTTTAGTTCTTGTATATAGATTTGGTATAAATAGTAAAAATAGCATAATCCAAGATAACATTACTATGTAAGTGCTTGGTTCCGCAGAAAATCCAGCAGGTCTAATTTGAAATGTAGGACTTGAGTTTCTATAGTCTAAAAAACTGGGAACCATATCTGGAAAACCCATATAGTAAACAAAGAAAAGTCCATATAAGCTGTACATCGAGACTAATGTTCCACTTACAATATAGATTTTAACTAGTTTGTATCTATTTTCAAAAACCCATTTTGAGCCAATAATATAATTTATAGTTACCCAACTAAATATATAATAAACCAAAATTAAGATAGGAATAAAATATATATTAAATCTCGCTATCTCTCTAGCCTCTGGGAACCTCTTGTAGTAACCACCAGCATCCAATCCTATATAATACACTATAAAGCTTGCTAAAGTGGCTAAAACAAAAAAGAAAAAAAGCAAAATTGAATGGTTTCCATAAATAACTTTTTTACCAAATAGATAAAAAAAGAAAAAAACTAAAGCAATTAATTCGTAAATTTTAAAACTGCCACCAATGTTCACTACCAATATTTGCTGATAATATATAAAAAAAAATAGCATACTTATCATAATAGTAAAAATAGAACTTTTATGTATATCAAATTTTAAATAATTTTGCTTATAAAGTAAAATATTCATATCCTCAATAACCTTTTCAAAGGATAAGTAAAATTCTCAATCTTAAGTGGTATTAATTTTATCATCTTCAAATAACTATCTGAAAAACTTTTTAAATCCCTTTGTGAAAAATAAAAGTTTGCCAGTTTCAAATTATAAAACCATAACGCATATTTTTTCAGCTTTTGATTCTCACCTTGCAAAATATATCGCTTTAGTACTTTGTATTCTTCTTCAAGTTGCCTTTTTTTATTTTTAGATATTCCAGCGTTATGCTCTCTATATAAAGCTAGATTTTCATTTGCATATCCGATCTCACCTTTTTGAGACACTTTTATCCAAAGATCCCAATCTTCTGGACCAAAAAGCTGTATATCGAAACCTCCTATTTCTTTTAAAATATTACTTTTTACCATAACAGTCAATGTGGCTATAAAATTAAAAACTAGTAATCTTTCATTTAAATTATTTATTACAAAAGGATAAAGTTGCTTATTTTTTACAACCACATCATCGCCTATAAATGAACTATAGTCCATATAAGATAATACAACATTTGGATTATCTAGCATATATTTAACTTGAATTTCTAGTTTATTTTCAAGCCACAAATCATCACTATCTAAAAATGCTATATAATCGCCTTTTGCATTTTGGATACCTCTATTTCTAGCTTTTGACACTCCTCCATTTTCTTGCTCAAGCAATATAATTCTTTTATTATCAAAATTTTTAACTACAGAAGAAGTATTATCTTTTGATCCATCATTTATTACTATGAGTTCCCAATGCTGATAAGATTGGCTCAGTATACTTTGTATAGATTTAGATATAAAATTTTCGGCATTATATGCAGGCATAATAATCGACACAAAAGGAGTGTTATTGTTCATCTAAAACCTCTTGAATCATTTCAATAAATTTATTTTTATTTTCTTCAAAATTAAATCTTTCTACGGCTATTTCATTTCTTATTTTTTCATTTATTTCAAAAGACTTTTTAATTGCATCTTTTATGCTTTCCATACTATACGAGTCACAATATATAGCATACTCACCCACCAACTCTCTAAAAACTTCAATATCAGAACAAACAAGTGGTTTATTGTACGTAACTGCTTCGAGATTGCTTCTTCCAAAGCCTTCACACAAAGATACATTTACAACTGTGTCGCAAGATTTATAATACTCTTTTAATTGTTCATTTGGCACTATGCCTGTTAAATTCACCACATCTTCTATTTGATATTTTGTTATTAAGTGCTTTAATTGTTCATTATTTATAAAATTTCCTGTAAATAATAACTCTATATCCATTTCATTTTTTAGCTCACAAATTACTCTAAAAAGCATCTCTACATTTTTTCGTTGTTCAAATCCACCAGTATAAAGTAAATTTTTTTTTGAGTTTGCTTTTTTTTCTACTAATTCATTTTTGGCTTCTGTTTCAAAGGTATTGTAAACAACCACGCTCTTATCATATACCGCTTTGCCAAATATCTGTTTTAGTTTATTTAAGCTTGTTTGAGAAACAGTTACAATTTTCTTTGTTTTTGTTAGATTGAGATTTAAAAACATCTTATGATAAAGCTTCACTTTTTGTGAGTAGTTTTTATCTAGCTCCCAATAGCAAAGATCATGCACTGTGATGATGGATTTATTTTTAAACTTTGAAGGAATTATAAAATCATAATATGGGCTGATAAGCAAACAAGCATCTAGTTTTTTGATAGCATTTGGATAAGTCCACATATCATAAGCTACTATATCTAGTGTAGTATTTCCAAGCTTCTTTTGCGGAATGATTTTAAGCTCCCAATTTGAATACTCTTTTATAAAACTAGTATCAAATACATTTGGAGCTAACAATATCAAGTGATATTGTTGAAAATATCCTATCATAGATCTAAGGAGCGGCTTAAAATATCCACTTATACCACTAGAATAGAGTGCAAGGTTTTTACAATCGATAAGTATATTAGCTTGCATTACATTTTATTTTTTCTTTTAAAAATTTTGGCAATACTTTCCCAATCATTATTTGTAATTTTAGAGGTGTATATTTTAAAACACAGTTTTTTATATTTAAATCTGGATATTTATAATCCTTAAAAGGTGTATTTTTAAGATATTTCCAATATAAGTGCTTACATGGATGCTGGCACATAAAATGCCATGGCTTAACAAAGCCAATATAATGAACAATAACTGAATTATCACATTCTAACCTATCATTTAAATCAAAATTATTGTACTTGTGCTCCAATTCACCCCATTCTTTGTCAAAAGTAATATTTAAAACATCTTGATCCCACCAAAGTAGATGGTCATTGTATTTAATAGCATTTTCAATTAGAATACTAGAGATATCGTCTTCCCTCCATTTTTTTAAATTAATATACATAATTCCTGCATTAAAATATTTATTACCTTCAAAGCCAATTCCTCTGAGTCTTAATAGCTCATCCTCGCCATATTTATGATTAACCGCAAAAATATAATATTCGTAATTCGATGAATAAGTTGTTTCATTCAATCCATCTTGATGTGACACATAAAGATTATCCTCTCTCAAAAAATCTAATTCCAAAATACCATCAAGTGAATCATTAACGACAATATCAGAATCCAAAAACATAACACTATCAATATCTTTTGGCAATATCTCTGATAATAAAAGTCTAAAATAAGTAGCTTTTGAAACATGATGAGTGATTTTAAAATTTTCTAAAATTTTGCTATCAAGACTTAGCTTTTCAATTTTAACATAATAGTACTGCTCTAAATAATTAATTGCACTTAGAAGTTTTTTATTCTCTTCTTCTATATCTTGAACTAAAAATATTCTTCCTATATTTTTATTATTATCTAGTAAAGAAGTACAGGCAACACAAAAGTGTTGAATATAATTCTCATCTATTGTAAATACTACATTTAATTTTTTTTGCATTTGTGCCACTCCCATGCTGTCTGTAAAATTTTTTCCAACTCATATAATTTTGGATTCCATCCTAAAACTTTTTTTGCTTTTGTTGCGTCTCCTATGAGTTTTGCAGGATCTCCTGCACGTCTTTCTACAAGCGTAACTTTTATATTTTGTTTTGTAATTTCTTTAGCGTTTTTGATTACTTCTAAAACAGAATAACCATCACCATTACCCAAATTAAAGACATCTGAACTTCCATCATTTTTCAAATATTCTAATGCCAAGACATGGGCATCTGCCAAATCTGTGACATGTATATAGTCTCTAACTGCACTGCCATCATTTGTATCATAATCCGTGCCAAAAACTTTTATCTCATCTCTTTTGCCGATTGCAACATCAAGAATGAGTGGTATCAGATGTGTTTCAGGATTATGATGCTCCCCAATTTCACAATCAATATCAGCCCCAGCAGCATTAAAATATCGCAAAGCTACATAGTTAAAATTATAAGCTTTCGAATAATCTTCCAAAATCTTTTCTATCATTAACTTACTTTGACCATAAGGATTTATTGGATTTTGTGGATGCTTCTCATCAATAGGTAGATACTCTGGATTTCCATATGTCGCACATGTAGAAGAAAAAATAAAATATTTACAATCAAATTCTCTCATTACTTGTAATAAATTCAAAGTATTTGCAACATTATTAATGTAATATTTTTCAGGATTTTCTACAGATTCACCAACATATGCAAATGCTGCAAAATGCATTACAGCTTCAATTTTATACTTACTAAACACCAATCTCAATTGCTTGATATCATTCAAATCACCTAAAATAAATTCGCCCCATTTAACTGCTTCTTTGTGTCCGTAAATCAAATTATCATAGACTAATGTTTGATAACCTTTTTGAGTTAAAAGTTGATTGGTATGACTCCCAATATATCCTGCTCCACCCACAATTAAGACCATTATTTTTTTTCCTTTATTAATTTATTTATATTTCTATAAAACCAATAATTAACAAACCAACCATTCGTTAGTATGTGTGCTACCAAAGTTCCCAGTGCTACTCCAAATAAACCATAAATCTTTAGAAATAAAATAGATAGTGCAATATTTAAAAAAGCTTCAAATAAAGCCATATATGAAGTTTCTTTATGTATTCCTATAGCAGCTACAAAAATTGAACTTACATGTACCCAAGTATGGATCAATGAAAAAATTATGAAAAGCGTCATGATATCTTTATCAAGAACATTATCACTTCCAAGCCACCATGATAAAATCAACTGATTTGAAAAATAGAGTAATGAATAAGCAGGAATTGCCAATCCAACAGAGATAAGCATAATTTTATTATGTAGTTTTAAAATCTCACTATATTTATGCTCTGAGTACAAAACTGAAATATTCGGTAATAAAACATCTGAAATCTTAAATAACACTTTTTGTGTAGCATCTACAATTTTATATCCAAGAGAATAAATAGCAACAGCCGACAAAGATATAAATGAACCTATGATCAGGTTGTCAGTATAGAAAACAACAAGAACTGCTATGCCTATTATAAAATAATGGATTGATGGTTGTAACATATTTTTAAACAATTCAATCTCAAAATATTTCCATCTAATAGAGTAATTCAAACCATTTCTTGATAAAACTAGTAAAATAAAAAAATACACAATAGTTACGCCAAGGGAAACTAAAGCTATCTCAAAAATACCATATCCCAAATAGACAACATAAACATTTGATGATGCAGCAAGAATATTTTTAACAATATCCACTATATTTTTTATATAAAGTCGATTTGAAGCAAAAAGTAATGTATCAAAAACAGATCCAAAAAAAGAGATAATAAATATTAAAAATGTTATTAAAAATGTATTTTTAGAAACATCCAATAAGTTTGCTTCAATCGTAAATAGATTATGAAGATTAAAATATACGAATACAAAAATAATCGTAGTCAATAAAGAGAAAAACACAAATGAAAAAAATGTAACGCTTACCAACTTGCTCAACTTCATAAAATCTTGTAGATTTGAAGATGAGTCTTTTAGCAATGTAGAAGTAAATCCAAAACTCGAAAGACCAAAATAAGCTGTAATAGAAGTAAGTAGCACCCACAATCCATACTGTAATTGCCCTAAGCCGTTTAAAATATAAGGAGTAACAATCAGAGGTAAGACAATTGCAATAAACATTTGTAAATATGATGTGATTATATTTTTTTTATAAAGAGTTTTCATTTGCATCTTATCTCTTCAATTTTTCCATTGATAAATAAAGAATTCTTTGCTATATGCTCTTTAACGATACTCCCAGCAGAAATTACACAATTATCTTCAATTTGAGCTCCTTTTAAAATTAAAACATTAGATCCAATCCAAACATTATTACCAATAATAATATCTTCAAACGAGAAACCTTGTTCGAAAATAAATAAATCTTTTTTATTAAAAATATGGTTATGATTATAAATTTTAACATTTTCACCAAATAAACAATTATTTCCTATTGAAACCTTTCCATTTCCAACTGATATGGAACAATATAAATTAAAAAAACATTGTTTTCCAATTTCCAATATAGGTTGTTTCGCAGAAGGAGATACTGAGAAAAAAATAAAATTAAACTCCCCTCTAAAATATGAATTATCATCAATAGAACAAAAAAAAATAGAATCATCATATACGCTGATATTTTTTCCAAAATAAATACTATTGCCAAATTGAAAAGTTTTAAAAAAATATTTTAAAACTATTTTTTTAAAACTATTTTTCAATTTTTTAATTAAATTTTTCACTATTCAACTCATATAAAACAATGTTTTCAATTCCATGATTTAAGGAGATTTTTGGTCTCCAGCCTAAATCATATATATCTTTGACATTCTCTTCCACGTACATGCATTCGCCCACTCTATATGGTAATGCTCCAAAATCTAAATATGTTTTAATATTTTTATATTTTTTAATTGTAGAATATATCTGTTCTATAAAATCTTTTAAATATACTTGTGTTCCAGTAGCAATATCAAATTCTTTATTTTCTTTTATTGAATCAATATTTTCTATTACTTCCAGATAAGCATCAGCCACATCTTCCACATAAATAAAATCTCTTTTTTGAAAACCTTTTGTTAATTTAATATATGGAACATCGTTTAATAATAATTTTATTAACCAGCAAGCAAAACGTATTTCACTATCTTTTGGTCCATACATATGTTCAATTTTAAGGTTGATAAATTTAATCTTATTTTCAAATTGTTTAAACCATTCGATAAATTGTTTTTTAGAAAGTGAATATGAATTCAGGTTTTTAGCTAGCAAAGTATCAGTATTAATAAAAGTCTTGACGTTGCACTTTATTGCGGCTTCAACAAGCTTAATAGGTAAAATCAAGTTTGTCTCCAAAATCTCAGATATTTTTTCACTATCTCTACCGTAGGATGTAATTGTATGTACAATGATATCAATTTTATTTTCGTGAAAAATCTCTTCATAACTTACAAAATCTGTGTTGTAACATTTAATATTTTCAATATATTCATCGATTCTCCAAGTCAATGACTCTGACCTTTTTGTAATAATAACGTCATACCCGCTTTTAATAAATCCATGTAGTAGATAACTACCAAGAAAGCCTGTCGCGCCCGTTAAAAATATTGTCATCACTCATCTCCAAAAAAAATACACTTAAAATTGCTTTTAAAAATATGCCAAATTATCTTAGTTTTAGTTTGAAACTTAAAATTATTTATTATTTGTTTATAAAAATCATCATGAATAAACTCATATATAAACATTTTAGACATAAAACCAAAGACCCTATATCTAAACTCTTCATCTTTTAATGCTCTTATAGATGTTGAAGTTTCATTATAATGATATTCAGAAATATATTCATTATAAAAAACTCCATTTTTCTTAATAAATAACTTTAGCATTATTTCAAAATCAACAAAACTCCTAAATGCTGGTTGATAATTTTTTACATTACTAGACAGCATTTCCAAGTTATCCTTTTTAAAATATAAACTATTTATGTCACCAAACACATTATTACCAAGATAAATAGCTTCATTTTCAAGCAGCTTAATTTTATTTTTAAAATCCAATAAACAATTAATTTTGGATCTAAAATAATTAACTTTTTCAAAATAATCATTCATATGAGTTATATCTTCATAATATGCTTTTGTTTTTCCTATTACATAATCACAGTTATATTCAAAATGTTCAAGCATTTTTTTTATATTAAAATCAATCAATATATCATCTGCTAAGTGTAGTTTGACAATATCTCCCTCTGCTAAACTAATCGCCAACAACCAATTATCAGGAATAGATATTGTTTTAGGTAAATGTAAAATTTTTATATTGTCAAAACCATTAAACAATTCTTCAAGTTCATGCTGAGTTATATCTGTACTTCCATTATTGGAAATTTTTATTTCAAATGAAATATCATTTTTTTTACAAACATTAACAATTGAATTAACTGTATTTTTTATTTTGTTTGCTTTATTATACAACGGTATACAAAAAGAAACTTTCATCTTTTTACCACCTTTAATATAAAAATTATAATACTTAGAACACAAACTAATGGTATGAGAGCTAGCTTTCTTTTCCTGCTATCTTTGATAATACTGTCACCTACTATACTCTTTAGAGTCTCTAAAAATGCTATAAAATTTTCTAACATCAAGTAAACTTTTGCATAATCTATTTGAGTTATATTTTTAGAACTTTTCCCACATTTGGTTACTGTTTCCAGTATAGCTGTAGCTCTTATATCATATGTATGATTTTGCTTTATATACTCCTTAAGCATATCACTATCATCTTTTTGGCTATCGAGATAGTTTTTTGCTATTGCTACTATATTTGACTCATCATATTCTATATAGTGTTTATCTTTTTGAAAAATTTCTTCCACACCATTGTCTTTTATATTATCTGTTAAAAGCATAGCACCATTACCAAGTGCTTCAAAGTATCTCATATTAATGTCATTATTTATGCTTTTGTTAAATACTATCTTTGCTTGAGAGTATATCTTATACATCTCTTGTCCACTTGCTCCTCCAAAGTAGCTATTTGGAAACTCTTTTTTTAGCTTTTCTATGAGTTCAAATCTTTTGGGGTGCATATCTTTGTTATTTGATCCTACATATGCTATATCATAGATTCTATTAAGTGATTGAGTTGGTACCATTGAAGTATCATATGCTAAAGGTAGCCAAAAAGTATTCATGAGTCCTTTTTGAGTGAAATGTTTAATATACTCTTTTTGAGCCAAAAATGTCACATCAAAAAACTTTGATATTTCAAGATGCTTTTGTAAGTCCATATGTGTATCTATCCCATACCATGCAGTTTTACACTCTAATTTTTCTAAGCCTTGTGGAAATAACTTCATACTTCCACCTTCACAAAAAAACACTAAATCTGGTTTTAAATTATATTGTTTAATATACTTATCAATATCAAAGTTTTGTTTCACGATTGTATCTATATGGATATAATCTGACTTTATATCAGATAACACTCTCACACTGTATTTTTTATTTTGAAAAGACTTGATTAAGCTAATAGCTGTTGTATATGATTTTAATGATGCAACGAAAATTATATTCATTTTTTCATTCCATATGTAAAAATTCTAAATATAGCTTTTGGCTTAAAAAATACATACCAACTGTATGGATATAGCTTTATAGCTTTGGCAACATAGTCTTTTAACAATTTAAAGTCGCCCTTACCTTTCACAAGTATTTCTCTTAAGTTTGACTCTATGTATTGTGTTATCAATCTTTTTTTCCATTTTTCTAATTTTTGTCCATCAAATAATCGTAATTTTTTTGCCTCTCTGTATGGAGCTTCGAAAGTTTCTATGTTTGTCGTCAAAATATAATCTACCCCAAATCTAAAATAAGGATTATTTTCATGGATCCTATACTTTGCTACAAAATCATCTATAAATCCAACTTTCCCATATAATGACATCTTCAAAAACTCCATAGTATCAGAACCAACCACATCAAAAGTCTTAAAAGCATTCACTTTATAGGCTACCTCTTTTTTAAAAATACCTGTAACAAATGTAAACATCATATTTTGATTTTCGAGATAATGTTCAAACATCCACTTCCCCTCACAAACTTCTGGCAAAGTATGCCTTGTTTTGTCTTCTTTTATTTCTGTCTTCACTATTCTATTCGCATGAACTATAATAATCTCACTATCTTTTTTTATCAACTCTTTTGCTTTGTATAAATAATTATCATCGATCAAAAGGTCATCATCTGAAAGTATTAAAACCCAATCACCATCACAATGATTATACAAAGCTTTACTCCAATTTGGTATCATCCCAATATTTGTATCATTTCTGATATATTTTACTAAGTTATTAGATTTAAACCCTTTCATAATTTGTTCAGTATTATCAGTTGATGCATTATCTATAACTATTACTTCAAAATTTATATTTTGCTGATTTAATACTGATAGTACTGCTTGTTTTAATAAATCAGCTCTATTAAATGTAGGAATAATAATAGAAAACTTCATTAATTCTCTTTCATTTTTGTACAAACATATTCCCAAAACTCTTCAACGGCACCACTTAAATTTTCTTTGTTGGATATGTCGAAATCAAATGAAGTAGCGCCTACATTTTCATTTGTGATGAGATTACACCCACAAAGAGCCGCTTCAACTACAACTCTTCCTTGAGGCTCTGGCCATCTTGGAAGATAAATAAAATTTTTTGCTCTATTAAAATATTTTGGCATCTCTTCATAAGGTATAAATCCTGTATATTCTGCGAAAGACAATTCTTCTCCATATATATTTTTACCTATCATGACAAGCTTTTTGTCTGTGCCTTTAAAATACTCCTTGAGTTTTTCTACGCCTTTTGCTTCACTTATAGCTCCTGCAAATATATACTCTATATCCCTTTCTTGATTTTTATTATTAAACTTTTCAGTATCAACAGTCGGTCTTAAAATAAAGTGCGGTCTACCTTGAATATTGAGCATTTGAGATACTTTGGTATAATGCAGTGGAGACAAAAAGATATTGGCAATAGAATTTCTATAAATTTTATGGATCAATTCATTGGATTGATAACATTTAGTTGATATCGTTTTTCTTTGAATATTAGATTTTAGATTAAATAATGACTTATGTTCACACTTTTCTTGACTATTTCCATTGCAAGGCAAGTATGCAAGATCGCATGTATCTACATAAGAGTTATCAAAATGAATATATTTGTCATTCACTACGATATTTTCTATAAAGCTTAAATCAAATTTTTTACTTAAAGTTGGCTCATTAAATATATCACACAGTATCGTTAAATCAGCATCTTTGTGATAGTTTTTTTGAAACGGTCTTATGGAAGTCATGCTAACCTCGTAACCAGTATTTTTGGCATGAGACAACAAATCATTCATGATCATTTCACCACCACCATTGAAGTGAAAGGGATCAAGATATGCTACATAATTAATTTTCATTTATTATCTCCACTCTTTCCCTCTACACTCTTCTATATAATCAGATAGTTTTCTTTTTGGGCTCCATCCTAGAGCTTTTGTTTTATCGCTTATCACTTCAGCCGTCATACGATTACCTCGCCTCTCTGGTAATATCTCTATCTTTCCGCCATACATCTCTGCAACTTCTTTGATACTAAAAGCTTCTTCACTCCCTATGCCAAATTCATCACCATAACCATTTTCCCCAACAAGAACAAGACCATCTACGATGTCGTCTACATGAGTGAAGTTTCTCTTTTGGGTTCCTGGACTTACTATGGTAAGAGGTTCACTGTTTTTCATCTTTTCTTTAAAAAGAGCTATAAGGGTTGCATATTTGCCCATCTGAATCTCTCGTGGTCCATAGACATTGTAAAAATATGTAATAGCATAAGGTACATTGTACCAAGCTCCGTAGTTTTCAACTAGCTCAGTATTGCTAGCTTTTGTCCATGCATAAGGGCTTGCACTTCTACCAAGCCCACCATCTCCAAACTTTGTAGAGCTCCCAGCATAAAGGATCTTGCATCCAGCTTTTCGCACAAACTCCAGCACCCTGAAGATGCCATCTTTATTATACTCCCACACTTTTTCTATATCATCAAAGCTTTGTTCAACTCTTGAGTATTCACCCAAGTGATAAACCATATCAGGAGTGAATGTCACTAAATTATCTATATCTTTTGTATTACCTTTTATATATGTAACATTTGCTGTATGATTAGCTTCACTTCCTGTAAAGTAGTTGTCCAAGCTATACACTTCATAGTTTGGATTTTGAGAAAGCCGCTCACAAAGATGACTCCCTACAAAACCTGCCCCACCTGTTACTAATATTTTTTTTTTCATTATTTATCACTCCCAAATACATCTCTAGTATAAACTTTATCTTTCATGTCAGATAAACTATCTTCAAGCCTATTTGCTACGATAACATCTGAAATAATTTTAAACTCAGCAAGTTCTTTTATAACTTTGAGTCCTTCAAAAGTTTCCTCTTTTAAAACTGGTTCATAGATAACTACTTCTATATTTTTGGCTTGTAGTTTTTCTATGATTCCCTGCACTGCCGAGCTTCTAAAGTTGTCACTTCCTGATTTCATTATAAGTCTATAAATCCCTACGGTTTTAGGGTTGGTTGAAAGAATTTGATTTGCTATAAACTCTTTTCTAGTCTCATTTGCATCTACGATTGCACCTATTAAGTTATTTGGTACATCTTTGAAATTTGCTTTGAGTTGTTTTGTATCTTTTGGAAAACAGTATCCACCATACCCGAAACTTGGATTATTATAGTGTGTTCCTATTCTAGGATCCAGCCCAACTCCACTTATGATATCTTTTGTGTTTAGATTGAACTGTTCGCAGTAACTATCTAGTTCATTAAAATATGCAACTCTCATAGCAAGATAAGTATTTGAAAATAGTTTTATCGCTTCTGCTTCGGTTGAGCCTGTAAATAAAACCGATATCCCTTTTTTGATAGCGCCCCTTTCAAGAAGTCCTGCAAATATCATAGCACGGTCTGACTTTTCACCGACAATGATTCTACTTGGATAAAGATTGTCATGAAGTGCTTGACCTTCTCTTAGAAATTCTGGAGAAAAGATAATATTTGTAGTGTTAAACTTTTCATTTATCATTTTTGTATAGCCTACTGGGATGGTAGATTTTATCACCATTGTAGTAGTTGGATTGATACTTAAAACATCTGCTATTACATACTCTATAGATTTTGTATTAAAATAGTTTGTATTTTCATCATAGTCAGTAGGTGTAGAGATAATAACGAAATCAGCTCCTACGTAAGCTTCTGCTTTATCTAAAGTTGCCCTAAAGTTCAATCCATCTTTTTCAAGGTACTCACTGATATCTTTGTCTTCTATTGGAGAAATTCTCTTTTGTAGCATTTCAACCTTTTCAGGAATGATATCAAGCGCTACTACTTCGTTGTGTTGAGCTAGTAAGATTCCATTTGAAAGTCCTACATACCCTGTACCCGCTATTGCGATTTTCATTTAATTTTCCTTATTTACTTTTTACAAATTCTCTAATCTTCTCAACCATATACCCTATAGCTTCATCTCCCATGCCAGGATAAAGTCCAACCCAGAAGCTATCATTCATGATTTTATCTGTATTTGTGAGCTCACCGACTACTCTATAGTCAGTATCTTTTGTCAGATGGTCAAACATAGGGTGTCTGAGCATATTTCCAGCAAAGAGGTTTCTTGTCTGTATATTGCTGTTTTCTAGATGTTCAACTAGTTCATTTCTATTGAACTTTGCCTTATCAGTCAGTGTCATCATAAAACCAAACCAACTTGGGTCTGAGTTTGGTTGTGCTTCCACAAGGGTTAGCTCTTGCAAATCTTTTAGTCCATCATATAGTTTATGGTAGTTCTCTTTCCTCTTCTCTACAAAGCTAGGAAACTTCTCAAGCTGAGCACATCCGACTGCTGCTTGCATATCAGAGACTTTTAGATTGAATCCAAAGTGAGAGTAGACATATTTATGATCATATCCTTTTGGTAAACTTCCGAAACTTTGAGAGAATCTGCATCCGCAAGTATTATCCACGCCGCTATCGCACCAGCAGTCTCTACCCCAGTCACGCATGGATAACATTATCTTTTTAAGAAGAGGATTGTCTGTATATGTCGCTCCACCTTCGCCCATTGTCATATGATGTGGCGGATAAAAGCTAGATGTTCCTATGTCGCCCCAAGTACCTGTTGGCCTGCCTCTATATGTTGAGCCAAGAGCATCACAGTTGTCCTCTACTAGCCAAAGATTGTGTTTGTCGCAAAACTCTTTGACCACTTTGATGTTAAAAGGATTGCCAAGCGTATGGGCAATCATGATTGCTTTGGTTTTTGGACTAAGTGCACTTTCGAGTTTTGTGGCATCTATATTGAAGTGAGTAAGCTCCATATCTACAAATACTGGAACTGCGCCGTATTGCACTACTGGAGCTACAGTTGTGGGAAATCCAGCTGCTACCGTTATGACTTCATCGCCTCTTTTGATCTGCCTATCATTTAACAGTGGAGATGTTAGGGCATAAAAAGCAAGAAGATTTGCACTACTTCCAGAGTTAACCAGAAATGCCCATCTGACACCTAAAAACTCTGCAAGTTTTTTCTCAAATTTTTTGGAATAATCCCCATATGTCAACCAAAAATCAAGTGAACTATCTACAAGGTACTGCATCTCTGTTTCATCAAATACTCGTCCTGCGTAGTTAACCCTACTTTTTCCAGCTATAAACTCTCTCGTTTGCTGTGGCTTGTGTACCAGTTCATAGTACTCTTTAGTTTTCTCTAGAATTTCTTGTTTTAATTGTTCTGCTTGTGTCATTTACTTTCTCCTATTGTTTTTTGTATTGCTTCTTTTAACGCAAATTGTTGTTTCCAGCTAGGAACTATTTCTACATGATAGTATGGAAGCATCACTTCCCTATCTCTATATGGTCTTGCTCCCCAAATGATATTAAGCTTTGTATCGGTTGCTTCTTCAAAAACTTTTGATAGTTCTTTTAAGCTCATTCGTTCGTTGGAAGTTACTACATAAGTCTTGTTTTTAAATTCATCTTTTTTATCTGAGTTTAGATGTTTTATTAAAAGTTCATAGGCACTAATCACATCTTCGATATAGCTAATATCTATGATTTGTTCACCTGCTGACATCTCCAAAACTTCACCAGAAATAGCAATCTTATTCCAAAGATTAAATACTTTATTTCTTGTATCATTCTTTCCGAATGTATCGTTTAATTTTATCGTGGTAAAAATTAGTTCCGAAGTTTCTACATAGTATCTAGCCATTACTTCAAATGCCTCTTTGGTGGCAGCATAAAGATTTACTGGACTATAATCTTTATTTTCGTAATTTTGCCAAAAAGTTCCAGTATTTATAAACCACTTTACATTTGATACCTTACAAGCCTCCAAAAGCTCTGTGCCAAATTTGATATTCGAAGAAACTATATTTTCTATATCATCTTTTGTATGTGATACTAAAAATAATGAAGCTAAATGAATTATCCCATCAAACTTTTGATTTTGAAAAAAATCTATCAATGAATCTATATTGTTATCATAATAAAATATTTTTACACTTGTATCTAAGTTTGAAATATCGCTGTCCAATCTTACAATACAATAAATTTCATAGTTACTTTCAAGCAGTAAGCTAATTAGATTTCGCCCTATAAAACCTGTTGCACCTGTTACTAATATTTTCATTGAGTTTCTCCAAATACAAATGGAGATATAAATTCATTGAGTGATTGAAATGATAAATCCCTATCTGACAATTTTGGTTTTTCACAATCCCAGTCAAAACTAAACGAATCATATCGTATCCCACTATCATTATTTGGAGCATAGCAAATTGTTTGCATATAGGTTACATTTGTATTGTCCTCTAATGATTTAAATCCATGAGCTAATCCTTTTGGGATAATTAAAATTTTTCCATTTTCACCTGAAAGTTCACATGAAAAGTATTGTCCATATGTTGGGGAGTTTTTCCTTATATCCAAAACTACATCCATAATCTTACCAGCTGGCACATACACTAATTTTATATGTTCATGTGGTGGAGTCTGAAAATGCATACCACGAATCACATCTTTGTGAGAGATAGAATAATATGTTTCTTTGATATGAATATCTAAATTATTTTCAACAAAGAAATCGTCTGTAAATGTTTTTATAAATTTACCTCTATTATCTTCAAAGATTCTCGCTTCTATTAGTTTTAATCCTGAGATATTTGTATCAACTATTTTCACGACATAGCCCACTCAATATTTTTGGCTTTTGCATCAGCAATATAACTCTCTAAATCACTTTGTGTTAAGACTTTTTTATCTTCTTCATAATAAGCTTTATACCACTTCACAGTTTTAAGAAATGTAGTATCACTACCCCAAACATCTTTCCATTTGAGCAAGATATGAGCTTTTGAACAATCAAGTTTAAGAAGATTTGCTTCGTGAAGCTGGTGTGGGTTGGAGTTTATTTCATAGTCTATTTTATCCCAATGTGTTTTGACATTTTTGACTACTTCTTCTACAGTTATGCTTCCCTCATCACTTGGACCAAAGTTCCACGCTTCGCCGAACTCTACTCTTTCTTCTAGTAGCTTTTGCCCTATAGCTAAATAGCCACTAAGAGGCTCTAACACATGCTGCCATGGTCGTGTAGCTCTAGGATTTCTGATACTTACTTTTTTACCTTGTGAGACCGAAACCATAATATCAGTGATAAGTCTATCGCAAGCCCAATCGCCACCACCTATCACATTTCCAGCTCTACAAGATGCAAGTAAAGTATTGTGAGTTTTTTTGTAGTCAGCTGGGTTGAAATACGAGTTACGGTATGAGTTGGCTAGTAAATCGGCGCACCCTTTTGATGAACTATACGGGTCATACCCACCCATCTGGTCATTTTCACGATAGCCCCATACCCATTCGCGGTTTTCGTATGCTTTGTCACTTGTGATATTTACTATCGCTTTGATATTGTTTTTTCGACAAGCTTCGAATACTTTTAGTGTTCCTATTACATTTGTTTCGTATGTTTCTATAGGGTTTTCGTATGACGGTCTGACAAGCGGCTGTGCTGCTAAATGAAATACTATGTCAGGTTTGTGAGCTGTGAATACTTGATTTAGTTTGTAAATGTCTCGAATGTCACCGATGACGGAAGTTATATCCAAATTTAAAAGTCCAATATGATTTGGAGTTGTTGGAGCTTCCAGGGAATATCCAATCACATTTGCGCCCATTTGTGACAACCAAAAACAAAGCCAAGAGCCTTTGAACCCAGTGTGACCTGTGACAAGAACTGTTTTGCCTTTGTATATTCCATCAAATAACTTAGTCAAATTGTGGCACTGCAATTCAAAATTAAACATTGTTTTTACCACACTTTCCAAGGAGCTTTGTTTTTGTTCCATAGATCATTTAAATCATTCTTATCTTTTAATGTATCCATAGGCTTCCAAAAGCCATTATGCTTAAATGTAACAAGCTCACCGTCTTTTGCCAGATTTTGAAGCGGAGTCTGCTCAAAAACCACACTGTCGCCCTCAGTAATGTAGTCAAGCACACTTGGTTCACATACAAAAAAACCAGCATTTATCCAAGAACCATCACCTTTTGGCTTTTCTCTAAACTCATAAACCACATTTCCTTCGCCTATATCCAATGCTCCGAATCTACCGACCGGCTGAGAAGATGTCATCGTCATGGCTTTGCCATGTGATTTATGAAATTTGACTAGATCGCCTATATTTATATCACTAACACCGTCACCATAGGTGAGCATAAAAGGCTCGTTCCCTATAATATCTTGGACTCGTTTAATCCTTCCACCAGTCATAGTTTCCGAACCCGTATCTATTAGGGTTATTTTCCAAGGCTCTGCTTTATTGTTAAAATATTCAACACTGTTATTGGCTAAATCTATTTTTAAATCGCTTTGATGTCTATAATAGTTAGCAAAATACTCTTTGATATAGTAGCCCTTATATCCACACAAAACTACAAAGTCATTAAACCCATACTGCGAATATATCTTCATAATATGCCAAAGAATAGGTTTGCCACCTATCTCCACCATTGGTTTTGGGCGGATATCAGTTTCTTCACTTAGTCTTGTTCCGAATCCACCGGCTAATAACAACACCTTCATATGTTTCATCTCCAATTATTTTTTTTCATATTTTCAATATAATCTTTAATAGTTTTCGTTGGTTTCCAACCTAAGCTTTCTGTTTTAGCACTTATCACATCAGCGGTCATACGATTTCCTGCCCTATTTGGTAACATTTGTATCTCTCCGCCAAACATCTCGGCAATCTCAACTATAGAATATGCTTCTGGACTTCCTATACCAAACTCATCTCCATAACCATTTTCACCCACAAGCACAAGTCCATCAATAATATCATCTATGTGAGTAAAGTTCCTTTTTTGAGTTCCAGGGCTAACTATTGTAAGGGGTTCATTATTTTTCATTTTTTCTTTAAAGAGTGCTATAAGGGTTGCATATTTCCCGGTTTGGATTTCTCGTGGACCGTAAACATTATAAAAGTAAGTGATTGCATATGGGACATTAAACCAACTTCCATAGTTCATCACAAGCTCTGTGTTTGTAGCCTTCGTCCATGCATATGGAGATGCACTTCTACCCATACCACCATCACCAAATTTTGTAGAACTTCCAGCATAAAGTATCTTGCACCTAGCTTTTCGTACAAATTCTAAAACTGCAAATATCCCATCTTTATTGTACTTCCATACTTTTTCTATATCATCGAAACTTTGTTCAACTCGTGAGTATTCTCCAAGATGATAAACCATATCAGGTGTAAATGTAACAAGAGTCGCTATGTCTGCTGTATCACCATTGATATATGTCACATTTGTCACATGGTTTGCCTCGCTTCCAGTGAAGTAATTATCTAGGCTATAGACATCATAGCTTGGATTTTGAGAGAGTCGCTCACAAAGATGTGAGCCTACAAATCCTGCTCCGCCTGTTACTAATATTTTCTTTTTCATTACTTATCGCTCCCAAAAACATCTCTCGTATAAACTTTATCTTTTACATCAGACAAACTATCTTCAAGTCTATTTGCTACGATAACATCTGAAATAGCTTTAAATTCATCAAGTTTTTTTATAACTTTTAGCCCTTCAAACTCTGCATCTTTTAAAATCGGTTCATAGATAACAACTTCTATATTTTTTGCTTGTAGCTTTTCTATGATTCCTTGGACTGCTGAGCTTCTAAAGTTATCACTTCCACTCTTCATTATAAGTCTATAAATCCCAACAGTTTTTGGATTTGTTGAAAGAATTTGGTCTGTCACAAACTGCTTTCTTGTTTCATTTGCATCTACAATTGCACCTATTAGACTATTTGGTACATCTTTGAAATTTGCTTTGAGTTGTTTTGTATCTTTTGGAAAACAGTATCCACCATATCCGAAACTTGGATTATTGTAGTGTGTTCCTATTCTTGGGTCTAATCCAACACCAATTATGATATCTTTTGTACTTAAGTTAAACTGTTCACAGTAGCTATCAAGTTCGTTGAAATATGCAACTCTCATGGCAAGGTAAGTATTTGAAAAAAGTTTAATTGCTTCAGCTTCTGTTGAATCAGTAAAAAGAATTGATATATCTTTTTTAATGGCACCTTTTACCAATAAATTAGCAAATATCTTGGCTCTCTCACTTTTTTCACCCACTATTATACGACTCGGATAGAGGTTATCATGAAGTGCTTGACCTTCTCTTAAGAATTCTGGAGAGAAGATTATGCTTGCAGTATTAAACTTTTCATTTATCATCTTTGTATAGCCAACTGGGACGGTTGACTTTATTACCATAGTTGTATTTGGATTTATTGCCAGAACATCAGCTATTACATGCTCTATAGATTTTGTGTTAAAAAAATTTGTAGTTTCATCATAATCAGTAGGTGTAGAGATGATAACAAAATCGGCACCAGTGTAAGCCTCGACCTTATCCAAAGTTGCTCTAAAATTCAAGCAATCTTTTTTAATGTGCTCACTTATCTCTTTGTCTTCTATCGGAGATATTCTTTTATTGAGCAATTCAACTTTCTCTGGGATGATATCCAAGGCTACAACTTCACAGTGCTGGGCCAAAAGAATCCCATTTGAAAGCCCTACATATCCCGTTCCTGCTATTGCGATTTTATAGCGCATAAATTAACTCCAAATAGCCATTCAAATCTTCAGGAGTGCCAATCCCATGCATTTGTTCAAACTCAATATTATAAATGCCTATTTTAGAACCCTCTTTTATCGCATAGTTGTATGTTGGGCAAGTGTAAAACTCATTATTTACTCTATCGTTTTCTATTATCATATCTATTGAAGAATCAATAAAATCTTTCCCTTTTGAGTATAGATAAATTCCAACTGTTGCGAACTCTGAAATAACAACTTTTTCTTTTACCTCTACTACAAGATTATTTTCATCAAGTTTTGCAAATGACCATTTTGGATCACTATGTTTATCTATAAAAGTCAATATAGAGCCATCAAGGTTTCTATTTTTACAATCATCTATAAAATCTCCGATATTCATATCTACTATTTGATCTGAATTTGCTACCAAAAGTGGTTCATTATTATTTATATATTTTCTTGCATAAAGAACTGTACAAGCAGTACCTTCTGTTAATTTATCTATAGGAATAAAAACAGCATTGAACTCTTTTTCGATTTGCTCTACAAGCTCTTTTTCTTTTTCGATATGCTCTTTTCTGGCTATTAGTATATATCTAGCATCTGGATATGCTAGATTTTCAAGCACTCTAACTATCATTGGCTTACCATCAACATCTATAAATGGTTTTGGTTTTTCATATCCTGCTTTTGCAAAACGGCTACCTTGCCCTGCCATTGGTATAACTATATTAATCATTATTTGGCTCTCCTAAATATTTATCATCACTTGCACCTGGAAATTTGACCACTGTATTTACTGTGTCTTCAAGTGCTTCAAAATCTGTAGCTTCATTTGGTTCTATCACTATTATGTCACCTTTAGAGTATTCAACACCATTCATTTTTACCTTGCCACTTACCAGCACAGTTATTTCTGTAGCTACTTTGTGATAATGTTTATCTTCTTTGTCGCCTTTTTTGTACTCTTTTACGGCTACTTCTACATCATTTGTTTTTATAAGTGTCGGGTTAAAATTACCTACGAACCTGCCTTTTACCATATCCTCAAGTTTTGCTACTTTCACTATTTAACCTTTTGGGATATTAAGATAAGCTCTCAACTCTTTCATCTTGTTATTTTGCCACTCTATAATATCAGTACCAGTTAAAATAACATCATCAAGTTTTAAAATAAACTCTACAATCGTTGTCTGTCCATCTTGATAAATATTTTTAGCACTAAAATCTAAAATTGTGCAAGAGTCAAATATACCTTTTGTAGCTTTTAATACTTCATCGTTACCTTCTATTCTTTTCACTACAGGGTCTTCGAGTGCAAAGTCTTCGCTGAAAAGCTCTGAACACTTTTGTAAATCTTTGTTGCTAAATGCTTGAATATATTGTTTTGTTAATTCTTTTAGCACTTTAGACTCCTTTCATACTCTGCTATTTTGGTAGGACTATAAAATGTGTGATATTTTGAGTTTTCTACCTTTGCTATGCCTACTACTTTGTTTTTTAGTATCAGCTCATTTAGCACTGGTGCTATGAAATACTTTCCATTGACATTGGCATCTTTTCTAATCATCTCCATTGCGCCATTTACAAAATCTTTACCATGTTTGAAATAATAAAAACCAGCAATAGCATTTTTGCTAATCGGTCTCTTTTCCGCTGCTTCTGTGACTTTTCCATCTTTGCCAATTCTGCAATATGACCATTTAGGGTGCACCGAATCAAACGATATGACACCTGCATCATTTGATGAAAATTCAAACAGTATATTTTCAAGAGTCTCATCTATAATCTGGTCAGCATTTGATACTATGAGTTCGTCGTCATTATTGATAAACTCAACTGCCATCAATGCACTACAAGCCGCACCTTTTGTTTCCGCATCTAGTCGAACAATTTGACACTTGCTTTCTGTTAGAAGATTTAGTACATTGTCGAGATGGAACTTCTTGCAATCTTCGCCGTTCACGATAAAAATATACTGCTTATCTTTTTTGATTGATGAAAAATTATCCAAAACATGCTCAATCATCGTTTTGCCATTTATTTCAATTATGGATTTTGGAAACGGGTATTCAGCTTCTGGGAAAAATTGATTCTTGCCAGCTAGTGGTATAAGTATATTTATCATTGCGCACCACCTTCAAACATTGCTATATGTTTTTTTATATTTTCATAATTCACATCTTCCACGCTTGTACCACCATGACATGCGCACCGCTTGCCCTAGCTGCTTTTATGCCGTTTTCATTGTCTTCTACTATCATGCACTCATCAGGAGCCAACCCCATACGGCTCATTGCAGTATTGTACATTTCTGGGTTTGGCTTACCGTGTGTTACATCTTGATTTGATAGATAGAACTCTAGATACTCCATCAAAGATGCTTTCTCCATCATGCTGACAACTGTTTGTTTGATTGAGTTTGAAGCAACTGCTAGTTTGTACCCCTCATTTTTGAGCTTGCTAAGTGCATATTCATGATAAAACCTAGGTTTGCACTGTGAATATATAATCTCCATAGTGTATTGTTGCTTCATGTCGTTTATGAAGTTGTGCAATCCTTTTGGCAGGCCTCTCTCTAGAGATAGCATTTCTAGCTTCTTTTTTGTGGGCAAACCATCATAAGTCACCAGATGATCATACCTGCTAATCTCCATACCAAAAAGCCCGAGGGCTTTGTTAAGTGACTCATAGTGCCAGTCTTTGGCTTCTATAAGCACTCCATCCATATCAAATATCACTGCTTTTATTTTACTCACTAAAAAACTCCTTTGCTTGTTCCGGGTAGTCTGTGCAAATCATAAGATCATTTATCCCCAATTCTTTCTCTATTTCCTTGTAGTGTTGCCACTCTTTTTTGTATTCTCTTTTGTGGAGGTCAGGCGATACTATACAAATCTGCTTATTACTATTTATATGATTTTCAATTGTTTCTTTGGTTATCCAATGACCCAGAAATTCGTCAAGCCAAACACCACAAGCTTTATCATAAAAAGATGGAGTTTTTTCATATTCACTCTCTCTTGTGAAAGCTTTTATGGTATGCTTCAAATATCCTAATCCATCAGGAACTGACATGTCGAATACAAAGTAATTTTCGATTTTATACCAATCCAAGAGTTCTTTTAGCTTTTGTTGCAAGCCATCTGCTTTTATATTTAGAGCCAATGGTAAGGTATTGTCATACTTGTTGTATATCTCAAAACATTCTTTTACAGTAATGCAGTTTTCATCCGCAATGTCATGAGAGATTATCAGTTCGCACTTATAGTCTCTTATATCCGTCTCAGTTCCAAAGCCAAGCGAGAAACTGCGCTCAAATGATACTGGATGATTCTTCTCGCTTGCATCCTTCCAATAGCCACGATGGGACAATATAATCACTTACTCTCCTTCAAATACCACTCATACACTCTTCTAGTCCCATCTTCCAGAGACACTTTGTGCATCCAGCCGAGAGAGTGGAGTTTTGATGTGTCTGTGAGCTTTTTCATCGTACCGTCAGGTTTATCGGTGTTGAAAATAAGTTCACCCTTGTAGCCAACTATTTCTTTTATAAGATTTGCCAATTCTGCTATCGAAATATCTTCGCCGGTGCCTATATTTATATGGGTGTTTCTAATATCTTTATTTTGGATTGCTTCACTTTGTTCGCAATGACAGTTTGTGAAATCAGATTGCTTCGTCCCGCTTGCAATGACATCTGTAAAATCAACTTTCTCCATAAGATATACACATGCGTCAGCCATATCTTCCGAGTACAAAAACTCACGTCTAGGTTTGCCGCTTCCCCAAATCTCTACGGTAGGAGTATTTGATAGCTTCGCTTCGTGCATTTTCCTGAGTATCGCCGGCAATACATGAGAATTGTTCAGGTCAAAGTTGTCGTTTGGTCCGTATAGATTGGTCGGCATGACGGAGATGAAATTCGTCCCATACTGGAGATTATAGCTCTCACACATCTTGATACCTGCGATCTTGGCTATCGCATACGGCTCGTTTGTATATTCTAGCGGACTGGTTAGTAAGCACTCTTCACTCATGGGCTGTGGAGCGTCTTTTGGGTAGATGCAAGTACTCCCAAGGAAAAGTAGCTTTTGCACGCCATGAACATGGCTCTGGTGGATGACATTGTTCTGTATCATCATATTTTCATAGATAAACTCTGCTCTATAGCAGTTGTTGGCATGGATTCCGCCGACTTTTGCGGCTGCAAGTATCACGAATTCTGGTTTTTCGCTCCCAAAGAACTCCGCGACGGCTCGCTGATTGGTCAAATCTAGCTCAGTGTGAGTGCGAGTGATGATATTTACATAGCCTTTTGACTCAAGGTTTTTGACTATCGCCGAGCCTACTAGTCCGCGATGTCCAGCTACATATATTTTGCTAGTTTTTTGCATTTTCAATCTCACTTTTATCAAGTCCTAACAGTGCACACACCTTATCAAAAAGTTTCTGGGTAAACTCCAATACTTCTTGAATCTCATCTCTAGGTGGTAATGAATAATTTGGATTTGGATATCTGTCTTCTTTGTAATACTCTGTTGCTTTTACAAAAAAAATAATTTCATTTTCATCTATTTTAAATTCATCAATCACATACTCATAGACTTCAAGCAAATCGTGAGACTTAGGTATCTTGCTGTTTTTGTAAGCAATGATTGATTTTAACATTTTTTCTAAGGATTGTTGCAAATCACTACCTATGCTATCCGTAAAATGATTTGCATCTAAAAGTATCCTAGCGGATTGCAAGTCGTGGCAAGCTATAGTCAGCCACTCTTTGGAAGCTGTCTTATTCATATATAACTTTTCCATTTTGCAAAATATCTACTTTATAAAAATAATCATCTCTTGATTTTATAAAATCTTCTGAAGCAATCAAAATATCAAAACCTATTTTATACTTACTAATCAAATCTCGCAATTTTAATCTCGCCTGAAGCTTTAAACCCCTCACATTTTCGGTATGTTGATTTTTTATCAGGAAGAGATCTATATCGCTTTCTTGAGTTGGAGTTCCATACGCATAACTCCCAAAAAGAATAATTTTGTCAGGATTTAAAAACTGAAGTCTTTCGATAATTTGAGGTTTTAGCTCTTCGATATTTATCATTTATGCTTACTCAAAATAACTCATAACTTTATATCCGCCATCTCTCAGGTATACGTCTTTTGTCATCAGTTTAAGGTCAGATTTCATCATATCGTCTACTAGGTCTTGGAGGTTATATTCTCTATTCCAGCCTAGTTTCTGCTCTGCTTTTGTCGGGTCACCTAGGAGCAAATCAACTTCTGTAGGACGGAAGTATTTTGGGTCTACTGCGACGACTTCCTTGCCTATTTCGACTTGATAGTCTGGATTTGAGCAAGATACCACATAGCCTTTCTCATCTACTCCGCTTCCTCTAAATTCTAACTCAATACCGGCATAAGCAAACGCCATTTTCACAAAGTCTCGCACCATTGTAGTCTGTCCGGTAGCTATTACCCAGTCCTCAGGCTCATCTGCTTGCAGAATCATCCACATCATCCGCACATAATCTTTTGCATGACCCCAGTCACGCTTCGCATCAAGATTGCCTAGATAGAGCTTGTCTTGGAGTCCTAGAGCTATTTTACTAGCCGCTCGGGTGATTTTACGAGTGACAAACGTCTCTCCTCGAACAGGGGATTCATGATTGAAAAGTATACCATTGCACGCAAACATTCCATATGCTTCACGATAGTTAACCGTTATCCAGTATGCATACATTTTAGCCACCGCATACGGGCTTCTTGGATAAAATGGTGTAGTCTCTTTTTGCGGCGTCTCTTGTACTTTGCCGTATAGTTCGCTTGTGGAAGCCTGATAGATTCTGGTTTTTTTGGTTAGTCCCAGCAATTTTACGGCTTCTAAGATTCTGAGAGTTCCAGTTCCGTCTGCATTCGCAACATATTCAGGAGTCTCAAAAGATACGTGCACATGACTCATTGCGGCTAGATTGTATATTTCGTCAGGTTGGACTTCTTGTATGATACGTGTGAGATTCATAGAGTCCGTCATATCTCCGTAATGCAAAAAAAAGTTACGATTATCTACATGTGGGTCTTGATATAGATGATCTATCCTGTCCGTGTTAAATAGCGATGTTCTTCTCTTGACTCCATGAACGATATAGCCTTTTTTGAGTAAAAACTCTGCTAGATATGAGCCGTCTTGCCCCGTGATACCGGTAATGAGGGCGACTTTTTTATTCACTCTATTCCTTTAGTTAAAAATCTAGATTTTTTATTCTCTTTTGAAATCATCATTTAACCTAATTATATCATCTTCACCTGTGTATTCACCGACTTGTGCCTCTATCATCACTACAGGAATTTTACCCTCATTGCTCAGTCTATGCACCTCACCCATCTTTATATACGTACTCTCATTTGGTCTAACTAGCCTAGTCTCTTCTCCTACTGTAACCGTAGCCGTACCGCTGACGACTATCCAATGTTCGCTTCTATGCAGGTGCTTTTGCAAAGATAGTCTTTTGCCTGGTTTTACGACTATTCGTTTTATCTTATACCCTGGTGTGTCTTCAAGCACCGTGTATGTACCCCATGGGCGATGGGCGGTCAGATGGATGTTATGAAGCTCGCTTCCCTGCTCTTTTAATCTCTTTACGACCTCTTTGACCTTTTGTCCGCTTCCCTTGCTAGAAATAAGTAGCGCATCGGCGCAATCTACGACAACCAAATCTTCCACGTCTACAGTAGCAATAACCCTCTCATTTCCCAAAATCAGATTGTTTTTACTGCCGATTGATATTAGCTTGTCATTTATTGTGTTTTTATTTGCATCTTTTGGTAGCTCATCATACAGCGAGTCAAAACTTCCAAGATCAGACCAGCCTATATCACTAACAACCACCTTTACTTTGTCGCTTTTTTCCATCACAGCATAATCGATACTATCTTCAGGAATAGCAGACATATATTCATGCGTTATTCTTAGCTGATCGGCAGACATTTCTTGTCTATGTTCATATGCCGCCGTTACCGCTTCGTACATATCAGGCGAATACGTTTTTAGCTCATTTAAAAATACCCCTGCTTTAAAACAAAACATACCGCTATTCCAATAAAAGTTACCTTGCTCTATATAGCTTTTTGCCGTGTTTTCATCAGGTTTTTCTTTGAATGATTTCACGTTTTCGCCATCGGCTTCTATATATCCGTATCCGGTCTCAGGATAGCTAGGTTTGATACCGAATGTGACTAGGAAGTTTTGCCCTGCTAACTCTTTTGCTCTCATTACCACATCTTCATACGCTTTTTGATTTTTTATAAGATGGTCGCTAGGTGTCACAAAAACTATCCTTTCGGTATCTAGCGACATACAAGCAAGCGCTATAGCCGGAGCGGTATTGCGGCCGATCGGCTCTAATAAAAATGTTGACTTTTGAGCATCCATCCGTGAGCAATCCAGGTCTTCGATTTCATCAAGCGCTAGAAAATACTGTTCCGTATTTGAAACTATATACCTAGAATCACAAATCTTGCTATTTCTCTCAGCAGTAAGCCAAAATAGCGACTTACCGTCAAAAAGCTTCACGAACTGTTTTGGCATAAGCGTACGACTTATAGGCCAAAGGCGTGTACCCGAACCGCCGCATAAGATAATATTGGTCACTTCTCTCCCTTGAGTTGTTGTTTTTATTGATTACTATATTTTTGTTTCAAATTTATTTAAGTACCATTCTACGGTTTTTACTATCCCGCTATCAAAATTCTCATCAGCCTTCCAGCCTAGTTCATTTTCTATTTTTGTAGCATCTATGGCATAACGTCTATCATGTCCGGCACGGTCTTCAACATAGACTATCAAGTCTTTATACGAGGATATAGATTGCTTCGCTTCACTCGCAATGACTGAGTTTTTTGTGATTGGGCATAGCTCATCTAGTATTGAGCATATCTTGTCAGCTATATAGTTGTTGTTTCTCTCGTTTCGACCGCCGATATTATACACCTCACCGCTTTTTCCGGTGTGATACACTATGTCTATACCTTTGCAGTGGTCTAAAACATACAGCCAATCGCGTATATTTTTGCCATCACCGTATATCGGGATATTCTCCCCCGTGAGAGCTTTTCTGATGATTGTAGGAATTAGCTTTTCGGAGTGCTGTTTTGGTCCGTAGTTATTCGAACAATTTGTGATAACGGTGTTCATGCCGTAAGTATGATGATAACTTCTGACAATCATATCGCTTCCTGCTTTTGAAGCGCTATATGGAGAGTTTGGAGCGTATGGCGTATCTTCCGTAAACAACCCTGTTTCACCCAGCGTGCCGTAGACCTCGTCAGTTGAGATATGGTGAAATCTGCAATTTTCGTATCCGTCCTTGTAGACGAATGGCTTCGTCATCCATTTTTTGTACGCTACATCTACGAGAGTATGAGTTCCCACAACATTTGTCTGCACAAATACTCCAGGATTTTTGATGGAGTTATCGACGTGACTCTCGGCTGCGAAATGTATGACGCCTTTTATATCATACTTATCAAATATCTCCCCCACAAGCCTTCTATCGCAAATATCGCCTTGGACAAATATATGTCTTGGATTGTTCGCAACCTCTTTGAGATTGTCCATATTTCCAGCATACGTCAGCAAATCCAGATTAACAACCGTACACTCAGGATATTTATCCAAAAAATACGGCACAAAATTTGAACCTATAAATCCTGCACAACCTGTAACTAAAATATTTTTCATTTCCTCTCCCCAATTTTACGCAAGCACTCATCTAAAGAGTCCTTCCAGTAAGGTATCGTTATTTCGTATTTATTTTTGATTTTAGCCTTATTCAAGAGGCTATAATGCGGTCTTTTTGCAGGAGTAGGATACTCTTTTGACTCTATAGGATTGATTTGGCAAGTAATCTTTGCCATTTTTATAATCTCTTTTGCAAAATCATACCAACTCAACACACCCTCATTGCTGAAATGATAAATTTCCACCTGTGAATTTTGAATTTTTGGCAAAATATTCAATATAGCCTTTGCCAAATCTTTCGCATATGTCGGTGTGCCTACTTGGTCATAGACAACATTTAGACTTTCTCTATCCCTGCCTAGTCTCAACATTGTTTTGACAAAATTTGCGCCATAACTACTGTACACCCAACTAGTTCTGATGATAATGGAATTTGAGGGATTTATCCCCATTAGCGCCATTTCTCCATCGAGCTTGCTTTTGCCATATACACTCTGCGGATTTGGAGCATCGTCTTCCACATATGGTTTGTAGTTCATACCGTCAAAAACATAGTCTGTAGAAATATGCACCAATTTGACGTTTTTTTCTTTAGAGATTTTTGCCAAGTTTTTGACTGCTAAATGATTTATTTTATCTGCCGCCTCCGCATCCGACTCGGCTTTATCGACAGCCGTATAAGCAGAACAGTTGATGATAGTATCAATACTGCTGTTTTTTATGAAACTCTCTACCGCTTCGCTACGGGTAATATCTAGTTCGCTTTTATCAGTAAAGAAAAACTTGTCTTTATCTTCGAAACATGAAAATTCACCGCTCGAAATCAACCCTCTAATCTCTGAGCCGACCTGTCCGTTCGAACCGATTACTAGTATATTACTCATACAACTTCACCGAATAATCAAACAATCTAGCAGACCTTAGACTTGGTTGCTTTGTATCTTTTATTGAAAGTTTCATATCGTTTTTGTCCAATCTCCAGTCGATAGCTAATTCCTTGTCGTCAAAAGCGATACCGCTATCACACTCTAAAGAGTAAAAATTATCGACTTTATATGCAAACGTGGCTTCGTCGCTTAGTACCACAAATCCGTGAGCAAAACCGCGCGGTATAAAAAGTTGTTTTTTGGAATTATCATCTAGCTCAACCGCAACACTCTTGCCAAACGTGGGTGAGCCGACTCTAATATCTACCGCAACATCCAATATTCGACCTTTTACGACACGAACTAGCTTACTCTGAGCAAACGGCGGAAGCTGATAGTGAAGTCCCCTTAAGACTCCAAAAGAGCTTTTTGACTCATTATCCTGACAAAAGTCCACCTTGTAACCCAAAAACTCTTCAAACTTGTCAGCCCTAAAAGTCTCTACAAAATACCCTCTCTCGTCTCCGTGAACTTTTGGCTCTATCAAAACCACATCCGGAATTTCACACCTCGTAAATATCACTTCTTCACCCTATCTCGAACTATTTTTAATAGATACTGCCCATACGAGTTTTTCTTTAACGGCTGGGCTAATTTTTCTAGTTTTTGCACGTCAATATAGCCCATCTCATACGCTATCTCTTCCAAGCAAGCGACTTTCAAGCCTGTACGTTTTTCTATAACCTCTATGAAATTACCTGCTTCAAGAAGACTCTCGTGCGTGCCGGTATCAAGCCAAGCATAACCCCTGCTCATTACTTCTACTTTTAGCTTTTGATTATTTAGATACTCTTCATTTACGGTAGTAATCTCAAGTTCTCCTCTGGCTGAAGGCTTGATAGTTTTTGCTATTTTTACTACGTCGTTTGTATAGAAATAGAGTCCGATTACGGCGTAATTGCTTTTTGGTTCCTTTGGTTTTTCTTCGATAGAAATAGCATTTCCTCTATCGTCAAAATCTACTACGCCGTATCTCTCGGGGTCATTTACATAGTAGCCGAATACGACCGATTTTCGTTCTTCTTTTACCGTCTGTACAGATTGGCGAAGCAGTTTTGAGAGTCCCTGTCCGTAGAATATATTATCTCCAAGCACCAAACAAACATCATCGTTTCCGATAAATTTCTCACCAAGTATGAATGCTTGCGCCAAACCGTCAGGAGAAGGTTGAACACAGTATTCAATATATAGTCCCAAATCCGAACCGTCACCGAATAAATCGCGAAATCTATCAATATCCACAGGGGTTGAAATAATCAAAATATCCCTAATACCGGCCAACATCAAAACCGATAGCGGATAGTAGATCATCGGTTTATCATATATAGGCAATAGCTGTTTTACTACACCCTTTGTTATTGGATAGAGCCTAGTACCGCTCCCTCCGGCTAAAATTATACCTTTCATCTTTGTCCTATTAATTATTTTGTGATTTTAGCGTGTTTATATTTATTTTCAGTGCTATAATTGTTCAAATAAGTAGCGAATAAGGAGCAGTATATGCGGAATAAATTTTGGATTTTTCTTATTTTTACGGTTTCGTTTTTTGGATTTGAGTTACAAAAACCAAAAGTCTACAACGGAGATGAAAATATATCAGGATGGTTCATGAGCGAAAAACTTGACGGTATCAGAGCATACTGGGACGGCAAAAAACTCTATACTAGGCAAGGCAAAGAGATATTTTCCCCAGATAGTTTTACACAAAACTTTCCATCATTTGAACTTGACGGAGAACTCTGGATTGATAGGAACAAGTTTGAAGAAATACAAAGCATAGTAATGGACAAGAGTCCGAATAAAGAGTGGGGAAAAATATCATACAATATCTTTGAAGCTCCAAACAGCGACGGAAACTTTACAAATAGACTCCAAAAAGCTCGAAGTTGGTTTGCAGAGCATCCGAATGCAAATGTAAAAATAATCGAACAAATACCGTGCAAAAATAAAAAACACCTAGAAAATTTTCTAGAAGAGATTATCAAAAAAGGAGGAGAAGGCGTCGTTATCAAAAATCCTATTGCGCCCTATCATGCAGGTAGAAGTTCAGAAGTTCTAAAAGTCAAAAAATTCAAAGATATGGAAGGAGAAGTGGTTTCGATAAATATCTCAAAGAAAACAGGAAAAATCGGGAGTCTGACACTAAAACTAGCAAACGGAAAAATCTTCAAACTAGGTAGCGCTCTTAATAAGCATACGGTGCAAGATTTACCGAGAATCGGTGATATAGTCACATTTAAATATCTCGCCCTTAGCTCAAGTGGAATCCCTAAGTTTGCCTCATTTATGAGAGTCAGAAAAGATTAACTAGGGTAAACAGTGCAGTTAAGCCCATTATTTGTAGAATGGTATAAACTTTAACAAAAGGCTTTTTTCATTTATGTTTGACGAGAAAAGAGAGTTGATAATCAAACTAGGGGGTTTGTATCCTATCAACGATAGTTCGCTTATCAGCTACGAAGCTCTGCCGGATGCCTTAGAACTAATATTTCATTACGGCGTTTCTATGTTTCAGCTAAGAGAAAAAGATTTAGGCAGAAACGACATTATTCCATGTTGCAAAAGAATACGTGAACTTTGCGACGAATACGGAGCGCTTTTTCTAGTTGATGACGATGTTGATTTTGCACTGTTTGTTAACGCCGACGGCGTACACATAGGAGAACACGACGTTTCAATCGAGGAAGCCAGAAGCAAACTAGGCATACAAAAGATTATAGGCGTCTCATGCTATGGCGATCTAAACAGAGCTGTGCAAATGCAGAGAAAAGGCGCAGATTATGTTGCGTTCGGCTCATTTTTTCCATCATCCACAAAACCGTTAGCAAACAGAGTTAACCAGACGGTCTTGATGAATGCAAAAGAGATGTTAGATATTCCGGTCTGCGCAATCGGCGGTATAAAAGACACGAATGCAAGAGAGTTAATAGATCACGGAGCCGATATGGTTGCCGTCATATCGGATTTATGGAATGCGCAAGATTTAGGCGAAAAAGTAAAAAAATACAAAAGGTGTTTTATTGATTGACGAACTAAAAAACTTAGTTGTAAAAGCGGGCGACATTTTCAAGCAAGGATTTTATTCCAAAAAAACGATAACAATGAAAGGTACCGTTGATTTGGTAACTGAGTACGATATTGCCGTAGAAGAGTTTTTGAAGCCCCATCTACAAAAAATGTATCCGGATTTGCAAATTATAGGCGAAGAGAGTTTCATCGGCGAATCTTATCCTTCAAGCGGTGTTTTTATCGACCCTATAGATGGTACGACGAACTTTGCCCATGGATTACCGTTTTGCGCAATATCGGTAGGAGTATGGAGAGACGGCGTACCACTACAAGCAGTAGTCTATAATCCAATTATGAATGAGATGTTTTGGGCGGTAAAAAATGAGGGGGCGTACTGCAACAAAGAAAAATTATCAGTATCATCAACCGATATTTTGCAAAATGCGCTAATCTCTACCGGCTTCCCATACACAAAAGCAAACGCATCAGAAGATTTTGAATGGACAATGAAAAGACTTTCAAACGTACTTCCAAACACTAGAGACATCAGAAGATACGGTAGCGCATCTCTTGATATTTGCTATACCGCAAGGGGTGTATATGACTGTTTTTACGAAATAAATCTCAAAGCTTGGGACACCTCGGCGGCGGTTTTGATACTTCTTGAGGCAGGAGGAAGCGTCTCAAACGAGTTTGGCGATTCCTATACACTAAACGACAAGTGCATAGTAGGCACAAACTCAAAACTCCACTCGGATTTCATAGCTCTTCTTGGATGTTAGCAAACTCTCCTATCGAACCGTTTGTTTTTGAAGATGTCAAATTTTGGCTAAAGCGCGACGACCTACTAGATGACGAACTAGACGGCAATAAAGCTAGGAAATTTTACTCTCTTTTAAACGCCGACATGGACAAGATAGACACCATAATATCTTTTGGCGGAGCACAATCAAATGCTATGTATTCACTCTCTGCATTAGCCAAAAAGAAACAAAAGAGGTTCGTCTACTTCACGAAAAAACTACCGAAAGTGCTTTCCGAGCCAATCGGAAACCTAAAATATGCTTTGCAAAACGGAATGCTACTAGTTGAACTAAAGAGTGACGAGTATTATGATATTGCTCAAAACGGCTACAAGGTAAAAGCCGGGGAGCTATTTGTGCCGCAAGGTGGAGCTTTTTTGTTAGCTAGAGAAGGTGTTTGGATGCTAGCAGGGGAGCTAAATAGATTTTGCAAACATCAAAATATAAAACGACCAAAAGTAATAGTTTCGTCAGGAACCGGAACCACCGCCGCATTTATGAGCGAGAGGTTTGACGGCGATGTTTATACCGTACCGTGCGTCGGTGATAGCGAATATTTGCGTCTACAAATGTCAAAGCTCATTAAACATCCAAAGCTTGTAAAAATCATTGATAGTAATACAAAATATACATTTGCCAAGCCCCACCAAGATTTGTGGAAAATGTATCAAAAACTTTTGTCGAGCAAAGTCCATTTTGATCTACTCTATGATGTCAAAACATGGCTCGTCGTGTCTGAAAATATTGAGCTTTTTGCAGACGGCGAGACGATATTTGTGCACAGCGGCGGCGTTAGAGGAAATGAAAGTCAGATTAAGCGTTATATGAAGCTTAGAATATAGATTTCGCATCATATTAACAGAGAGTCCAACTTTTCTATTTTAGCCAATACTTTTTCATGGTTCGCGTCTGTTTTTATCTGTTTAAGTGTCATTTTATATCTCCCATATTTCTGTATTTAGCAACAATAAAAAATCTTTTCTGAATATAGAAAAATTAAACTTTTTTCACCCCCCCCCGATATAGAGGTTAATAATTTAAAAAATACAGCCAATTGGAGCCATAGTGTCATTCCGAATCAACACAAACATCACAGCGATGAATGCACACTTAAATGCCACACTAAATAATAATGAGTTATCTAACTCTCTAACAAGACTCTCAAGCGGTCTTAGAATTAACTCTTCCGCAGATGACG
>Ga0207433_10000354_pt1 | contig 105878 bp, 98 predicted proteins | sample YelNatPaOPGAMG01_FD_187559 | JGI IMG/M metagenome (GOLD analysis project Ga0207433, IMG submission 187559) | Hot spring thermophilic microbial communities from Obsidian Pool, Yellowstone National Park, USA - OP-RAMG-01 (SPAdes) (version 3) | ecosystem: Environmental > Aquatic > Thermal springs...
GGGCAAAACAACCGGCCGCGGCAAGAAGAGCCTCTCGCACCAACAGGCGCTGCCCATCAAGGACATCTGGCTGTACCCGCTGCGCCCCGACTTCGCAGCCATCCTGCGTCGCTAACGGCGGCCGACGTCATCACCGAATCTTTACAAGCCCAGCGCGTGAGGCTGGGCTAAGTGCTTGATTTTATTGGGGTGGCTGATGGGACTCGAACCCACGACGACAGGAATCACAATCCTGGACTCTACCAACTGAGCTACAGCCACCACGGATAAAAGAACATTCTATACCAGAGCAGATGGCGGGTCTGTTTCCACCCGCGAGGTCAGCCGGCAGCAGCGGACTCTGCCTTGGGCTTGTAGAGAATTTCCACGCCAAACCGCTTTTTCAAGGCCTCGACATAGGCATTAATGATGCCTTGCGTGAGGGTCTGGTTCTCTGCAGCGGCCGCGGCGCGAACCAGTTCTGTCGGCACTGTCCCTTCGTTGGTCTTCACGACCTGGACGACGGCGTAGCCTTGCGCACCGAGGTCGACGCCGACCGTGGTCGGCAGCTTCTCGGCGTTGAGACCGAATGCCTTGGCGACGACTGCGGGTGGAACATCAGCAGTCGGCTGGGTCTGACTCAGTATCAGGGGCGAGCCAAAGGTCAGTGCTGACGATGACTTCAGCGCCTTCTCTCCAGCCTGACGCGCTAGGTCTGCGGCCTTCTGATCAGTGAGCAGTTGCCTGGCCTGTGCCAGTACTTCGGAGAAAGGTTGGGTCTGCGCCGCCGAATAGCTCAGTACGCGCCCGGAAGCCCAGACATTGGGAGCAATTTGAATGGCTTGCAGATTGTGCTTGTGACGCAAGCTATTTTCGGCAAACAGGGCGTCAAGGAAAGCTTTGCTGGCCAGCGGGCTGGCGCTGCCCGGCGCAGCGGATTGCGGATTGCGGGTCACGTTGTTCGCGATTTGCACTTTCAAGTGGAGCTTGTCCTGCACGGGCTGGAAACTGTCCGGGTGCTCGAACACGGTGTTGGTGAAGATCTCCACATCTGCCGACAGGCGCTTCTGCACGGCCTCTTGCCGCAACTGCTTTTCGATATCAGCCTTGACCGCGTCAAACGGTTGCTGGCTACCCGGCTTAATGCCGGTCAGCTCGATGATGTGGTAGCCGAACTGGGTCTTGATGGGGCCGACGATTTGCCCAACCTTGGTCATGCCGAACACCGCGTCGGCAAAGGACTTGACCATGGCAGCGGCGGTGAAATAGCCCAAGTCGCCGCCCTTGTCCGCCGAGCCTGGATCTTGTGAGTCTTTGCGCGCCAGTTCCGCGAATGCCGCGGGGTCCGCCTCGACCTCTTTGGTAATGGCTTCGGCCTTGGCCTTGGCTGCACTTTCCTGCGCAGGCGTGGCGTCGTTCGGCACCGCGATCAGAATATGGCTGGCGCGGCGTTCTGCGGGGGTTGTAAATTTGGCGAGGTTCGCGTCGTAATACGCTTTGGCCTGTTCCGGCGTGATCTGGACATTGGCGGCTAGTGCGTCCGCACTCAGAACCACATACTGAATGTTCGCTTCTTCAGGCTTTTGAAAGCGTGCGGTATTGTTTTTGTAAAACGCTTCGACCTCAGCCGGCGTCACCTGTACTTGGCTCACATAGTCGGCTGGCTTGAACAGGGCCAGGCGGACCTCGCGTTGTTGTGCCGCAGCCTTGGCCGCCGCAATCGCCAGGGCCTGACTATCGATCACTGACCCGGCAACGCCACCGAGCATCTGCTGCAGGAAGAGTTGTTCGCGCACCTGCGCTTCAAATTGCGCAGTGGTCATACCCTGCGCGGCAATCAGACTGCGGTAGGCCTGCACATTAAAGCTGCCGTCCGGCTTGCGCAGCGCCGCTACTTGCGGAATTTGCAGGATGGCCTGCTGAATCTGGGCGTCCGTCACAGCAAGGTGCTCGCGTCGGGCTTCTAGCTGCAGAAGCCGCTGGCGCACCAGGCCGTCAAGCGTGCGCAGCTTCTGTTCTGGCGTATCGAGTTGCTTGATGTCCACCGAACTGCCCAGCATGCTTTGCAGGCGTGCAATCTCTTCGCGGTTTGCAGCGTCAAGTTGCCCCATGGAAATGACCTGTCCATCGACTTTGGCCGCCGCATCCTGCTTGCCCTCGAAACTGCTGTACCCCTGGATGCCGAACAACACAAAGGATGGGAAGATCAGCACGAACAGCACGATCTGCATCAGCTTGCTGTGTTTGCGTATGGATTCGAGCATGGTGGCGCGGGCTTGTAGAGGGGTGCAATGCGAGACAGACAAGCATTGTGGGTCGTCTGTTCAGTGCCGACGGGATGGCGTGCCGATCAGGACGAATGGAAAGGACGAGGGGAGTGCAGTGCGTGAACTGACAACCGATGGTGGGTGCTGAGGGGTTCGAACCCCCGACCTACGCCTTGTAAGGGCGCCGCTCTACCAACTGAGCTAAGCACCCGGCTGCCGCCTCACGCAATGTGAAAGCGCAGGCGCTGCTGCCGCGTCCTCGCCTTCACAAAGGAGAAACGTCGAAGAAAAACGTCATTACTTGATGGCGTCTTTCAAGCCCTTTCCGGGGCGGAATTTCGGAATCTTGGCAGCCTTGATCTTGATGGCTGCACCTGTGCGCGGGTTGCGGCCGGTGCGTGCAGCGCGCTTGGTCACGGCAAAGGTGCCAAAACCGATGAGAGAGACACTGTCGCCCTTTTTCAGAGTGCGACGCACCGCGTCCACCAAGGCATCGAGCGCACGGCCAGCCTGGGCTTTGTTCAGTTCTGCGTTATTGGCGATGTGTTCGATCAGTTCTGCCTTGTTCACTTGTGTCCCTCTTTGGTCTGGATGAATGCGCAAGGCAACGCCATGCGCCAAAAACTGCGCCTTTTACAGAAGCGCAACGACGATTTGTTGATTAGAGCGGGGACAAATTGCCCCTGTCAATGCGGCGTATCAGCGACCTCGCTGTCCGGTGCAAGAGCGCCTATTCTAGCTGCGGACGAATTGGAGTCTCACAGACATTCAGCGATTGCCCGGCCGAGATCGGCCGTGCTTGCGCGACCGCCCAGATCCGGCGTGCGCGGCGCACCGCTGGCGGGGTCGAGCACGGCTTCGATGGCACGCAGCAGGGCATCGTGCGCGGGACGGTGACCGAGAAAGCCGAGCATCATTGCCCCACTCCAGATCTGCGCGATCGGGTTGGCGATGCCCTGCCCGGCGATGTCCGGGGCCGAGCCGTGCACTGGCTCGAACAGCGACGGAAACCGCCGATCCGGGTTGAGGTTGGCAGAGGGCGCAATACCGATGGTGCCGCAACACGCCGGCCCCAGGTCGGACAGGATGTCGCCGAACAGATTGCTCGCCACCACCACGTCGAACTGCTGCGGGCGCTGTACGAAATGCGCGGTGAGGATGTCGATGTGGAACTGATTGACCTGCACGTCGGGATAGCTGGCAGCCATGGCCTGCACCCGCTCGTCCCAATACGGCATGGTGATGGAAATGCCGTTGGACTTGGTCGCCGAGGTCAGCAGTCTACGCGGGCGGCTGCGCGCCAGCTCGAAGGCGTAGCGCAACACGCGGTCGACGCCGATGCGGCTCATCACCGTCTCCTGGATGACCACTTCGCGGTCGGTTTCGGCATACATGCGCCCGCCGATGCTGGAGTATTCGCCTTCGGTGTTCTCGCGCACGATCAGCATGTCGATCTCGCCCGGGCCATAAGCGCTGCCATCGCGCCGCACCAGCGGGGAGCGCACCCCGGACATCAGCCGCGCTGGGCGCAGGTTGACGTATTGATCGAACTCGCGGCGGAACTGCAGCAAAGAGCCCCACAACGACACATGGTCGGGCACCACATCCGGGCAGCCAACCGCCCCAAAGAAAATGGCGTCATGCTGACCGATGCGCGCCTTCCAGTCGTCGGGCAGCATCTTGCCGTGCCGCTGGTAGTACGCACAGGACGCGAAATCGAAATGATCGAACTGCAGCGCGATGCCAAAGCGACGCGCAACGGTGTCCAGTGCGCGCAGACCTTCGGGCATGACTTCCTGGCCGATGCCGTCTCCGGCTATGACGGCGATGCGCAGCGGGCGCTGGTTCGATGGGATGGTCATGGAGCGTGTGCCTTCGATCAATTCACTAACGGATCAGCGGCGCCGTGGGGCTGCGGGTCACCGCCACCACACCAGTAGCCACCAGGCCCATGCCCAGCCAGGTGGCAGGACCCAGAGTCTCCGCAAACAGCGCCCAGCCCATCAGCGCGGTCACCGGCGGCACCCAATAGATCAGGCTGGTGACCTGCACAGCAGCGCCGCGCTGGATGAGCAAATAGAGCAAGGCGCCCGCGCCCACGGTCAATGCCAACACCGACCAGGCCAGCGCACCGATCAACTGACCGTTCCAAACGACAGGCTCGGCTTCGCGCAGCGCAAATGGCGCACTCAGGATGAGAGCGGCGAGCAGTTGTATGGCGAGCGCTGCCCCGACCGCAGCGGGCTGCACGAAGCGCTTCTGCCATAGAGTGCCCGCGGTGATGCTGCTCAGCGCGAACAAGGCCAGCAGCAGGTTGTGCGCAGAGAGCTCGCCGCCTTCGAGCTTGTGCAACACCACCAGCACCAGCCCGCCGAATCCCAGCAGCAGGCCAACCCATTGGCGACTGTGGATCCGCTGCCCCGCAGCGGACACAAGTACGGCAGTCAGCAAGGGTTGCAGGCCGACGATCAACGCGACAGTACCAGCCGGAATACCGTGCTTGACCGCTGCCCAGACACCCCCCAGATAACCGGCCTGCAACAATCCGCCAACAATCGACAGATGCATCCATTGCCTCCAGCCGCGCGGCCATGCCGTGCGCAGCAACCAGGCCAGCGGCAATAGCACCAGCAGGGAAAAAGCGTAGCGCAGGCAGAGAAACTTCAGCGGTGGCGCATAGGGCATGCCATAGCGGGCAACGATGAACCCGGTGCTCCAGATCAGCACGAACACCCAGGGCATCACACGCCGCAACCCCTGGTCGGTGGCACCATACTGTGCGCTCACGTCAACTTCATGCCAGCCAGGGCGATGCGAAAGTAGTACAGCATCGACCACAGTGTGAGCCCGGCGGCCACCCAGATCAGCACCTGCCCGACCGGCACCGTGTCGAACATGCCAAACAACGAGCCGCCATAGAGCAGGAAGGGAATGGCCACCATTTGCACCGCGGTCTTGACCTTGCCGACATAGCTCACCGCCACGCGGCGCGATTGGCCGATCTGCGCCATCCACTCGCGCAGCGCAGAGATCGCGATTTCACGGCCGATGATGATCAACGTCACCAGTGCATCGACCCGGCCGAGCTGCAGCAGGATCAACAGCGCGGCAGAGACCATCAACTTGTCCGCCACGGGGTCGAGAAAGGCGCCGAACGCAGAGGTCTGGTTCCACTTGCGCGCCAGATAACCATCGAGCCAGTCTGTGAGGCCGCTGAGGATGAACAGCACCGTGGCGGTGATGTTGCGCTCCGGCAGGGTCAGCCAGTCTGTCGGCAGGAAATAGACGCCAACGATCAGGGGAATGGCTGCAACCCGCGCCCAGGTGAGCAGGGTCGGCAGATTGATCGCGCGCGTGGACATGGGACTGACGAGGATTCGAGGCGAAAGGGGCGATAAACCGGACAGGACAGCGGCACCGCGGGGCAAGCCGGATCACAGAAGCGACAATGTACGTCTGACACCAAGCCTCGCTGTTGACGGCATGATAGGGTCATCGCCGTCGCTGCCTGCCCCCGATTCACGGATCCCCCTCATGCAATCGAACTGGTTTGCGTCGCATGTCGACCTCTTGCTCTACATCTATGGCGGCCTCGCCATCGCGCTGGTTGTCTGGACACTGTGGCGGGCACGCAAGCGCAAGCGCGCTGCCACGCAGGACGACAGCCCACCCTCGCGTTCAGACTGATGGCGATTGCGGCACGTCCACCCACGCCTTCAGACCACCGCCATCGCGCGCCTTCAGGCCAGCTTGCCAGCCATGCTGCCATGCCTGTTGCGCGCGATAGTCAACCCCAGCCCTGAGCCCACGCCCTGGGCACCCCCAGCGCCCTGCAAATGTTCACTGCACAACAGCAGGCGTAGCAAGCACGCAAGGGCCTGATGGCGGCGCTGGCCGCACGTCGGAACGACTCGGCCCTGCTCTATGGCGCTGGAGGCGGGTTGCAGACACCGGCGGGGCTGACTCTTACTTCGTCCCCGGCTTGATGTTGGCGAAATACATCGCGATCTGGTCGATGTCGGAATTACTCAGCGGCTTAGCCATGGCGCCCATGATGGGGTTGGGGCGTGTGCCGTCGCGGAACTCGCGCAGCGTCTGCACCAGATAGTCCTTGTTCTGCCCGGCGAGGTTGGGATAGGTGGGAAGAATGGCGTGGCCGTCTGCGCCATGGCAGGAGAAACACACGCCGAACTTGGCGTTGAGCGCGGCATTTGGCGCGGCCTGCGCCGGGCCAGCGGAGACGCTCAGCACAAAACCGACGAGCAGAAGAGAAACAGATTTCAGTTGATTCATGATGCAGCTTGGAATGAAGTCGATGGGACACGCTGCCCCGTGCGGGGCAACGCAGGTTGTCAGGAGGCAAAGCCGATGTTGCGCACGTAGGCCCATACGCCGATGGCGAAAAAGGAGGCCATCCAGGTCCAGTTGATCAACACGGCGATGTCGCCCAGGCGCGAGACCGTGCCGTCTGCGGTGTACAACCCTTTAACCTTGCCAGCCTTCCACAACATGGTGGTGTAGAACGCAACCAGCGAACCACCAACCCCAACAAACGTGGCGAAGAACCAGATCACCGCGCCCCACTCAACGTGCGGTTTGGAAGCCAGGTTGTAGTGATAGGGCGCCAGATAGGCAACGCGCAGCGCTTCGCGGTCGACCGAAACGATCAGTGCCATCAACGCGTAGAACGCCATGGCCGAATAGGCCTGCAACGCTGAACCGCCCACCGGCACCTGCCGCGCATACAGCGCCACACCCACGATCAGCACCAGCGTCAGCCAGAACAGCGGCTGGGTGAAAACCTGCATATAAGACGGCAGGCCATAGGCCCAGAGCAGACCGGTCGCGAGTTGCAGCGCCACACCCCAGTACGCGGTCTTCACGCCGAGGCGGTGCGCCAGATCGAGATAGTCGGCCGGGAAATCGGAGCGAGCGCGGAAGTAGCGCGCATAGCCCAGCAGAAACACGCCGGTCATGGTCAACGACATGACGATGAAAAACGCAAAGCGTGACAACTCGAAGGCGTGAATGCCCATGCCGTTCATCACCGGCACGCCATGCGGCGCGTACCACTGCATCCACTTTTGAGGAAACAGCCCCTGATACGACAGCACATGCATGATGAAGCCGTCGAACAGCAGCAGAGACAGCGCCGCGGTGGCCCACCATACCGTGGTGTCCGGCGCCTTAGCGGCATGCGACACGTCGTGGTTCTTGAAATAGAACACGAACCACAGGGTGTAACCGATGCCCAGAGTGAAGATGAAAAAGATCACCCAGAACGCCGACAGCACATTACTGGTGTACCAGGATGGGTCGTAAATGGTCTGGGTGAACAGCAGCGGCGCCACACCCAGCACGATGGCCATCGAAACGGCGATCTTGGCCACGCCGGTCATGGCCACCGACAGCCGCGCCCATGCGGGCTGATGACGGCGCATGAAGGCGATGATGGCCAGCAGACCGGTGCCCAGCGACAAGTTGACGAAGGCGATGTGAAACGCCCAGGTCAGCACATTGAGATATTGGAACAGCCACGCCGGCGCGGGCAGGCCCGCGGGGTCCTGCAGGGCGCCCAGCATGGCGGAAACGGAAGCGTTGTCCATGGCGTCAGTCCTTCGTTTTGACAGTTTGCACGCCAGCGGCTTGTGCCACGGCGGTGTGCAGCGGCGCAGCAGAGGGCGCAGCGCGTGCGATCAGGTGCCCTTCGGCATCCACCGTGCCAGCATTGACTGCGGCCAGGAAGGTGGCCAGCGCCCTTTGCTCGCCGGCGGGCAGATCGATCTTGGGCATATAGGGCACCGAGCCATGCGCCAGTGGCCCGGCGAGGAAGCCCTGGATCATCGCCACGTCGGTGGTGCCGTGCAGCAATTGCGGCAGCGGGCGCAGCGGACCGTCGCGGTTGATCGAATGGCAGTTGGCGCAGGACATCACGGCCAACAACCGTCCCGCGGCCATCTGGTTCTGCGGTGTGATCACGCGCAGATCGGCCGGCACGAATGCCGCCGTCTTGAGCAACCCATCCTTGGCGATGATGGGCACTTCATCCTGAATGCCCAGGCCCGGAACATCGCGTCCAATGACCTGATTGGAATACATGTACTGGCCGACCACCCAGGGCTTGCGCAGGCTCTCCCGCGTGCGCTCTTCCGGCCAGATGCCGGCAACCAGCAGGATGGCCACCATGCCCACCGCAACTGGCACGCGCACAGCCTGCGGCTTGAGGTAGACCCAAAACAGATACAGCCCGATCAGCACTGAGGTGGTGGCCAGAGGCACGAAGGTCGTGACACGGAAATCCACATGGCCAAACCAGTCCGGCAGACGATCCTTGAGGATGACCAGGGCGTTGGGCGGCAGTGTCGCCACGTACCACATGAAGGACAGCGCGCCCCCGCCCAGGCCTGTGATACCGAGCTTGGCCACAGTCTGCCCGACATCGCGTCGCAGCGGGTCACCCTTGGGGATGGCAGCGACGATGATGCTGCCCACCACAGCTGCCGAGGTCAGCATCAGGAAACCCCGGTCAGCCAACTGCGCGGCGAAATTCAGGTTGTAGAACGCGTCGAACACCGAGCCGGTGAGATACCAGCGCTGACTGCCCGGCCACATCATGAACGACAGGATGCCAATGATCAGCACCAGCGTGGCGATCGAGCTCACCACGAAGGTCCAGGTGATCTTGAGGTGCGTTTTGGGGTCGATCTTGCCGATGGTGTAGACCAGCGCGTACACCCCGATGACCTCGACGGTGAAGAACACCCACTCGGTCGCCCAGGCCCAGACGAAGTTGTGGATCAGCGCGGAAATGCCGCGCGGGCTCGCCACGGTGACCGAGTACCAGATCCCCGGGCCGGTGACCGAACCCCAGATATACGAGAACACCAGCAGAAACATGCCGTACTTCTTGATGTACTGCATGATCTCGGGCTTGTTTTCGCGCACCGAGCGGCTTTCCAGCAGGGCAAACAGCACGGCCGCACCAACCGAGGTGTTGGACGCCAACACGTGGATCGTGCCGATGATGCCCATCACCCAGGCCGTGCCAATTTGGGGCACATACCATGTCGGATACATGCCGATTAGCTCAGACATACAAACTCCTTCAAGCAATGTGTTGACAGCGGATCACGGTTTTGACGCCGCTGTCTGTACGGTGAATATCGAACCATCAGTATTCGCTGATATAGAGCAGGGAACAAGATGACAAAACGCCGCTGGGAAAACCCTGAATGTTCCATGCCGCACATGAAGCAAAGCATGTGAAACATGCCCATGCGAGGCGCTTAACCCAGTGCGCTCTGCGCCCAGAAAACAGGTGGCACAAGCGTAGGCGTGTTTGTCTGAGGCGCCGCGCCGCACCCCAACAGGCACTTGATCTATATCAATTCAACTATCGGCTGCCCGGTGCCCCGCCACTAAACTGTTTCCGCAGACAGCCCTGTTCAGCACCACCGCGCCCGCCTGCGGCACATTGCCGCACAAAGCAAGACATTGCATGACATCAAAAGAATATTTGTCGCATCTCATTACGTTTATGCGTCTTGCCGATGCGGCGTGCATCGGCCCTCCCTCTGGAGATTGCCATGCGTCTGTTCACCTCCCCTGCCCGCCTCCAGCGTGCCGCGCTGCTGGCCGTGCTGCTGTCTGGCCTCATCGCGCCCGCGCAGCTCGCCCGCGCTGAGAGTCCTGTCTATAACCTCGGCGAGCCGGTCATCGCGTTGGTGCCCATCATCAAACAGCATGAAAAGGCGCTCAAGCTCGATGCCAAGCAGCAGGAAGAGTTCGCCGAGTGGCTCAAAACCGCGCCGGCCAAGCGCAAAGCGGTCGAGGACAAACTCGCCCACACCCGGCTGCAACTGCGCGACGCGCTGATGAACGGCATGGGCGATACGCCCAAGCGCCAAGCCATGATCCAAGACATTGGCAAGCAGGAAGCCGCGCTGGTCGCGATGCGCGCGGGCTGCGTCGACCGCATGCGCGCGCTGTTGACCCCCGAGCAGTTCAGGGAGACGGTCGCGCTGTACAAAGCATCCCTGCACAAGGGTCACGCAGCCAAGTCAGCCGACCTGCACTGAGCGCCCCGCGCTCGGTGCTCAGTGCTCAGTGCAGGGCCTTGTAGAGCATATGGGCGAGTTCGCTCGAAATCCCTTCCACGGTCATCAACTCGTGCTCGCTGGCCGCTTCGACGCCGCGAATGCCACCAAATCGTGCAAGCAATTTCGCGCGGCGTTTGGGCCCGATCCCCGGAATGTCTTCCAGCCGCGAGCCGCCGGTGCGGACCCTGGCGCGCGCGGCGCGCATGCCCGTAATGGCGAAGCGGTGCGCCTCGTCGCGGATCTGCGCCACCAGCATCAGCGCGGCGCTGTCGGCGGGCAAGGTGAGCTTGGGCCGACCATCGGCAAACACCAGTTCCTCCAGACCCACCTTGCGGCCCTCGCCCTTTTCCACGCCAACGATCATGCTCAGATCGAGCCCGAGTTCGGTGAACACCTCGCGCGCCACCGCCACCTGACCGCGCCCGCCATCCACCAAGACCAGATCAGGAAGTCGCGCCTCGCTACGCGCTTCGGCGTCGGGACTTTGTTCGGCGTCCGCAGCCAGTGCTTCGGCGACCCGCTTGTAGCGCCGGGTGAGCACCTGGCGCATGGCCGCATAGTCGTCTCCGGGAGTGATGTCGTTGATGCGAAATCGGCGGTATTGCGCCGGTTGCATGGCATGGTCGGCATACACCACACATGACGCCTGTGTCGCCTCACCCGCGGTGTGGCTGATGTCGAAACATTCCACCCGCAGTCCTTCGGCCTGATCAGCGTCCAGCCCCAGTATCTGCGCCAGCGCGACCGTGCGCTCCCGCTGCGAGCCCTCTTCCGCGAGCAGACGCGTCAGGGCAATTTGCGCGCCCTTTTGCGCCATTTCCAGCCAATCGCGCCGCTGGCCGCGTGGTTGTGAGACTTGCTGCATGCGGTGTCCGGCATGCTCTCCCAATGCATCGAGCAGTTCCGGGTCGAGCGGCTCGGCACACACCAGCACCGGTGGCGGTGCCATCTGAAGGTAATGCTGGGCGACAAAGGCATGCAGCACGCGATCCGCCGCGCTGCGAGCGGCGTCCGGCTTCTGGCCTTCCAGGGCCGCCGGTGCGTCCTGGACTTCCAGCGCTGCCTGCACCTGGCTGGGGAAATAGGCCCGATCTCCCAGATGCCGCCCGCTGCGCACCATGGCCAGATTGACGCAGGCACGCCCCCCCTTGAGCGCCACAGCCAGAATGTCCACATCCTGCGTGCTGCCCACTTCCATGCTTTGCTGTTGCAACACGCCAGAGAGCGCGGCAATCTGGTCGCGCAGCACGGCGGCCTCTTCGAACCGCAGGGCTTCGGAGAGCGACCGCATCTGCAACTGCAGATCACCCAGCACCACGCCGTGGTCGCCGCGCAGGAAGCGCACCGCGTGCTCCACATCACGAGCGTAGTCCTCGGCACTGATCTTGCCCACGCACGGCGCAGTGCAGCGGTGGATCTGGTGCAGCAGACAGGGACGGCTGCGGTTGGAAAACACCGTGTCCTCGCAGGTGCGCAGTTGAAACACCTTCTGCAGCACGGTGATGCTCTCCTTGACCGACCAGGCATTCGGATAGGGGCCGAAATACTGCTGCCGGCGGTCGGTGGCACCGCGGTAATACGCCACGCGCGGGAAGGCGTGTGCTGTGGTGATCTGCAGATAGGGATAGGACTTGTCGTCGCGGAACAGAATGTTGTAGCGCGGGTGTTGCGTCTTGATCAGGTTGCTTTCCAGCAGCAGCGCCTCGGCCTCGGTGCGCGTGACAGTCGTGTCCAGCCGGGCGATGCGCGAGACCATCAACCCAACGCGTGTACCCCCGTGGTCTTTCTGGAAGTAGCTCGACACCCGTTTGCGCAGATCGCGCGCCTTGCCCACATACAGCAGCGTGCCGTCGGCAGCGAAATAGCGATAAACCCCGGGCAGATGAGGCAGCGCGGCCACCTGCGCGAGCAGTTCGGCACTGTGAACCGGCGACGAATCAAAGGGCGAATCAGAAAACAAATCATCCATCATGGTGATCAGGAGGCAAGCTGCATGGCACGCTCGAACACCTCGCGGAACATCGGCGCGGTCAGGCGCCCGGTGTTTTGGTTGTAGCGGCTGCAGTGATAGCTGTCGATCAGGATGCGTTCGTCCAGGCGATGTTCCGCAGCATGGGCGAACCGTGCGGCGGACGCTTTCTGCTCCAGCGCCATCAGCACCGCGTCATGCGCCACCCTGCCCAGCGCAACGATGACCCGCAGCCGGGGCATGGCCTTGATTTCAGCGGCAAGGTAACGGTTGCAGGTGCGGATTTCCGCAGGCAGAGGCTTGTTGCCCGGCGGCAGACATTTCACCGCATTGCTGATGCGGCAGCCCTGCAGTTGCAGGCCGTCGTCGGCGCGAATGCTGGACGGTTGATCGGTGATGCGAACTGGCTCCGGACGCGAGGCCAAGCCCAGCTCGGTCAGCGTGCCATAAAGCAAAGGCCCGGCACCGTCGCCCGTGAACGGTCTGCCCGAGGCATTGGCGCCCCTGAGACCCGGCGCCAGCCCCGCGATGAGAAGCGGCGCGTCCAGTGGACCGAAAGGCGGCACCGGCAGACAGGCAAACTCTGAATGCTCCTGTTTGACTTGATGTAAAAATGCTGCGAGACGCGGACACAAACGACAATGCGCGTCATAAAAAGATCTGGAGGTCGGTGCGTCGTCACCTGGCATATTCATGAAAGTCCAATATCGGTGGGATTTGTTTTGCCACGTCGTCGACAACCTCGGCGACATTGGCGTGACCTGGCGGCTGGCGCGGCAACTCGTGGCAGAACATCAGCAGCAGGTGCGATTATTCCTCGACGATTTCAGGGCGTTTTCGCACATCTGCCCGCAAGTGCAGTTGCGCGCCGCGGAGCAGACCATCGCCGGCGTGCAGATTGTGCCTTGGACGCGGCAACTCCAGTCCACTCCGGGCGACGTGGTGATCGAGATGTTCGGTTGCCGGCTCTCCGACGCGTTCATCGCCCAGATCGGCAAGGCGCAACCCCGGCCTGTCTGGCTCAACCTAGAGCACCTCAGCGCAGAGGCCCTGGTCGACCTGCATCACCTCAAGCCCTCGCCGCAAAGCGGTGGCGTGCAAAAGTTCTTCTACTACCCCGGATTCACTGACAAGACCGGCGGGCTGATCCGGGAAGCCAACCTGATTGCGCAACGGGACAACTGGCAGATGCAGCCCTCGGCCAAGCGCATCGCCATGCGCACCCTGGGCCTGCCCCCGCCGCCCGACCATGCACTCACTGTGCTGCTGTTCAGCTACGCACGCCAGCGCCTCGAAGGCTGGCTGCACACCATGGCATCATCGGAGCGCCCGGTCGCGTTGTGGGTCTGCCCCGGCCCGGTGATGACCGCCATCCATTCCTGGCTCGACATGGAGTTGCAGACCGGTCAGGTCACCAGTCGCGGCAGCCTGAGCATCTACGCCCTGCCCTATGTCGCACAAGAGCGCTTTGACGAACTGCTGTGGGCGGCGGACGTGTGCATCGTGCGCGGGGAAGACTCCTTCATGCGGGCGCAGTGGGCGGCCAAGCCCTTCATCTGGAACATCTACCCACAGGAAGACAGCGCCCACGACCGTAAGCTCGACGCTTTTCTCGACCGCTATCTTGCAGGCGCCGATGCCGATTTGCGTGACACCGTGATTCACTTCTGGACCGCATGGAACCGCGGCCTCGATCTCGCACCGGCATGGCTCGAATACATGAACAGCCTGCCCACGCTGCAACGTCATGCGCTCAAATGGTCTCGCGCGCTGCTGGCTCAGACCGATCTGGCCAGCCAGATCGTCCACGACGTGTCGCGTCTGCAGGACATCAGGCCCAGAGCGGCGGCAGCCCGGTAGAATGCACATTTATTCTGAATTCCCCGAACTGTTCAATGAAGATCGCCCAAGAAATTCGCGCCGGTAATGTCATCATGGTTGGCGACAACCCGATGGTGGTGCAAAAGACCGAGTACAGCCGCGGTGGCCGCAATGCCGCCACGGTGAAAATGAAACTGAAGAACCTGCTCACCAGTGGCGGCACCGAAGCCGTGTACAAGGCCGACGACAAGATCGACTTTGTGACGCTGGAGCGCAAGGAGTGCACCTACTCCTACTTCGCCGATCCCATGTATGTCTTCATGGACACTGACTACAACCAGTACGAAGTGGAAAAAGACAATATGGGCGACAGCCTGAACTACCTCGAAGACGGCATGGCCGTTGAAGTGGTGTTTTACGACGGCAAGGCCATCTCGGTCGAGATGCCCACCACAGTGGTGCGCGAAATCATCTACACCGAACCCGCCATCAAGGGCGACACGTCCGGCAAGGTGCTCAAGCCCGCCAAGCTGGCGACCGGCTATGAAGTGCCAGTGCCGATTTTCGTTGCGACAGGCGACAAGATCGAGATCGACACCCGCACCGGCGAGTATCGCAGCCGCGTCTGACTAGCAGATCTCCTCACTTTGCCAAAAAAAGACCGCCTCGTTGGCGGTTTTTTTCATAAAAAAGGGCTCGCATTCGGCGGGCCCTGTCAACCTTGCAATGCCACCCCATTGCAAGGACTGGAGGATGGCTGATTCAGGTCGGATGGCGTCAGGACGAGAAACGCTCGCACCATCCGTTGGGGTCGATCGCCCCAGAAACCAGACGGCAGCTCCCTTTCGCTGCCGCATCGTTGCCAGGGATGAAATACGCGCAATCGCTGCAATGCTGCCCGCCGTGCGGCGTGGACTGATAGTGCACTGTCGCCTTGCTGAGCATGTCATCGCCCGCCCGCGCGGGACTCACCGCTGCAGCACCAACCACGGCGAGCAGCAGGCCCCCGTTGCGCAACAAGGCACGGCGCTTCAGGTCAGTCTGTTTTGCTTGAGGCATCTTGATCTCCTAATCATGAACACGCGGCAGACGCACTGGGCGCATGCCCCTCCGACTCACTGATGCACCACGTCGGGCTGCATCGGCGCGAGGATGGCCAGCAACTGGTTCTGCAGCCCCAGGGGCACGTTGTTGGAATCCATGGATTTCTGCAGGTCTTCCACCAGAGCGTTGAAGTCCGCGGCGTTCAGGTTCATGCCCTTGTGCGCCTGTTGCATGTTTAGCCCGGTGTACTTGCACGGGCCACCCGTGCCTTCGCACACCTGGTTGACCAGCTCCATCTGCAGATGGGGAATATTGGTCTTGGCAAAGAAGTGATTGATCCGGTTGTCCGCAGCGATATTGACGATCATGTCGTGCACCACCTTGGTGATGGCTGGTTTGCCGCCGAGCTGCTCATACAGCGAGGGGCTGGTGGATTGCACCTGCGCGTTGCACAGGCCCGCAATCGACATGGCGCCGACGAAGGCAGTGACTGCGAGCGGTTTGGTCAGGGATGAGAATGTGTGTCGCATGGTTGACTCCTTGAAAAACGGGAACTGCGCTCAGAACGTGCCGTTGAGCGAGAGGTAGAAGCCCTTGTTACTGGCCTGGAAGGGCAGCGGGCCGAGATCGGCATAGGCCGCGGTCAGCGACAGGCTCTTGTTCGGGAAGTAGGCGATGAACACATCCTTCATCGTCCCCGGAGAGCCGACCGCAGTGGCCTGGGAATTGATCGGGTACTTCATGTTGTCAGGCTGTTGGCGGAATTCGCCCCCCACCGCCACGTCCGGGCGCAGGAACACCGCGGCCGAGCCCTCGAGTTCGGCGTGGTAACTGTCGTTGCTTTTGGTGCCCAGCGCCCCGGCGATGCCGTTGTTGGCGTTGGTGCCAAAGCCCAGCAGACCCATGGCGTTGGCCTTGGTGCCGCGCAGGGTCAGGTTGACCAGGGTGACACGGTGGAAGAGGCCGTTGAGAAACACCTTGGTGGCGGCGACGTAGAAGTCGGTGCCGGAATCCTTGGCCGCGCCGAAGAACTTGGGAATGCCGATCGGGCCCAGACCCGAGAAGTTGCTGTTGAAGTCGTTGTTCTTCTTGTACTTGAGACCCACCGAGACCTGCGGATACGGGGTATAGAGGATGTCTCCGAACAGCCTTGCCTTCAGCCCGAGCACGTCCATGCTGATGGTCTGGTTGCCGAGGTTGATGCTTGGGGCTACGCCACCGCTATTGACCAAGCCCAGCCCGCCGGGCTGATTGCCCAGCACACCCAGGCTGGACAATGCGCCGACGTTGACGTTGAGGTTCTCGTGCGCCACCGAGATTTCGAAACGGTTGTGGATACCCACCGCAGCGCCCAGCGTGGTCAGGCCGTAGTTCGGCACGGTGACGTAGGTGCCGGTGACCGAGCCGCCGACCTCGTCGCCGGTGTCATAGCCGGCGATCACGGCCCACGGGGTGATGCCGCCACCAGTCGAGCCGCCCACCTCGGTGACGCCGCTGGTCGCCAGCAGACGGCTGCCCTGTGCGTGCGCTGCGCCGATTCCCCAGATGCCCAGCCCTGCGATAGCAGTGGCTGCAATCGTTTTGTTCCAGTGATGAACTTTCATACTGTCGCTCCTCTTGGTTGGTCGTGGCACTCCAGAACGGGAGTGATCGCAACTGCGCCGTCCTGGCCAACATCAGTTGCGACAAGAGGAACTACGCGATAGAAAGCCGACCGGATTCAGGAAATGGAACCCGAACGCCAACAAAGATGTAAGCATTCCCTACACGACCAGGCACAGTCTTTGATCGCGCCCAGGGGTGACAAGCCGCAGCACGGATGCCAGCGGCTCGGGCGCAGGAAAGCTCAGGCGCCTGAACGCAGCGCGGCCGCCTCACGCGCCAGTGCAGTGATCGCGCCCCAGTCGCGCGCCGCCAGTGCCGCCTCAGGCACCAGCCAGGAACCGCCCACGCAGGCGACATTGGGCAGCGCCAGATAGTTGGCGGCATTGCCAAGGTTGATGCCGCCGGTGGGGCAGAACAACAGTTGCGGCAGCGGGCCATGCAGCGATTTGAGGAGCGACCGCCCGCCCACGGCCTCGGCCGGGAACAGCTTGAGCGCGGTGAACCCGGCGTCCAGCGCGGTCATTGCCTCGCTCGCGGTGGCGACGCCGGGCACGAAAGGCAGTGGACTGTGTTGCGCGGCTTGCAACAACGCCGCAGTCAGCCCGGGGCTGATGCCGAACAGCGCCCCAGCTTCCTGTGCGCGCTGCCAGTCTGCCGGGCTGAGCACGGTCCCCGCGCCCACCAGCGCATCCGGCACATGGTCGCGGATCTGGCGGATCGCCTGCAGCGCCGCGGGGGTGCGCAGCGTGACTTCCAGCGCACGGATGCCCCCCGCTACCAGTGCGGCGGCCAGATCAACTGCCAGTCCGGCATCATGGATCACGATGACCGGCAGCACCGGGCCGACGCGCAGCAGGTCGCGCGCGCTGAGAGAAATTTGGGCCGTCGTGGTGTGCATGTTCAGCCGCCTGTCCAGTCAGGATGACCGAAACTGGTCGCGCCCTGCTCGGCGCCGTCCACATGGCGGCGGAAGGCGGCGAACAACTCGCGGCCCACACCGTATTGATTGCGCGTGAGATCGATAGTCTGCGCTGTGCGTGCGGCCCATTCCTCAGGCGGCACCTCGGCGTTCACCTCCCCGGTGTGCGCGTTCAGGCTGATGCGGTCGCCGTTGCGCACCTTGGCAATCGGTCCGCCGTGCGCTGCCTCGGGCGTCATGTGGATCGCCGAGGGCACCTTGCCCGAAGCGCCAGACATGCGCCCGTCCGTCACCAGCGCCACCTTGAAGCCGCGATCCTGCAGCACCCCCAGCGTGGGCATGAGCTTATGCAGCTCGGGCATGCCGTTGGCTGCCGGCCCCTGGAAGCGGATCACCGCGACGAAATCACGCTCGAGTTCGCCGCGCTTGAATGCCGCCATCAGCTCGTTTTGATCGTCGAACACGATGGCCGGGGCGTTGATGACACGGTATTCGGGCTTGACCGCCGAGACCTTGATGACGCCACGCCCCAGATTGCCGCGCATCAGCTTCAGGCCGCCGTCGGGCGCAAAGGGTTCCCGCACCGGGCGCAGGATGTCGGGATCGAGCGAGGCGGTCGCGCCGTCGCGCCACACCAGCGCGCCACCTTCCAGCCCCGGTTCGGCGCAGTAGCGCGCCAGCCCCGGCCCGGCCACGGTCTGTACATCGCCGTGCAACAGCCCCGCGCCGAGCAGTTCGTGGATGACAAAGCCCGTGCCGCCTGCGGCCTGGAACTGGTTGACGTCGGCCTTGCCGTTGGGGTAGAGCTTGGTCAGAGTGGGTACGGCCTTGGAGAGGTCGTCAAAATCGGTCCAGTTGATGTCGATGCCTGCGGCACGGGCGATCGCCACGAGGTGGATCGTGTGGTTGGTCGACCCCCCGGTGGCAAGCAGCCCGACCATCCCGTTGACGATGACCCGCTCGTCGACCAGTTCGCCGATCGGCGTGTAGTGCGGCCCTTCAGCGGAAATCGCCACGGCGCGTGTGGCCGCGGCGCGGGTGAGGGCTTCGCGCAGCGGCGTGCCGGGGTTGATGAATGCGCTGCCGGGCAGGTGCAGGCCCATGATCTCCATGAGCATCTGGTTGGAATTGGCCGTGCCGTAGAAGGTGCAGGTTCCAGCGCTGTGGTACGACTGCATCTCGGCGTCGAGCAGTTCCTGGCGGCCGATCTTGCCTTCGGCATACAGCGCCCGGATGCGCGCCTTCTCATCGTTGGCCATGCCGCTGGTCATCGGCCCGGCAGGAACGAAAATGCCCGGCAGATGGCCGAAGGTGAGCGCGCCGATCAGCAGCCCCGGAACGATCTTGTCGCACACTCCCAGATACAGTCCGGCGTCGAACATCTGATGGCTTAGGGCCACCGCCGTGGCCATCGCGATGACGTCGCGCGAGAACAATGACAGCTCCATGCCGGCCTGTCCCTGGGTGACGCCGTCGCACATCGCCGGCACGCCGCCTGCAAACTGCGCGGTGGCGCCTGCGGCAAGCGCGGCTTCCTTGATCCACGCCGGAAACGCTCCGAGCGGCTGGTGCGCCGAGAGCATGTCGTTGTAGGCGGAGACGATGGCCAGATTCGGGCGCGACTGCGCGGAAACGTCCTTGAGCATCAGCTTGGCGGCAGCGGGCTCGGCCGCGATTGCATGCGCCAGATTGGTGCAGGAGAGCTGGCTGCGCTCCACCTTGGCTCCCCGTGCCGCACGGATGCGCGCCAGATACGCCGCCCGCTGCACGCGGCTGCGCTCCACGATGCGCGCAGTCAAGGTGGCGAGGATGGGATGCAGGGATGGCGATTGGGTCATAGCGTGCTGAAATTCAGGGAAGGTGGTAAGGATATTGCAAGTGACTCATGCATCATGCATGACAGAGTGTTGTGCAAATTTCATACCGTACATTGTGTGATTGTGTGGAGATCACGCCGGAGACATGTTTCATGATTCCCATCAAATTCCACAAAACAATGCAGCGCTTGATGAACTGCAGCAACCCCCTCTGCCTACACTGAAACTGGATCATCTCATGGCAACATCAACGCGAACAAAACCCGACATGACCGCCACTCCCGCATTCGACATGGTGCTGTTCGGCGGCACGGGCGATCTGGCCATGCGCAAGCTACTGCCTGCGCTGTTTCAGGCGCACCAATCGGGCACGCTGCATCCCGCCGGGCGCATTGTGGCGCTGGGACGCGGTGCGCTGACCCTCGACGATTACCTGGCGCAGGTGCAAAGCCAGTCCGGCCCCCACCTGAAGGCCGACTTCGCCAGCACCGTGTGGGCCAATTTCGCCGCGCGGCTGACCTATCTCAAACTCGACGCCAGCGTGCCTGCCGACTTCGACACCCTGGCTGCGCTGCTCGGCGCCGACGATGCACACGTCACCGTGTGCTACCTCGCGACCGCGCCGTCACTGTTCGAGCGCATCTGCACCCAGCTCGCCCGCGTCGGCCTCAACCACCCCGGCGTGCGCGTGGTACTGGAAAAACCGCTGGGCCACGATCTGGCGTCGAGCGAGGCGATCAACGCCGCAGTGGCACAGTCGTTTGCCGAAAGCCAGCTCTACCGCATCGACCACTATCTGGGCAAGGAGTCGGTGCAGAACCTCATGGCCATGCGCTTTGGCAACGTGCTGTTCGAGCCGCTGTGGCGGCGCGAGTGGGTGGACAATGTGCAGATCACCATCGCCGAGGACATTGGCGTCGAGGGCCGCGGCGAGTTCTACGACAAAACCGGCGCACTGCGCGACATGGTGCAGAACCATCTGCTGCAACTGCTGTGCATGGTCGCGATGGAGCCCCCGGCCAGTTTGGAGGCCGATGCCATTCGCGACGAGAAGCTCAAGGTGCTCAAGGCGCTCAAGCCCTTCGCCGAGCCCGACGTGGCCAGCAAGTCAGTGCGCGGCCAATACCGCGCCGGGGCCATCGACGGCAAACCCGTGGTGGGCTATCTGCAAGAGGCCGACATCGCCCCAAGCAGCCGCACCGAGACCTTCGTGGCCATCAAGGCGGAAATCGCCAACTGGCGCTGGACCGGGGTGCCGTTTTTCCTGCGCACCGGCAAGCGCATGCAGGAGCGGCTGGCGGAAATCGTCATCAGCTTCCGCCCGGTGCCACTGTCGCTGTTTGGCGGCCCAGTGGAACTGCAGGGAGCCAATCGCCTGGTGATCCGGCTGCAGCCCGAAGAGAGCATCAGCCTGCACTTTCTCGCCAAGGAGCCGGGCGACGGCATGCGGCTGCACCCCACCAAGCTCGACCTGGACTTCGAGGCCACCGCGCAGAAGCGCCGCGCCGATGCCTACGAGCGCCTGCTGCTCGATGTGATCCGCGGCCAGCTCGGGTTGTTCATGCGCCGCGACGAACTCACCGCGGCCTGGCGCTGGGTCGAGCCCATTCTCGAATGCTGGGAGCGCAACGGCGAGGCACCCAAGTCCTACACCGCAGGCACCTGGGGACCAGCGGCGTCCAGTGCCCTGCTCTCGCGCGACGGCGCGTCGTGGCACGAGGAGCTGTGAGACATGCTGCACGTCTGCGCCAGCCCGCAGGATCAGGTCAGGCAACTGGTGCGCGCCATCCAGGCTGCGCTGGCGGAAGATATTGCACAGCACGGCCAGGCGCTGCTGGCGGTGTCGGGCGGGCGCTCGCCCGTCTCGCTGTTTCACGCTCTGGCGCAAGCGCCGATCAACTGGTCGCAGGTGGTGGTCACGCTGGTGGACGAGCGCTTCGTCCCCCCAGACCATGCCGACAGCAACGCTGCGCTGGTGCGTACCCACCTGCTCACCGGCGCCGCTGCGCAGGCGCACTTCCTGCCGCTGGTCGATGACCCCTTCGACCTCGCAGGCTGCGTGGCCCGCGCCAATGCGCACTTCCGCGCGCGGGCGCAACCCATCACTGTTGCGCTGCTGGGCATGGGGGAGGATGGGCACACCGCCTCGTTGTTCCCTGGCGCCGCTGAACTGGCCGCAGGACTGGACCCAGTGTCTCGCGACGCCTACCTGTCCATCAGCCCAACGCATGCGCCGCATGCCCGCATCAGCCTGAACCTGGCCGCGCTGCTGCAATCGCGCCGGTTGCTGCTGTCGATTGCAGGCGAGGCCAAACGGGCGGTCTATGCGCAGGCCGCCACGCCGCCGCCCGGCGCCGCGCTTCCCATCAGTTACTTCGTCCAGCAAACCCGCACCCCGTTCGATGCCTACTGGACACCGTGACCTCTACCCCCGGCTGCTGGCCGACATCGGCGGCACCAATGCCCGCTTTGCGCTGCAAACCCCGCAGGGCATCACACCCGTCATCACTCTGGCCTGTGCCGACTATCCCACAGTGCAGGACGCCATCTCGCAAGCGCTGCACCGCGCTGGCGCGTCCGCAGTGCGTCATGCGGCGTTTGCCATCGCCAACCCGGTGCAGGGCGATGCGGTACGCATGACCAATCATGACTGGGCGTTTTCCATCACCGCACTGCGCGACGCAATGGGTTGGGACACGCTGCTGGTTCTCAACGACTTCACCGCCTTGGCGCTGGCGCTACGAGAGCTTCCCTCCGATTCTCTGCGCCAGATCGGCGGTGGCAGGCCGGTGGCCGGGGCCGTCATCGGCCTGCTTGGCGCAGGCACTGGCCTGGGCGTTTCCGGCCTGATTCCTGGCCCCAACGGAAGCTGGCTGCCGCTGGCCGGTGAGGGCGGGCATGTGAGCTTCGCCCCGTTCGATGAACGAGAAATCGACCTTTGGCGCTTCGTCCAGGCGCGCTTCGGCCATGTCTCGGCCGAGCGTCTGATCTCCGGACCGGGACTGCAGCACATCTACGCCTGGCTGAGTGCCGCAGACGGCACTGCGACGCCGCCCCCCTCCCCCGCCGACATCACCGCGCACGCCTTGAACGGCAGCGACGACCGCTGCATGCAAACCGTTGCGCTGTTCTGCGCCCTGCTCGGCACCGTGGCCGCCAACCTGGCGCTCACCCTGGGTGCGACGGGCGGCGTTTTCATTGGCGGCGGCATCGTACCCAGGCTGGGCGCGGCGTTTGAGCGCTCTGGCTTCCGCGCCCGCTTCGAGAGCAAAGGCCGGTTCTCCGACTATCTCGCCCGCATTCCGGTGTTTGTCATTCATCACCCCAATCCCGCATTCCTCGGCGTGGCCAACGCGCTGGAACACCATCTCACCTCCTCCACCCTTCCATGACAACGCCCAACAACGGCAACCCCGTCGAAAACATCACCGCCATGCGCTTTCCCCGTCGCAGCGGCGTGTTGCTGCACATCACCTCCCTGCCCGGGCCGCACGGCAGTGGCGATCTGGGACCGGATGCGTACCACTTCGTCGACTGGCTACAGGCCAGCGGGCAGTCACTATGGCAATTCCTGCCGCTGGGCAATATCGGCATGGGGCACTCGCCGTACATGAGCAGCTCGGCCTTCGCGGGCAATGTGCTGCTCATTGACCTGGCCGAGCTGCGGCAACGCGGCTGGCTGAGCGCCGACGATCTGGTGCCGACCGACGGCTTGCACGGCGCACAGGTCAATTTCGAGCGCGTCATTGCGTACCGCATGGAGCGCCTGCAGCGCGCCGCGCGACGTTTTGCCGCCAGCGCCACGCCGGAAGAGCGCGCCGATCTGGCCGCGTTTTGCGCCGCGCATGCCGACTGGCTAGAGGACTACGCGCTGTTCATGGCCCTGTCCGAACAGTTCGACAACCGCCTGTGGAGCGATTGGGATTCCCCGCTGGCGCAGCGCAACCACAGTGCGCTGCAGCAAGCACGCGCGAAGCACGCCGAGCGCATCGACTTCTGGACGTTCGCCCAATGGTGTTTTTTCCGCCAATGGGCCGCGCTGCGGGCCTACGCCCACTCTCGCAATGTGCAGCTGGTGGGCGACATGCCCATTTTCATTTCCCTCAACAGCGCCGACGTCTGGGCGCGACCCGATCTGTTCCAGCTCGACGCAGCAGGTCGGCCCACGGTTGTGGCCGGAGTGCCGCCGGATTATTTTTCCGCCACCGGCCAGCGCTGGGGCAACCCGCACTATCGCTGGGCAGCGCATGAAGCCGAGGGCTTTGCCTGGTGGATCGCGCGGCTGCGCGCCACCTTCGCGCTGGTGGACCTGGTGCGCATCGACCATTTCCGCGGCTTCGAGAGCTGCTGGGAGATCCCGGCGGACGCGCCCACGGCGATCGGCGGCAAGTGGGTTGCTGCACCGGGTGCGGCACTGTTCACTGCGGTGTCCAAGGCGCTCGGCCCGTTGCCCATCATCGCCGAAGACCTGGGTGTCATCACCCCGGAAGTCACCGCGCTGCGCCAGCGCTTCGGCTTTCCCGGCATGCGCATCCTGCAGTTCGCCTGGGGGCAGGATGACGGCGGCAAGAACGCCTACCTGCCGCACAACCATACCCAAGACAGCGTGGTCTATCCTGGCACGCACGACAACGACACCACAGTGGGCTGGTGGGCCAGTGCGCCCGAGTCCGTGCGTCACCATGTGCGCGAGTATCTGGCCTGCGACGGCGGCGACATCGCCTGGACGCTGATCCGCGCCGCCAGCGCCAGTGTGGCCGACATCGCCCTGTTCGCCATGCAGGACGTGCTGCGTCTGGACGGTTGCCAACGCATGAACACACCAGGCACGGCGCACGGCAACTGGGGCTGGCGTTTCACCTGGGATCAGGTACAACCGGGGCATGCGGCAGCGCTGGCGCACTTCGGCCAGCTCTACAACCGCCGTCCAAACTGAACCGGAGTCCAGCCCATGCTGACCGAACACGACATTGCCGATCTTGCGCAGGGCCGCCACACCGACCCCTTTGGCGTGCTCGGCATGCATGCGCGTGGCGCCACGCTATGGGTGAACGCGCTGCTGCCCGGCGCGCTGGATGTGGAAGTCATCGAGCGCACCCGAGGCGAGCCGGTTGCGACGCTGGCGCAGCAGGACGACACGGCGGTGTTCAGCGCCCGCATGGGTCGCCGCCGCAAGCCCTTCGATTATGTGCTGCGTGTGACCTGGCCGCCGCTGCGCGCAGGCGATCCGCCCTGGGTGCGCGACATCGAAGACCCCTACCGCTTTCCACAGGTGCTGGGCGAGATGGACGCCTGGCTACTGGCCGAAGGCACTCATTTGCGGCCCTACGAATGCCTTGGCGCGCATCCGGGCGAGATGCTCGGCGTGGCCGGCACGCGCTTTGCCGTGTGGGCACCCAATGCGCGGCGCGTGTCGGTCATCGGTGACTTCAACCTCTGGGACGGCCGTCGCCACCCCATGCGGCTGCGGCGCGAATGCGGCGTGTGGGAACTGTTCCTGCCCGAAGTCGGCAAGGGCGCGCTGTACAAGTTCGAGATCCTCACCCAGCACGGCGACATTCTGCAGAAAGCCGACCCAATGGCCTTTCGCAGTGAACTGCGCCCGGGTACCGCCAGCATCGTGCAAGGTCTGCCGCCGCTGCACCCCATTCGCAGCGACATGGCGCGAGCCAATGACTTTGCGGCGCCGATCAGCATTTACGAGGTGCATCTGGGCTCGTGGCGCAAGGCGGACGGCTGGCGCTGGCTGAACTACCGCGAGCTGGCCGACACCCTGGTGCCCTACGCCCGCGATCTGGGCTTCACCCATCTGGAGCTGTTGCCCATCACCGAACACCCATTCGACGGCTCCTGGGGCTACCAGCCCATCAGCCTGTTCGCCCCCACCGCGCGCTTTGGCACGCCCGAGGACTTTCAGTTCTTTGTCGACGCTGCGCACGCCGCGGGGCTGGGCGTGATCCTCGACTGGGTGCCCGCGCACTTTCCGTCCGACTCTCACGGCCTGGCCAACTTCGACGGTACGCATCTGTACGAATACGCCGACCCAAAGGAGGGCTTCCACCACGACTGGAACACCCTGATCTACAACTTCGGCCGCACCGAAGTGCGCAACTATCTGGTGGCCAACGCGCTGTACTGGCTGGAACGCTTCAACATCGACGGCCTGCGGGTGGACGCCGTTGCCTCCATGCTTTACCGCGACTACAGCCGCCCGGCCGGGCAATGGGTGCCCAACAAATTCGGCGGACGCGAAAACCTCGAGGCCATCGACTTCCTGCGGCGTATGAACCACACCGTCGGCGTGCAGCGCCCCGGCGCCATCACCCTGGCCGAAGAGTCCACCGCCTTCCCCGGCGTGAGCCGCCCGCCATCCGACGATCTGCAAAGCGGCGGTCTGGGCTTTCACTACAAATGGAATATGGGCTGGATGCACGACAGCCTGAGCTATGTGCAGCGCGACCCGATTCACCGCCAGTACCACCACAACGAGCTGACCTTCAGCATGATGTATGCCTATGACGAGAACTTCGTGCTGCCGCTCTCGCACGACGAGGTCGTCCACGGCAAGGGCTCGCTGCTGGCCAAGATGCCGGGCGACCGCTGGCAGCAGTTCGCCAATCTGCGCGCTTACCTCGGCTACATGTTCGGCCACCCCGGCAAGAAGCTGCTGTTCATGGGCAACGAGTTCGCACAAGCGTCAGAGTGGCAGTCCGATTACAGCCTCGACTGGGACGCGCTGCTGCACGCGCCGAACCGCGGCATCCAGCGCCTGGTCCGCGACCTCAACCTCACCTATCGCGCCCATCCTGCGCTGCACCAGCTCGACCATCACCCCGGCGGCTTCGCCTGGATCACCTACGACGACGCGACGCAGTCTGTGCTGGCCTTCGAGCGCGCTGCCAGCCAGGGCCAAGCCTTCGTCGTGCTGTGCAATTTCACGCCCACACCGCGCCCCGGCTACCGTATCGGCGTATCGCAGGCCGGGCGCTGGGAAGTGCTGATCAATACCGATGATCCGGTGTACGACGGCTCGGGTCTAGCGCTGGATTTGCAAGACACCGTGCCGCAGCCTTCGCACGGCCGGCCGTTTTCGCTGCAGCTCACCCTGCCACCGCTGGCCTGCGTGATTCTCCGCCCTGTCAGTTGATGCCGCCGATGAACGCCCAACGCCGCGCAGCCAAGACGAAGCCCGCCGCACCCAGCCTGCTCGCCGCGCGGGTGACAACCCTCGGGGCACAACTGCAGACCGATGGTGTGCACTTCGCCCTCGCCGCGCCGCATGCGCAGGCGGTCGAGCTGTGCCTGTTCGCAGCCGATGGCCAGAACGAAGTCGCCCGCCTGCCCATGCCCTTGCAGCGCGACGGCATCTGGCAAGGCGTGTTGCCCACTGCCGCGGGCGGGGTTGAGGGGCTGATCTACGGCTGGCGAGTGCATGGCCCCTGGGCGCCGCATGACGGTCACCGCTTCAACCCGGCCAAGCTGCTGCTCGACCCCTGCGCCCGTGAGGTCGTTGGCCGCTACGACGGCAGCGACATCCACCTCGGCCATGATCCCGCACACCCCGACCGCCCCGATCCGCGCGACAACGCCACCTCCGCGCTCAAGGCCCGCGTCGTCGCCGACCTGCCGCCGCTGACTCAGCCTCGCCCAGTCATCGACCCCGCGCAGCGCGTGATCTACGAAACCCATGTCAAGGGCTTCACCGCGCTGCACCCCGACGTGCCGCCCGCGCTGCGCGGCAGCTACGCCGGGCTGGCGCATCCGGCCAGCATCGCCCATCTCAAGGGGCTGGGTATCACCACTGTCAACCTGTTGCCGATTGCCTTCCGCGCCGACGAGGCCCGGCTGCTGCGCATGGGCCTGAGCAATTACTGGGGCTACTCGCCCATCGCCTGGAGCGCCCCCGAAACCCGGCTGTGGAGTGGCACGGCCAACAGCACGCCGCGCAGCGAATTCCGTGCTCTGGTCGACGCGCTGCACGCCGCTGGGCTGGAGGTGGTGCTCGACGTGGTCTACAACCACACGGCCGAGCTTGACCCCTTGAGCGGCCCCACGCTCTCGTTGCGCGGCATCGACAACGCGCTGCATTACCACCTCGATCCGGTGGATCGCAGCCGCGGGCTCGACTGGACCGGCTGCGGCAACAGTGTCAACCTCAACGCCCCGCTGGTGCTGCGCGTGGTCATGGACAGCCTGCGCCGCTGGGTCAGCGAATTCGGCGTGGACGGCTTTCGCTTCGACCTGGCCAGCACCCTGGCCCGCGGCGGCGCGCAAGTGGACTACGGCTTTCAGCCCGACGGCGCCTTTCTCAGCGCCCTCGCGCAAGATCCGGTGCTTTGCAACTGCCTGCTGATTGCTGAGCCTTGGGATCTGGGTCCCGGCGGCTACCGCGTCGGCGGCTTCCCGCCCGGCTGGCTGGAATGGAACGACCGCTTCCGCGACACCCAGCGCGGCTTCTGGCTGCAGCATCAGAATGCTCCGGGCGAATTCGCCACCCGACTGGCCGGTTCCGGCGACATGTTTTCCCCCTCCCGGCGCGGCGCCTACAGCAGCGTCAATTTCATCACCGCGCACGACGGCTTCACCCTGCGCGATTTGGTGAGCTACGCGCACCGCCACAATCAGGCCAATGGTGAGGACAACCGCGACGGCCACGGCCACAACCTCAGCACCAACAACGGCATCGAAGGACCAACCCAGGTGCCCGAAATCCTCGCCGCCCGCGCCCGCCAGAGCCGCGCCCTGCTGACCGTTGTGCTGCTCTCGCTGGGCACACCCATGCTGCTGGCTGGCGATGAGCTGGGGCACACCCAACGCGGCAACAACAACGCGTATTGCCAGGACAACCCGATCTCCTGGATCGACTGGCAGCGGGCTGACACGGCGCTGTGCGACTATGTGCGCGGTGTGTTGGCCCTGCGGCGCAGCGTTGCCGTGCTGCAGAGCCAGGCCTGGTGGGCGCCTTCTCCCACAGCGACGCAGCCCGGGGCCATGTGGTACCGCGCGGACGGCCAGCCCATGGAGCAGGCCGACTGGGCGCGCGACGACCACGGCGCGCTCATGGTGCTGCTCAGCACAGCAGCGCAACAGGTACTGATCCTCATCAATGCTGAGGGGCAAGAAGTGCCCTTCAGTCTCAGACCGGGGCAGTGGATTCTTAGACTGTCCAGCGACAATGGATTCGTCACTTCGGCTCAGGATGAGCATGCGGCTGGCAAAGGCAGCGGCAAGACGCAGCGCCTAGACGCCGTGCAAACCCTGCCGCCCACGAGCCTGTGGATTGCCACTCAGGAAAGCATCGCCCCCATTCGATCAGGAGACACCTCGGCATGAACCGCGTCACTCACCCCGCAACTCCGTTTGAAGGCCAGCGCCCCGGCACCTCTGGGCTGCGCAAAAAAGTGACCGTGTTCCAGCAGCCCGGCTATCTGGAAAACTTCGTGCAGGCACTGTTCAACGTGCTGGGCGATGCCAGCGGCAAGACCTTGGTGGTCGGCGGTGACGGACGTTTCTATAACCGCGTGGCCATCCAGACCATTCTGCGCATGGCCGCGGCGCACGGCTACGCCCGGGTGCTGGTCGGGCAAGGCGGCATTCTCTCCACCCCGGCGATGAGCGCGGTCATCCGCCGCCGTGGTGCCAGCGGCGGCATCGTGCTGTCGGCCAGCCACAACCCCGGCGGGCCGCAGGGCGACTTCGGCATCAAATACAACATCGCCAACGGTGGCCCAGCGCCTGAGGCAATCACCGAGGCGATCTACCTGCGCTCGCGCGAGGTGCATGAAATCCACACGGTCGACAGCCCCGATCTGCCGCTGGACGCGCCCGGCACCCACCAGCTTCTGCAGACGCAGGTCGAGATCATCGACCCGGTGGCCGACTATTGTGCGGTACAGCGCGCGCTGTTCGATTTCGACGCCATCCGCGCCCTGTTCTCGCGCGGCTTCCGCCTGCGTCTGGACACCATGTGGGCCGTGGGCGGCCCCTACGCCCGCGCGCTGCTCGAAGATGAACTGGGCGCACCCAAGGGCACCGTGGTCAACGCCGAACCGCGCGAAGACTTCGGCGATCTGCACCCCGACCCCAATCCGGTCAACGCCACCGATCTCATCGCCCATATGCAGGCTGCCGATGCGCCCGACATGGGCGCGGCCACCGATGGCGATGCCGACCGCAACATGATCGTCGGCCGCAACTTCATCGTCTCACCCTCCGACAGTCTGGCGGTGCTGGCCGCGCATGCCACGCGCATTCCCGGCTACGCAGCCGGGCTGGCCGGCGTGGCGCGCTCCATGCCCACATCGACCGCGGTTGACCGTGTCGCCGCCCGGCTGGGTATCGCCTGCTATGAAACGCCCACCGGTTGGAAGTTTTTCGGCAATCTGCTCGACGCCGGCAAGGTCACGCTCTGCGGCGAGGAAAGCTACGGCACCGGCTCCAACCATATCCGCGAAAAAGACGGCCTCTGGGCCGTGCTGTTCTGGCTCAACCTGATCGCGGTCACCGGCAAGTCGGTCGAGCAACTGGTGCGCGATCTCTGGGCCGAGCATGGCCGCTGTGTCTATTCGCGCCACGACTACGAGGGCATTCCCACCGAGCAGGCCGACGCGCTGATGCGTGACCTGCGCGCCGCGCTGCCCGACTTGCCGGGAAGATCCCTGGCGGGCGAGCCCGTCGCCATCGCAGACGATTTTTCTTACACCGACCCGACCGACGGCAGCGTCAGCAGCAAGCAGGGTGTGCGCATCATTCTGCAAAGCGGCTCGCGCGTGGTGTTCCGCCTGTCGGGAACAGGCACCGAAGGCGCCACGCTGCGCATCTATCTGGAACGCCACGAGAGCGATTCCACGCGCCACGACCTGCCTGCGCAACAGGCACTCGCTCCGCTGGTGGCGCTGGCCGAACAAGTGGCCCGCGTGCGGCATTTCACCGGAATGCAATCCCCAAGCGTGATGACCTGAGATTTTTTGTCTGCCCCCTAAAAACACAGAGGAGACCTGCCATGAATCAGAACCAACCGCTGAGCCCGATGTCCCTGCAAGACCGCCAAACCCAGCCCCACATGCTGGTGCGCCGCTCCATTGCGCTGGTGCTGGCCGGTGGACGCGGCTCGCGGCTCAAGCAGCTCACCGACAAGCGGGCCAAGCCGGCGGTGTATTTCGGAGGCAAGTTCCGCATCATCGACTTTGCGCTGTCCAACTGTGTCAACTCTGGAATCCGCCGCATTGGCGTCATCACCCAGTACAAGTCGCATTCGCTGCTGCGCCACCTGCAGCGCGGCTGGAGCTTTCTGCGCGCCGAGCTCAACGAAATGGTCGACCTGCTGCCCGCGCAGCAGCGCGTGGATGAAGAGCACTGGTATCGCGGCACGGGAGATGCGGTCTATCAGAACATCGACATCATCCAGTCGAGCAGGCCTGAGTATGTGGTCATCCTCGCGGGCGATCATGTCTACAAGATGGACTACTCCATCATGCTGCAGGATCACGCCACCAGCGGTGCGCAGGTCACGGTGGGCTGCATCGAAGTGCCGCGCGAGGAAGCCAGCGCCTTTGGCGTCATGGCCATCGACGCCAGCCGCAAGATCGTCCAGTTCGTCGAAAAGCCCGCCAACCCGCCGGGCATGCCGGGAAACGAGGCGATGTCGCTGGCCAGCATGGGCATCTACATCTTCAACGCCGCCTACCTGTACCGCATGCTCGATGAAGACATGGTCGACGCCACATCCTCTCACGACTTCGGTAAAGACATCATTCCCAAGGCGGTGCGCGAGGGCATGGCGCATGCGCATCCGTTCTCGATGTCCTGCGTGCAAGGCGGGCAGCAGAGCCAGCCGTACTGGCGCGATGTCGGCACGCTCGACGCCTTCTGGGCCGCCAATCTCGATCTGGCCTCGGTGATGCCCGAGCTCAATCTTTACGACACCGAGTGGCCGATCTGGACCAGCCAGCGCCAGCTCCCTCCGGCCAAATTCGTCCAGGACCACAACGGCAGCCACGGTCAGACCATCAACATGATGGTGTCAGGCGGCTGCATCATCTCCGGCTCCGCCGTGAGCAACTCGGTGCTGTTCTCCAACGTGCGGGTGCACTCCTTTTGCACCATCAACCAAAGCGTGCTGCTGCCCGATGTGGTGGTCAACCGCTCGTGTCGGCTCAACAAAGTCATCGTCGACCGCGGCTGCGTGCTGCCCGAGGGCATGGTCATCGGCGAAGACCCAGTGCTGGACGCCAAGCGCTTCGAGCGCACCAGCGGCGGTGTGGTGCTGGTGACCAAGAAAATGCTGCGCGCACTCGGCGAGGCCGAACTCAACGAGGAAGACGATGACTGAAACCCGCCCCCACGGTCGGGCTGCGCCCTCCCTGCCTCCCGAGGAGGCGGCCACAGCCTTGGAACGGCCCGGCGGCGGTGGCGCTCTGCGCCTGCTGCAGGTCAGTGCCGAAATCTTTCCTCTGCTCAAGACCGGCGGTCTGGCCGATATTGCTGGCGCCCTGCCCGCTGCGCTGGCCACCGCAGCATGCGATGTGCGCCTCATGCTGCCCGGCTTTCCCGCCATCATGGCCGGCTTGCAGGACGCCACCGCCATCGGCCAGTTCTCGCTGCCCTGGGGTGAGTCCGTGCGGGTGCTGTCGGGCACGCTGCCTGCAGTGCCAGGTGCACAGGGCGCTGCGGTGCGTGCGTATGTCCTGGAGGCGCCTGGCCTATACGACCGCCCCGGCAATCCCTACGAGGACGCGCAGCGCCGCCCCTACACCGACAACCATCGCCGTTTCGCTGCACTGGCCTGGGGCGCAGCGCGGCTGGCACGCGACCTCGATCCAGACTGGGCGCCACAAGTCGTCCACGGCCACGACTGGCATGCCGGGCTGGTACCGGCCTGCCTGAAACTCACCGCGGGCAAGCGCGTACCCTGCGTGTTCACCGTGCACAACCTGGCCTATCAGGGCATTTTTTCAGCGGATCAGTTTGGCGACCTGGGTCTTCCACCCAGCGCCTTTCAGGTGGACGGGCTGGAATTCCACGGCCAGATCTCCTTCATGAAAGCCGGGCTGTTCTACGCCGACAAACTCACCACCGTCAGTCCCACCTATGCGCGCGAAATCCAGACCGCCGAGCAGGGCTTCGGACTTGATGGCCTGCTGCGCACTCGCCGGGGCGATTTGACCGGCATTCTCAATGCGGTCGATACCAAGGTGTGGAACCCTGCGACCGACGTCCACATTCCCCATCATTACACCGCCGACCATCTGGCCAACAAGGCCAAATGCAAGGCCGCGCTGCAGAAAGAAGCCGAGCTTGATGTGAGCAAAGACGCGCCGCTGTTCACCGTGGTCAGTCGCCTCACCGAGCAGAAAGGGCTCAATCTGGTTCTCGCCGGGATTGATACCATCGTGGAGGGCGGCGGACAACTGCTGGTGCTGGGCAGCGGCGATCATGAGCTGGAAAACGCCTTCCGCCACGCCGCGCAACTGCACAAGGGCCAAGTCGCGCTGCGCGTGGGCTATGACGAGCAGTTCGCCCACCGCATTTTTTCCGGCAGCGACATCACGCTCGTGCCCTCGCGCTTCGAGCCCTGCGGCCTGACGCAGATGTACGGCCTGCTTTACGGCAGCCTGCCATTGGTACGCGCCGTGGGCGGTCTGGCTGACACCGTGATCGATGCCGACCTCGCCTCGCTGGACGACGGCACGGCCACGGGCATCGTTTTTGCTTGCTTTTCCGAGGCGGATTACCGCCATGCGGTTCGTCGCGCGCTGGCGCTGTACCGTCAGCCGCGCGCCTGGGCGCGGGTGCGGCAAACCGGTATGCATCAAAATTTCAGCTGGATGCAAGCGGCCCAGCATTACCGCGCGGTATACGCCTCTGCCCTCCCCGATCATTCTCTCGCACCAACATGACTCCCGAACCCAACCCGCCCATCCCAGAAGCCGCCGCCGTTCCCTTCGTCCACGACACGCCGCCGCATGACGTTGCGGCGCTCAAGCGTGCGATTTCCAACAAGCTGATGTTCCAGGTCGGCAAAGACCCGCAGTCGGCGCAGCCGGTGGACTGGCTGCACGCCGCCTCGTATGCGGTGCGCGATCTGATGGTGGAGCGCTGGTTCGACACCACGCGCATGCGCAATGCCAAGGACGCCAAGCAGGTCTACTACATGTCGATGGAGTTTCTCATCGGCCGCGCCTTCAGCAATGCCCTCATTGCCTTGGAACTCACCGCGCCTTTGCGCGAAGCGCTGGCCGAACTCGGCGTGGACATGGACGCCATCGCCGACCTCGAACCCGACGCGGCTTTAGGCAATGGCGGCCTGGGCCGACTGGCCGCCTGCTTTCTCGACAGCATGGCCACACTGGGCATTCCCGGCTACGGCTACGGCATCCGCTACGACTACGGCATGTTCCGCCAGACCATCGTCGATGGCCGCCAGGTGGAAACCCCCGACTACTGGCTCACCGCCGGCAATCCCTGGGAATTTCCGCGCCCCGAAGTGGTGTACCGCGTGCAGTTCGGTGGCCACGTCATCAAGGAAGGCGACCGCGCCCGCTGGGTGGACACGCATGATGTCGAGGCCATGGCCTATGACACCATCATCCCCGGCTACGACACCCAGACCACCAACACGCTGCGGCTGTGGTCAGCCAAGGCCACCAGGGAGATTGACCTGGGCGCCTTCAACCGCGGTGACTATTTCGGCGCGGTCGAGCAGAAAAACCACTCCGAGAACGTCTCGCGCGTGCTCTACCCCGACGACTCGACCGACGCCGGTCGCGAGCTCCGGCTGCACCAGGAGTATTTTTTCTGCAGCGCCAGCGTGCAGGACCTGATGCGCCGCTATTTGCAGACGCACACTACCTTCGACCAGTTCGCCGACAAGGTGTCCATTCACCTCAACGACACCCATCCGGTGCTCGCCATTCCCGAACTGATGCGTCTGTTTCTCGACGTGCATCACCTGCCTTTCAACGACGCCTGGCGCATCTGCCAGGGGGTGTTCTCCTACACCAACCACACCCTCATGTCCGAGGCGCTGGAAACCTGGCCCATCGACATGCTGGGTCGGGTGCTGCCGCGCCACCTGCAGATCATCCTCGATATCAACGCTTACTTCCTCACCCGGCTCACGCAAAAACATGGGCACGACGTGAACCTGATGCGCCATGTGTCACTGGTCAATGAATCGGGTACGCGCTCGGTGCGCATGGCCTATCTCGCCGTGCTCGCCAGCCATTCGGTCAACGGTGTGTCGGCGCTGCATTCCGAGTTGATGCAGCAGTCCATCTTTGCTGACTTCGCCAAGATATGGCCCAACCGCTTCAACAACAAGACCAACGGCATCACTCAGCGCCGCTGGCTCGCGCTGGCCAACCCGCCGCTGGCCGCGCTGCTCGACGAGACCATCGGCACCCACTGGCGGCGCGATCTGTCCGATCTGGCCAAGCTCCGCCCCATGCTGGGCGACGCTGCCCTCATCCACAAGTTCCAGGCGGCCAAGCGAAGCAACAAGGTGCGTTTTGCCACGTGGCTGAAAACCCATCACAACATGACCATTCCGGTGGACGCGCTATACGACGTGCAGGTCAAGCGCATTCACGAATACAAGCGTCAGCTGCTCAACGTGCTGCACGTCATCACCCGCTACCTGCGCATCCTCGAAGAGCCCGGCAGCGTGACCGTCCCGCGCGTGGTCATCTTCGCTGGCAAGGCGGCCTCGGCGTATCACATGGCCAAGCTCATCATCCAGCTCATCAACGATGTGTCCAAGACCATCAACAACGATGATCGCGTGGGTGATCTGCTTAAGGTCGTGTTCGTGCCGAACTACAGCGTCAGCGCAGCCGAGGTCATCATTCCTGCGGCCGATCTGTCCGAGCAGATTTCCACAGCGGGCACCGAGGCCTCGGGCACGGGCAACATGAAACTAGCAGTCAACGGCGCGCTGACCATCGGCACCCTGGACGGTGCGAACGTCGAAATCCAGGAAAACGTCGGCGCCGACAATATCTTCATCTTCGGCATGACCGCAGGCGAAGTGACCGACCTGCGCATGGCCGGCTACCAGCCCCAGGCCATCGTCAGCGGCAATCCAGTACTCGCCCGCGTGCTTGACACGATTCGCGACGGCCGCTTCAGCCCCGAGGAATCGCGCCGCTACCAGAGCATCTACGACCTGCTGGTCAACTGGGGCGACCATTACATGCTGCTTGCCGACTACGCCAGCTACATCGCCACACAAGGCAAGGTCGATGCGCTCTATCGCACGCCTGACGAGTGGGCGAAAAAGGCGCTGACCAATGTAGCCGGCATGGGGCCATTCTCCTCCGACCGCACCATCGCCGAGTACGCTGAACAGATCTGGCACACCAAGCCCTTGCTAAGCTGAGGCCTCCTCCGTCACATCCACCCCAACGGCTCTCCGTCTCTTATGCCCACACCCAAGACCATCGACACCGCCGGCCTGCGGCTTGAGTTCACCCGTCACGGCGAACAGGCCCTGGCCACCGCGCTCAAAACCCTGGCCGCCCTGCCCAACAAGGCGCAAGACCTGGTGAACAAGACGGTGCTCAACGGCAGCGAAAACCGCCCGGCCTGGCACGTCCTGTCCCGCCTGGGCGCCAAGGGGATGGACGCACCCTCGCAGACCGCGGCAGATTTTCTGCACGCCGAGTTCGCCCGCATGGCCGATTGGGTGGATGCACAGGTGGCGGCAGCCGGACCGCAGGGGCTGGACATCATTCACCTCGGCGCCGGTGGCTCCGAAACTCCCATGCTCGCGCTGCACACCGCACTGTCGGTGCTGCAGACACCCCGCTGCCGCGTGCACTGGGTCGCCAATCTCGACGGCGCCACCATCGACGCCGCACTGGCCGCAGCGGTTCCCGAACGCACATGGATCATCATCAACAGCAAGTCTTTCCGCACCCAGGAAGTGATGCGCAACGCCGACATCGCGCAGCGCTGGCTGGCCGACGCGATCGGCGCCGACAAAGCCCGTCATCGTCTGGTCGCGCTGACAGCCAACGCCGAGCTGGCGCTGCAGCGCTTTGGCTTGCCCGCCGATCAGATCTTCCGCTCCCTGCCAGAAATTGGTGGCCGCTTCTCGCTGTGGAGTACGCACGGCATGGTGTTGCTGTTGGCCTTTGGCCGCGATACGGTCACCCAGCTCCACGCCGGAGCGTATGCCATGGACACGCACTTCCTCGACACCCCACTGGAGAGCAGCGCACCGGGGCTGATGGCCGGGCTGTCGCACGCCTACCGCGTGCGCTTCGGTTTGCCGCTACTCTCCATCGGCCTGTATGGCGACGCCTTTTCGCGCATGCCGCTGTACCTGCAGCAACTGCTGATGGAATCGCTGGGCAAGTCCACCAGCGCCGATGGCATGCAGCCAGTCCACGTCAGCGGCCCGGCGGTGATCAGCGGCGTGGGCACGCCAGTGCAACACACTTATTTCCAACTGCTGCACCAAGCCGCAGTGCCGGTGTTCCACGAAATCGTCGCCGTCGCGCATCCCTGGCACAAGCATCTGCGCGAACACCTCGCGCTGCTGGCCAATGCCCTGGGCCAGGCCGACGCCCTGTGGAACGGCAAAGACGCCTCCAGCTGGCAGATCGAACTCATGTCGCAAGGCATGTCGCAGGAAGCCGCTGCGCGCGCTGCGCATCACCGCGCCTGTCCCGGCGGTCGTCCCTCCACCTTCATCTGGATGGAGCGCCTCAGCCCCTACCACCTGGGCGCGCTGCTGGCGCTGTACGAGCACCGCACTGTGGTCGAAGGCTGGCTCTATGGCATCAATCCCTTTGACCAATGGGGCGTGGAACTTGGCAAAACCCTGGCCACAAAAATCGAAAACGCCTTGCTGTCCCAAAACGCCCAAGGCCTGAGCACCGAAACTGCCGCGTCCATCGATTACCTGCGCACGCAAGAACCCCGCGTCAACAACGCGATGAACTGAGGCGTTCGAGTACCCGAAAACACCCGCCGTCGTGCTGCGGGCAGGTGGCCGTTTTTCAAGAAAGATGGCGAGACGATCCGTGATGCGCAGTGTTGGTTTGTGCGCTGACTCCGTCCTGCGTAACGCATCGATGCAAATTCCCGTCCCGCAGCACCACCGCGCCCTCGCGCTGCAAGGCCGCCAGCGTGCGGTACAGCGCTTCGGGCGAGAGTCCAAGCTCATCGGCCCAGTCCTTGCGCAACGGCGGCAGGGTGAGCACACCATCCTTCCCTTCGGTTTCCAGGGCGTGCAGCACGCGGTCGCGGGCGCTATGCAGCGATAGACGCTCGCAGCGCATGCGGGCGTCGCGCAATTGCTGTGCCAAACGACCCGCCCACCATAAGGCGAGTGCACTCGACTCCGCCAGTGCCTCGCGCAATGGCCCAGACGGAAAGCTCCACACCCGCCCTGCTTGCGCCACAAAGGCATCGCAGTGATAGGCCGCAGCCTGCAGACTGGCCTCGGCCAGAAAGCCCCGGCGCACACGCTGCAGCACAATCAGGCGTCCATCGCTGGAGGCACGCTGCAAACGGACCTCCCCGCGCTCAATCCAAAACACCTGCCTGGGCTGCGCGCCGCGCGCAAACAGGATTTGCCCCGCATGAATGACCCGATGCTGCGCCAAGGCGCGCAAGGGCTCGGGCCAGTCGTCAGGCGCGGTGGGCGTGTCGTCGATCAATGTATGCGACATGATTGCGATCATGGACAGATGCTACCCGCAGGGCCGAAGATGGTGCCCTACGTCAAGTGCCCATACCGCCGTCATGCATCATCGCTATCCACTTTTCATCTCCTTGTTCGTAACCAGCCTGCTCATGGGCCTCTGCGGCTCGTCTGCCTGGGCGCAGACGTCCATGCCGCACGCCATGCAGCATGAGATGACGCCGCATTCCATGCACGCGCCCGGCAGCGCGCCCGCCCCAAGCAAGGCGAGTGCGTCTAAAACACCGCCTCGCATCGCTGTGCACTTTCCGCCTGCGGCCAAACGCGCCACATTGCGCGAGATGCGCGCGCATCTCCAAGCACTGGGAGAGATTCAAACCGCGTTGTCACGCAGCGAGTTTGAACTTGCCGCGCGGCTGGCAGAAAACAAGCTGGGCGTGAGTTCGATGCACGGTGACATGTATGACTCGGCGCGTTTCATGCCCAGGGGCATGCGCGAAATGGGGTATGCGATGCACCAGAGCGCAAGCCGCTTTGCGCTTGTGGCGCAGGATGCGAGCGTGACCGGAGACGTGCGTCCTGCACTTGCCGCGCTGGCGACGGTCACGCAAAACTGTGTGGCCTGCCATGCGGCCTACAAACTGAAGTAAAGCCGAACCGGGAGACTCGCATGATCAAAACTGTCGTCAAAACACTCGCCGCCTTCGCCTTGGCGGCCGCGACCATCGCTGCCCAAGCCGGCGTATTGGAGCCCGTCAAAGTCGCCAACGACATCTACGCTCTCGTCGGCCCTCTCGGTCAGCGCGACGTCGCCAACGCGGGAGACAACGCCACTTTCGGCGCCATCGTCACGCCCGACGGCGTGATTCTCATCGACAGTGGGGCAGGCAACGCCGGCGCCCAACTCATCGCCAACACACTGCAGACCGTCACCGACAAGCCGGTGCGCTGGGTGATCAACACCGGAAGCCAAGACCACCGCTGGCTGGGCAACGCCTGGTTTGCCGCACGAGGCGCAAAAATCATCGCGCTGGAGACGACCGTCAAGGTCGAGCAGGCCAACTCCGAGAAGGAGTTGCAATCGCTCAAAATGCAATTCGGCGTCAACGCGGAAGACTTCAAACCCCTGACCAGCCCCGATCCGCGACCCGGCAATGAAGCCCGGCTCACCCTGGGCGGCGTCGCGCTGGAACTGCGCCACTTCGGCACCGGCCACTTCCCCGGCGATGCCGTGGTGTGGATCCCCAGCCAGCGCATTGCCTTCAGCGGTGATCTCGTTTTCGTGGACCGCATGCTCGGCGTGCTGGACAACGGCAGCCGCGTCGACCAATGGGGCAGACGTTCAAGACCTTCGGCTCCACCCTCAAGCCCGAGATCATCGTGCCGGGCCACGGCAAGCCTTGCAGCCTGACCAAGGCGCATGCGCAAACCGGTGACCACCTCGACTGGCTGGTGCGCGAGGTCAAACCCGCCGCCGAGAACATGGACGATCTGGAAAAAACCGTGAACCGCGTCGCGGCGGCAACGCCCGAGGCGTTTCTCAAGCTCCACAACGCGGAAGGCATCAACAGGAAGAACATCAACCGCGCCTATCTGGAATTTCAGATGCAGTAGGAATAAGCCGAGCAGCGCGGTCGCGATCGCCTGAGCGCAATTCCACCCGCGCCAGACGCATCACCTTCCAACCGGCGCTGATCCCCAGCGCGGCCATGACGACGGCCACCGCCAAATCCGGCCAGCGGGTGCCGGTGCCGAACACGCCAGCCGCCGCCAGCAGCACGGCGATATTGCCCAGCACGTCGTTGCGGGTGCACAGCCAGACCGAGCGCATGTTTGCGTCGCCGTCGCGCCAGGCGTAGAGCAGCGCGGCGACGATGCCGTTAGACAGCATGGCGACGATGGCAATGGCGCCCATGGTCATGGCCTGCGGCGGCTGGCCCGCCCAGACGCCCCACAACGCCCGCGCCAGAACGAAGCCGCCAAACGCCAGCAGCGAGGCGCCCTTGATCCACGCCGTGCGCGAGCGCCAGTGCAGCGCCATGCCCAGCACCGCGAGCGACAGGCCGTAGTTGGCGGCGTCGGCGGCGAAGTCGAGCGCGTCAGCCAGCAGTGCCGCCGAGTGTGCCTGCAAGCCGCCAAACACCTCAACGCCGAACATTGCGGCATTGATTAGCAGCGCAATCCACAGCACCCGCCGCCACGCCGGGCTGGCGGCGCGCAGGGCGTTGGCGTCTGCGCGGGTGTTGCCGCCAAGGGCGCAGTGATCGTCGTGACAGCAGCCGGGCATGCGGGGTCTCCTTGTATCCTTGCGATGAGCAAGGCCGCATTGCACAGCCTGGAGCCGCTCCAGGGTCAAGTCTTAAACTGCTTTATTTTTGGGTGTTGTAGCGCATCGCTCGGGCTCCGAAAGGGCAAGGACAGTTGCGACAGCTTTGCGTTTTTTCATGAGGTCAACCATGCGGATTAGCGAACTGGCCGCGCGTGCTGACACGGCGGTGGACACGGTGCGTCACTACGAAAAAGCGGGCCTGCTGCCCGCGCCCCAGCGCCTGGCGAATGGCTACCGTGCTTACTCAGCTGCGCATTTGCAGCGCCTGTTGTTCATCCGTCGCTGCCGCCTGCTCGACATCGGCCTGGCTGACATCACGCGCTTGCTGCGCTATGGCGCGCAGCCGCAGGCCGACTGCGCCGAAGTGGACGCGCTGATCGACCAGCAACTGGCCAAGGTGCGCGAACGCATGGCGCACCTGCAAGCCCTGGAACGTCAACTCAGCGCGCTGCGCAGCCAATGCGGCACGCAGTCCGGCAGCCGACGTGTGGCCGCGGAATGCGGCATCCTGCACGAACTCGGGATGGATCAAACGCCCAGGGCGTCGATCTCCTGATAGGCGGTCTTGAGCCAGGTTTTCACCCGCTGCCGCTCCAGAATGCCCATCTCGTGCGCTGCGCCGCTTTGTGTGGCGGCCCAGAAGCTGCTGCTCGCGGCGTCGATCTTGATCATGGCGGCCTCGTGCAGACGCTTGAGCGGCATGAGGCGCACACCGAGTTCGCGCGCGCGTTGTTTTTGTCCAGACTGTTCCAGGATGCTGAAGTCGTCGCCGCGCAACTGGTTGAGCACCAGCACGATGTCGAGACGGCCACCGAAGCGGTCGAGCAGTGCGCGCAGCAGATCGACCGAATCACGCCCTGAATCCATGACATGCCAGTAGCGGATCTGCAGGCCGAGTTCGGGGGCAAGCTCCAGCAGGCCGGAGTCGTTCATCCACTGCACCAGCGCGGCCTGTGTTTGCGCGGCCAGATCGACGAGTACGCGGCGCAGCGGTTCGGCACTGGCCGCCTCGACAATGCGGTCGAGACTTTCATAGCGATCTACCACAACGGGCGAGGTGTAGTCGGCGTAAAAGCGCAGCAGCGCACCATGCGATTTATCGGAGTCGAAGCCGACAAAGGGCAGATCGTGGTCGATGCAATACTGCGCCAGCAAGCGGGCCATCAACGATTTGCCAACCCCGCCTTTTTCACCACCGATCAGATGGATCATGCGCATCATGCTCTCCAGAATGCGTGCCGACGCATGGCCGTCGGCGCTGCAAAAAAACCTTGGTAGCGCAGCATGACCATGCACCCGGTAACACGCTGCGTCCGCTCTGCTCTGCACATGCAAAATGCATGCCCTCAACCGCCACGTTCCGAAGACAGCCCTGCCCCATGCATGCTTACCTCTCCGGCTTTCTGCTCGGCCTTTCACTCATTCTCGCCATCGGCGCGCAGAATGCCTTCGTGCTCAAGCAAGGGCTGAAGGGCGAGCATGTGCTCTGGGTGGTGCTGACATGCGCGCTATCTGATGCGCTGCTCATTGGCGTGGGGGTCTCCGGTTTTCATGTGCTGGTGCAGCGCGCGCCCTGGCTGACCACAGTCAGCCGATACGCAGGAGTCGCATTTCTGCTCTGGTACGGCGCGCGAAGTTTTCGCGCAGCGCTGCGCTCGTCCGCCGTGCTGGCGCCGCAGAGCGCGGCGCCACGCAGCCTGTGGCAAACGCTGGCAACAACCCTTGCCTTCACCTTTCTCAATCCGCATGTCTATCTGGACACGGTGGTACTGCTCGGCTCCGTGTCCACCCAATTTGTCGGACACACACTGGCATTCGGCGTGGGCGCGACATCTGCCTCGTTCGCGTTCTTTTTCAGCCTCGGCTATGGCGCGCGGCTGTTGCGCCCCTTGTTCGCACGGCCCATCACCTGGAAGTTGCTCGAAGCCCTGATCGGGCTGACCATGTGGGGCCTGGCGGCCAGGCTGTTGCTGGGCGCATGAAGGCGTCCTGTTGCCGTTTTCCGCTCACTACCCGGTGGCCTGGGTGGCCGCTGCCGACGTTTGTTCGAGCGGGCCGCAGGTGCGGTTGCAGCCCTGCTCCTTGGCGCGGTACAGGGCGAGATCGGCCAGGTCGAGCAGTTTGCTGGCCGGTGTCTGCACCGCGGGAAAGCAGGCCAGTCCGATGCTCACAGTCACTGCATCCATCCCCAGATCGGCGTCCCAGTCCTTGCCTTCCAGTGCCGCATGAATGTCGGCGGCGACGGCGTGCGCCGTTTCGGGCGCCGCGCCGGGCAGCAGCAAAATGAACTCCTCACCACCGGAGCGAAACACATCATCGCAAGTGCGCAGAGTCTGGCGCAGCAAGGTGGCGACCTGATGCAGCACCGCATCAACCTTGGCATGGCCGAACTGGTCATTGACGGCCTTGAAGACGTCGATATCGAGCACGCCAACGCATAGGAGCAGGCCTGCGCGCTGCGCCATTTCAATCTGATGCGACAGATAGGCCATGCCGGCGCGACGGTTGGGAAGCTGAGCGAGATCGTCGATACTGGCCATTTTTCCCAGCCGCAGTTCAAGCAGCTGGGGTCGGTGACGTTCTGCACCATGCCCACCATGGGCGTGGGCTGGCCTTGGGCATCGCGCTCGCACACCTGGCCGCGGTCATGCACCCAGATGTCGTGGCCGTTGCGGTTACGCTGGCGGTATTCCGTCTCGAAGCGCATCAGCCGCCCGCGCAGATGCTGGTCGATCAGCGACAGCACCTGATCGCGGTCGTCCGGATGAATGTTGTGTGCCCATGTGTCGACATGCGGCGTCATCTCGTCCGGCCCATAACCCATCATGCGCTTGAGCTGCGGGCTGAAATACACCGCACCACTCACCACGTCCCAGTCCCAGTCCCACAGGCCATCATCCATGGCCTAGTTCAGGGCGAAGCGCAGGCGCTCGTCGCGGGCGCTGGTCTGGGCGTCGAGCGTCAGGCGCTTACTGATATTGCGCGCCACGGAAAGATAGTCATTGCGTCCGCCCCAAGCAAAGAGCGTGGTGTTGACTTCGACTGGCATTTCGCCGCCATCAGCGTGGCGATGACGCCCGACGAAGGTGTGACAGCCTGAAGCCCGAATGACCTGAGCGATGTATGGGCAATTTAACCACAAACTCAACAGGGTCGACGAACGCAACCCGGTCGCCGCTGCTCAGTCGTGACGATGGCGGTGATGCGCGTCCGGCACATGGGCATGCTGATGGCTCAGCGCCGCATGCGCGTGCGCATGGCTGTGCCGCGTGCCAGGCGGCATTGGTGACGTGTGCACATGGTCGTGATGACCATCATCGCCTGGTCCGCCATGCACATGGCCGTGATCATGTTGCAGGGCGTCATGCGTGTGCAAATGGTCATGGCGTTCGCTGACATGCAGCCACACGCCCCAGGCCATCAGTCCCCCGGCCAACACCAGCCCGAATGTCAGCGCCTCGCCCAGCAGCAACACCGCCAGCACCGCGCCAAAAAACGGCGCTACTGCAAAATATGCGCCGCTGCGGGCCGTGCCCAGATGGCGCAGTGCGAGCACGAACAGCACCAGGCTCACGCCATAGCTGGCAAAGCCCAGCAGGCCGGACGCTGCCACGATCGGCCAGGTCGGCGATTGCACCCCCAGCATCACAGCGAGCAACAGATTCACGCTGCCCGCCACCAGGCCTTTGCTCATGGCGATGGATCCGGCGTCGGACAGCGCGACCTTGCGGGTCATGTTGTTATCCAGCGCCCACCCCAAACAGGCGCCGACGACAGCCAGACCAGGCCAAAGGCTGGCCCAGTCGAGCGCCGCCCCCTGCTGCGGCCAGCTCAACACCACGCTGCCCATCACGATCACCCCCATGCCCAAGGCGATGCGGCGGTCAAAATTCTCACGGAACACAAACCAGGCCAGCAAGGCGGTGAACACACTCTCCAGATTGAGCAGCAGCGAGGCTCCGGCCGCAGGCAGATGCGACAGACCGGCCATCAGCAGCACCGGCGCCACGACACCGCCGCAAGCGATTGCACCCGCCAGCCAGCGCCATTCCCCCGGCTGCAGACGGGGTGCTGACGCCTCTTTGCGCCGCAGCAAACGCACGGCGCGCAAACCCGCCAGGCCGATGCCGGAGCCAAGGTAGAGCAGCGCCGCGAGCATCCAGGGACTGGTGTCTGTCAGCAACAGTTTGGCGGCAGGCATGCTGGCGCCAAACAACAAGGCCGCCGCGAGCGCCATGCCGACACCGTGGTTGGAATGCGGCGTGTGCATGTGTGTGGACGACATGAAAGGGTGTGTTCGGTCAGCGTGCGTGAAGGCAACCGTCAGCCGGATCAACGGCTGCGCTTGCGGTGCGGCCCCGGGTTCGCCGCAATCTCTTGTCAGAACGTATTCCTTGTGACCCTTGGTGAGTCTGGCTTGCGTGCTGCGCTGCAGCGGCTAATTTCCATGCATGAGTCTGTGCGAATGAACGGATGCACAGAAACCAAAAACCACTCACTCAACAGACCGCATCATGGGAACCAAAGTTTATCTGTCTGCACTCGGGATTCTGCTCATCGTTTGCCTGTCCATCGGCTTCTATTTTGGCTATAGCCATGTGTTCAGCCCCAACGCGGACAGCGTGCCCGATCAAGGCGTGGCGCAAAGCCCGCAAATCCCGCTGGCCCATGCCAGCGGCCCGGCGCAGCGCCGCTGACCCTCTCAGGCCGGAAAGACCCCGGTGCTCAGATAGCGGTCGCCCCGGTCGCAGACAATGAACACGATGGTGGCGTTCTCCACCTCGCGGGCGATACGCAACGCCACTTCGCAGGCGCCCGCGGCGCTGATGCCGCAGAACAACCCTTCCTCGCGGGCGAGCTTGCGCGCCATATTCTCGGCGGCGGTCTGGCTGACGTATTCCAGCCGGTCCACGCGCTGCGGCTCATAAATCTTGGGCAGGTACTCCTGCGGCCATTTGCGGATACCGGGAATGCTGGAGCCCTCTTCCGGCTGTGCGCCGATGATCTGCACCGCCGGGTTCAGCCCCTTGAGATAGTGCGACACACCGGTGATGGTGCCGGTCGTGCCCATGGCACTCACAAAATGGGTGATGCGCCCTTCGGTGTCACGCCAGATTTCGGGGCCGGTGGTCTCGAAGTGCGCGCGCGGATTGTCGGCATTGGCAAACTGATCGAGCATCAGGCCCTTGCCGTCGCGCTGCATCTGTTCGGCCAAGTCGCGGGCGTATTCCATGCCGCCAGTCTTGGGGGTGAGCAGCAGCTCGGCGCCAAAGGCCTTCATGGTCTGGGCGCGTTCGATGCTCAGGTTCTCGGGCATGATAAGAATCATGCGGTAACCCAGAATGGCCGCGGCCATTGCCAGCGCGATGCCGGTATTGCCCGAGGTGGCCTCGATCAGCGTATCGCCGGGCTTGATGCTGCCGCGCTCCTGTGCATGGCGGATCATCGATAGCGCCGCACGATCCTTCACCGATCCCGCCGGGTTGTTGCCTTCGAGCTTGCCCAGAATGACATTGCCGCGCCGCGCAGCCTCGGCGCCGGGCACGCGTTGCAGTTGCACCAGAGGCGTGTTGCCAATGACCTGATCGACAGTGAGGTAGCGCATGGGTGTCTCCGTGTTCGAAACCCGGTCCGTGAAGGTTCAGGTGTTTTTGTTCTGCGGTTCGATCGCTGCCAGATCGATCGCGGCGGCACGCCAGTGGCGTTGTGCCTGGTCCTCGCGCTCGATGCCTTCGAGCAACTGCGCCAGCGCCGCGTGGATCTGGCCGCGCAGCCGCCGCTCGTCCTCGCCACAAGCCTGGATGGCTTTTTGCAGATGTTGCTGCGCCTTGCCCCAGAGTTGCAGTTCGGCGCAGGCCGCACCGGCCAGATACAGGGCCTGCGCCTCCTGCGGCCAGCGCCCGAGCCACTGCTCGGTCTGCGACACAAATGCGGCGTCGATCTCCTGCAGCATGCCGCGCAGGGTGGGCATGAACAGCGCGGGTTCGGCCTGCGGGCGGTTGAGCGCGGCGATGAGCAACTGCCGCGCCTCGTCGAGCGTGCCAGCTGCGGCAAACCCGCGCGCCGACGCAACCACCAGAACCGGTTCGGTGCGCTCCTGCGCGGTCAGCTTGTTCCAGGTGACGCGCAGGGCCTGCGGATCATCACCGGCCTGACGCAACAGCCCGGTGGCTGCGTTATGCAGCATGGCCTGCGCCGCTGCGGGATGCAGCGCACCATGCTTGAGCAGGGTGCGCGCCAGGCGCAGCACGTCGACGTGGTCGTTGATCTTGCGCGCGGCCTGCAACTCGATGCGCAGGGCGTGAGTGCGGCGCCGCACCCCAGCGGGCAGAGACTGCAACAGCGACAGAGCCTCGCGCGGATGCTTGGAGTCGAGCTGCCACTGCGCCTGCAGCAGCACGGCTGCGTCGCGCGCATCCTGCGGTAATTGGGCGAGATAGGCGTCGCGCCGGTCATAGGCCTGGAGTTGCTGCGCCGACTGCGCTGCGGTCAACAGCGCCGCGGGAGCGAAATCAGTGAACTCAGCCGCACGCAGCGCCGCGCGCTCGGCACGGCGAAAACGCCCACCGAAGTAATCGGACATGCCGTTGTGCAGGGCCTGCGCCGCCAGCCGCAGGCGCCGTCGGGCGCGGAACTCGGCCGCGGCACGCGGCATGCCGAACAGCAGCGACAGGCCGCGCAACGCCAGGTAGAACGCAACAAACGCCAGCAACAGCAACAGCACTGCGAAGTTCAGCGACACATCCACCCGCCAGGGCGGAAGCAACACCGCCACATTGCCGGAATTCAGGGTGGAGCCCAGCGCCAGCAGCACGGCGGCGGCGGCCAGAATCAAGACCCAGACGAGCCAGCGCATCAGGGCGCTCCGGTGTCCAGGGTGGAGAGCACCGCGAGCGACTCCAGATTAGCCGCCGGATTGGCGGACAGATCGAGCTGCGCGGCCTGCCGTGCCAGCGACAGCGCCTGCACCATGCGTGGCTGACGCCTGTCGAAATAGGTGTTCAGCGCCTCGGTGATGCCACCCATGTCGCTGCGGTAGGCCACGGCATTGCGCGACAGCAGATCAAGGCGGGCGTTGAGGATGCGCAGCTTGAGGTTTTCGCGCAGGAACTCGCCTTGCTGCGGCGAGGCCAGCAAGGCATCACGCGAACCGACGCGGGTGATGCCAAAGAGTTGCACCAGACTGGCGCGGAAACGCTCGAACCAGTCACCCAGCCAGGGCGCCCAGCGTGGCCCGGGCATCGCTGCAGACACCGCCTCCGCCTGGGGTGTGGTGACTGCGCGGCCCGTTTGCAGCGGCGCGGCGGAAGACACCAGACGCAATTCATCCACTAGCGCGGCCAGGTCGTTGAGCTTGTGTGCCGCTGCGGCGATGTCAGGCGTGACTGCGCTGCGAAGCCGGGTGAGATCGGCCTGCACCGCGCGACGAAGGATTTGCGCCTTGGGGTTGGGCGAGCGCGCCAGCCGCACATCGGCGCTTTGCAAAGTGGCCATCAAGGGCTGCACATTGCCGATGAGCTGCGCCTGCTGCTGCGCCAGCGCGATGAGCTGTCCGGTTTCGGACAGGCGCGCCTGATCGCGGCTCTTGGCAAAGTCTTCATAAAGGGTTTCCAGCGCCTGCCGCTGCGCGGCAAAGTCCTGCTGCCGCGATTCGAGCACGGCAATCCGCGCTGTCAGGTCGCGCACCGCGTCACTGGCCTGCTTGGTCAGGGTCTTGGCCTCGATGGAATTGGTCGTTGCGGCCTGCAGGCGCTGCGCGATTTCGGACTGCGTGGCGTAAAGGCGGCTGTTGAGCCACCATGCCATGACCACCAGAGCCGCAACGAGGGCCAAGAGCACCGGCCAGACCCAGCGGGCAGCAGGCAGGACCGCAGGCTCTGGCTTTTGCACCGCAAGCTGCGGCGCGAGGGGCGCCGAAACAGGCGCTTCATGGGCAGCCGGGGGGACTTCTGCTGCCGAGGGCTGTGCGTCAGGGCTGGTGTTGAGCTCAGTCATGCGAGCATTCTAGGAGTTGACAGGCGCCGCAGGGTGGAAAGCACCGCGTCGGGCGGCGCGCTGGTCAGCTCCACCCGGCCAAAACCCGCTTCGCGCAGGGTGCGCGCAATGCGCGGGTGGATGGCCAGGGCGCGTTGCTGTTGCAGCAGCGCCGGGGCGATTGCGGCCTGCGCCAGCAGTTTCTGCAGATTGCGCACTGCTTCGGAGGAGGAAAACAACCACCAGCCGGCACTGCCCAGCGCGGCGTGCAATTGCGTCACCGTCTGGGGGTTGAACTCCGGCGCCAGACGGCTGTAGGCCTCAACGATCTTGACCTTCGCCCCTGATTCTTCGAGCTTGCGCGCAATGAGATCACGGCCCGGTCCACCGCGATAAATCTGCACATGCCGCCCCGCCCACGGAAGCGACGCCACGGGCCCGGGTGCAAATGCAAGCTGCAGAGCGCTCCACAAGGCGTCCGAGTCGCCCTCCCCGCCCTGGTTCTCGCGGGTGTCGGGCACGATCAGCCGCGGCCAGGGGATGTCTTCGGGCTGCGCTGCAAGCGCGCGGCGCACGGCGCGCAGGCTGCCGTCGCCCACCACGCCGATGGCGCAGCGTGCAGGCCAAGCCCCAGGCAGTGCGCCGAACACCGCAGCCACCGCCGTGGGGCTCACAGGCACGGCAAGATCGGTTTGCGGCAAGGTGGCCAGTGCGGCGTGGAACCGCGCCAGATCCGGCGGCGGGCCGATGTGCTGCAGCGGAAAGTCGAGCACCTGCACCCCGGCAGGGACAAACACCTGCCGCGCCTCGCTGGACTGCGCAGGAACGCGGGTGACGATCAACGTGGTGTTCAGCATGAACGCCCCGCCAGCGGGAGATTCAGTGCGCGCCAAGCTGCGCCAGCAGCGCGTCCGCACCCTGGACGCGCAGTTGTTGCGCCACCTGCTGCCCCAGCGCTTCGGCCTGCCCCAGATCGGTGACGCGAGCCTGCGCCTGCGCCCGCAGAGAGCGGCTGCCATCAGGCAGGCCCAGCAGGGTGCGCAGCAGCAGGTGCGGCCCTTCGAACGTGGCATGCGCGCCCATCGGCGTGGTGCAACTGCCGCCCAGTCCGCGCGACACGGCCCGCTCGGCATGGGCGCACAGCGCGGTGGGCCAATGATTGAGCGGCGCCAGCGCCTGCGCCAAGTCTGGACGGTCGGCACGGACTTCGATGCCGAGCGCCGCCTGCCCAACAGCCGGCAGCATGTCGTCGATGTCGATCACGGCGCGCACGCGCTCGCCCAGGCCCAGGCGCTTGAGTCCGGCTGCGGCCAGCAGAATGCCTGCGTATTGCCCTTCATCGAGCTTGCGCAAGCGGGTGTCGAGATTACCTCGCAACGGCTCGACCCGCAGGTGGGGGTAGCGTGCGCGCAGTTGCGATTCGCGCCGCAGACTGGAGGTACCGACCACGGCCCCCGCAGGGACCTCGGCCAGGCTGGCGTAATGCGGGCTCACCCAGGCATCGCGCGGATCCTCGCGCTCCATCACGGCGGTCAGCGCAAAGCCGGGCGGCAGCACCATGGGCACGTCCTTGAGCGAATGCACGGCAAGATCGGCATGGCCCTGCTCCATCGCCACTTCGAGCTCCTTGACGAACAGGCCCTTGCCACCAATCTTCGCCAGCGACTTGTCGAGAATCTGGTCGCCCTGTGTGGTCATGCCGAAGATCCGCACGTCGCAGGCCGGATACAACGCCTTGAGCAGGTCGCGCACATGGTGCGCCTGCCACAGAGCGAGGCGGCTTTCGCGCGTGGCGATGACAAGTGACGAAGGGGGGGTGAGGGTCGAATTCATGCCGGGATTCTATGAGCCCGTTCTGCCGCCCCAATGCACGACTGCGGAATATTGCGCCATGCGAATAGCCGTCTCTTCGTCCCTGCGTCAACGCAAATCCCGGTGCGACGCGGGCGCGCATCTTGCTTTGAATCTGGCTTGCGCTGATAGCATCACTGCGCCTCATTTTCGTGCACTCCCAACAACCGCCCCTCCATGTCGACACGCTCCGCTGCAGTCCGCAATTCTTCCGACCCCGATGCCGCGCTGTTCGACGACATTCGCCTGCTGGGGCGCCTGCTGGGCGACCTGATCCGCGAACAGGAAGGGCAGGAGATGTTCGACATCGTCGAGACCATCCGTCAGCTCTCGGTCAAGTTCCACCGCGACGGCGATGCCAAGGACCGCCGCGCGCTGGACAAGCTGCTCAGCAGCCTCACCCGCGATCAGGCGGTCAGCGTGATCCGCGCCTTCAGCTACTTCTCCATCCTGGCGAATATCGCCGAAGATCATCACGTCCTGCGCCGCGCCGAGCAGGACGCCGAGCGCGGCGCACCGCCGCAGCGCGACAGCGTGCGCGCCGCGCTGGAGGTGCTCAAGGCCAGCGGCGTGCAGCGCGAACAACTGATGCAGTTCTTCGACCAGGCGCTCATCTCCCCGGTGCTCACCGCCCATCCCACCGAGGTGCAGCGCAAGAGCGTGCTGGACGCCGAACGCGCGCTGGCGCGGCTGCTGGTTGAGCGCGACGCCACCCGCCTGCCGCAAAAGCGCGCCGACATTGAGGACGCCATGCGGGCCCGCGTGGTGCAGCTCTGGCAGACACGGTTGCTGCGCTATGTGAAATTGCGCGTGTCTGACGAAATCAAGAATGCACTGTCGTTTTACAACGCGACCTTTTTCTCTGAATTCCCCCGCCTGTACCGCGACCTGCAGCGCGATATCGACGCCCTCTTCCCTGCAGACCAAGACAGCGCGGCCAAGGCCGATCTGCCCGCTTTTTTCCGCATGGGCCACTGGATCGGCGGCGACCGCGACGGCAATCCCTTTGTCACCGCCGAGACCCTGAGCTACGCGCTGCGCATGCAGTCGCGCACCGCCATCGAGTACTACATGGCCGAGGTGCACGCCATTGGCGGCGAACTGTCGGTCTCGGCGCTGCTGGCCAGCGCCAGTCCGGAGCTGATGGCGCTGGCCGAGCGCTCGCCTGATCTGTCCGAGCACCGCAGCGACGAACCCTACCGCCGCGCACTCATCGGCATGTACGCCCGCCTGGCCGCCAATCTGCGCAAGCTCGCTGGCGTGGACGCGCTGTTGCCCGAAGTGGGCAGTGCCGAGCCCTATGCCAATGCAGACGAATTCATCGCCGACCTGCGCACCATTCGCGCCTCGCTGCAGAGCCACCATGCCGAGGCGCTGGCCCGCGCGCGCATCGACCCGCTGATCCGCGCCTCGAGTGTGTTCGGGTTTCGCCTGGCCACCATCGACCTGCGGCAAAGCTCCGATCAGCACGAAGCCGTGCTGCGCGAACTACTCACCGCCGCCGGGCTGTGCCCCAACTACACCCATCTGGACGAAGATGCGAAGCAGGCGCTGCTGATTCGCTGCCTCAACGACCCGCGTCCGCTGCGCCTGCCGCATCACACCTATTCAGAATGGACGCGCAGCGAACTGGCGGTGTTCGACCGCGCCTACAGCGCCCGACGCGACTTTGGCCCGCGCGCGATCCGCCAGTACATCATCTCGCACTCCGAGACGGTCAGCGACCTGCTCGAACTGCTGCTGCTGCAGAAGGAAGCTGGGCTGTTCCACGACACGCTCGATAGTGCCAACAGCTACGCCGAGCTGTTGGTGGTGCCGCTGTTCGAGACCATCGACGACCTGCGCAACGCCCCGGCCATCATGCGCGAGTTCTACGCCCTGCCCGGCATCATCGGCCTGGTGCAGCGCTCTGGCGGCGAGCAGGAAATCATGTTGGGCTACTCCGACAGCAACAAGGACGGCGGCTTTTTCACCTCCAACTGGGAGCTGTACTGCGCCGAAGTCGCGCTGGCGGAGCAGTTTGACCAACTCAAGGCCGAGCATGGCATCACCTTGAGGCTATTCCACGGCCGCGGCGGGACGGTGGGCCGCGGCGGCGGCCCGAGCTTCGACGCCATCCTGGCGCAGCCGCCGGGCACGGTCAACGGCCAGATCCGCCTGACCGAGCAGGGCGAGGTCATCACCAGTAAATACGGCAACCCCGACATCGGCCTGCGCAACCTCGAAACCCTCGTGGCCGCCACACTGCAGGCCACGCTGCTGCCGCAGACCAAGACCGCGACCAAGCCCCCGGCACGCTTTCTTGACGCCGCCGCGGCTCTGTCGCAGGCGTCGATGGCCGCGTACCGCAAGCTGGTGTACGACACCCCGGAGTTCACCGACTATTTCTATACCGCCACGCCCATCTCGGAGATTGCCGAACTCAACATCGGCAGTCGCCCGTCCTCGCGCAAGGCCACCCGCGCCATTGCCGACCTGCGCGCCATTCCCTGGGGCTTCTCCTGGGGCCAATGCCGCGTGGCGCTGCCCGGCTGGTACGGCTTTGGCAGCGGGGTGCAGGCCTTTCTCGACGCCGATCCCGACGGGCTGAAGCTGCTGCAGCGCATGGCGCGGCAATGGCCGTTCTTCGCCACCCTGCTGTCGAACATCGACATGGTGCTGGCCAAGACCGACATGCGCGTGGCCGCGCGCTATGCCGAACTCGTGCCCGACATCAAGACCCGGCAGAAGGTGCTCAAGGCGCTGCAACGTGAATGGCAGCTCACCACCGACATGCTCATCGCCATCACCGGCAACACCGAGCGGCTGGCCGACAACCCCACGCTCAAGCGCTCGATCCGTGCACGCTTTCCGTACATCGATCCGCTCAATCACTTGCAGATCGAACTGATCTACCGTTTCCGCCAAGGCCAGACCGATGAGCGCACCAAGCGCGGCATCCACCTGAGCATCAACGGCATCGCCGCCGGTCTGCGCAACACCGGCTGAGCGCCGCTACTGTGACGGATTCTGGCGCTTCCAGAGGTCCAGCGCCTCCTGCGCTGCGGCATAGCCGATGTCGATGGCCTCGTCCGCGCGGCCAAACTCCAGAAAGCGGATCTGCCCCAGCGCGGGGCGGATCAGCAGATCGGGCGGTTCGATCAGCAAGCGCGTTTCGGTGATGCGCATTTCCATCACATTCACTGCGGCCAGCAGCACCTCGAACACATTGGGCAGCGGTTCTTGGCTGTCGGCCCAGCGGGAAAACTGGGTCTTTGCAGGCGCACTCTGCGCCAGCAGGCGCGACTTGAGGTCGGCCATGATCCGGTGATAGTCGCCCACCCAGCCCGCGCCCTGCCCTTGCGCTGCGGGCCTGGGCACGGTGCGGGACGCGCTCAGCCGATTGAGATTGTGGCCGTTGACCACGCCATGATTCAGATCGACGGCGATCACCTGGTCTGCCCCCATCGCCCGCACCGCGCTCACCGGCACCGGGTTGCTCAGGCCGCCGTCCACCAGCACCCGGCCTGCGATCCGCACCGGGGTGAAGATGCCGGGCACCGCAACGCTGGCGCGCACCGCATCGATCACATCGCCGGAGCGCAGCACCACTTCGTCGCCGCTGAGCAGATCGGTGGCAATGGCCGCAAACGCAATGGGAAGCGCCTCGATCTGCGTGGCGGGCAGATGTTCACGCACCAGTGCAGTCACCTTGGCGCCGTCGATCAGTCCTGAGCGCGGAAACACGACATCGAAAAACGACAACGTCCGCTTCCAGTCAAACGCCTTGAACGTGGCCTCCAGCGCATCGGTGCTGCCCGATGCGGCAATGGCGCCCACCAGCGCGCCGATACTGCAGCCGGCGATGCAATCGATTTGCACTCCGGCATCGGCCAGCGCTCGCAACACGCCCAGGTGTGCCATGCCCCGCGCCGCGCCACCGCCCAGCGCCAGCCCCACGCGCGGGCGGCGCGGCGCAGCTGGCGGTGAAGGCGAGCGAGGGACTCGGGCAGACATGCGGCAAGCATAGCGTGTCCTATGTCTGAGCTAAGACGGGCTCCCTAGAGTTCTTCCCAGGTCAACTTCGACCTTGCACATCAGGGAGTTTCAACATGTTCAAGCGCAAATCCACTCTGGCCCTGGCGGCCCTCGCTCTCACCTCGGCAGTGGCTGGTGTGAGCGTCTATGCCGCGGGGCCGTCGGGTCATGATGCCCGCACCATCCCCAACGCCAAGGTGAGCCTGGCCCAAGCGGTCACCGCCGCCGAGCAGCATGTGGGAGGCACCGCGTCCAAGGCTGAGGTCGAGTCGCACGGCAGCAAGTTGGTCTATGACGTGGAAGTGGTCAAGGGCCCGCAAGTGTTCGACGTGACAGTCAGCCCGGAGCAGGGCACCGTCATCGCCGCCACACTAGACAAAGCTGATCACGACGACCAAGAGCAGCAGGACTGATCCTGCCGCAGCCTCTGCCCCGCGCAAGAAGCGGGGCCGTTTTCCGTTTTCGCCTTTGCCCACACCCATGCTCCATTTTCCCGCCCTCTGGAACGCGCTCAACCTTGAGCTTTATCGGCACTGGGCAGCCTCGGGCAGCGCGTCCCGCCTGATTGTGGACACGGCCCTGCTGTTTGCAAGCGACGCCATCTATGCCGTGCCGCTGCTGCTCATCTGGGGCTGGCTGCGCCGCCCCGACGCGCTGCGACTGCCGCTGCTGGAGGCCGCGGCCGCGGCGCTGCTGGCGCTGGGCCTCAATCAACTCATCGGGCTGACGGTGTTCGAGCCGCGACCGTTTGCGATCGGTCTGGGCCCGGCGCTGCTACCGCACGCCTCCGACAGCGGCTTTCCCAGCGATCACCTGACCGTGATCTGGGCCGTGGCCGCATGCCTGGTGCTGGCCGCGCCGTGGCGCAGGGCGGGTGTGTTGCTGGCGCTGCTCGGCCTGCCGGTGGCCTGGGCGCGGGTTTACCTGGGCGTTCACTGGCCGCTGGACATGGGTGGTGCCGCGGTGGTCGGGCTACTCGCCGCAGCGCTCATCCACGTGCTGCGGCATCCCCTCATCGTGCCCGCCATGCCGCTGCTCACCCGCCTGTACCGCAGGCTGTTCGCGCCCGCGATCCGACACGGCTGGGCTTTACGATGATGCAACTCGTTACATCCCTGCGTCCAACCATGCCGTTTGTCCGTTTACCTCGCAGCGCCCTGCCCGCCACGCTACTCGCCGCGCTGCTTGGCGGCTGCTCCAGCTACCACCCGGACCCGCTGCCCACCACGCCGCAGCTGGCGGCTTCGGTGCAGGGCCTGCAGGTGGAGCGCCGTCAGATCGACCTGCCCGTGCTGGCGCGCTATGACTTCGATCCGACCAAGCCGCTCGACGCCACGGGCCTGGCCATTTTCGCCGTGCTGGGCAACCCGCAGCTCAAGGCCGAGCGCGCCAAGCTGGGCGTGGCCCGTGCGCAGGCGTTCGACGCCAGACTGCTGCCCGACCCGCAACTGAGCTTGTCGCGCGACTTCCCCGGCAACAGCGTGGGCGCGTCGACCTCGGCCTACAACCTCGGCCTGTCCTACGACATTGCCGCGCTGATCACCCACCATGCGGCCACCCGCGCGGCACAGCAAGCGGCCACACAGGTCGATCTACAAGTGCTTTGGGCCGAGTGGCAGACCGTCGCCCAGGCCCGGTTGCTCTACATCCAGATCAGCGGTAACAGTGCGCGGCTGGCCTTGCTGGAGCAGGAACGCCGTCTGTTCGAGCAACGCCTGCAACGCAGCCAGACCGCGCTGGCGCAGGGCCATGTCACCCGGCTGGACGTGGACGCGCAGCTCGTGCCGCTGCAGGCGCTGACGCAGACCATCCAGGGCATCGAACGCCAGCAGCTCGCGCTGCAATCGCAGCTGCACGCCCTGCTCGGGCTGCAGGCCGACGTGCCGCTGCCGCTGGCACCCATCACACCGCAGCCCGTGCCCGATGCGGCGCAGGTGGACGCAGCGCTGAAGCATCTACCGAGCATCCGCCCCGATCTGATGGCGCTGCAAGCCGGTTATGCCGCGCAGGAGCAGAAGGTCTGGCAGGCCGTGCTCGGCCAGTTTCCCGCATTCAACCTCGGTTTCACCCGTGCGCGCGACACCGCTGGAGTCAACACCGTGGGCGTTGGCGTGAGCATCAGCCTGCCGCTGTTCAACCGCAACCAGGGGGTGATCGCCACGCAACGCGCCACCCGCGCGCAACTACGCGCCGAGTACCAGGCCCGGCTCGACCAGGCCGATGCTGACGTGCACCAGGCGCAGGCCGACCTGGCGCTGCTGCAGCGGCAGCGCCAGACCTTGCTGGCTGCGCTGCCGGCGCTGGAATCGGCCGAAGCCGCGGCGCATCAGGCGCTGCAGCAGGGCAGCCTGACCCTGCTCGAATTCATCAACCAGCGCACCGCCCTGCTCGACCAGCGCCTGGCCTTGCAGGCCAATGCGCAGCAGATCGACGAACAGACGCTGGCGCTGCAGCTCTTGACCGGCCTGGGGCCGTACCGCCACGCAGCCAGGCCGCCTTTCCTCTCCGAACCCAAGCCATGACCCTCTCCGCCCGCAACCGACTCCTGCTCCTGGCGGCCTGCCTGCTGCCCGCTCTGCTTCCCTCAGCCCGCGCCGCCGAGCCTGCCGTCTCCGCTCTGGTGCAGACCGCGCCCCTGCAACGCGGCGAGCTGCTGCACACCCTGCGCGCCTACGCCGTGGTGCAGGTCCCAGTCGGCCAGACGCAGACGCTGACCTTCCAGCACGCCATGCAGGTCCAGACCGTCGCCGTGCATGTCGGACAGGCCGTGCGCAAGGGCCAGTTGCTCGCCCTCCTGCGCAGCGATGCCAGCAGCGCGCTCGCCTTCAGCCAGGCACAGACCGCCGTGTCGTTCGCGCAGGAAGAACTCGACCGCGCAACCGCGCTGAAGGCGCAGCAGCTCGCTACGCAGGCGCAGGTGGACGCGGCGCGCAAGGCGCTGCGCGACGCGCAGGCGCAGCTGCGCAGCCTGCAGCAGCAGGGCGCAGGCCAGTCCGAGACACGGGTGGCCGCGCCGTTCGACGGTATCGTGCTCGCGGTGAGTGCTGCCCCCGGCGACCTGCTCGCCGCGGGCAGCCCGTTGCTGCAGCTCGGGCGCAACGGCAGCCTGCAGGCGGCCGCTGGTGTGCCGCCGGAAGACGCCGCGCGCCTGCATCCGGGGCAGCCGGTGCGTCTGACCGCCGTGTTCGACCCCGCGCAGCATTGGCAGGGCACCGTGCGCAGCATCGGCGCGGCCGTCAACCCCAAGACGCAGCGACTGGATGTGCAGATCGCCCTGCCCGCCCAGGCGAACCTGCCCGCGGCCGGTACCAGCATGCAGGCCGACATGGTGCTGGGCCGCTGGCGCGGCTGGGTGGTGCCGCGCGACGCGGTGTTGCAGGACGACGAACGCGGCGCCTACGTCTTTCAGGACGACAAGGGTCGCGCCCGGCGCGTGCCGGTGCAGATCGCCATCGAAAGCGGCCTGCAAACCGGCATCATCGGCGCGCTCGATCCGGCGCTGCCGCTGGTCGTCGCAGGCAACTACGAGCTGCGCGACGGCATGGCGCTGCGCGTGACGGAGGCAGGCCGATGAGCGGCGCCGCAGTCTGGCTGCAGCGTCACCGCCGCTCGGTGCTGTTCCTGCTGGCTCTGCTGGCCGCAGGCGGCGTGTTCGCCGCGTTCAAGCTGCCGGTGGGGCTGTTTCCGAATGTGGACTTTCCCCGTGTGGTGGTCAGCGCCGATGCCGGCGACCGCCCGGCCAGCCAGATGATGTTGCAGGTCACGCAGCCGCTGGAGCAGGCGGTGCGCCGCGTGCCCGGCGTGGTCGACGTGCGCTCGACCACCAGCCGCGGCACCGCCGATATTTCGGTGAGCTTCGACTGGGGCACGCCGATGGCGCTGGCCGCGGTGCAGGTCAACGAGGCCGTGACGCAGATGCTGCCGCAACTGCCGCCCGGCACGCAGGTGGCGAGCAAACGCATGGATCCCACGGTCGATCCGGTCATCGCCTACAGCCTGACCTCTCACAGCCTCACCCCCACTCAGCTCTACGACCTGGCCGAGTTCCAGCTGCGGCCCCTGCTCTCCAGCATCAAGGGTGTGGCGCGGGTGCAGATTCAGGGCGGGGCGCAGGAGGAGTATCACGTCACCCTCGACCCCCTCAAGCTGCAGGCGCTGGGTCTGACGCTGCAGGACGTGAGCAACTCGGTTGCCGCCGCCAACGGCGTGCAGGCGGTGGGCCACCTGCAGGATCGCTACAAGCTACTGCTGGCACTGGCCGACTCGCGGCTGCATGACGCCGCGCAGATCAGCGACATCGTGCTGCGCGCAGGCGCCGACGGCGTGGTGCGGCTCAAAGACGTTGCGCGCGTCTCCCGCAGCACGGTCCCGCAGTGGGTGCGCGTCACTGCGGATGGCAAAGACGCGGTCTTGCTCAATATCTACCAACAACCCGGCGGCAACACGGTGCAAATCGCCCGCAACGTGCGCCAACTTCTGGCCAGGACCGCGCTGCCCCCCAGCGCGCATCTGGCGAGCTGGTACGACCAGAGCACCCTGGTGGTGGACAGCGCCGCCAGTGTGCGCGATGCCATTCTGATCGGCGTGGCACTCGCCGGCTTGGTGCTGCTGCTGTTCCTGCGCAGCCTGAAGATCACACTCATCGCCATGATCACCGTACCAGCGGTGCTCGCGGCCACGGTGGTGCTGCTCGATGCCCTGGGCATGAGTTTCAACATCATGACCCTGGGCGGCATGGCCGCCGCCGTGGGCCTGGTGATCGACGATGCCATCGTGATGAGCGAGCACATCGTGCGGCGACTCAGCGAGGCCGAGCCTGGCAGCCCCGCGCCGCAGCGGCACAACGGCATTCTGCACGCGGCGATGGAATACCTGCGACCGCTGGCCGGGTCGAGCGCATCCACCGTGATCATCTTTGTGCCGCTGGCATTTCTCTCGGGCGTGAACGGGGCGTTTTTCAAGGCGCTATCGCTGACCATGGCCGCGGCGTTGGTGATCTCGTTTTTCGTCGCCTGGCTGGCCGTGCCGCTGCTGGCCGACAAGTTGCTGACCGCGAAGGACATCGCCCGCGAGACGCAGCGCGAACATGGCCGCTGGCTGTCGGCGGTGCAGCGCGGCTATGCCCGCGTGCTGGGCGCCAGTCTGCGCGCTCCGTGGCTGGTCGTGCTGGGCGTCGCACCTTTGCTGCTGGCGGGCTGGCTGGCGTATGGGCAAGTCGGCAGCGGCTTCATGCCGCACATGGACGAAGGCGGATTCATCCTGGACTACCGCACCCCGCCGGGAACGTCGCTGACCGAGACCGACCGCATCCTGTCGCAGGTGGAGTACATCCTGCGCACCACGCCGGAAGTGCAGACCTGGTCGCGCCGCACCGGGGCGCAGCTCGGCGGCGGCGTGACCGAGGCCAATGAGGGCGACTTTTTCGTGCGCCTGAAACCGCCACCGCGCCAATCGATCGACGGGGTAATGGAAGAGGTGCGCCAGCGCATCGAAACCCAGGTTCCGGGGGTGAAGATCGAGCTGGCGCAGTTGATGGAAGACCTCATCGGCGACCTCACCGCCGTGCCGCAGCCGGTGGAGATCAAGATTTTCGACGACAACCCGCAGCAGCTCGCCCAGCTGGCGCACCGCACGGCGGCAGCCATCGGCAAGATCCCCGGCATCGTCGATGTGCGCAGCGGCATCAAGCCGGCGGGTGATGCGCTCGACATTCGCATCGACCCCACCCGCGCCGCGCTCGAAGGCGTCGATCCGCAGCAGGTGCAGCAGCAATTGGCCACGCTCATCGGCGGCAGCGTGGTCACCCAGGTCCAGCAAGGCCCGAAAATGGTCGGCGTGCGGCTGTGGACGCCGCTGTCGCTGCGCCAGACCACCGAGGACATCGCCCGCCTGCCGCTGCGCGCGCCCGATGGCCATGTGTTCACCCTGGGGCGCATCGCCACCCTCAAGATCCTCACCGGCCAGCCGGAAATCCACCGCGAGAATCTCAAGGCCATGGCCGCGGTGACCGCGCGCATCAGCGGGCGCGATCTGGGCTCGACCATCGCGGACGTGAAAAAAATCATCGACGCCCCCGGCTACTTTCCGCCCGGCGTCTATGCCCAGCTCGGCGGTCTGTACAAGCAGCAGCAGATTGCCTTTCAGGGGCTGATCAGCGTGCTGGGCGCCGCCGTGCTGCTGGTGTTCCTGCTATTGCTGTTTCTCTACGAGCGTTTCAAGGTGGCCATGGTCATCCTGGCCATGCCGCTCCTGGCGCTGCCCGCGGTGTTCATCGGCCTGTGGGCGGCGGGCATCGAGCTCAACATCTCGGCCATGATGGGCATGACCATGATCGTGGGCATCGTCACCGAAGTGGCCATCTTCTACTTCAGCGAAGTGCAGACCCTACTGCGCGACCATCCCGAACAGGGTCTCGACGCCGCACTGGTGGCCGCCGGACAGAACCGCATGCGCCCCATCGCCATGACCACGCTGGCCGCCATGCTCACCCTGGCCCCGCTGGCGCTCGCCCTGGGGCAAGGCTCGGCCATGCAGCAACCGCTGGCGGTGGCCATCATTGCCGGGCTGGCGGTGCAGATGCCGCTGGTGCTGCTGGTCATGCCCGTGGTGTTCAAGCTGCTGCGCGGCCGGCTGGACGATCCGCCGGCACGCGACAATCTGTCCATTCCCGCCACCGCTTCCTCCACCGAATGAATCATGCGCATCCTCCTGGTTGAAGACGATCACATGCTGGGCAGCGCCACCCGCCAGGCGCTGCGCGACGCCGCGCATGCGGTGGACTGGGTGCTCGACGGCGCCTCCGCGCTTGCCGCCGCGCAGGGCGGCGAGTACGAGCTGATGCTGCTCGACCTTGGCCTGCCCAAGCGCGACGGCCTGTCGGTGTTGCAGGCGCTGCGCCAGGCTGGCAGTACCCTGCCGATTCTCATCCTCACCGCGCGCGACGGGGTGGAAGACCGCGTGCGCGGCCTCGATCTCGGCGCCGACGACTATCTGGTCAAACCGTTCGAGAGCGCCGAGCTGCTGGCGCGCATCCGCGCCGTGGCGCGGCGGCAAGGCGGGCAGGCGCAGCCGGTGCTGAGCAATGGGGTGATCGCGCTCGACCCGGTCACCCGCGAGGTGCAGTACCAGGGGCAGACGCAGCGCCTGACTGCGCGCGAGTACGCTCTGCTCCATGCCCTGCTGCTGCGGCCCGGCGCGATTCTGTCGCGCAGCGAACTCGAAGACCGCATTTACGGCTGGAACGAAGAGGTGGAGAGCAACGCGGTGGAATTCCTCATCCACAGCCTGCGCAAAAAGCTCGCGCCCAACGTGATCAAAAACGTACGCGGCGTGGGCTGGCTGGTGCCGCGCGAAAGCACCGTGGACAGGTCATGAGCCCGCTGGCCGCCCTGCGCCACTGGGGCGCGCAATCGCTGCTGCGGCGGCTGTGGCTGTGGATGACGGTCAGCGTGGTGGCCGTCGGTCTGGGCACGGCGGCGCTGTCGTATGTCTTCGGCTATCAGGAAGCCAATGAGCTGCAGGATGCGCAGCTGCGGCAGATCGCCAGTCTGGTGCATCGCTGGGGCAACTTCCCCGACAGCGCGCTCAACCCCGCGGGCGCCGACGTGGACAAAGACGCACGCATCGTGGTGCAGCGGCTCGGCACATCCGCCGACAAAAACGGACTGCAATTGCCTGCCCATCTTCCCGACGGCATGCATGTGGTGGAAAGCGGGGGCCATGCCTGGCGGGTGTTCGTGCGCGAGGGCGATCAGGGACGCATCGCCGTCGCCCAGCGCACCGACCTGCGCACCGACGCGGCCATCGACAGCGCGCAGCGCACCCTGTTTCCGCTGCTGGCGCTCATTCCGCTGCTGGCGCTGCTGTCAGCCTGGGTGGTGCAACGCGCGCTGCGCCCGCTGCGGCAAATGGCGCAGAACGTGGACGCGCGCCGCGAATCCGATCTGCAGCCCTTGCCCGAGACCGACGTGCCGCAGGAGGTACTGCCCTTCGTGCGCTCGATCAACCGCCTGTTGCAACGCCTGCACGCGGCGATGGAACAGCAGCGCCGCTTCGTCGCCGACGCTGCGCACGAGCTGCGCACGCCCATCGCGGTGCTGAGCATGCAGGTGGACAATCTCGCGCCACTGCAGCGCGAAGCCGAAGCGCACGAGCGCCTGGACGCGCTGCGGCAGGGCCTGCGTCGCGCCCGCGCCGTGGTCGAGCAGTTGCTCAGCTTAGCGCGCTCGCAGGGTGAGCAGTCGCTGCACTGGCAGCAGATCGACCCGGTGCAGGTGGTACGCGAGGTCATCGCCGACCTGCTGCCCCTGGCCGAGAGCCGCGGCATCGACCTCGGTCTGGACCGCGCCGATACTGCCCAGGCGCGCACCGATCCCGCCCAGCTCTACACCCTGCTGCGCAACGCGGTGGACAACGCGCTGCGCTACACCCCGATGGGTGGCCGCGTCGATCTGCGCGTGCTGGCGGCGGAGGATGCTCTGGTGATCGAAGTGCAGGACAGCGGCCCGGGCATCCCGTCCGATCAGCTCGCGCGCGTGTTAGAGCCCTTCGTGCGCCTGCCCGGTGCCGAGGGCGAAGGCAGCGGCCTGGGTCTGTCCATCATCCGCCAAATCGCGCAGCGGCTGCGCGGCAGCGTGGCGCTCGAGAATGCCGCCGAAGGCGGCTTGATTCTGCGCTACACCCAGCGCCTCGATGCGGCCCGCTCAGGCTGAAGTCGCAGGCGAAGCGGCGAACCGGGTTGAGACGCCTGATGGCTGAGGCACCTCAAGCCGGCTGCACCCGGTAGATCTTGGCCGACGCGCCGTCCGAAATCAGATACAGCGCCCCGTCCGGTCCCTGGCGCACATCGCGGATGCGCTCGCCCAGGTCGGTGAACAGCGCCTCGCGCGCCACCACCCGTCCGCCATCGAGTTGCAGACGCCATAGCGCCTGCCCGGCCAGCGCGCCGAGGAACAGACTGCCACGCCACTGCGGAAACAGGCTGGCTGTGTAGAAGGCCATGCCGCAGGGCGCGATCGAGGTCGGTACCCAGTAGGTCACCGGCTGCTCCATGCCGGGCGCGCTGGTCGCGCCGCCCACCGGCGGGCAGTTGCCCACCGGCGCGCCATATTCGCAGCCATAGGAAATTTTCGGCCAGCCGTAGTTGCGCCCGGCGCGGGTGATGTTGACCTCGTCGCCGCCCTGCGGGCCGTGCTCGTGGGTCCAGAGTTCGCCCGTCTGTGGGTGGATGGCCGCGCCCTGCACATTGCGGTGACCATAGCTCCAGATTTCGGGCAAAGCCCCTGCCCTGCCGACGAAGGGATTGTCCGGCGGCACGCTGCCGTCGCTGCGGATGCGCACCACCTTGCCCAGGGTATTGGCGAGATCCTGTGCGGCGTCGCGCTGGCTGAAACGGTCGCCCAGGGTGACGAACAGCGTGCCGTCGGGCGCAAACGCCAGCCGCGAGCCGAAATGCGCGGTGCTGTCGATCTTGGGTGTCTGCCGGAAGATCACCTGCACATCGGCCAGCCGCGAGCCGTCCGCCGACAGCACGCCGCGCGCCACCGCGGTGCCGTTACGCCCGGCATCCGCGCCGCTGCCCGCCTCTGCATAGCTGAGGTAGACGCGGCGGCTCAAAGCGAAAGCGGGATCGAGCGCCACATCGAGCAGGCCGCCCTGCCCGCGTGCATCCACCGCAGGCACTCCAGCGATCGGAGCCGAGATCGTGCCGTCTGCAGCCACGATGCGCAGCGACCCGGTGCGTTCGGTGACCAGCATGCGGCCATCGGGCAGAAAGGCCAGCGCCCAGGGCCGCGACAGGCCGCTGGCCACGATCGTCGCGCGGGCGCGCACTGGCAGCCCCCCAGCGGGAACAGGCCCGGATGCGGCAACTGCCGGCGCGTCGCCCCACACGATCACCACACCGCCGCCGCAGGCCCCCAGCGTGGCGCTGCCCAAACCCGCACCCAGCCAGCGGAGAAGGTTTCGGCGGGTCGGCTGGTATGGCGTCATCATGATCGACTCCTGGCTTGGGCAAAGGGTTGGGACGGATTCAGGCGCTTTGCTGGGCGTCGGTGTCATGGTCGTCGCCGCCCCCGAACACCCGCTGACGCAGCAGACCGAGCTGATCGCGCACCCGCGCGGCCTGCTCGAACTCGAGGTTGCGTGCATGCTCGATCATGCGCTTTTCCAGGCGCTTGATCTCGCGCGCCACGTCCTGCGCATTGTCGATCTGCAGCTCCGCGATTTCACGCTCCACGCTGCCCGCGCGCAAGCCTTTGCCCGGGGTCTGCACCACGCCGTCGATCAGGTCGCGCACCGATTTGTTCAGCGCGGTGGGCGTGATGCCATGCTCGGCGTTGAAGGCGATCTGCTTGGCGCGGCGGCGCTCGGTTTCGTCGATGGCGCGGCGCATGGAATCGGTGATGCGGTCGCCATACAGAATGGCCATACCGTTCACATTGCGCGCGGCCCGGCCGATGGTCTGGATCAGCGAGCGGGTGGAGCGCAAAAAGCCCTCCTTGTCAGCATCCAGAATGGCCACCAGCGACACCTCGGGAATATCCAACCCTTCGCGCAGCAGGTTGATGCCCACCAGCACGTCGAAGGTGCCCAGCCGCAGGTCGCGCAGAATTTCCACGCGCTCCACCGTGTCAATGTCGGAGTGCAGATAGCGCACCTTCACCCCGTTTTCGTCGAGGTAGTCGGTGAGTTGCTCGGCCATGCGCTTAGTCAGGGTGGTGATGAGCACGCGCTCGCCCTTGTCCACCCGCAGACGAATCTCGCCCAGCACATCGTCCACCTGGCTGGTGGCCGGCCGCACTTCGATGAGCGGATCGACCAGCCCGGTGGGCCGCACCACCTGCTCGACCACCTGATCGGCGTGTTGTTCCTCATAGTCGGCGGGGGTGGCCGAGACGAAAATCACCTGCCGCATCTTGCGCTCGAATTCGGCGAATTTGAGTGGCCGGTTGTCCAGCGCCGAGGGCAGACGAAACCCATAGTCCACCAGCGTTTGCTTGCGCGCGCGGTCGCCGTTGTACATGCCGTTGAACTGGCCGATGAGCACATGGCTCTCGTCGAGAAACATCAGCGCATCGGGCGGTAGATAGTCCACCAACGTCGGCGGTGGCTCGCCGGGCGCCGCGCCCGAGAGATGGCGCGAGTAGTTCTCGATGCCCTTGCAATGGCCGATTTCGGTGAGCATTTCCAAATCGAAGCGGGTGCGCTGCTCCAGCCGCTGCGCCTCGACGAGCTTGCCCATGCCGGTGAGCTCCTTCACCCGCTCGCGCAGCTCCAGCTTGATGCCCTCCACGGCTTCGAGCACCTTCTCGCGCGGCGTGACGTAGTGCGAGCTGGGATAGATGGTGAAACGCGGAATCTTCTGCCGCACAACGCCGGTGAGCGGATCGAACAGGCTCAGCGACTCGATCTCGTCGTCGAACAGCTCGATGCGCACCGCCAGCTCGGCATGCTCGGCGGGAAAGACGTCGATGCGGTCGCCGCGCACGCGGAAGGTGCCGCGGGTAAAGTCCACCTCGTTGCGCTGGTACTGCATGCGCACCAATTGCGCGATCACGTCGCGCTGACCCATGCGGTCGCCGGTGCGCACGGTGAGAATCATCGCGTGATAGTCCGATGGATTGCCAATGCCATAGATCGCGCTCACGCTGGCCACGATCACCACGTCGCGCCGCTCCAGCAGGCTCTTGGTGGCCGACAGGCGCATCTGTTCGATGTGCTCGTTGATCGCACTGTCCTTCTCGATGAACAGATCGCGCTGCGGCACATAGGCCTCGGGCTGGTAATAGTCGTAATAGCTGACGAAATACTCCACCGCGTTCTTCGGAAAGAACTCGCGGAACTCGCTGTAGAGTTGCGCCGCCAGGGTTTTGTTGGGCGCGAACACGATGGCCGGACGTCCCATGCGGGCGATGACGTTGGCCATGGTGTAGGTCTTGCCCGAGCCGGTCACGCCCAGCAGGGTCTGGTAGCTCAGGCCGTCGCTCAGGCCCTCGGCGAGCTGCGCAATCGCCGTGGGCTGGTCACCCGCTGGCGGGTAGGGCTGATACAGCCGGAACGGGGAATCGGCGAAGCTGACGAATTTGTCCGGGTCGAGCGAAGGAACGGGTTGCGGTGCGGACATGGGCGGATGATCGGAGCGGGTTGGAAAGGGCATCTGCACGGCGCAACGGCAGGCCCGAGAACAGGCGCGGGGCGTAAAATTGCGGTTCTTTGCCGCGCTTGATCGACAGCAATTGTCCTGCAAGCGCGGTTTTCCCGTCACTCAACTGCCCATCCCATGACCCAGTCGCTTTTTTCCCGCGTGGAAATGGCCCCGCGCGATCCCATCCTCGGCCTGAACGAACAATTTGCTGCCGACCCCAACCCCAACAAGGTCAACCTGGGCATTGGCGTCTATACCGACGCCGACGGCAAGCTGCCCCTGCTGGGCTGTGTCAAAGCGGCCGAGGCCCAGCTCATGCAAACCCCCAAGCCGCGCGGCTACCTGCCCATCGACGGCATCGCCGCCTACGACAAGGCGGTGCAGGGTCTGGTGTTCGGCGCGAACCACGAAGCCGTGACCTCGGGCCGCATTGCCACTGTGCAAGGCCTGGGCGGCACCGGCGGGCTGAAGGTCGGTGCCGACTTTCTCAAGCGCATCAACCCCGACGCGAAGGTGCTGATCTCCGACCCGAGCTGGGAAAACCACCGCGCGCTGTTCGAGGCCGCGGGCTTCAGCGTCGGCACCTATCCCTACTATGACGCCGCCCAACAGGGCGTGAATTTCGACGCCATGCTGGCCGCGCTGAACGCCGCCGCCGCGGGCACCATCGTCGTGCTGCACGCCTGCTGCCACAACCCCACCGGCTACGACATCAGCCCGGCGCAGTGGGACCAGGTGATCGCCACCCTCAAGGCACGCAACCTCGTGCCCTTCCTCGACATGGCCTATCAGGGCTTTGGTGAAGGCATTGCCGAAGACGGCGCGGTCATCCAGCAGTTTCTCGCCGCCGGGCTCGACTTTTTCGTCGCCACCTCCTTCTCCAAGAGCTTCTCGCTCTATGGCGAACGCGTCGGCGCCCTGAGCGTGGTGTGCGCCAGCAAGGACGAAGCCGGGCGCGTGCTGTCGCAGATCAAGCGCGTCATCCGCAGCAACTATTCCAACCCGCCCACCCACGGCGCGCAGATCGTGGCCACGGTGCTGTCCACGCCCGAGCTGCGCGCCCAGTGGGAGCAAGAACTTGCCGGCATGCGCGACCGCATCCGCGCCATGCGCAGCACCCTGGTGGAAAAACTCACCGCTGCTGGCGTGAAGGGCGATCTGTCCTACATCACCCGGCAGAAAGGCATGTTCAGCTATTCCGGCTTGTCTGCCGCGCAAATGGAGCGACTGCGCACCGAATTCGGTGTCTATGGCGTGTCCACCGGCCGCATCTGCGTGGCCGCGATCAACCTGCACAACGTGGATGACGTCGCCAAGGCAATTGCGGCGGTGATGCAGTAACAAAGAAGGGGGTCGCGCGCCCCCTAAACGCCCGCCAGCCTATCCAGCGGATTGGGCGTGCCACCGGTGGCCACCTTGAGCACATAGGGGGAGATCATCTTGGTGCCCGCGTCCGAGCGCCCTAGCAACTCTTGCACCGTGCGGGTGTGGGCGCCGCTTTGCAGCGGATGCGTGGCAAAGGGATGGCGCTTGGTGTGCACAGAGACGGACTTGGTCATGTGTGCCGCAATCTCGGCCAGCTTGATGGCCTGCTGCAAACGCATCCTCAAACAGACAGAGCATACCGACGCCAGACACCGGAACGCGGATCGACCGAGCGCCTTGGCGCCGGACACACCCTGACCCAACCTCAACGGCTCCCCAGATGCGGATGTTTCACCGCCAGCGCTCCAGCATCTCCACGCCTGAGGAACAGCTGGGGGCAGGCGTTCAAGCCGCAATCTGACCGAAGCGGCCGCTGTTGAAGTCGGCCATCGCCTGGGCGATTTCGTCCCGCGTGTTCATCACGAACGGGCCGTAGCCGACGATGGGCTCATCGATCGGCTCGCCGCTGAGCAGCAGCGCCGTGGCGTCTTCCTGCGCCTCGATCTGCACCCCCGCCCCCTCGCGGCTGAGTTGGGCGAACTGGCCCGGTCGCACGGTGGCGTCGCCATTCACCAGAATCGCGCCATGCAGCACCACCAGCGCCAGCGTGCGCCCAGCGGCGATGTCGAGGCGCGTCTGGGCACCCTGTTTCAGGCGCACGTCCCACACGTCCATCGGCGTGAAGGTGCGTGCTGGGCCACCGTGCCCGTTGAACGCACCGGCGATCACCCGCACGCTCCCGGCCGCGCCGGGCAAGGCCACATCCGGAATATCCGCTTTCAGCAAGGTCTGATAGCCGGGTGCCGACATCTTGTCCCTGGCGGGCAGGTTGACCCAGAGTTGCACCATTTCCAGTGTGCCGCCGCGTTCGGTAAAGGCACGGGAGTGGAACTCGTCATGCAGGATGCCGCCTGCAGCGGTCATCCATTGCACATCGCCCGGGCCGATCTTGCCGCCTGCGCCGGTGGAATCGCGGTGCTCCACCTCGCCCTGATAGACGATCGTCACGGTCTCGAAGCCGCGGTGCGGGTGCTCGCCCACGCCGCGCGGCTTGTCCGCCTGTGCGAACTGCGCCGGACCGGCATAGTCCAGCAGCAAGAACGGGCTGAGATGTGCGCCGTGGCTGTTGTAGCTGAACAGTGAACGCACCGGGAAGCCGTCTCCCACCCAATGTTGCTGAGGGGCACTGTACACACCGTGGATGGATTTCATGACACTCTCCTGTTGCGCGAAGCGATTACTTTGATGCGCTCAGAATAGGGTTGCAATGACTTATTCGGTAGTCTCGATACTTGCCTTCATTGTTCCATGAATGGAACAATCTGCCGATGCGCAATTTGAATGATCTGTATTACTTTGTCCAAGTGGTCGATCACGGCGGTTTTGCGCCGGCAGGACGAGCGCTGGGCTTGCCCAAGTCGCGCCTCAGCCGCCGCATTGCGCTGCTTGAAGCACAACTCGGCGCACGGCTCATCCAGCGCACCACCCGCAGTTTTGTTGTCACCGATATCGGCCAGACGTATTACGCACACTGCAAAGCCATGTTGGTGGAGGCTGATGCCGCGCAGGAAGCCATCGCCCGCACCCATGCCGAGCCCTGCGGCACGGTGCGCATGACCTGCCCCATTGCCCTGCTGGACGCGCAAGTGGCGCCAATGGTCGCGGCATTCCTGCTGCGTTACCCGCAGGTGCAACTGCAGCTCGAAGCCACCAATCGCCGTGTGGACGTGGTGGGCGAAGGTATTGACGTGGCATTGCGCGTGCGCCCCATGCCGCTGGACGACAGCGATCTGGCGTTACGTGTTCTGGCCGACCGGCAGCAATGCCTGGTCGCCAGCCCTGCCCTGCTCACCCGCACCGGCCAGACTCTGCCGCAAACCCCGGCGAATCTGGCCGGACTTCCCAGCCTGGCGCTGGGCGCGCAGCTGGGCGGCCCACAGGAGTGGGACTTGCACGGCCCGAACGGCGCGCACGCCGCTGTGCGCCATCAGCCACGACTGGTCTCCACCAGCATGCCGGCCCTGCGCGAGGCGGCACTCGCCGGGGTGGGCATGGTGCAACTGCCGATGATGATGGTGCGCGCCCAGTTCGCCTCGGGTCAGCTCACGCATGTGCTGCCGGGCTGGGCGCCGCGCCCCGAAGTCATCCACGCGGTGTTTGCCTCACGGCGCGGCCTGCTGCCAGCGGTGCGTGCCCTGATCGATTTTCTGGCCGATGCGTTCAGCCGCGATCAGGAGCGTTGATGCAGTTCGCGCAGGCAGACCGATTCACAGACAGGCATTGAATACGAACAACCTGCCGCCAAAGCCAGGTTGAGCTGCGCGGGGATGACATGTTGAGGCGTCTTCCAGATGATCTTGTGCATCACATCGGCTGCCCGAATCACACAACCCTGCGTTCCATCCGGCCAGCATGACGTCACCATGAAGCGGCTTCCATTGGCCCTGCGTCCTCTGCAGCCAGTGCTGCACCATGGCATGCAGGCTAAAAAACAGCACGCCGAGTGCGTCGCCCCATGGGGTCAGCGCACAGCATCGCTTCGCGCGGGCGGTGTCGCAGGGGATTTGCAGCACCCCATCGTGCAGCGGGTCGGGGCGCCACCTTTGTGGGGCCCGGGTATTGAGCGCATGCTGCGGCAGTCGATCCGACACGGTCGATAGAGAATGGGTCACTTTGGAATACCTGTTGTCCAGCGTCGGATCATGGATGCGCAAGATACAGAACCTGCTATTTTTAGACCACAATACACCTTGATGCGGCGCAGATGCCGCATGGATGCAAATTGCACTCATTCCTCGATAGGAGACCCGAAATGGCCAGGATTCTCGTTTTGTACTACAGCACCTGGGGACACGTTGAAACCATGGCCCACGCGGTTGCCGAAGGCGCGCGCGGCGTGCCGGGTTGCAGCGTGGACATCAAGCGCGTGCCCGAAACCATGCCGGCCGAGACCATCGCCGCGATCCACGCCAAGACCGACCAGGCAGCGCCGATCGCCAAACCCGAAGACCTGGGTGAATACGACGGCATCTTGTTCGGCACGCCCACGCGCTTTGGCAACATGTGCGGGCAGATGCGCAACTTCCTCGACCAGACCGGCTCGCTGTGGCAACAGGGCAAGCTGGTGGGCAAGGTCGGCAGCGTGTTCGCCAGCACCGCCACCCAGCATGGCGGGCAGGAAACCACCATCACCTCGTTTCACACCACCCTGTTCCACCACGGCATGGTGGTCGTCGGCGTGCCCTATGCCTGCGCCGGGCTGACCAATATGGAAGAGATCACCGGCGGCACGCCGTACGGCGCCACCACGCTGAGCAAAGGCGACGGCAGCCGCCAGCCCAGCGCCAACGAACTCGACATCGCCCGCTTTCAGGGCAAGCATGTCGCGGAGCTCACCAAGAAGCTGTTTGGCTGATGCCGTCTGAAGCGGAAGCGGGCCACGCCTGCCGCCCTGGTTGCGCGGCCTGCTGCATCGCCCCGTCGATCAGCGGCGCCATCCCCGGCATGCCGCAGGGCAAGCCTGCGGGCGTACGCTGCGTGCAGCTGACCGCCGATCTGCGCTGCGCCATTTTTGGCAACCCGCAGCGCCCAGCCTGCTGCAGCGGGCTGCAGCCCAGCGCCGAGATGTGCGGGGAGAGCCGTGAGCACGCGCTGCACTGGCTGGGCTGGATGGAGCGCCAGACTGCACCATCGGGCTGAGGGCGTTCAGGTCGCCAGCGGCGCGGAAATCGCTTCCATCTGCGCCAGCACCTCGGGCGTGAGCCGGGACAGTACGTCCAGCGCACCGAGGTTTTCCTGCAATTGCGCCAGCCGGGACGCGCCCAGGATCGCCGTGCTCACCCGTGGGTTGTGCACCACCCAGGCAAGCGCCAACTGCGCCACGCTGCAGCCCAGTTGCCGCGCGATGGCCTCGAACTCGCCGACCGCGGCGTTCTTCTGTGCGTCCAGCAGGCCGTCGCGCAGAAAGCTCACGTTCTGCATGGCCCCTCGGCTGCCAGCGGGCACGCCCTGGCGGTACTTGCCAGTCAGCAGCCCAGAGGCCAGAGGGCTCCAGGTGGTCAGCCCCAGGCCGATGTCGTCATACAGCCGGGCATATTCCTGCTCGACCCGCTTGCGGTGGAACAGGTGATACTGCGGCTGCTCCATCACCGGCTTATGCAGGTGGTGGCGCTCGGCGATGTCCCAGGCGGTGCGGATTTCCTCGGCGCTCCACTCGCTGGTGCCCCAGTAAAGCGCCTTGCCCTGCGCGATGATGTCATGCATCGCCCAGACGGTTTCCTCGATCGGGGTGTGCGGGTCGGCGCGGTGGCAGAAGATGAGATCGATGAAATCGAGCTTGAGCCGCCGCAGGCTGCCGTCCACCGCCTGCAACAGATACTTGCGGTTGAGAGTGTTGCGACCGTTGATCCGAGGCTTCTCGGCCGTGCCAGCGTCCAGCCCCCAGAAGAACTTGCTCGACACCACATAGTCGAGCCGGTTCCATTTGAGCTGCGCCAGCGCTTCGCCCATCAGTCGCTCGCTCTCGCCGTTGGCGTAAACCTCGGCGTTGTCGAAAAAATTGATGCCCGCGTCGCGCGCGGCGGCCATCATCTCGCGCACCCCGGAGGCATCGACCTGGTTGTGGAACGTGACCCAGGAGCCGATGGAAAACAGGCTGACCTGCAAGCCGCTGCGCCCGAGGCGGCGGTACTGCATGGGACTTTGCATGAAGTTCTCCTTGTGAACGGAAAACCCAAAGCCTAGAGCAGACGCCAAAACCCCGTGCAAGCGCTGCGGACCGCTTTCAGGCAGTGCGCAGCATCAACACCGGATGCCTTGCCGAGGGCTGCGCCGCCGCCTGCGTGCCGCGCCACTGGTACACCGCTGCGGCGGTATGGCCACTGCCGCAGGCGCCGCAACGTTGGCATGAACCAGACCCGCACGCAGCGCCCTGCGCATCTAGGCGCTCGATCAGGCCGCGCTGCACCCAGTGCGCCAGCATGTCCTCCACCACGGCAACGGGCACCTGCACGCAGGCGGCAACCTCCGCCGCGCTGGCCAGCTGCCGCTGCCGCAAGCAGTCACGCACTGCGAACAGCGGGTTCACCACAGGAGCGGGCGCGCTCATGCCAGGCTCTCCAGGCCGCTTGCCGCAACGCGCCGCTCGGCGCGGTTGCCGTAAAGCCGCAGACCGATGACCAGCAGCGCGAACGCTGCCAGACAGCTTGCAATCCACAGCAGCGAAGACTGCGGATGCGCGGCAAAGGTCCCGACCTGATAGACGATGGTGGCCGCTGCCCAGGCAATGCCGATGCCATAGAACACCGAAAACACCATCCAACCCCAGCCCACCTCGCGGCGCAGCGCGCCCATGGTGCTGGCGCACGGGACGTACAGCAGCACGAACACCAGATAGGCAAACGCCGATAGCGGGGTGAACCCCGCTGCCAGCCCGGCCAGGGTTTCGTTGCTCGCGCCTGAAGCCTGCTCTGCATCGTGCGTGGACTGCAGCTGGTGCAAGCCCAACGGGTCGGACAGGTTGCCGAAAAACGCCACGGCGTTGCGTGGAATGGTCTGGACCGCTTCCCACAACTTGGCGCCCACGTCCGGATGGCGATAACTCGCCATCAGATCGCCCGATTGCTGCCGCTGGTAGATGCCGTTGAGCGTGCCGATCACGATCTCCTTGGCCGCCGCACCCGCCAGCAGACCGGACACCGCAGGCCAGTTCTCCCGGCTGATGCCCATGGGCGCGAACATCGGCGCAATCGCCCGGCTACCCTGCGCCAGCAGCGAATGATCGATGTCGGTCGCGTGCAGACCCTTGTCGGTCCAGCCGATGCCGGGCAGCACGAACAGCACGACGCCGATGGCCACGATCACCTTGCCGACGCGAAGCAGAAACACCTTCAGCCGCTGCCAGGCCTGCAGCACCACACTGCGCACACTGGGCAGACGGTAGGGCGGCAGCTCCATGACGAACGGCATGGGTTCGCCGCGAATCGCTGTCTTGCCCAGCATCCACGCGGTCAGCAGCGCGACGACGATGCCCAGCACATACAGCAGAAACACGACCTGCCCGCCGTTGCTGCGGAAAAACACCACGGCAAACGCCATGTAAATGGTCAGGCGTGCCGAGCAGGACATGAACGGCTGCATCAGAACCGTGAGCAGCCGCCCGCGTGGGTCTTCGATGATGCGCGAGCCCATGATGGCCGGCACATTGCAGCCAAAGCCGATGACCATCGGCACGAGCGAATTGCCGGGCAATCCCATGCGGCGCATGAAGCGGTCCATGGCGTAAGCAGCGCGCGCCATATAGCCCGAGTCATCGAGAAACGCGAGGAACAGAAAGGTCAGACCAATCGGGGGAATGAAGGAAATGACGAGGTTGAGCCCGCCGCCCACGCCTCCGGCGACCATCGACACCATCCAGTCGGGTAGACCCGCTTGGAGCATGACATGCCCGACGCCGCTGATGAGCAGGGCCGACGACACCTTGTCGAAAAAATCGAGAAAGATGTTCCCGCCGCTGAAACTCACCACGAACACCAGATAGAGCACCAGCAGGAACACTGGCACCCCGAGCCACTCGCTGAGCACCACGCGGTCGATCATATCGGTGACACGGTGGCGCACCCCCATCTTGCCCCCACGCCGCATGGCAAGGGCCGCGAGTCGATGCGCCCAGGCAAAACGTGCAGCTGCAACAAGATCTGCGACCTCCTCCCCCGCCTGCGCGAGGACCTGTGCCTGCGCGCCACGCACGGCCTCCTGCACCGCAGGCAAGGCAGACACCACCAGACCTTCGAGCAGGCGCAGCGCCTCGAAGCGGCGCTTGGCCGAGGATGTTGCGGCGAGTGTGGCGCCCACCCTGTCGATCGCCTGCTCGACCGCGTCGTGATAAGGAGGAATTGCGGCGCGCGGCGGCTGTTTCAAGGCCTGCAACACCGCATCGAGCAGTTCCGTACGGCCGCGGCCCTTGCGGGCCACCAGCGGCACCACCGGCACGCCAAGCTGCTCAGACAGCGCCTGCACCTGCGGCTCCAGCCCAAGCGACTGCGCTTCGTCCACCATGTTCAGGGCGAGAATCAACGGCCTGCCGGTTTCGAGCAGCTCGAAGGTCAGCGCCAGATGCCGCTCCAGATTGGAGGCATCGACAATGTTGACAATGAGATCGACCCGCTCATCGAGCAGGAAGTTGCGTGCCACACCCTGGTCGGCACCGCCACCACCGAGCAGGCTGTACACACCGGGCAGATCGATGACCGAGAGCTTGCGACCCGCGGCCGTGGCCGTGCCGCGGCGCTGCTCGACCGTGACCCCGGGCCAGTTGCCCACATGCTGATGCGCACCAGTCAGCAGATTGAAAATGGTGGTCTTGCCGCAGTTGGGATTACCCGCCAGCGCGATCACTGGCAAGCCATTTGCCGTGTCGGGCGCAACGGCGCGATCCGGGCCGTGGCAGGCACTCATGCGGCCAGCCCTTGTGGCATCCTGGCATTCACCGGCATCACGCGGATCTTGTCAGTCACGCCACGGCCCAGCGCAATGCGCGCGCCGCCCACCTGCACCACGGTGCCGCGTGCGCCGGGGCCGTGCACCACGCACAACGCGACGCCGCGGCGGAGACCGAGCATCACCATACGCTGCGTCATGGAACGCCCGCCGTCAAAGCCCACCACTTGGGCGCATTGGCCGTGGGAAAGTTGCGCCAGGGAAACCACTTCGGAACCGATGTTCATGATCTTGGTCTGTTGATGCGCCGCGAATCGGCGCTGAGGCTGGACAATGGCTGAACATCCGGCTGACGCTTTTGCGCCCAGCCCTCGTCCAAATCGATGCGCTAATGATAACGTTTATCGTTTCATGAATCATATTCAGACACTCTGATAGAGATCAAGGATGACAACGTGCGCGTCGCTGGTCTGTCACAACGCAGGCATCGCAAGGACCTGTTCACGCTTTACACTGAAATGCCGCATCCGTCACCTGAACGACCGTTGTGCCATGTCGACCGTGTTTCCACCTCACGCCCACGCCCTTCTGCCCATTGTGGGCTGCGACCAGACCTTTCCAGTGCGCCGGGTGTATTGCGTGGGCCGCAACTACGCCGCCCACGCCCGCGAGATGGGCGCCGATCCGACGCGCGAGGCCCCGTTCTTTTTCTGCAAGCCGGGCGATGCGGACGGCGTGATCGCAGTGCCCGCGGGGTGGACTGGCGACATCTTCTATCCGTCGGTCACGCAGGATCTGCACCATGAAATCGAACTTGTCGTGGCCATCGGCAAGGCGGGCAACACCATCGCCGTGGAGCGGGCTGCGGAGCACATCTTCGGCTACGCAGTGGGGCTGGACCTGACCCGGCGCGATCTGCAGGCGCAGATGAAGGCGCAGGGCCGTCCGTGGGAGGTCGGCAAAGCCTTCGACCAGTCCGCGCCGATCGGTCCGATCACGCCACTGCAGCCCGGCGCGCCGTTGACCGCGGGCGGCATCCGCCTCACCGTCGATGGCGCCTTGCGGCAGCAAGGACGGCTCGAGCAGATGATCTGGTCGGTGGATGAGACGATCGCGCGGCTGTCCACCCTGTTCACCCTGCAACCCGGCGATCTGATTTTCACTGGCACACCAGACGGCGTGGGCGCCATCGCCCGCGGCCAGATCCTGCGCGGGGCAATCGATGGCCTCACACCGCTTCAGGTGCGCATCGTCTGAACGACAGCGGCCCAGCTGAGGGCGACACTGAACAAGTTCCTGCTATGGCGAGCGAGGGCCGCGCCGCAGACCTCCCGCAGCCCGGATGCGGGGCGCTCGGGACTTGTTCAGCGTTGCCTTAGTGCGCCAGTTCCCAGTTCGCCCCCATCCCCAGTTCGGCCAGCAGCGGCACGTCGAGTTGGGCGACTCCCGCCATCAGACGCGGGATGTGCTCGCGCACCCAGCGGGTTTCGTTTTCGGGCACTTCGAGCACCAGTTCATCATGCACCTGCATCACCACCCGGCTTTGCAAGCCGTCGCGGGCAAGCGTCTGATCCACCGCGATCATCGCCATCTTGATGAGATCGGCTGCTGTACCCTGCATCGGCGCGTTGATCGCCGCGCGTTCTGCAGCAGCGCGGCGCGGGCCGCTGCCGTGGATTTCGGGTAACCAGAGGCGACGTCCAAACACCGTCTCCACATAGCCCAGTTCCCTGGCCTGGGCGCGTGTGCGCTCCATGTAGGCGGCAACGCCAGGGTAGCGGGCGAAGTAGCGGTCGATGTAGAGCTGCGCGGCGCTGCGCTCCAGGCCCAGGTTGCGCGCCAAGCCGAACGCGCTCATCCCATAGATCAGCCCGAAGTTGATCACCTTGGCCATGCGGCGCTGGTCGCTGCTGACCTCCAGCGGGGTGACGCCGAAAATCTCCGCCGCGGTGGCGCGGTGAATGTCCTCGCCCGCCGCGAAGGCGGCCAGCAGCCCGGCATCCTGCGAAATGTGCGCCATGATGCGCAGCTCGATCTGCGAATAGTCGGCCGAGGCGATCAACCAGCCCTTGGGCGCGATGAACGCCTCACGGATGCGCCGCCCTTCAGGCGTGCGCACCGGGATATTCTGCAGATTGGGATCGTTGGACGCCAGCCGCCCTGTGACCGCCACCGCCTGCGCATAATTGGTATGCACCCGCCCGGTGGAGGGGTTAATCATTTGCGGTAGTTTTTCGGTGTAGGTGCTGCGCAGCTTGGACAAGCTGCGGTGGTCGAGGATGATGCGAGGCAGCGGATAGTCCTCGGCGAGCTTTTCCAGTACTTCCTCATCGGTGGACGGCGCGCCGGAGGCGGTTTTTTTCTGCACCGGAAGTTGCAGCCGCTCGAACAGGATGTCGCCGATCTGCTTGGGGCTGCCGAGGTTGAACGGCCCGCCCGCGAGCGCATAAGCCTGTGCTTCGAGCGCCTGCATCTTGGCGCCGAGTTCGTTGCTCTGCTGCCGCAGCAACTCGCCGTCGACCAGCACGCCGGTGCGCTCGATGCGCTGTAGCACCTCGCTGACCTGCAGCTCGAGCGCGTAGATGCGCGCCAGTCCCGTATCGGCCTGGATCCGCGGCCAAAGCGCCTGATGCACCTGCAGCGTGAGGTCGGCGTCCTCGCCGCTGTAGCGGGTGGCCAGGTCCAGCGCCACCTGATCAAAGGTGATCGCCTTGGCCCCCTTGCCGCAGACCTGTTCATAGCTCAGGGTATCGTCCCGCCCGAGGTGGCGCGACACCAGGCTGTCGAGGCTGTGCGGCTTGTGCGCTTCGAGCACATAGCTTTGCAGCAGAGTGTCGTGCACATAGCCGCGCACCGTGATGCCTGCGTTCTGGAGTACGTGGCGGTCGTATTTGGCGTTTTGCCCGAGCTTGGGCTTGTCCGTGCTTTCCAGCCAGGGCTTGAGGCGGGCGAGCACTGCATCGATCGGCAGTTGCTCGGGCGCGCCGGGATATGCATGCGCCAGTGGCAGGTAGGCGGCTTCTCCGGGGGTATCGCTGAACGACAACCCCACCAGTCGCGCGTGCATCGGGTCGAGGGAATCGGTCTCGGTGTCGAGCGCGGTCAGCGCGGCGCTGTCGATGCGCGCCAGCCAGTCGTCGAACTGTCTCCAGGTGAGTATGGTTTCGTAGCGCCCCGCCACAGCAGGCTTGCGCGTGCTCGCGTCGGGCGGCGCGGCGACGGTCGAAGGTGGGTTCGCCGGATCGTCGAGCAGCGAGGCCTGCCCTGCAGCCCGCGCTGCTGCACCTTGCGCCGTCATCTCCTGCGCAAACCGCCGCATGCCATAGCGCGTGAAAAAAGGCAGCAGCGACTGCACGTCCTCGGGCGCAGGGCGCAGGTCAGCGTCGAAATCCTGCGCGTAACCGTCGAGATCGCAATGAGTAGCGATGGTCACCAGTTCGCGCGCCTTGGGCAGCCAATCCAGAGTGTCGCGCAGGTTCTGTCCCACAGCGCCGCCTATCTCGTTGGCATGCGCCACCAGGGCATCGAGCGAGCCGTACTGAGTCAGCCACTTCACCGCCGTCTTGGGACCGACCTTGGGCACGCCCGGCACGTTGTCCACGGCGTCACCGACCAGGGTGAGGTAATCGACGATGCGCTCGGGCGGCACACCAAACTTGTCCAGCACACCCGCGACATCGAGCACTTCGTTGCTCATGGTGTTGACCAGGGTGATGTGGTCGTTGACCAGTTGCGCCATGTCCTTGTCGCCAGTGGACACCAGCGTGCGAATACCGGCCGCGTGTGCTCGCACCGCCAAGGTGCCGATGACATCATCTGCTTCCACCCCCGGCACCTCGAGCAGCGGCCAGCCCATCAGCCGCACGACCTCGTGAATTAGCTCGATCTGTGCCACCAGTTCGGGCGGCATGGGCGGGCGGTGCGCCTTGTACTGGTCGTACAGCGTATTGCGGAAGGTGGGGCCCTTGGCGTCGAACACACACGCCGCGTAGCGGTAGCCCTTGGCCACCGGATACTGCTCTCGCAGCCGCCGCAACATGGCAACCATGCCATAGAGCGCTCCAGTGGGCTGTCCTTCCGGGCCGCGCAGATCGGGCATGGCGTGAAACGCGCGGTAGAGATAGCTGGAACCGTCCACCAGCAGCAAGGTGGAGACCGCGTCGGATTGCAGTGGGGAATTCATCCGCGCATTATCAATGCCGCCGTAAAATCGACGCATGAATACATCGCGCTTTGCTCTCTCCTTGGCTGTTCGCTGCATGCCCTTGCTGTTGGTCAGCATGGGTCTGACGCAGACGGCCCTCGCGCAAACCCAGGCAGGCGCCCCCGCTGCACCGGCATTGCCAGACGCCCAGCCACCGTCCAAATACCCAGAGCCACTGGTGCGCAACAACGTCACGCAGGATCGGTCGGTGCGCATCCAGGAGCAGCAGGTACGCGGCGCCACCACATCTATCCATGTGCAGCCGCTGCACGGCGGTGCGGCGTATCACGTGGTGCCGCCCAGCGTGTCCTCCAGCACCGATCCGGCCCGCATGGAAGGTCAGGCGCAATGGAAGGTGCTGACGTTCAAATAATTCCCCGGCCCGCGCATAGGAGCCGTCCCTTCATTTCCCATCTTTTTTCATGGCCGTCTTTACTCCGCTCGACGCAGCCGAAGTCGATATCTGGCTTGCCCGCTTCGACTTGGGCCCACGCACCGAACTCCAGGGCATTGCCAGCGGGATCGAGAACACCAACTACTTTCTGAGCACGACACAGGGGCGCTACGTCCTTACCCTGTTCGAGCGTCTGCAGGCCAAGCAGCTTCCGTTTTATCTCGGTCTGATGCACCATCTCGCCGCGCACGGCATTCCCGTGCCCGACCCGATGCCCGACCGCAATGGTCAGACGTTGCACACCCTCAAAGGCAAGCCGGCCGCACTCGTCACCCGGCTGAAAGGCAAAAGTCAGTTGCAACCCCTACCCGCGCATTGCGCACAGGTCGGGCACTGGCTGGCGCGCATGCATCTGGCGGCGCAAAACTATGCCGGCACGCAACCCAATCTGCGCGGGCTGGACTGGCAAGCCCGCACCATCCCGGCCATCCTCCCCTATGTCACGGCGGAGCAAGGCGCACTCCTCACCAGCGAGTTGGATCACCAGACTCGCATCGCCGCGTTACCCGCCTACGCCGACCTGCCGCGCAGTGCAGTGCATGCCGATCTGTTCCGCGACAACGTGCTTTTCGACGGTGACACGTTGTCAGGCATTTTCGATTTCTACTTCGCTGGCGTGGACACCTGGGTGTTCGACCTCGCCGTCGCCCTGAATGACTGGTGCATCCACCTGGACAGCGGGGCGTTCGACCCCGCCCGCCACGACGCCCTGCTGCAGGCTTACCTCGCACAGCGCCCGCTGCAGCCGTCCGAGCGCGCCCAGTTGCCCGACGCCCTACGCGCCGCCGCGCTGCGGTTCTGGACGTCGCGGCTGGCCGACTTTCATCTGCCCCGCGACGCCCATTTGCTCACTCCACATGACCCGGCGCATTTCGAACGCGTGCTGCGCCAGCGCATCGCAGCCCACTAAAACACGGGCCAAGGCCGCACGCTGCCGATACCATTGCGACTCTAGGCGGCCGAATCCGCGCCGTGCTCTCTTCACCGCGCCTTTTTTCTTCCCGTCACACATGCAACTGCGTACCGTTCCCGCCCGCGAGGGTCTGCTCTGGGTGCAAACCGGCTTGCGCCGCCTGATGCTTCAGCCCTGGGCTGCGCTGCTGATGATCGTGGCATACATCGTGGTGACCGGGCTCATCTCCGCTCTGCCCATCGTCGGGCTGGTGTTTCCGCTGTTTGTCGTGCAGTTCGGCACCATCGGCTTCATGCAGGCCAGCAGGCAAATCGCGCAGAAGCAGCCCGTCTGGCCCACGGTTCTGCTGACCGGGTTTCGCTCGGGGCCGGTGGTCCTGCGCAATCTGGTGGTCCTGGGTGTGCTCTACACCCTGGCGGTTCTCCTAGTGCTGGGCGCAGGAGCGCTGTTCGACGGCGGCGCCATGCTGCGCCTACTGCTGCTGGGAGACAAACCCCCAGCCAGCGCCATTGCCGACGGCAGCCTGCGACTCGGCGCCATTGCCGCCACGCTGGCCTATATCCCCGTGTCACTCGCGTTCTGGCTGGCCCCGCCGCTCATCACTTGGCATGACATGCCGCCGGTCAAGGCACTTTTTTTCAGCTTTGTGCTCAGCCTGCGCAATCTCAAGGCATTTACCGTCTACGCAGTGCAATGGCTGTTGCTTTTTCTCAGCCTGCCCACGCTCATCGTGCTCGTCGCCAGCCTGCTGGGTGCCAGCGAAACCTTGGCCGCCACACTCAGCATGCCCGTGGTCATCGCCATCTTCCTTGCTTACATCCTGTCGTTCTACGGCACGTATGAGTCCCTTGTGGGCGAACCGCAAGCCAATATCGTGCAGTAATTTCTGGGACGCTCCTTACGGCCCACAATCCTGCCGTCTTCCGCAAATTTTGGCACGCGCGCCAGGTTGTTTTTACGTTTGCGCCGGCGAGATGCGGCAAAATCGCGGTCTCACAACACTCTTCGGGCAAGCCGTCTGCGTGGCCTTGCCGTTAATTTGCGCCTCATCCCGCCGCACTCATGAACGCCATTCCCGCGTTGCCCCCCATTCCAGCCAAGCGCTATTTCACCATCGGTGAAGTCAGCGAGTTGTGCGGCGTGAAATCGCATGTGCTGCGCTACTGGGAACAAGAGTTCTCGCAGTTGCGCCCAATGAAGCGTCGCGGCAATCGGCGCTATTACCAGCACCATGAAGTCCTGCTGATCCGGCGCATCCGCGAATTGCTCTATGAGCAAGGTTTCACCATCAGCGGGGCACGGGCGCGACTGGGCGATACGCCAAGTGATGATGTGCAGGAATTCAGCACCCTCCAAGGCCAAGAAGCGCGCTCTGAAAACAACTCGCTGCACCCGCATGCAGCGATCCAATCCATGCATGAACTGCGCGCCGAGTTGCTGAGAATCCGCGCGGATTTGATTGGGCCACAAGGAATGGTGTAAGATTACCTGCTTTGGTCGTCGGGGCGTAGCGCAGCCTGGTAGCGCACCTGCATGGGGTGCAGGGGGTCGGAGGTTCGAATCCTCTCGCCCCGACCAAAACCAGCAAAATCAGGTGATCGAAAATAAAAAAGCCCACAATTCAAATTCGTGGGCTTTTTTGTTGCCGCGACGGATTGGCCAAATTTTGATGGTCGCGCAGCCGCGAATATCGCGCTGGTTCAAGCCAGTCGGCGTGCGCGTTCTGTGGGGCTGACGATATCGGTAAGGCGGATGCCGAATTTGTCGTTCACAAGAACCACCTCGCCGCGCGCAATGAGAAAGCCGTTGACCAGCACATCCATCGGCTCTCCGGCCAAGCGGTCGAGATCGACGACTGAACCTTGCGCGAGTTGCAGCAGCTCGCGGATCTGGATTTTGGTGCGTCCGAGTTCGACCGAGAGCGTGACCGGGATGTCCATCACCAGATCGAGCTGATTGCTCGCCGCCGTGCTGCTCTGCTCGGCGCGCAGTTCCGCAAAGGGTGCGGGCTGAACCTTGGGTTGTGCCGCCGCGGTTGGGGCAGCCGTTGCGGCAGTTTCGGGTACGGCGCTCTGCTCGGCCATGGCCTCGTCCCAGTTGGCCAGATCGTCGGCGGCTGCGGTGTCGGTGGAGCTGTCTTCTGCCATGGAATGTCCTACGGTTATCGGCTCGAATTCAGGGTGTGCCCTGGCTCAGGAGTTGCGCTTTCTCGGGCACGTCCGGGAATAGTTGTTGGCGAATCTTGAGCGCCATCTTGTCGCTATGCCGACCATAGTCGCCGAGCAGAACGGGAATGCCATCCACCCGCGCAATCACGGTGTCCGGCATCTCGACCGGCAGCACATCACCTACGCGCAGGCTCAGCAGCTCGCGGACCAGAATCTGGCGTTGCAGCAGTTCGACCCGCATTTCCACTTCGGCTTCGCGCATTTCGGTCTGCAGCGCCTTGACCCAGCGATGATCGACCTCGCTGCGATCGGTGGTCATGCCGGTCATGAGCTGATCGCGGATGGGCTCGACCATGCTGTAGGGAATGCAGATGTGCAGGCTGCCGCCACCGCCTTCAATTTCCACATTGAACGTCGTGACGATGACCACTTCGGTCGGCGTGGCGATGTTGACGAACTGCGGATTGACCTCGGAGCGGGTGACTTCCGGCTCCAGCGGCAACACCGGTGCCCAGGCCGTCTTGTATTCCTTGAACACCATGTCGAGCATACGCTTGATGATGCGCTGCTCCAGCGCAGTGAAGTCGCGCCCTTCGATGCGGGCATGAAAGCGCCCATCGCCGCCAAAGAAGTTGTCGACCACGCTGAAAATCAGCCGCGGGTCGAAGATGAACAGTGCGGTACCGCGCAGCGGCTTCATCTGCACCAGGTTGAGATTACTGGGCACAACCAGTCCGCGGATGAATTCGTTGTACTTGGTCAGCCGTACCGATGACACGGAAATTTCGGAGGCACGTCGCAGAAAGTTGAACAGGCTGACCCGCCACAGCCGGGCAAAGCGCTCGTTGATGACTTCGAGCGTGGGCATGCGCCCGCGCACGATCCGGTCTTGGCTGGCCAGGTCGTAGGCACGCACGCCCCCTTCGTCTTCTGCCTCCGGCTCGGCCGCAGGCTCTTCGCCTGCGATGCCGCCGAACAGCGCATCGACCTCGTCCTGGGAGAGAACGTCCTGCACCATGTCAGCTCCGCACGGCCACGATGGAGATCATGTCACTGCACCACGAACGCGGTGAAAAACACGCCGTCAACCGGCACGCCGTCATGCCCGGACGATGCATGCACCGCATCGCCCCCTCCGCCATGCCCACCCTCCGTTGCAGCCACTGCAGGCGCACCTTCGAGCACCTTGTTCACGGAATTCAGGATCTCCTGACGCAGATGATCGCGGCCCTCCACCGTTTCAATCTTGTCGGTCGACTGGGCGGACAGAATGCGCAGGATGTTGTTGCGGAGTTCGGGCGTCATGAGCTTGACTTTTCCTTCAATGGACGGATCGTAGGTCTTCAAATCGATCTTGACCTGGAGATAGTGGACAGTGCCATCCGTGCTCTGCAGATTGGTGACGAAGGGTTCCATGCTGATGAAACGCATGTTTTTCGCTTTTTCTGCAGCAGCCTGCGCGGCCAGCTCGGCTGCGGTGGGCGCCGCCTTGGGCTTCATCAGGAAAAATGCCGCCGCACCACCACCGGCCATCAGCACGATGACCGCCACCAGAATGATGATGATCAGTTTGGTTTTGCCGCCGCCTTTTTCCTTGGCCTTGAACTCTTGTTCTGCCATACCCGACTCCTGATGTGCTGAGGGTGGCGCGCGCAGCGCGCGCCTATCGCGCCTGAAGGGCAATCCATGCCACTTCGCCTGTCGGGTTAACGGCACAGAATCGCAGAATCTGAAGGGAAGCGTTCCGGCGCATCCCTTCCGCCGTCCTTACTGCGATCGTGTCAGACATAGGTGTTCACCATGCCTTGCTGCCAGCGTTGCGGCGACACGGCCATCGCGCCGGCGGGCTCTGTTGCCGCGCCGCCGATCGCAGACAGTTCGGGCGCGCTGCGCTGTGCCCACGCCTGTTGCTGGCGTCCGCCCTGTCCGCCCTGGGTGCTGACCGAGGTCTGCATCAGCGACAAACCGGCGCCGGTGAACAGATCGCGCAGTTGCGGCAGGGCTGCTTCCACCGCCTGGCGCACCACGGCATGCGGCGAGACAAACTGAGCCTGGATCTGACCGTCGTGCACTTGCAGATGCACTTCCAGCAGCCCCAGTTGCGGCGGATTGAGATGGAGGGTGGCGAATTGCTGCTGCCCTTGCGCGGCAAACAGAATGTGCTGATTCATGGCCTGTCCCCAATCTGGCGAGCCCACGGGGGGATGCACTGCCGCAGTCATCGCAGCTTGCGGGGTGTAGGTCATTTGGGGCAAGGCCAGCGCGATGGATTGCGGCAACGTACTGAGCGCTATGGCTGGAGTGGCATGGTCAGCGCGGCTGCTTTGGGCCGAATTCAGGGTTGCGGCCTCTGCTGCCGTTGCGGACTGCGCTTGCAGGACGGCAAAACGACCGGGCTGCTCAACGCCTGCGCCGCTCGCCGTCATACCTTGCAGCCATGCGGGCAAATGGCCCGCGAAGGCCAGTGCACCGCCAGGACGGACTTTCAGCTGTGCGCCCTGCCTGTCGTTATCTGGCGCGGATGTCGCCAGCACGCTCTGCAATGCTGCCTCCTGCCCAATCGGCGGGGAAGCCACTGCAGGTGTTGCCCTGGTTTGGCTGGGGGCGTCTGTGGGCGTTGCCATGGCAGACCGTGCAGCCTGCGGAACAGGTAGCAGCATGCCCTGCGCCTGTCCCGGCGCGGCAGAGGCAACCTCGTTGGCATCGGGTTTGCGGCCACCTTGCGGCAAGTTTTTGCCGCTCTCGCCGGGGACGGTTGCCGCCTGCAGCGCGCCACCGATCTGCAGCGCCAAGGCTGCGGCATCGGCATGGTCAGCGGCTGGGTCAGGAGTCGGCTGTTGCGGGTCGTCTGTCTTGGCCTGCGATTTTTTGGTCGCGTCGTCAGTGGACGCGGGTTTTTGCGCACCAGCCTCGGTCGGCTGTTTCCCTCCCGACTGGCTCTGCGCGCTGGAAGGATTCGAAGCACCGGACGGCGTGGACTGCGCCAGCCCCGCACGCGACAGGGCATCGGAAAACCGTGGCGCGGATGGTCCTTGCGACGCGCTTGCGGCAGCGGCAGTTGCCCCCTCGGGCGGCGGCACAGCAGGCGTGGGAAGGACGGGAGCGATTAGCGGCATGATGACGGTTCTGGCGACGACATGCCCATTCAAAGCAAAACCTGCGCCAGCGTATTTAGGCTCCAGTGCGCTCAGAGCAAGACCCTGGGGACGACCGGAAAACGTGGGGCGACCCGGCGTTGCCGGGGCTGCGCCTAAAAATCTGATCGTTGTTGCGAACTGGGCAAAAACTGCGAGGCGCGACGCACCGCCCATTCCTGCAGGTTTTTCAGGGCGCTGACTTTCTGGCCCTGGCGGCTTTGCGCCTGATGCTGGTCGATCAGCACCTCAAACGCCTTTTCGCGTTGACGTGTCGCACCCCATTGCGCGGTGAGCTCGGCCAGGAGCTGCTGCTGTCGGTTCAATTCGGCCTGTTGCGCGGTAATGGCGGCTTCGATGCGGTCGACGAATCCACGCAGATCGCGCACCTGGCTCCATGCCGTCCCGGCCGATCCCAGCGTCTGCATCTGTTCACGATATTGGGCGGCGTAGCTCTGGAGTTGTTCGAGCTTGGCCTGCGCCGATCGCAACACCTCTTGCTGCTTTCCGACCAGCTGACCCGCGTTTTGACTCGCTTCCACCGCTTGCGTGTGCAGGGTTTGCAGGGTCTCCAGGCGTTGTGGGCTCAGCGTGTTGTTGTAGGTCATGCGCGATACGGCGAATTTAATACGTAAGAAGTGTAAACCCAGGCCAGCACCAAGTCATGTAAACCCGAGCGTTGGTCACTCCCGTGGTGTCAAATTCCCGACAGATCGGGCAAATACGGCGTCATCAGATCGGCCAGCGCCTGGCGGCTCTGTGGCAGGCTCACTGCGGCGTGCATGTCCTGCATCAGGAAATCACGAATGGCTGCATGCGCCTGCACCGCCTGATCGAGCTGCAGATCGGCGCCCGGGGTGTAAGCGCCCACGGCGATCAAATCCTGCTGGCTGGTGTAGCGCGACTGCATTTCCTTGAGCTTTTGCATGCGCCGCAGTTCGGCCGGACTGGCGATGCTCGGCATGACGCGGCTGATGGACGACTGCAGGTCGATGGCGGGGAAATGCCCCTGTTCGGCCAGTCGGCGGCTGAGCACGATGTGGCCGTCGAGAATGGCGCGCACATTGTCGGCAACGGGGTCTTGCTGATCGTCGCCCTCCATCAGCACGGTGTAAAACGCGGTGATGCTGCCGCCGCCTTCCGGGCCGTTGCCTGCCCGCTCCATCAGAGCTGGCAGCTTGGCGAACACGGAGGGCGGAAAGCCGCGCGCCGCCGGGGGCTCGCCTGCAGCCAGCGCCACTTCGCGCAGCGCCAGGGCGTAGCGGGTGATGGAGTCCATGAGCAGCAGCACATTGAGCCCCTGGTCGCGGTAGTACTCGGCCATGGCGGTTGCCAGACGCGCGCCGCGAATGCGGGTCAGCGCTGGAGCGTCCGCCGGGGCGGCAATCACCACGGCGCGGGCGCGGCCCTCGACGCCAAGAATGTCTTCGATGAATTCCTTGACCTCGCGGCCGCGCTCGCCGATGAGCCCGACCACGATGATGTCGGCGTTGGTGTTGCGCGCCATCATGCCCAGCAGCACGCTCTTGCCCACCCCGCTGCCGGCGAACAGCCCCATGCGCGCGCCGCGCCCGACGGTGAACAGCGCGTTGATCGCACGCACGCCCACGTCCAGCGGCTGGCGCACCAGCGCGCGGCCGAGCGGGTTGATCGGCTTGGTTGACAACGTGGTGTAGTGCGACGCCAGCAGCGAGCCGGCACTGTCCAGCGGCCTGCCGTTTCCGTCGACCACACGCCCGAGCAGTTCCGGCCCGACCGGAATGCGGATGTCACCTGGCACCGGATGCACCCGCGCGCCGGGGGTCAGCCCCTGCACCTCGCCCAGCGCCATGAGCTGCACATGCTCGCCGTTGAAGCCCACCACCTCCGCGTCGATGAAGCGGTTGTGCTCGGTGCTGATGCGGCAGCGCTCGCCCAGGCTGACTTCCAGGCCCTGCGCTTCGAGAATCAGCCCGCGCACCCGCACGAGGCTGCCGCTGTAGACCAGCGGTAAGGCGTCGCCGGTCAGCAGCCGTCGGCGCAGGGTATGCAGGCGGTTGGACGCCCCCGGTAGCCGTGGCGCCGCGTTCACTGCAGCCCCTCCTCGAACAGCCGCGCCATGATCTGCCGCCAGCGTTCTTCCACCCGCAGATCGAGTTCGCTCAGGGTGTCGCGGTTGCGGCCCCGCCAGCGACGGTCGGGCATGGCGGTCTGCCCAGCAGGGGCAGACTGGACAACGACGTCGCCGCGCTGCAGATGTTCATCGGCCTGCAGCACCACACCGCTGGATTCCAGCTCGGGGGCTGCGCTGTGCAATAAATCCACATCGAGGGGATGCAGCCTCAACCCGGGCGTTCCCGCCTGCGCCGGAAACGCCGCCAAAGCCTTGCGCACAACGGGCAGAATGGCCTCGGGCTGGGTGCGCAATTCATGCAGCACGACTTGCCGCGCCAGCTCCAGCGCCAACGCGACCAGGGCGGTTTCCGCCTCGGCATCCAGTGCAGCAACCGGCTGGACAAGGCGCTCGACAAGGCCATGCAAGGCATCGCGCTCCTGCTGTGCCTGGGCGCGGCCAGCAGCCAGCCCTTCGGCCTGCCCAGCAGCAAAGCCCTCGCGGTAGCCTTGCTCCAACCCCGCTGCCCTGCCCTCTTCCAGCCCTTGCGCTTCGGCCTGGGCGTAGACCGCCTCGAACTGCTGCGCAGTCGGCGGCCCGCCGACGGTCTGACGCGCAGCGCCGCTTGCCGACATGGTCTGCTCGCCCATGTCCTGCGGCTGCCAGCGCCGGGCGGTCTGGGCGTCTTCCCTGGGAATGATGCGGCTCATGGTGCGAAAGAGTTGTCTGAACGCAGATTCGGAACGTCATCCGACCAGCGCCTCACCGCCGCCGCTGCCAAGCTGAATTTGTCCGGCGGCTTCCAGGCGCGAGGCGATCTGCAGGATTTCCTTCTGCGCCCCCTCGACCTCGCTGAGCTTGACCGGGCCCTTGGCTTCCATGTCGTCGCGCATCATTTCAGCGGCGCGTTTGGACATATTGCCGAGGAATTTGTCCTTGAGGGCATTGTTGGCGCCCTTGAGCGCAAGGATCAGGGTTTCGGAGGAAATCTCGCGCAGCATGGTCTGCAGACTGCGGTCGTCGACGTTGATGAGGTCGTCGAACACGAACATCTGGTCCTGCACCTTGGTCGCGAGTTCCTCGTCCTGTGCGCGCAGATGTTCCATGATGCTCGATGACAGCGCGGTTTCCACGCGGTTGAGAATGTCCGCGGTCACCTTCGGCCCGCCCACGGCGCTGACCTGCACGCTTTGCGAGTCGCCCGAAAGCTGTTCTTCAAGCACTTCGTTGAGTTCGCGCAGCGCGCTGGGCTGCAGGCCGTCAAGCGCGGCCAGCCGCAGCATGGCTTCCCCGGCTTGGCGCTCAGGCAGGAAGTACAACACCTCGCCAGCCTGCTCGGGCTCGATATAGGCCAGCACCAACGCCACCACCTGCGGGTGCTCGAGCTTGATCAGTTCGGCAATGGCGCGCGGCTCCAGCCATTTCAGGTTTTCCAGGCCGCTTGATTCGCCGCCGTGCAGTATGCGCTCGATCAACGAGTTAGCGCGTTCGCCACCCAGCGCCTTGGTCAGCGCGCCGCGCAGAAATTCGTTGGCCCCGAGGCCCAGCGCGGTCTGCTGCTCCAGCTTGTCACGGAACTCGCGCATCACCGCATGGGCCTGATCGGTGCTCACGCGGCTGAGCTTGGACATGGCCACACCCAGGCGCTGCACCTCACGCGGGCCGAGGTGGCGCATGATCTCCGCTGCCTGGTCTTCACCCAAACTCAGCAAGAGCACCGCGGCGCGGTCCAGCCCGGTGAAATCGGCTTGTTCACTGGCCATCGGACAGCCACTCCTTCACCACCTGCGCCGCCCGCCGCGGGTCTTGCTTGACCAGCTCACGCGAAATGGCGGCGTCCGCTTCCAGAGTATTGCTCAGGTGGACGGTATCGGGTGCAAGCGCGCCGGGCATGCCCGCTGCCGCCAGTTCCGGCCCGCCACCCAAGCCCATGCCCTGCGCGGCGCGGCTTTCGGCGGAGACTGCCGGTGTTTCCGGCTCGGCTGCCTCGTCGCGGCGGCCTTTCTTTGTCCCACCCGCGCCCATGGCCCTGCGCATGGCGCGGTAGACCATCAGACCGAGAATCAGCGCGATGAGGTAGGGCACGGCCTGACGTACGCCATCCCACAGCCAGGCCTGACGCCACCACGGCAGCGATTTCTCGGCTTCTTTCTGCGCCGCGGTGAAGGGCATGTTGATCACGCTGACCGTGTCGCCACGCTGGCTGCTAAAGCCGATGGCGTTTTCCACCAGTTGCTTCATCTGCCCGAGCTGCGCCGCACTCATGGCCACCGCCTTGCCGCCCTTGGCCTGATCGTTCACCAGGACCGAGACCGACAGTCGCTTGACCGTACCGACCGGCTGCTGGGTGTGGCTGACGGTCTTGTCGAGGTCGTAATTGGTCGTGGCCGAGGAGCTGGCTGCCGTGGGCGCCAGTGTCTTGAGGCTGGGCGTGATCTGGGTGAGCTGTTGCGGCGTGAGCGGTGCGGAAGCCGATCCCACGGTGAACGGTGCAGTGACCCCGCCCGGCGGTTGGTTGGACAGTGCCCCGGGCACACCGACCGGCAGCGTGCCGCTGCCCGAGGAATTGGTGCTCTGCTGCTGCTGGCTGAGCACATGGCCCTGTCCGTAGAACACCGAGCTGGACTCGGTCTTGGCGAAATCGATGTCGGCCGACACCGCCACGCGCACACCGTCGCTGCCCACCAGCGGCGCCAGCAGCGCCTCGATCTGCTTGCGATACTGCTGCTCGACGGTATTTCTGTAGGCCAGTTGTTCGGGCTGGATGCCGCTGTCAACGCGCGGCCCGGCGGTGAGCAGATTGCCATCCTGATCGACCACGCTGACATTCTGATCGTTCAGCCCTGCAACCGCCGAGGCCACCAGGTGCACGATACCCGCGACCTGCGCGCCACTGAGCACCCGCCCAGGATAGAGCTTGAGCAGCACCGAGGCCGAGGGCTTCTCCGCCTCGCTCAAAAAGACCGACGGCTTGGGAATGGCCAGATGCACCGTGGCGGCATCCACCGCCGACAAGGCCTGGATGGTGCGGCCGAGCGAGCCTTCCAGCGCCCGCTGGTAGTTGATGCGTTCGACAAACTGGCTGGTGCCCATCGGCTCGTTGTCGAGCACCTCGAAACCGACGCCAGCTCCCTTGGGCAGACCGTCTGCAGCCAGTTTCATGCGGGTGGCATACACCTGCTGCGACGGCACCTCGATCACCGCGCCACCGCCGGTGATGCGATAGGGGATGCCCATCTTCTGCAGTTCACCGATCACCGCGCCGCCGTCGCGTTCGGACAAATTGGTGTAAAGCACCTGGTAGTCGAGGCGACTGGTCCACATCAGGGTGACGACGATCAGCGCGATCAGAGCAGCCAACCCCGCCAGCCAGGTGAAACGCTGGTTCGTGCTCATCTGGCGGAATGCGCCCAAAGGGTCTTGCAGCGCGGCGGGGGCGGTCGTGGCCATGATGGAGTGTCAAAAATTTGTCGTGACTGGAATTCAGGCCTGGATGTTCATGATGTCCTGATACGCCGAGACCAGCTTGTTGCGCACCTGCAGCGCCGCCTGGAACGACAGACTGGCCTTCTGCGAGGCCAGCATCACATCGCTCAGGCTGACGTCACCCGTGCCGGAGACGAACTGCTGCTGCAGGACGTTGGCCTGCTGCAATTCGCTGCTCACGCCGTCGAGCGCACTCTTGAGAGTGGCGGCAAAGTCGGTCTGCTGCGTGGCCGCCGTGGCACCCAGCGCGGCGGCCACGTTGCCGCCCGTGGCGTCTGCCGGGCGGGCTGCTGCCTGCGCCGCCAGACTGCGCATCTGGGCGAGAACGCTTTGCATGGGGTCGATTTGCATGAAGGCCTCCGGCAATGGATCGTCGCATCATCCGGCTGAAAACCGGCGTTTTGTTCTTATCAAGCAAAAGCCGTTCCACCCAGGCGATCAGAACGATTCGGGCAAGTCCATCCCGGCTTCACGCAGCTTCTGCAGCTTGTGCCGCAGAGTACGCGGGCTGATGCCCAGGCGCTGCGCGGCGAGCGATTTGGAGCCCTGGCTCTGCTGCAGCGCATCGGCGATGAGCTGGCGTTCGCTCAGTGCCAGCTCGCTGCCGAGATCGCCCGAGGACAGCGCTGCCGCTGGAGTCGGCGGTGTGAAGGCGCGCGCCGCAACCTCAGTCACAGACGCAGGAAACAGCAAATCGCCCGGTGCGATCCGGCCGTTCTGGCAGAGGATGGCCGCGCGCTGCATCACATTGTCGAGTTCGCGCACATTGCCCGGCCAGTCGTGCGCCAGCAGGGCCTGTCGTGCCGCGCTGTCGAGTTGCGGCACGGACGGCAAGCCGAACTGCGATGCGTACCGCTTCAACATGGCCTGCGCCAGCGGCAGGATGTCGTCTCGGCGCTGGCGCAGCGGAGGAATCTGCAGCGGAAACACGCTCAGGCGGTAATACACGTCCTCACGCAGCACGCCCTGCTTGACCGCCTGCTGCAGATCGCGGTTGCTGGTGGCGATCAGCCGCAGGTCGAGCACGATGCGCTTGCGCCCGCCCAGACGCTCGATTTCACGCTCCTGCAGCACGCGCAGCAGCTTGGCCTGCAGCGCCGGTGCCATTTCGGTCACCTCGTCGAGCAGCAGAGTGCCGCCCTGCGCCTGCTCGAACTTGCCCGGCGCGGATTGCCCTGCGCCGGTGAACGCGCCCTTCTCAAAGCCGAACAGCGTGGCTTCGAGCAGGGTTTCAGGGATGGCCGCGCAATTGATGGCGATGAACGGCCCGGCCGCACGCGGTGACTGCGCATGGACGTAGCGCGCCATCACCTCCTTGCCCACGCCGCTCTCCCCCAGCAGCATCACGGTCACGTCGGTCTGCGCCGCGCGGCGGGCGATCTCCAGAATGTTTTGCATGGCGCCCGACTCGGCCACCATGTGGGCGGTCTGCCTTGGCGCGGATGCGGCCCTGACCGAGGGGGAGGAGGCGGGCGCAGCCACTGCGGGTTTGTCCTTCGCCAAGCTCACCGCCGCCGCGCCGGGAACGAACTGACGAATCTTGACGAGCGCCTCAGCCCCATCGAGCGGCGCGGTCAGATAGTCTGCTGCGCCATTCTGCAACGCCTGCACGGCCGCCTGCACCGAGCCGTGACGCGACACGATCAGCACTGGCAAGCCGCTGTGCAGGGCGTGCAACTGCGCCAGCAAGCGGGCGGTGTCGATGCCTGGGGCGTCGGCATTGCAAAACACCAGATCCGGCGACCAGCCCTGTTCCACCGCCTGCAGCGCAGCGTCCTGCAGGTCATGCCACTGCGCGACGCAGCCCGCGTCCTGCAACGCGTCGCAAAGTTGCTGCCCGCGCGCGGCGTCGTGGTCGATCAGCAGAATGCGCGGCGAAATCATTGGGGTCGGGAACAAGCGGGTGGGCACAAGGGAAGGAAACACCGACACGTTAGCAAATCCAGGGCCTGCAGGGTGACGACTTTCTGACGCCGAAGCGGTCGTCTTGCCGCCTTACTCGCGCGAATCGGTGCCGAGCCCGTATTTGCGGATTTTTTCTACCAGGGTAGTCCGTCGCAGACGCAGATGTTGCGCGGCATGGGCGATGACATTGCGGCTGCGCTCTAGTGCCTGTTCGATGAGGCTGCGTTCGATCTGCTCCAGATAGGCGCGCAAATCCAAGCCTTCGGGCGGCAGCACCGGCCGCAGCGCCGGTTCGGCCAGCGCATCCATCAGGGCGTGCAGGCCGTCCTGGTCGTCTTCGTCCGTCGGAACGTGGGCCGGCGATTGCGGCAAGGATTGCGCGTCGGCAGCCAGCGCATCGCCGGTGCGCATCTTGGGCGGCAGGTCGGCCAGTCGCACGATCGACCCAGCGTACAGGATCAGCAGGCGCTCCATCAAGTTCTGCAGCTCGCGCACATTGCCGGGCCAGCGGTAGCTCAGCAAGGCCTGCTGCACCCCGTCGCCCAGCCGCACCCGGCCCAGGCCCTGCGCTTCCAGGCGCTGCAGGGTGTGCTCGGCGAGCTGCAGGATGTCGTCACCACGCTCGCGCAACGGCGGAACCTGGAGCGGAAACACATGCAGGCGGTAGAACAAGTCCTCGCGGAACCGGCCCAGGCTGATTTGCTGCTCCAGATCGCGGTGGGTGGCCGCGACGATGCGCGCTTGCGACGCCAGCACTTCGCTGCTGCCCACGCGCTCGAAGCTCTTTTCCTGCAGAACCCGCAGAATCTTGACCTGCAGCGGCGGGCTCATTTCCGCGATTTCGTCGAGAAACAGCGTACCGCGCCCGGCCAGTTCGAAGCGCCCCTTGCGCACGGTGATGGCCCCGGTGAACGCACCGCGCTCGTGGCCAAACAGCTCGCTCTCCATCAGCTCGCCGGGAATCGCGCCACAATTCACCGCAACGAAAGGTCGCGCCGCGCGCGGTGACCAGCCATGCACCGCGCGGGCCACCAACTCCTTGCCGGTGCCGGATTCACCCAGGATCAACACCGTGCTGTCGGTCTGCGCCACGCGGCGGATTTGCTCGCGCAGCGCACGCATCGGAGCGCTCTCGCCCAGCAACAGGTCGGAGCCGTCAGTGTTCAGAATCGGGGCAAGGCGCTCGTCAAGCATGGGGCTATTCTCGCAGCCCCGCCAAGCGGGCCGCGGTGATCGTGACCATCAAGGCAGTTTGCGCAAAATGCCTTCCGTGCCAGCGAGCTTGTGCAGCGGCGCCCGCGCAGCGCGCGCTGCGGCTGCATCACGGTAAGGGCCGACGTAGAACAGCCGCAGACCACGCACTTCCTTCGCCGCGACGCAGACCTGGGTGTACCCCGCACGGTGCAGACGCTGCGCGAGATGGTCGATGCTCTGCCGCTGACCGAAAGCGCCCACCTGCACATACCAGCCCGCCAGGTGGCACATCTGTACCGCGCCCACGCGCTGCACCTTGGGCTTGTGATGTTGCGTTGTCGCCTTGTGCTGCTGCGGCTTCGGTTCGTGTTTGGGTGCAGGCTCAGGTTCGGGCTTGCTCACCGCGGCCTGTGCCACCGACGGCGCGGCAGCAGGAGTGGCAAGGGCGGGACCGGTCGCCTCGGGCGCCTTCGACTTCTCGGAGGGTGCCGAGGCTGCAACAGCCTGCGACGCGACGGCTGCAGTTCGCGGCGCGCTGTCGGTGGCCAGCGCGTCCATCGCCGCCGCAGCGGCTTTCTCCTGTTGCGCCGTACTCAGGGCGGGCCGGGGTGTGGACGCCACCACCGCGGACGCGGTCCGCGTGAGCAGATTCGACGCGCTGGACGCCGGGTGTATCACCGTACTGACGGTTCCCACTGCGGGTTTACGCAGACCCACCAAGGCCCAGGCGATGAGTCCGAGAAGGATCAGGACGACTAGAGCCAGAATGCTGCGATTGAGCCAGCGCAGGCGGTTTTTCAGGGGTTGCAGATCGTCGTTCAAGAGGGCGTTCCGTGGCTGGGCGACCGAGAGGAAGTTGTGACGGCTGCAGCGGCATCGGGCTGCGCGGCAGGTGCATCAGCGGGCACGATAGGCATGTCGTTCACGTTCGCATTGCTCAGGGGCGACACAATCACCACGCTGACGCGGCGATTGGCCGCGCGGCCCTTGGCAGTGCCATTGCTTGCGATCGGATGATATTGACCATACCCCGCAGCGACAAGCTGATCGGGCTTGACGCCCTGTGCAATAAACATTTCCACCACAGATACCGCCCGCGCCGACGACAGCGCCCAGTTGGAGCGAAACTGCACGGTGTTGATCGGCCGGTCATCGGTGAAGCCGTTGACCTGAATGGGATAGCTCACGCCCTGCAACACCCCAGCGATCTGGTTGAGCAGTTCCTGTGCTTGCGGTGTGAGTTCGGCCTGGCCCGAGGCGAACAGCACCGTGTCGTGAATGTCGATGACCACGCCCAGCGGCGTCATGCGCACCTGCACGTCCCCCTTGCGAATGGCGCTGGCCAGCAGGGTCTGAATCTGCCGCGCCACGCCTTCGAGGGTTTTCTGTACTTCCCTGGCACCTGGCCCGCCGCGGCCGGGCTGAATGATCTCGGGCTTTTGCTGCTTGGGGATGGGCGGCAGATCGACGGCCGAAGGCATGCTATTGAACGGCTGCCCCACCTGCACGGGATTGGGCGTGGTGGGCTGGCCAGTAAAGGCAGCCACCATGGTCTGCGACAACACCTTGTACTTGCCTTCATTCAGCGAGGAAATGGAATACATCACCACGAAGAACGCGAACAGCAGGGTGATGAAGTCGGCATACGACACCAGCCAGCGTTCGTGGTTCTCGTGTTCTTCGTGCGCTTTTTTTCGGCCCATGATTTCACTCGTTCAGAATGCAGCCCTCACACGCCCTTGCGCTGCCGCGCCACCTGGCGGCGATGATGGCGGAAGATCAGCCGGTCAAGATCGTTCTGCACCTGCGGGTCAAGCGGGTCGAGCTCCAGGGTGTGCCAGAACTGGCCGCGGTCGGGATGCAGTTCGGTGATCTGCCCGGAAAGCAGCAGCGGCAGCGCGATGCGATGGCGCAGATAGATCCGCGCCCACAGACGACGCCCCATTTCCAGCGGCTGCTCGCTGGCCCAGCGCAGCTTGCGCGACGACAGCGCGCAGGGCCGCTCGGGCGGCAGGTTGCCCAGCCCGCGCAGCGCCGCGCTGGCCATGAGCAACAGCAGATCGACCCGGCGCTCCAGGTTTTGAATCGGGTCGCTGCGGCCGTGCTCTGCCTCATGCCACATCGGCGGCTCGTCCAGCATCAGCAGCGCGCGCAGCAGGGTGTTATTGTCGGACATGACCTCGGCGCGCACCTGCGGCGGGTTCAGCTCGTCCGTCCAGTCCAGCGGGAACACGCCGTCGAGCTGCACCGCAGCCACTGCGCCATGCAGCGCCTCCGGATGGCTGGCAAAAAAGCGGGAGTCGGGGAAATCAGCGGATTCGTGGGACTGGGACATGGCGTTCTCCTTGACACGCATTGTCCCATTGCAGCAAAGGGCGGGCCAATCCGTGTTGCCACGGAACGGTTCGCCTCAGGCCGCCTGCTCCAGCGCCTGATACCAGGAGTCGCGCAGCGCAGTCACCACGATGCGGCAATCTTCGATGGCCTGCAGGTCGTCGAAGATGTTGGCCTGCGCCAGACGCGCCAGGAGATAGGTGTAGACCCGCTCCAGGCGCTCGCCCACCGGCTGCTCGGCAAGCTGCGGGCCATCGGGCAAGACGGCCAGCAGATGCTCGACCAGTTGGCAGGCGCGGCCGAGTGCCTGCCCCTTGAGCGGCAAATCCTTGCCGTCCGGGTGGCGCAAGGCAGCTTCAGCACGGCGCAGGTACTCCAGAATGCCGTCGAGCCCGAGGACATAGAGTTTGTCTTCGGGGATACCCTGGCTTTCCACCTGGCGGTAGGCACGCATGGCAAAGGCTGCTGCACTCATCAAACTCTCCTGGTGTGACGGCGATCAGCCGCCGGTCGAACTGGAACTGGAGCTGGAACTGCTGCTCGACGGATTGAAGAAGGCGGTGAGGTACTGCCCCACCGACTGCAACTGCGCCACCTGAGTCTGCATGGCGTTGAACTGCTGTTGCAGCAGCGCGGTCTGTGACGCCGCGCTGGCCTGCAACTGGGTGATTTGCTGGTTGATGCCCTTGATGGTGTTGTTCAGCCCGCTGGTCGCGGCAGAAACAAAGCCGCTCTGAGTATTGAGCGCCTGCGCCAGAATGGTGTTCATCTGCTGATATAAGCCCTGACTCACCGTGACCGAACCCATGCTGCCGGTGGCCTGGCCGCTGATGTTGACCTGCAGCCCGAGCGCCGGGCCCGGCCCGGTGACGGTGAGCTGCTGCCCTGCACCTGTGCCGACCTGACCGTTGATGGCCCCCACCACATCCGTCCCCTTGGTGCTGAGCAGGGTGGTACCAATGCCGGTACTGCCGGCCGACGCGGGCTGGGTGGACACCACGGTGAAGTTCTGCGCGCTGCCGTAACCGGCTGACTGAAATTGCAGACTCCCGTTGTTGTTGAATGCGGAAATGTTGCTCAGACCCTGCTGGCTCAGCGTGGCGTTGATCGTCGCGACAATGCCGTCGATGGTTGAACCCGACGCCAGTTGCACCGACACGCTGGTGGCGCCGGAGCCGATGACCAGGGTTTCCGCACTGGTGATGCCGCCGCTGGCAACCGGACTGGACGCCATGACGCTGGCCTGCGTGGCGCCGGACGTGACATTCACCGCATAAGTGCCCGGCTGCGTGCTGTTGCCGGCACCCACATATTGCACATTGGCATTGGTCGCCGTACCCACCTGGCCGAACAGCCCTGCCACGGCGTTGTAGTTGCTTTGCAGCGCAGTGCCGAGCTTGCCGCTGTCGAGTACCAGGGTGCCGTCCTGCGCCAGGCTCACGCCCACCGCACCCAGCGACGCATAGGCGCTGCCCGGCGTGGTGCCGACACCCTGACCGCTGATGAGGTTGAGCAACTGGGTGCGTAGGGTCTGAATGCCGGCATTGCCGATCAGCGGCCCGCTCTGGCCAGAGGCGCCGTTCGATCCCGGGTTGAACGCGGTGAGCTGGTTCAGCGTGCCCATGGCGGTGTTGAAGGCGTTGACGAAGCTTTGCACCGAGGTGACGAAGGCGCTGGTGTCGTTGGCCACGGTCAGCGTGGTCGAACCGCTGGCTTGCAACAGATTCAGGCTCACCCCGGGAATCGCACCGCTCACGGTATTGGTCGCGCTGGTCACGGCCAGACCGTTGATGCTCACCGAGGCGTTCTGCGCCGTCTGGCTCTCGGTCATTCCGCCCGACACGCTCGGGCTATAACTCAGCGAACCCAGCGAACCGGTCGCCCCGCTGGTGCTCACGGTAAACGCATTGGCCGCACCGGTGTTGTTGCCGGTCAAAGTGAGGCGATAGCCCGTGCCGTCGTAGATGACCGCAGCATTCACCCCGCTATTGGACTGGTTGATTGCCGCAGCGATGCCGTTGAGAGTGTTGTTGCTGCTGTCGATGGAAATATTGGTGACCGAGCCGCTGCCCACCTGAATCTGCAGTGTGCCCGTGCCCACAGCGGTGTTGGTGGCCGACGCGAAGTCGGCCGAATAAACGCTTTGGGTCTGTGCCAGCACGATATTACTCAGCGAGTAGGTGCCCAGCGGCGCATTGGCGCTGGCCGTCCCCGACACTGCGCTCGAATTGCTCAGATTGACCGTGCGGTTGTTGAGCTGGGTGACGTTTTGCAGCCCGGCCACCGTGGATTGCAGGCTGGACAGACTGCTCTGCACCGAACCCCAGGCGCTCAACGTGGACTGGTACGACTGCTGCTGATTCTGCAGCAGGGTGATGGGCTGCTGATAAGCCGCCGACAGCGACGTGATCAGCGACTGCACATTGATCCCGCTCACCAACCCTGAAATGGACACCGACGACATGCTGTGCTCCGAACGCGTTACCGCTTGTTGACCTTAACGACACACCCACCCCGAACTGTAGGGCCTACCCGGCGAAACGCAGCCGCCGCCGGATGGGATGTCAAGCCTTTTCCTGCAACAGGCTGCCGGGCGTCATCGGCTGATCGGCGCTCTGCGCGGCCACCTTCACCACCTGTTCTGCCGGAACGTAGTAGCGCACGAACACCTGCTGCGTCAGCTTGTCCTTCAGCTCCACCAGCAACTGCCCCGGATGCGAACCGTCCGGATCAAGCCCCGCACTCAGCGCCACCGAGGGCGCCTGCTGGCTGACCTGCTTCTGCAAGGTGTCTGCCGCCTGCGCCAGCGTGGCTGGCGGCACCGCAGGCTGGGCTGGCAATGCGACGGCAGCAGCTGTGGCTGCCGAGCCGGGTTGCGACACCGCCGCACCTGAGTCGGGCGCCAGAGCGGCGCCAGTTATCTTGGGCGTCTGCGGCTGCGCCGTGCCGAGCGCAGACAACCCCACTGCATTTTGAACGTCCATGATGCCTCCATTCAGGCAGATGAAACTCCATACAAAAGCATGCAGCAGATGGCAAAACCCCCGGGACACCTGACGGCGGCCCGGGGAAACCCTCTGGAGAAATGATCAAGTCACATTACGGCAGCAGCTTGAGATAGCTCTGTTGCAGCGAGTTGGCCGTGGCCAGGGTGGAGATGCCCGCTTGCTGCAGGATCTGATACTTCGACAGTTGCGTAGTCGCCTGGGCAATGTTGGCGTCCTGCACCACAGACTGCGCGGCCTGCAGATTGGTCGCCGTGGTCTGCACGTTCTGCACCGAAGCCTGGATCCGGTTCTGGATCGCGCCCAGCGCGCCGCCTTGCTGGTTCAAGGTGTTGATCGCCTGGTCGATGATCGACAACGCCTGGTTCGCCCCTTGCACCGTCGAAACATCCACCGTGGACACCGCCGACAGCGAGCTGATGTTGCTCAGGCCGATATTGCCGCCATTGCCCAGCGAATAGCCCTGGGTGGACTGCAACTGCGTAAAGCCCTGCACCAACGCCGTGGTTGTGCCGCTCGACACCGTGGTTCCGCCTGCGGCTAGGGTGCCGCCTCCGGTAAAGCCCGTGATCGAGATATTGTCGCCCTGGCTCTGGGTGAGCACGAGCTGGTTGCTGGAATTCACGCTGGCGGCAATGCCCGTCTGGGCCGTGGAACCATTGATGGCCGAGACGAGACCGCTCAGGCCGGTAGGCGACACATCGGTGACGTTGGCCGAGATGTTGACCGCATTGGTCTGGCTGCCCGTCGTACCGTTGCCAATGCTGAAGCTGAAGCTGCCGGTGGTGACGGTGAAGGCCACGCTGGTGTTGGCCGTGGCGGTCACTCCGGTGTTCTGGCTGATGGCGTTGATGCTGGCGGCAATGCTGGCGGCGGAATCCGTCGCACCAACAGTCACGCTGGCTGAGCCCGCATAGCCCGAGACCGAGACGCTGCCGGCTGTAAAGGCGCCGGCCCCACTCGTGATGGTGAAGGCCTGACCTGCCGCGTAGCCATTGCTGCCAGCCGCGCCGGACGAGCTGTAAATAGTGCCGCTGGTCGCCATGGTGTTATTGCCGATGGCATTGGAGTTGGCGTTGGAGACCGAGACGTTGATGATCTGGTTGGCGTTGGCGCCCACCTGGAACTGCTGGCCGCTGAAGGTGCCGTCGAGCAGGTTCTGACCGTTGAACTGGGTTTGGGTGGCGATGGTCTGCACTTGTGCCAGCAACTGCGACACCACGCCTTGCAGCGAAGCCCGGTCTTGCGAAGTGTTGGAGCCGTTGGCCGACTGAACCGCGATGGTGCGGATCTGTTGCAGCAGGTTGGTTTCGTTCTGCAGCGCGCCGGTGGCGGTCTGCACCAGCGAAACCGCCTGGTTGCCGTTGGACACGGCCTGGTTCAAGCCGTTGATCTGGGTCTGAAAACGCTGCGAAATGGCGTAACCCGCCGGGTTGTCCGCAGGGCCGTTGATCTGCTTGCCGGTGGAGAGTTGCTGAATGTAGGTGCTCAGGCTGCTGGAGGTGTTGCCCAGGGCATTGAGGGTGTTGAGGGCGTTGACGTTGGTGTTGATGATGCCGGAAATGGCCATGATGGAGCTCCTTTGCTATGGGGAAATCCGGCATCCGTGCCGAATACGAACAACCCTGTCCGTATTCAACTTGACGGCACGCCTGCGAGGGACTTTAGGCTTGCCGGTGAAAATTGTGCTGCTGCGGCGGCGCAGTCGCGGAAAAGTAGCGCGGCCCAGGCCGTGCGGAACGTGACTGGGCCGCAGCCGCCAGAAGAAGCACCCCCCTTACGGCAGCAGCTTGAGATAGCTCTGTTGCAGCGAGTTGGCCGTGGCCAGGGTGGAGATGCCCGCTTGCTGCAGGATCTGATACTTCGACAGTTGCGTAGTCGCCTGGGCGATGTTGGCGTCCTGCACCACAGACTGCGCGGCCTGCAGATTGGTCGCCGTGGTCTGCACGTTCTGCACCGAAGCCTGGATCCGGTTCTGGATCGCGCCCAACGCGCCGCCTTGCTGGTTCAAGGTGTTGATCGCCTGGTCGATGATCGACAATGCCTGGTTCGCCCCTTGCACCGTCGAAACATCCACCGTGGACACCGCCGACAGCGAGCTGATGTTGCTCAGGCCGATGCTGACGCCATTGCCCAGCGAATAGCCCTGGGTGGACTGCAACTGCGTGAAGCCCTGCACCAGGCCTGACTGGGTGGCGGCATTGATCGAGTAACCACCAGCGCCCCTAAAAACTTGCAAGTAACCATCGCCAGTGAAGCCTGTCACTGAGATGTTCTCACCCTGACTTTGGGTTAAGACCAGTTGACTATCCGTATTGAAATTGACACTCGCCGATATCCCCGTTTGTGCGGTCGTGTTATTGATTGCGGAAACCAATCCGCTCAACCCGCTCGGCGTCAGGGCTGTGACATTCGCAGAAATGTTGACTGCATTCGATGGGTTGCTGGTGCTCCCATTGCCCAGGGTAAAGCTATAGGAGCCAACGCCCACCGCCAATGAAACACTCGTATTGGCGGATGCGGTCACGCCGGTCTGTTCCGATATCGCATTGATGGAAGCAGCTAGTGAAGCGGCAGACTCATCGGCAGAAGACACGGTGACCGAGCTTGAGCCAGCGTGGCCCGATACCGAAACGGTTCCCGGGGATAAATTCCCGGAACCATTACTGACCGTGAATGCGGAGCCGTAACCGTTATTGGATACATATCCATTGATGCCGTTATAAACACTCCCCGTATAGGACCCAACCCACGCGCCTATCACGTTATTGCCGATGGCGTTGGAGTTGGCGTTGGAGACCGAGACGTTGATGATCTGGTTGGCGTTGGCGCCCACCTGGAACTGCTGGCCGCTGAAGGTGCCGTCGAGCAGGTTCTGACCGTTGAACTGGGTTTGGGTGGCGATGGTCTGCACTTGTGCCAGCAACTGCGACACCACGCCTTGCAGCGAAGCCCGGTCTTGCGAAGTGTTGGAGCCGTTGGCCGACTGAACCGCGATGGTGCGGATCTGTTGCAGCAGGTTGGTTTCGTTCTGCAGCGCGCCGGTGGCGGTCTGCACCAGCGAAACCGCCTGGTTGCCGTTGGACACGGCCTGGTTCAAGCCGTTGATCTGGGTCTGAAAACGCTGCGAAATGGCGTAACCCGCCGGGTTGTCCGCAGGGCCGTTGATCTGCTTGCCGGTGGAGAGTTGCTGAATGTAGGTGCTCAGGCTGCTGGAGGTGTTGCCCAGGGCATTGAGGGTGTTGAGGGCGTTGACGTTGGTGTTGATGATGCCGGAAATGGCCATGATGGAGCTCCGTCGCCGAGGTGCTTCCGGCATCCTGACCGGAGACGGACAACGTTGTCCGTACTGCGTGTAACGGCATGGTGTAACGAAACTTTAGGAATTCTTTTGCGCCGCCTGCTGCAGCGCGCTGCGCAGGCGCTGCAGAAGCTCTGGCAAGGAGGCAAGCTGCTGTATCTGTTGCTCAGCCGCAGCATGCCACTGTGCGCGCGCCTGCGCCAGACGCGCGCTGCGCTGGGCAAGGTCTTGTCCAGCGGCATTGATTTGTGCGCTGGCAAGCTGAAGATGTGCGAGCAATCGCGCACCCACCTGCGGGAACGGCTCGGGCACAGGCGGCTCCGCCGTGTCCGTTGCGGGGTGTGATGAAAGGTCATCCGCGCTCAGACTCTGCAGGCCGCCAAGCAGCGCGTCCAGATCGGCCTCGGCCTGCCTGAAAACCGCCACGTCGACACCGGGCGTGTCTGCAAAATGCGAGAGTTGCAGCCGCAGATTCAAGCCGAATAATTGCAGATCATCGACCGCCTGCCGCAATTGCCCGGCTCTATGGCACAGTGTGGCCACCGCTTGCGCGTGCTGCGCGCCACGGGCCTGGGCTTGCGCTGCTGCTGCGGCTTCTTGCTGGTTTGCAGCGTGGACCTGCGTGGCAAATTCCGCCGTTAATCCGGCCAGGGTGACCGCAAGCGCGCCCAGTGCTTCGCTCTGGTCTTGTTGGGGCTCCACCGCTGCGGGCGCAGGGTGCGGCAACAGGGTGACCGTTGCCAAGACAGATTCCACTGGCAGCAGCGCCTGCGCGGCGTCCTGCACCTGACGCCGCAACAGCCCCAGTTCAGCCTGCGCCTGGGCGGTTTTCTGCTGCCAGACACTGATCTGCGCACGTTCGGCAGCGAGGGCAGTCTGCAGCAGGTCGATCTGCGCCTTGCTCTGGGTGTTGATGCAGTCTGCCCCCGGCGCAGGCTGGATTTTCCCCGCCGGTTGCTGCGCCGCTGCGGCTTCGATCAACGGCCACCACAACGGGGCCAGGGCCGACTTGCCGGCTTCTCCAGCCTGAGGATCAGCACTGGCCTCGCGCAGCGCCTGCTGCACCTGCAGCAGATCGAGCCGGAACGACAGGCCGAGGTACAGCGCCAGCAGCAGGAGCAAGGCGGCACCTGCGCTCCAGGCCGTGAGCAGCAGCGCAGGCTGCGCGGGAGACACCCAGGCGATTGCAGCCATTCCACCGCCCCAGGCCAGAGCGATCAGCCAGAACAGTAACAGGCTGCGCTGCGGTGTGCGCTTCATCGCACGCCCTCCCCGTCTGCTGGGTGCAAGCGGTCCCAGCAGGCCATCCACAGCGCGGCCACGTCGAACACAGCAATGGGCGTGGACAGGGAACAGTTGAATCCTGTTGGCGCGATGTCCGCCGTCTCGCCCGCATGCAGCACGCCGCGGATCGCGTTCCATGGCGGCGGCAGCCCTGGCTGGGTCGGCGCCCAGTGGCGGGTCAGCGTCGTGGCCGACAGCCGCAGCAAGGCGCCGACGCCGTCGACCACCAGCACACCCGCCTGCTGCGCCTGCGTCCAGACCAGAAAGCGGGCGTCTGCCCCCGCCAGACTGGAGCGGCGCAGCAGGCAGGCGCCGAGATCGATCACCGGCAATGGCCTGCCCTGCCAAGCCATCAGCCCTGGAATTTGCGCACGCGCGCTGGTCAGCGGCAGCGGCATCAGCCGGGGCGCGCGCAGGATTTGCCGTACCGCCGTAGCGTCCAGCGCGTGCGTTTGATCGCCAAGCCGGAATTGCAGCCAGGATGACACCCCTTTCATCCCTGCACCCCGGCTTGTAGCCCATCCAGATCGAGCAGCAGCACCGGCTGTTCGCTTTCCGGCTGCCATGGCACCCCAGTCAACGCGGCGGCCTGCACGCCGCAAAGCGATTGCAGCGCAGGAGGAAGCGGCCAGAACACGAGCGCGTGCTGGCCGCCGAGTGCATCCACCCGCAAGCCGAAGGCAGGCGCACCCGGGCGTGCCTGCAGCAACAGCACCGCGCTGCCCGGCGTTGGCGTGGCGTTTGCAGCATTCCAGCGCGCAGGCAGATCAAACGTAGGCCACGCGAGGTCGTCGTGCAGCACAAGCACCTGTCCGCCGGGGCCGATCCACTGCGGCGCGTCGGCCCCGAGGGCAGCTTGCGCGCAGACGGCTGGAACAGCGACGACCCAAGGGCCGACCGTTGCGGTTTGTACCGCGATCTGGCGTGGCTGCAGCAGACGGTCGGCCTGATCCATCGTCGGCTCTGGCTCTGGCTCTGGCTCTGGCTCTGGCTCTGGCTCTGGCTCTGGCTCTGGCTCTGGCTCTGGCTCTGGCTCTGGCTCTGGCTCTGGCTC
>Ga0207433_10000358_pt1 | contig 104728 bp, 105 predicted proteins | sample YelNatPaOPGAMG01_FD_187559 | JGI IMG/M metagenome (GOLD analysis project Ga0207433, IMG submission 187559) | Hot spring thermophilic microbial communities from Obsidian Pool, Yellowstone National Park, USA - OP-RAMG-01 (SPAdes) (version 3) | ecosystem: Environmental > Aquatic > Thermal...
CAGAAAGTGGGAAGAGGAAAAGGCGGAAGACCGACGCAAATGGGAAGAACAGAACAAGAAATGGGAGGAGTGGAACAGAAAGTGGGAAGAGGAAAAGGCGGAAGACCGACGCAAATGGGAAGAACAGAACAAGAAATGGGAGGAGTGGAACAGAAAGTGGGAAGAGGAAAAGGCGGAAGACCGACGCAAATGGGAAGAACAGGACAAGAAATGGGAAGAATGGAAGGCAGAAGACCGACGCAAATGGGAGGAAAATAATAAACGTTTTTATGAGGTGCATGAAGAGATCATGAAAATGGCTGACAAGCTTGACCGCAAGCTAAGTGCCATTGGGGCTCGATGGGGAATGCAGTCTGAAATGGCCTTTAGAAATGCCCTGGCAGGTATCTTGGAGGAGAACTTTGGTGTAAAGGTCTTAAATATTCGTGAGTATGATGACACTGGTGAGGTATTTGGCCGTCCTGACCAGGTGGAACTGGATATCATCATCAAAAATGGCATGCTGATAATCTGTGAATTGAAGTCCTCTATGAGTAAGGGCGATATGTATGTCTTTGAACGCAAGGTGCGTTTTTATGAGAAGCGGCATCAAAGAAAGGCTGACAGCCTGATCGTGATCTCTCCCATGGTGGATGACAAGGCCATGGCGGTTGCTCGGGAGCTTGGTATAAGGGTGTATAGCGATTCAACGGAGGTGGATAGCCTTTAAAAATGATGTGCATTGGGTATGCAGTAGGGCCGCCTTCCCTCCTGAAGATGAAATCGGCCTATTAAAATATCAATTGCGAAGGGTTTCCAATGAAGAGGGAAGGAAGTGTGGCAATGAAATTAAAACAAATTGCTTGAGGCTGTTCAAAGGATGAAATTTGCACCTTGACCTGGCTTTTCGTGTAGTGGATCTAAAATTTAGACATTGCTGATGACTCTGCAGCTTGTAGGTGCGCCGGGCTGTGAGTCGGCAAGGCATGGGATTCAATGAGGGGGCATATGGGGTATATCCCAACAATAAAATAGGGAGGAAGGTGCAATGAAAGGTAAATTTTTTTCAGTTCTGGTTTTTTCTCTCTCTCTGTTTTTAGCAGGCATCGCCTCTGCAGGTGAGCGGGCAAATATATATGGTGGCTCGGGCGATGATGGGGCGCGTCCATCCAGCAGACCTCAGATGGCGGCTACATCGTGGCAGGTATGACTTCTTTTCGCGCAGGCAGTTATGATGCCTGGGTCTTGAAGCTTGATGGAAGCGGAAGTGGCAACATCACAGGCTGCTCTGCAGAAGGGACATCCAGCGCACAAGTGAATACGACTAATGTGAGCGGAACAGATTCATCTGTGACACCAGCCGACACCAGTGGAAACCCTGTTACGAGCAATGCCATCATAACCAATACAACTGTATCACCAGGACAGGTCTGTTACTATGCACCCACCTACACCACCCTTACAGTGACCAAGTCCGGCACAGACAGCGGCACGGTGACAAGCTCGCCAGCAGGCATAAGCTGCGGTCCACTACAAACCAGATGAACGGAACCAACGAAATAAACCAGATCAACGAGATAGACAAAGCGAATGAGACTGGAGTGCTCCCCGTTCAGACTGGACACCTCCCTGAGCGAAATAAGTTGTGATAATAGGCATAACGTTATTAGTAAGAGTAACAGGAAGGAGGTAAAAGAAGGATGAGTCTGGTACAGGTCATTGCATCAGTTTAGAGAAGAGGACGATTGTACCCACCAGCAGAAAAAGGCCATGTTTGAGGAAGCCTAAACAGTTAGGGAGTAGCATCTCTTCATGGGACTACGGCAAGTTTTTCCGCTTCGTAGTGCAATTAGGCTCGGGAAACATGGAGTTTGCCGTATCCCTGCTCAGGGCATAAAAAGGTCTTGAACAAGGGGTGCAGTACAATATGAGAAAAAATAAAAATTTTTCAAAATTGTGACGGGCATCACAGGAAAAAATATATTTTTGGTATAATATATTAAAACCGAAATTTATAAGGAGGCAAATATGAATAAAAGTCAAAATTTAAAATCAGTGTCAGTTGACAATGGATTATGGATTAAAAGGAGTGGATTACGGAGTAAATCAGCAATCTGGATGGTAGGACAAATACATCAACTATCAAGATTTTTGGTTTTGGTAGGGTTATTTTTGATTTTCCAATTTTTAATTTCCAATTTTCAATTTACTTCTGTCTTTGCCCAAACAGACTATAATACCATAAAAAATTCTCATTTTGGTGCAAGTGCAGCTTCATTTAATGAAGGTTGGACAAATTTTCAAGATATGGGTGTGCATTATATGAGAATGCCTATTGATTTGTTGAAAGGTGTGATTGTTGATAACTTTTTCTTCACTCAATATGATAATTATGTTTCTAACGGACAAACCTATGGTTTGATTATGTATGGCATCATAAATCCTAAAAAGAATCAAAATGGTGAATGGCCTACTTCAACTGAGTTTGCCAGCAATCTAAAGGCAATTGTAGAAAGATGGGATGGTGATGGAAATTCTGATATGCCAGGTCTACAATATCCAATTAAGAACTGGGAGATATGTAATGAAATTTATTATGGAACAAAATGTGAAAGTGACCCGAATTGCCAGTGGAAAGGATTCACAAAAGAGATGTATCTTGATTTTATGGAAAAAGCCCGCACTGCTTTAAAAGAAGCCTGTGCAGATTGCAATCTATTAAATGGTGCACAGGTAAGTCCTCCCTCAATACAAATCCAGGCTGAAGGTTTTTCCCCTCTTAAGGATCTCATAGATAATAAAGGTACAGGAATTATAGATGCTATAAGTTATCATTCTTACGAAGAAAACCTTCATGCAGACCAGGCATCTGCGGACTTTATAAGTTATGGTTTACAAGATAAGCCTGTCTGGGTAACGGAAACAGATATGCAGTGGGAATATGATAAAAATAATAGTTTAACACAGGATGACAATGCAAAGCTTGCTGTTAGAAGTTATGTTTATAGTTTATACAAAGGGTTTAGTAAGGTAATTTTGGCAACAATGAAGGCATCAACAAATGATCCAGCACCTATTCAATGGGCATCGCCGCTTGACCCTTCCACAGGAAGCAAAAGAAAGGTTTATTATGCGATTAAAAAACTTATTGAAAAGATAGACTATTTTACAAGTGTTTCAACTGCATCTTCTCATAATGGTTCAACTGTTTTTGCTTTTAAATTTACGGTAAAAGAAAAACCTGTTTATGTTTTATGGGCAACTACAAGTCAAAGTGTAAATTTAAGTTTAAGTAGTAGTAATGTCACAAGTGTTAATGTTACAAGCAGTGTTTCTTCTGACGAATCAGGAACATTTACAACATACCAGGTAAATGCTCAAAATGGCACTGCAACACTTGATCTATCTCCAATTGCAATTTATGTAGAAGAAATAATATCTGAACCCACAACCAATAATCTTACTATCCTTAAGGACGGCACGGGCTCTGGCACTGTAATAAGTAACCCGGCAGGCATTAGCTGTGGTGAGGACTGTACAGAGGGATTCTCTGCATCCACCAGCGTTAGCTTACAAGCCACTGCGGATGAAGGTGCGGTATTTGCCGGTTGGACAGGCGATTGTGTTAATTGTGGTAGTAGCACAAACTGTTCAATAACAGTTGATTCTGCCAAAACCTGTGGTGTGGTGATCCTATCGGGCTTAAAGGAAGGATGGAATTTATTGTGCCTTGTGGGTGGGCAAGAAAAGGCAGTTGGTGATCTGCTGGCCGACTCCCAAGCTAACTTCAAGTCTGTTTGGAAATGGACAAAGGATGAGAAAGGCAATACCACCTGGGGAGTGTATCTTCCTGAGAAGAGCGATAAAGGTGTGGAGTACGCAAGCACCAAAGGATTTGTACCCTTGCAATCCATCAGCCCAGGAGAGGGATTCTGGGTGAATGTGGGAAGTTTGGGAACAGGGCCTGTTGCGATAGGTATAGGAGATTTGAAGCAGGCCAACAATGTTTTGAAGATCCAAGGGAACGGATGGCATCTTGTTGGGCTTACGGGTTTAAAGGATATGGGAGTCTCAGCGATCATAAGTGGTAAAACTGACAAGATTGTTTCCATTTGGAAATGGGTGATAAATGAGCAAGGGCAAGGGAAGTGGGGAGTATATTTGCCCGGGCAAGAGGATGCAGGCAAGAGCTATGCAGATCAAAAAGGCTTTGATTTTCTAACCGATGTAAAGGTGGGAGAAGGATTTTGGCTGAGAGTGAATAATCTCCAATCAGGAGAAGAATTAAGCATCCAATAATACCACCTGCCACCACTTACGAAGTGTTTTTACACTTCGTAAGTGGTCTGTTCGCTTTGCAGGCTTTCCAGCTTTAATACACTTTTACATCCAGGTTCATGCTTCCCTAAAAGTTATCGGCAAGGCTCTTCTCAGCCCGTATCCCTCTTTGTTAGAGTGCCAAATGAAACAAAGGAAAACGGAAAGACGCTAGGCCTAATCCAACTTCATACTGAAGCTCGCAAAATCGAAGTAAATATGCGCTCCTCAAGATTCCAGAATTAATAATTTGAAGCAGTTACAGGCGGCATACTCTGTAAAATGCCTCGCAATGTCAAAGAACAAAAGAGTAGCTCTACACGCCAATGGAGTGTGTGGTAGTTTTTCTTCACGTGCCTATGGAAAATCACACACGTTAATAGGAACAATGGTCAGGAGTACAGACTTGGCAGCTCTTCATGGCCTAATGAGGCACACACTAAAATTTATGATTCGCTAAAACTCGCATTTAGACTTAGACTGGGTAATCTTGTAAAAAGGATCGTGTAAGAATTATCAAAAGTAGTGCCCAAATGCAAGGTGCCCCACTTGCAAATTCTTGATATTGCTCAGAAAACTTTTTTGAATCATGAACTTGGGTTAAAACTATCCTTGCCCATGCATAACATATATCTATATAGTTTTTCGCAGAAGGTGGACCTTTCCCCAAGGCATACAAAATTCAAAATCCAGATCCGGGTTTTTACAACCGCAAACCTTTATAGCAATACCGTAATCCCTGGCTATTTGCTTAAACCTTACATAAATCGTCTCCCTCTGAGCCCTGGGGAGCAGCCTTGTCTTTGCGGAAGTGATCACTTGCATAAAAGGTTCGTTTTCGTATTGTTTAAAGATGAGATTCCGAATCTCCCTGGGCAAGATGCCCATTTGTTTGTAGAGATAAGGTCTCATAATCAAACAACTAATGCTGATATTTGAAACATTACAAGCCCTTAGCATTGAAAGGAGAGAAGAAATTTGCCTTTCTGTATCAGTAATTAGTGGTATGATGGGGTCCACTCTTACTTCCACCTGAATTCCCATCTCTTTCAATCTAACGATATTTTTTAGCCTATCCTTAATATCGGCAGAAAAAGGTTCGAAAAACTTCTTGTACCTGCTAGAAGTTGAAACAATTCCTATCCTCGCAACCACAGATTTTGGCCTTTTCTCCCAAATCTTATAAAATTCTTCTGGGATAAAGCCCTTGGTAAGGAAGCTGATTCCTATACCTTGTGATAGGATAAAGTCCATTAGATCGTATGTTTTGTTTAGGATCGCATAAGAAGGTTGAAAGGGATCTGAGGCAGTGCTGAAGCTTAAAAATCTGGGAATATATCTCTTGGATCTCAATTCCCTTTCAAGTCTCTCCACAAGGTTAGTGTAAACATACACCTCTCCTTTTGGTGGAGATGAGCTAAACCCTGTGGCATAACAATAGACGCAAGAATGAAGACAGCCCTTTGTCATATTGATCGAAGGAACACCACGTAAACATTCAAAGGCACTGTTTTTTAAAAGAGGAGATTTTCTCTCCAGAGGGTATACCCTGATCGGACGGGAATTGCCTTTATAATATTGCTCCACTCCCTCAACTGCCCTGTTTATACTGGTGCAATCCATATCTTTTAAGCTTCTGGTAAAGGCCTGTCCTGTGAATACCCAAAAGCCTTGCCGCAAGTGCCTTGTTCCCATTGGCCCTTTTTAAGGCTCAAGGATGCAGTTCTTTTCGGCAACATCTAGGGTAGTCCTAAGGGTCTCATTGGGGGGTCTTTTTTGTAACATTGGCCCAAAGGACTGTAATTCCTTTGGCAGATCATGAATCTGTATCTCCTGCCCCTCTGCCACGTATATGGCCCTTTCCACCGCATTTCTAAGCTCCCTTACATTTCCTGGCCAAGGATAGTTTAGGAACACCTCCATAGCCTCTTTGGAAAAGGCAATGGGTGCCTTTTCTCTCTTTTCCCTGAGGCAAGAAAGAAAGTGGTAGGCAATCTTGGGTATGTCTTGTTTGATGTCCCGCAAGGATGGAAGTGTGATGGGAAAGATCTTGAGCCTAAAATAAAGGTCAGCCCTAAATTGCCCCTTCTGGATCTCCGAGGCCAGATCCTTGTTTGTTGCAGCAATCACCCTGAAATCCACTTTGAGAGATCTGGTCCCGCCAACCCTCTCAATCTCCTTTTCCTGAATCACCCTCAAGATCTTTGCTTGGGTGGAAAGGGGCATATCTCCTATCTCATCCAAGAATATGGTACCTTTGTGTGCCAATTCAAATTTACCTGGCTTCCCCTTGGGCCTTGCGCCGGTAAAGGCACCTGGCTCATATCCAAACAACTCACTTTCTATCAATTCCTGGGGGATTGCAGCACAGTTTACCCTTATGAAAGGCCCTTCTACCCTTTTACTTGAATAATGGATTGCAGAGGCAAAGAGCTCCTTACCCGTGCCTGATTCTCCGCTCAACAAGACGGGCGCATCTGAGGACGCTGCCTTTAATGCCTCCTTCTTTGCCATGATCATGAGGGGAGAATCTCCCACTATCTTTTCCCATTGAAGGTGGGCGGACCTCAGGTCATCCACCTCCTTTTTGTAGTATCTCACCTGCTCCCTTAGCACCTCCAACTGGAAATAGAGATCCCTGATCTTTTCCGTCTGATGAAACATAAGCTTTCCCAAGACGCCTATCAGATTCCCTTGCCTATCCCTCAATGGAATCCTGGCCACAATCCTCTGCCTGTTTCCGAGCCTCATGGGCCTTCCTATCTGGGCAGTGCCTGTCTTCAGCACCTCGTGCATCTTGGTGTTTTTATTCACCTCTGTTATATGTCTGCCCACTGCCTCATTCTGTGTTAATCCGTATATTTTTTCGTTATACCTGCTCATAAACCTTACGATCCCGTTCACATCTATGACCAAAGGGCACTCATAGGGATTGTCTATTAAGGCCTCCAACAGCTCAGGAGTCATTCCCTTGAGGGATTCTGGCAATTCCATGCATTACCCCCTTTGAAAAAGCTGATGTGGTGTGGCGGTACCGTGGCACCCTTAAATAGCTTACCCTTAGAAGCTCTCAAAATCAACCAAGCCCAGCCCCAGGCCTCCTGCCAGCCTTCGGAAATGTCTTTGACATAAGAGGTGGCCACTTTGTAAGTGGAATCTCCAACCTGTGACATCAAAGAACCGCCATTGCCACCTGCACATGAGATGTGTAAATTATAGAGGCCTTAGACCATAACCGGAGGGAAGGGTGATACATACCTATCTCTTTTTAACAACCTTCATGTTTTTTCCAAGCTTCCTGTTTATCATCCTTTTTTTAAGGCGAAAGAAGCTTTGGGACAAAGACTTCAAGGAAAGGCTTGGGTTATTTAACTTCAAAGCCAAAAGCCCCAAAGGAAAAAGGATTTGGATCCATGCGGCATCAGTGGGCGAAGTTAAAATAGCCCACAAGATTGTATCTCATCTGGTTAAGGATTTGAAAGAGTGGGAATTTTTTGTAAGCACAAATACCCGTTACGGAAGAGCGGAGGCCTTAAGATTATTGGGAGAAATTGCCAGTGTTTTTTATGCGCCTTTGGATTTCATCATTTTTGTTAGGAACAGCATTAATCGAATAAAACCGGATATTATGGTCTTTGTGGAAACAGAGTTATGGCCAAATTGGCTATACTGTGCAAAAAAGTCAAAAGCAAAGGTTGTGTTATTGAATGCCAGAATATCTTCAAGGTCTTTTAATAGATATTTAGCCGTAAGAGCATTCATGAAACAAGTACTGAATTTGTTTGACCATATATCTGCCATCTCAAATGTTGATGCCAAAAGGATGATCCAATTGGGTTGCAAGAAGGATTTAATTTCAGTTAATGGCAATGCCAAATTAGATGAGTTCCATATTGGGTATGAGTGCTCAAAATATGATCATCTGAAAGAAGAATTGAGGTTTAGAAATGGAGCATCAATTATCATTGCAGGGAGTGTCAGAAGAGATGAGTTCGACGCAGTACTTGATTCCTATGAAATTGTGATAAACAAACACCCACATGTTGATTTGATAATAGCGCCCAGACATCTGGAAAATATAAGTGTCCTTAAAGCCAAACTCAATAAAAGAGGCATTTCTTATAGGACAAGATCAGGTGTGGAAAGGGTGGAACAGGGAAAGGGCAGTGTCTTGATATTGGATACAATGGGTGAACTTTCCAAACTATATGCCATTGGTGACATTATTTTCTTAGGTGCAAGCTTGGTGCCTTTAGGTGGACAAAACCCTGTGGAACCTGCCCTATGGGCAAAGCCCATACTCAGTGGCCCATCTTACGAGGACTTTGAGGAGATTTTTGTGCATCTCCTTAAAAAAGGCGGTGCAATAATTGTGAGATCGGCCCGAGAACTGGGAGAATCTTTCAATATGTTGTTGGAAGAGCCAGAAAAGGCCCGCTTGATGGGAAATAACGCCAAAGAGGTAGTACTGTCTTTAAAAGGTGCATCCCAAAGGCATGCATCCGTGATCTTGAGGCTTTCTCCCAACATATAGGGTCTTTTTTGGAGGATCCCAAGGCTCCTTAACCTGCTTTCCATTACTACGGCAAGTTTTTCCACTTTGTAAGTGGCCACCTCCTAGTTTGCCGCATCCCCGACCGGCTTTCATTGTAACTTGACTTGCAGGTGCCCCTGGTGTATTCACTTCCTTTAATCTTAAGACAAAAATCATCGGTAAGGGGTTAGAGATGGAAGAACGCTCTCGAGCAATAAGAAATGTGGCCTTTATAGCACATGGTGGCTCAGGTAAGACCAGTCTCGCAGAGGCAGTGCTCTTCAACGGTAAGGCCACGCCAAAATTGGGAAGAGTAGATGAGGAGTCTTCTGTACTGGATTTCGAACCAGAGGAAATGAAGAGGAGGATCACTATCTCCACCTCATTCCACCACTGTGAGTGGAAAAAGAGGACCATTAATATAATTGACACACCGGGTGATGATAACTTTTTGTCCGATACAAAACTTTGCCTCCAAGCTGCGGATGCAGCAGTTTTGATAATAGATGCAACCGCCGGAGTAAAGGTGGGAACTGAAAAGGTCTGGAGCTTCTGTGAAGACCTAAACCTGCCACGTATTTTATTCATCAACAAGTTAGACAGGGAAAGAGCAAGCTTTGAAAAAACATTGGATGAATTTGTCAAAGTCTTTGAGGCAAAGGTCACTCCTTTGTTCTTACCCATCGGCGAAGAAGATAAACTTCAAGGCATTGTAGACATAATTGATCAAAAGGCCTATATCTACAAAAAAGATGGCTCAGGATCCTACAAAGCACAAGATATACCTCCAGAGATGCACTCAGCAGCACAATGGAAGGAAAAAATAGTTGAAAACATTGTGGAGGCAAATGATGCCCTGATGGAAAAATATTTGGAAGGTGAATCCATCTCATCGGAGGAACTGAAGAAGACACTATTTGAGGGCATTAAAAAAGGTATGATCGTACCTGTTGTCTGCGGCTCAGCTATACTAAACATCGGGGTGCCCCACCTAATGGACATACTTGTGGAGGGAATCCCAAATCCACTTGAAAGAGGTCCCATTAAAGCAATTAAACTTAAGGAAGGTGAAGAAATTGAAATAAAGCCCGATGTGAATGCCCCATTTTACGGCCTTGTGGTGAAAACACTTGCAGATCCTTTTGCAGGTAAACTAAGCATCCTAAGGGTATTTTCAGGTACAATCACTCCCGATGGAACTCTTTATAACCCCAATAAAGATGTCAAAGAAAAATATTCTCAGCTACTGATTATGGAAGGGAAAAAGCAGCAACCGGTGGAACAAGCAGTTGCCGGTGATATTATTGCCCTTGCAAAATTGAAGGACACGGCCACAGGTGATACCCTTAGTACGGAGGACAAAGGAATTGCCTTGAAAAATGTAGAGCCAATACCTCCTTCCCTCTACTATGCAGTGCAACCAAAGGTGAAGGGTACAGAAGACAAGGTATTTACCTCTCTTACAAGGCTTGCTGAGGAAGATCCTGGACTGTTGTTGACAAGGGATCAAAGCAGTTCTGAGATCTTGCTCTCCGGTTCAGGACAGGTGCACCTGGATGTGGTCAGGGAAAAATTGCAGAGAAAATATGGGGTGGAGGTGGAGCTAAAACCACCCAAGATCCCTTACAGAGAGACCATTAAAAAGGCAGTGAAAGGAGTGATCTATAGGCACAAAAAGCAGACAGGAGGTAGGGGACAGTTCGCTGAGGTGCACTTTGATGTCTTCCCCCTGGACAGGGGATCGGGCTTTGAATTTGAAGAGGCCCTTGTGGGAATGAATGTCCCCAGAAACTTTGTGCCTGCTGTTGAAAAAGGGGTCACAGAGGCATTGCAGTCCGGTATCTTGGCCGGCTACCCTGTGGTGGATCTAAAGGTGAGATTTTACGATGGCAAATCCCATGAAGTGGACTCCTCAGATATGGCATTTAAGATCGCAGCTAGCATGTGCCTTAAAAAGGCCTTACAGGATAGCAATCCAGTGCTGTTGGAGCCCATCATGAAGATCGAGGTCACAGTCCCTGACGAATTAATGGGAGATGTGATGGGAGATCTAAACAGCAGGAGGGGTCGTGTCCTGGGTATGGAAAGCAAGGGCAAGATGCAGGTGATAAAGGCCAATGTGCCCATGGCCGAGATCCTACAGTATGCCCTGGACCTCAACTCTATAACAGGAGGAAGAGGCACCTTTAAGGCTGAATTTAGCCATTACGAGGAGGTCCCCTCCTTCTTGGCAGACAAGATCATACAATTGGCAAAACAACAGCAAGAGGAGCAAGGCTGATGTATCTGGCAGGCATCCTCACCATAAGCGATAAGGGCTTTAGAGGAGAAAGAGAGGACGAAAGTGGGGATGCCCTACAAGAGCTTTTACTCCAAAATGGCTTCCAGGTGATTAAAAGGAAAATTGTACCCGATGAGGTGGCAGAGATAAGGACCCAGCTCCTTCAATGGTGTTCAGAGGGACTCCACCTCATCCTCACCACAGGAGGGACTGGCCTCTCCCCAAGGGATGTGACCCCTCAGGCAATGGAAGGTATACTGGACTACGAGGTTCCTGGTATGGCAGAGGCCATGAGGGCCTATGGCCTAAGGTTTACTCCCCATGCAATGCTTTCACGGGCAAAGGTGGGAGTCAGAGGCAAGACCCTCATAATAAACCTTCCTGGTTCCAAGAAGGGTGCATTACAAGGCTTGGAGGCAGTTCTGCCCGCCCTTGATCACGGCCTAAAGAAACTCCTGGGAGACCCCTCTGATTGTGGCACCTAAGTGGCCAAGCTTGTATCAGGTTCACCCTATCTTCCATAAATCAGACCATGGCCTAATTGCATTTCCATAACCCGGTTTCCAAAGCAAACGCCCAAAGGATTTTTCATGAAGATTGTACCTCCACAAGGGAAAAGAGATCTGGATATCTTGCTTGTACTTCCTCCCATTTGGTCTCCTGTGATGCCATTTCTATCCCTTCCAACCTTAACAGGATACCTTAGAGCCCAAAACATCTCGGTATCTCAGGTGGATTTAAGCCTTGAATTTTTTGTAAATCATGTCTTAACAAAGCCTTTTCTTTTTCGCACCTTGGGAAAACTGGAAAATGAACTGATTAAAGGAAAGAAAACAGCTCTTTCAGAAGAGCACACAAAGATGCTCCATTCCTTTCTAAAAAACGAAAGCTCATACCATCATGCAATAGAACAAGTGGACAATGCAAAAAAAACCCTAAAGGACAAAGAGCTATTTTTTGATATACAGTTACTTTTAAACGCCCAATCAACCTTATACAAACTGCTCAGTTTCGTTTCAACTGCAACATATCCTTATGTTTTTACATTTAATACTTTCAATACCGCTCAGATAAAAAACTTTCGGAGCTTGTTTCAGTTCTTTGACGATGAGAAAAACATATTCAAGGATTTCTATCAAACCTTTATCCCCAATCTGATTGCGTCTAAGCCCTCAAATATCATAGGAATTTCAATTTGTACCTCAAATCAATTGGTACCAGGACTCTATCTTGCTTGGTTTTTGAAGGAGAATTACAAAGATAAATGGATCGTGTTAGGTGGAAAATACATAGAAAGAGTCTTGGATGCCTTTTTGAATAACGCCGAACTTGCAATGAAAATATGTGATTTCATAATCATTGGCGATGGAGAAATACCCCTTGAAGGCCTTCTATCAGCTTTTAAAAACCAAAAGAATCCTGAAAACATACCAAACACCATATGCTTTTTGCGTAAAACACCTGTCTTCCCGAGGAACGAATACGTTCCCATCACCCAGAGACCTCATCCCGATTTCTCAGATCTTCCCCTAAAGGAATATCTCTCCCCTTACCCACTTTTGCCCATAAGGTTATCTGAAGGATGTTATTGGGGAAAATGTACATTCTGTTCGAGATATGATAACAGGAGGTTTGAAACCTTACCTGTTGAGGAGGCTGTAAGCTTAATAGAAGACCTTTCAAAAAAACATCAAACCCATGTATTTATGATAAACGACGACTGCCTCACTCCAAACTATCTTGAGAGATTTGCAAAGGGCATCCTAAGAAAAGGGATTAAAGTAAACTTTAGCCTTTGGGCAAAGCCTGTATCCACATTTACAAAAGAAAGGCTTAGATTACTTTCAGAAGCTGGCTTTAAGCTTATCAGATGGGGAGTGGAGACAGGTAATGAGAGGATTCTAAAACTCATGAACAAAGGCACCAATATACCAGATACCATATCGGTTATGAGGTATAGTTATGAGGAAGGTATTTGGAACCATGCTATGGTGATCTTTGGATTTCCCACAGAAACAGAGCAAGAAGCACTTGACACACTAAGATTTCTGGAAAAATATAGCGATTGTATTCAGTCTTCTATTTTTTTTAAATTTAGCCTGTTAAGGCATAGTCATATCTATAATAACCCGCAGATTTACTCCATTAATATTATTGAAAAATCCGATAACGAATTTTCATTTGAAACAAACTTTGAATGCAGCTTGGGCATGGATAAACAGCAAATTGATAATTTCTATAATGAGGCTCAAGGTTATAGACTAAAGGAGTTATATGGATATCCAGCATGGTTCTATATGAGAATAAGGGAATATCTGTTTCTATACTTAACAAAACACCATGCCCATGCTGTACAGAGATGGAAAGTTGAACCGGAATCACATAAGGTCTACAATGCTGGAGAACATGTGGAATATGTTTTTCTGGGAGGAGAGGAAATAACAGATGATCTCGTGGAAAGATTAAAAAAGCTCATTATGCTGGGAGGTGAGGTGGGAACTTCCTGGGTGGAAGATAACTTGAAAGAAGCAGTATATGTGGGCTATGCAATTGAAAAAGAAAGGATCATAGGCACCATGACCCATAAAAGGCCCAAAGAGAAATATCTCAAGTACCTTTATGAAAAGACAGGGCTGGATCTCAAAGGTTATTTGGAGAGGGGCTATTCCTTTGTAAGGCCGGAATATAGGGGATTAGGGATAGGAGACAAATTGTTGAAGGGCCTCGTGGCAAAAACTCCTGATGAAAAAATCTATGTCACAATCAGACTTGATAATATTCCTGCCATTAAACTCACAACAAAAAACAACATGAAGCTTAAGGCATCGTTTACCAATGAAAAAACAGGTCACCTGGTGGGGATTTTTGTGAATGGATGAATCAGAGCTAAGATTACTACAGGAATACAAGTTAAATAAAGGCTACTTCGAAGCTGAAAAAAAATTTAATCAATTGCCCCTAAAACAAAAGGTTCAAATCTTATTGTCCCATAGGCCAAGGATATTTCAAATAGAAACAACAACCAAGTGTAATCTAAACTGCCCTTTGTGCTCCACTCATAATCTAAAAAGAGGCAGGCTTGACCTCGATATTGGAATCTTGAAAAGGATAGTGAAAGCAAATCCGCAAATTAGATATGCCACCCTACACCTAATGGGTGAGCCATTAATGGCCACTGATTTATTCAATGAGATTAAATACCTTAAAGAACACTCTGTATTTACTTTTTTTTCCACCAATGGAATGCTATTGAAAGAAAAAGTGGATGATATACTAAATTCTAAGTTAGACAAAATCTCCATTTCCCTTGATGCCACAACCCAGGAAGAATTAGAGCTTTATAGGAAAGGGGCCAATCTGGAACGGATAGTGAGCGGCATTAAGGAACTGGTCCAAAAGAGAAACGAGAGAAAAACCAAGAGGCCTATAATCCAAATTCAGTCCCTAATGTTTGGTTATAACGAACTAAAGGAAGAAGAACTTGTTAGAAGACTCTGGGAATTGAGGCCAGATAGGGTAAAATTAAAGACAGTATCCACTAACAGCTTTGGAGCCAAAAATCCCAAAATAGATGACATCCAATGGGAAAAATTGATTCCCCAAAAATACCTAAGGGATGAAACTTCTTTTATAAAATACAAAGACAGGGCCGTATGCAGAATGCTATTTCAGGGATTTGTTTTGGCAGATGGCACTGTGGTGCCTTGTTGCATAGACTACGACGGAGAATATGCCTTTGGAAACATCACAACCCAAACTTGGGACCAAATATATCACTCCAATAGCAGGAAAGCCTTTTTAGTTGATTATTTTGAAGGTAACATAAACTTATGTAAGTCTTGTTCCATGGGTTATGAATATTCATGGTACCCGAATACAATCCATAGTCCAGAAAACTCTCAGAAATTGTTTGCTATTGTTCAAAAAATATGATTTCCTCCCACAGGAAGGCATCCCCATCCAAAAGGCAAGAGCAAGGCTTAAACAAGCATGAGAAGCTTTAAAGACATAAAAGAAAGGTATCATTTCACTGAAGATGACAAGATAAAACTCCAATCCCTTGGGCTTGTCATGGCCAATCACGCAGATGAAGTATTGGAAAGCCTCAATTCCTGGATGATAGCAGACAAAGAAGCCTCCAAATTAATTGTTGAGGAATCAAAGAGAGATCACATTTTTAGGATGCAAAAGGAGTGGTTCCTAGGTCTATTTTCCGGCAACTATGATTCCCGCTACTTTGAAAAGCTAATAAAGATTGGTACTGTACATCTCAAAGCAAATGTGGAAGCCCATCTGATACACAGAGCAATCAATCTCATAAGAAACAGTTGTATGAATATCATCCTAAACAAACTTGAAATAGACAGTGACCAAAAATCAAAAATGATTATTTCTTTCCAAAAAATACTGGATATTTCTCACGATGTGATAACTTCTGCTTATATAGAAGAAGAGATAAGGACCTATTCACCCATTTTCAAAATAAGGAACACATTGTTAGAGATTACAGAGAAATTCTCTCAACTCATGAATCTTGTTCTGATTTTCTCACTTGTTGGTTTGAGTGTAGGTGTTGTTTTAGTATTTGTACATGATATTTTGACTTTATTCCGTGGAGAGCTATATAGCGGAATAGTCTCCTCCCTTGGTTCTATCTTACTGCTTTGGGTGATGATCGAGCTTATGAATACGGAAATTTCGCATTTAAAAGGTGGTAAACTTCACATAAGCGTATTTGTAGGGGTTGCACTTGTAACAATGATAAGAGAAACAATGATTGCAACTCTTAAACATGAAAGCCCAGAGATCACCTATTACCTAATTGCGGCCATACTCGTAATAGGCTTCATCTATTGGCTGGTGACAAAGTCAGAAGACAAAAGAAGATGATTCCACACAGGGTGTTACACAGGTTTTTGGGTTTATCGGGTTTGTTGGGTTTTTTGAGTTTATTGGGTTTATTGGGTCTTTTGGGTTTATTGGGTTTGTTGGGTTCCATAGGTTTTATTTCCTTAGCCCCACAGGATCCAAAAGACTCCTGCCATTATTGCAGGATGTCAGTAGAAATACCCAAAATCAAGGGCCTTGGAGGAACTCTTGCAATTACTTTATGTCTTTTCCTTTCTCAATTTGGCAGCAGGAACAGCGGCAAGGGTCACCATTGACTTTGCCACCTCTTTTTCTGCGGATCCTTGCAGATCTAAGACAAGAGATTCCCCCACCAGGATGTGAGTGCCCGACCTTATGATTTTGGATTTACACACAAGCCTCTCGCCCACAGCAGGCCTTAGGAAATTTATCTTGAACTCTATGGTGAGTATCTGATGATCCTCTGGCACCAAGGTAAAGGCAGCATATCCTGCTGTGTGATCAGCCATTGTGGCAATCAGTCCTGCGTGGATAAAACCATCCTGTTGTCTGTGGTGAGGTTCTATCTCTGTGGAGGATTCAAAATAACCTTCTTTTATCTCCCATGCCTTAATGCCACAGAACTTGATAAATCCCCTCTCAAAATCCTTCCTCAGAAATTGAATCCTTTCTTCTGAGAGAGCCATGGATATTTCCAGCAAAAGGTAGGGAAAAGACCCCTACCCAAAAAACTTTAGGCCAGTCCAAGCTTCTGGAGAAGTTCTTGGGTAACCTCCTTGACCCCTGGAAGGCCGTTTAGTTCAATAATCTTGGGCTTGCCGCCCTGCCTTTTACTCAGCTCTTTGAAATAATTTATGGCTGCCATAGTCCCTGTTTTGGCGTCGTAATATATGTTGTGCCTCTGGTCTATGGCCTTTTCGTCCTGGTCGTCCGACCTTGTCTTGAGCTCTCCACCGCAGATCCGACATCTATCGCCATTTGGCTTTATGGCATCAATGAAGACATTGTTTGGATGATTGTTGTCATTCACGCAAAGCCTTCTGCCCATGATCCTATTTTTGGCGGTCTGCCTATCAAGAACGATCTCTATCACATAATCCAGTTCTATGCCTTCCTTTTTCAAGGCCTTGTCCAACTCCTCTGCCTGAGTGAGGTTCCTGGGAAAACCATCCAAAAGCCATCCCTTGGCACAATCGGGTTGCTTCAACCTTTCCAAGATCATAGGGATCGTAATGCTGTCAGGGACAAGCTCTCCCCTGTCAATAAAACCCTTTGCCTGCTTTCCCAACTCTGTCCCTTTGGAGATGTTCTCTCTAAATATGACACCCGTCTCTATATGAGGGATCTGGAATCTCTCCTTCACAATTGCACCCTGCGTGCCCTTGCCACTTCCATTGGGTCCGAATAGCAAAATCTTCATCTTTCTTCTCCTGTGTATTGATATGATTTGGGTACTGGATAATTAGTGAAGAATGAAGTCTTTTGTCAAGGAAGACTTTACTGTTGGCTAAAACTTTTGGGGTTTTTAAGGCCCAAAGGCATTAAGAATGTTTGAGCATGGACTCCCTTAACCTTTCAATAGCCTCACCAATGACTCTCTCTGCCACCTCCACCATAGCCTCTTTGGTGGCCTTCTCAACTGCCCTCTGCACAACTTGGGAGATAAGCGATTCTAAGCCTGCCATATCCAAAGAGGTCTCAACTTTTGTGGCAGCCTCCCCTGACAATGAGGCAAGGGGGATCTCCTCAGGCACAACTGGCTCTGGGATCTCTTGCCGGCCATCAGAGGCAGAGGATGGGATTTCAATCTCCCCAGGCCCCATTGGCTCCAATGCCTCTTCCTTGCCCAAGACATGGGATACCTTTATCTCCTCTTGCTCCAAAGAGAGTTCATCTTCTTCCAAGGGCTCGATATCTGTCAGTTTAGTCACCTCTTCCACTTCCTTTTTTGCGGATGCATCTTCCTTTGGGATCTCATAACCAGGCCCAACCTCAACTAAATCCGTAAGTTCAAGCACATAAGGAGTCTCCTCCTTTTCCAGCTCAAGCTCTTCAAGCCCTTCCATATCCTTTGCCATCTGAGACCTCCGTCGGTTTATGGCCAGTTGCCAAGATAACAAAAAACCACTTTCCAAATCAAACCGCGAATAGACGATTTTTTCCACTATAAAATGAGATGGAAGGCATTTTCAAACAAAAAATTGGCCAAGCTCTTGGTAAGCTATCGGTATGTATTCTACTCACATGCACGGAATCCTCATTATCCTAACCTTCAGTCTGAGCCTCCTTCCTTGCTGTGCAAAGGGACATAGGCTGGGTAACTACACAAATAGGAATAGCTGGAACAACTCCCAACCTGTGTTTTGCACCCAAGGAGCTGGGCATCCGTTATGATAGCCCAAAAGCTCTCCATCGCAAAGGCTTGAACTTGCTTTTCTCGCCTCCCTTTCTGGCAACTCTTTAACCACCAAACCCAACAGACCCAAATAACTCGATAAACCCAATGAACCCAATTACTCAGGCTTTTCTTTTATGAAAATCCCTGGTAAGTTTATCTATTAAGGCCTAAAACCTAAGGCCAAAATATCAGAAGGGGGTATGGATGTTTCAGTTTACAAGGATTACGAGGCTTCCTCCGTATGTGTTTGCAGAGGTGAACAAGATCAAGATGGAGCTGCGGAGAAAAGGAGAGGACATTATAGACCTGGGTATGGGAAATCCAGATATGCCCACTCCCAAGCACATCGTGGACAAGCTCCTGGAGGCATCCACAAAGGCACACAACCACAGGTATTCTGCCTCCATGGGTATATTCAAACTTAGGCAGGCCATATGTGATTGGTATAAAAGGAGATACGATGTGGACTTGGATCCCGAAGAAGAGGCAGTGGTCACCATAGGCTCCAAGGAGGGTCTGTCCCATCTCATCTTGGCCACCATAAACCCAGGAGATGTGGTATTTGCACCCAACCCCACCTATCCCATTCACCCTTATTCTGCCATTATCGCAGGCGGAGATGTGAGGAGCATCCCCATTGATTCGGAAAGGGACTTTTTTGAGGATCTGATGACCGCCACGAAGCAGACATGGCCGGCCCCAAAGATGCTCATAATCTCTTACCCCCACAATCCCACAACCCAGGTGGTGGAAATTGACTTTTTTGAAAGGATTGTGGAATTTTGCCGTGATCACAAGATCATGGTGATCCACGATTTTGCCTATGCCGATCTGGCCTTTGACGGCTATAGGCCGCCCAGTTTCCTACAGGTCCCAGGAGCAAAGGACATAGGTGTGGAATTCTTTAGCATGTCCAAGAGCTATTCCATGGCAGGCTGGAGGGTAGGTTTTTGTGTAGGGAATAAGATCATCGTGGGTGCCTTAAAAAAGATAAAGAGCTACCTGGACTACGGCATATTCCAGCCCATCCAGATCGCTTCCATCATTGCCTTAAATGGCCCAGATGAACCCGTAAGGGAGATCGTGGAGACTTACAGGGAGAGGAGGGATGTACTCGTAGAGGGTTTGAACCGAATCGGATGGCAGGTGGAAAAACCAAAAGGAACCATGTTCGTGTGGGCAAAGATCCCTGAACCCTTTAGGAAGATGGGGTCCTTGGAGTTTTCTAAGATGTTGGTGGAAAAAGGCAAGGTGGCAGTTAGCCCTGGTATTGGCTTCGGTGAATACGGAGATCAATATGTGAGGTTTGCCTTGGTGGAAAATCCCCACAGGATAAGGCAGGCCATTCGGGGCATAAAGCAGGTGCTAAACCATTCTTAGGATAAGTAGATGGCAAGCCTAAATGTTGGAATTATAGGCCTTGGAACCGTTGGTTCAGGCTGTGCGGAAATCCTGATTAAGAACAGGGAGCTTGTGAGGGCCAAGGCAGGGGTGGATATCCGAATCAAGAAGATAGCAGACCTGGATATAACACGGGACAGAGGTCTTGAGCTTAAGGGAATCCCCCTTGTCACAGAAGCCATGGACATAATCCGTGACCCGGATATACAGGTGGTGGTGGAGCTCATTGGAGGTACAACCAAGGCAAGGGAATATGCTGAAGAGGCAATAACAAGTGGGAAACATCTGGTAACGGCAAACAAGGCCCTGTTGGCAGAAGCAGGAGTACATCTCTTTGAGCTGGCCCAAAAGGCAAATGTGTGCATAGGCTTTGAGGCCAGTGTGGCAGGAGGCATTCCCATCATAACTGCGGTGAAAGATGGGCTCTGTGCCAATTATATCCAAAAGCTCCTGGCAATTCTGAATGGCACAAGCAACTATATACTCACCCAGATGCAGAGGCACCACAAGTCCTATCAGGATGTGGTACAAGAGGCTGTGAGATTGGGCTTTGCAGAAGACCCTCCCACATTGGATGTGAACGGCACAGATGTCTGCCACAAGCTATTGATACTCCTAGCCCTTTTTTACGGCAAATGGTTTTCAATGGATGAGATTTACAGGGAGGGGATCCAGCGTATCACTCCACAAGACCTCACCTTTGCCGATGAATTCGGCTACAGGGTAAAACTCCTTGCAATTGCAAAGGCTCAAGGAGAGGGACTGGAGGCAAGGGTGCATCCGGTTATGATACCCAAGGGCCATATGCTGGCAGGCGTGGAAGAGGCCTATAACGGCATCTACATAGAGGGTGATTTTGTGGGACCCACCTTGTTTTATGGCTTAGGGGCAGGCAGGAGACCAACTGGAAGTGCAGTTGTCTCGGATCTCATAGCCATTGCAAGAAGACTCAGTTCAGGACAAAGGGAATTTCCATACTGCCTTGGAAGCCAACCTTTAAACAACCTGAGGATAAAACCCATTGAAGAAATCAGCATGCCTTATTATTTCAGATTCCAGGCACAGGATAAGCCGGGTGTGTTGAGCAAGATCTCAGGCATATTGGCACACTATCAGATCAGCATTGCCTCTGTGATCCAAAAGGGAAGGGTATTGCATGGTTCTGTTCCGATAGTGATGCTCACCCACGAGGCAAAGGAAAGTGCAGTGAAAAAGGCCATAAAAGAGATAGACACCCTTGATGTGGTAAGCGATGCCACCGTTGCCATAAGGGTGGAGGGGGGTGAAGGTGCGGAATAAATACATGATCCTGGTGGGCGATGGCATGGGAGATTACCCCATGCCTGAGCTGGGAGGTAAAACACCTCTGGAGGTGGCAGAGACCCCCTACATGGATCTAATCGCCTCCCAAAAGATCGGTCTGGTGGAGACTATCCCTCCTGGGATGGAACCTGGCTCAGATGTGGCCAACCTTTGCATCTTGGGCTATGACCCTAAGAGATATCACACAGGAAGGGCGCCCCTTGAGGCAGCCAGCAAGGGAATCAAACTTGGCCCAAAGGATACTGCCTTTAGGATGAACCTGGTGAGCCTGGAGTTTTTGCCCCAGGGAAGGATTCGGATGCTAAGCCACAGCAGTGGTGACATTAGCAGCTCAGAGGCAAAGGAGCTGGTGGATGGACTTAAGCCCCTGCTGGAAAGGGATGGCATCAGGATGTTTTTGGGAGTGGCCTATAGGCACCTGCTCATATGGGAAGATGCTCCCCCAAACCTACCCAACATCCCACCCCATGACTTTTTAGGGCAAGATGTCACGGATTTTATCCAGGACCCTTCTTCCCAAGTGCTCTGGGACCTTGTGAGGAGTTCATGGGAATTCTTGAGACACCATCCGCTGAATAAAGTTAGAGAATTTAGAGGTGCATTGCCTGCCAATTCCATATGGTTGTGGGGGCAGGGAAAGGCACCAGAGCTTATGCCCTTCCACGAGATGTGGGGACTTGATGGTGCAGTTATCAGTGCGGTGGACCTGGTAAAGGGCATAGGGAGACAGCTGGGCCTTAAGGTCGTGGAGGTACCAGGTGCCACAGGATACATAGACAGCAATTTCAAGGGAAAGGCAGAGGCAGCTATCGAGGCATTAAAAGAGGTGGATCTGGTATTTCTCCATGTGGAAGCACCCGACGAGGCCTCACACGGAGGGGACCTGGACCAAAAGATAAAGGCCATCCAAATATTTGATACAGAGGTGGTGGGAAGAATCATCCAGGGTGCAAAGGATCTAAATCCAAAGATAATGGTGATTTCCGATCACCTTACCCCCATTGTGAAACGCACCCACACCTCTGATCCCACGCCCTTTGCCTGGGCCCAGATGGGGAGCATGCAAGAGGGAAAAAAGCAAAAGTTCTGTGAAAGGGCAGCCATGGCTTCAGGCACCTTCATAGATAAGGGGCACGAACTCATTAGGGACTTTTTGGAGTCAGGCATATAAGTGCCAAATTTAGGTTGGGAAGTTTGGATCAGTGTCCAAAGATTTTGCCAAACTTGGACCCAAACACCAAATGCTTTATGACCACCCTGGCCAAGACATACATGGCGGCGTAAAGGGTAATGTAACCTATTCCGTTTGGAAATATGTGGGAAAGAGGCTGGGCAACAGGCAGCTTTACCTCCTCAAATCTGAGGCCCAGCCAGTATATGGCAAAGGGAATAGGCCAAAGGGAACCGATGGAGATGGCAGAGGTCAAAAAGAAGTGTCTTCCCCAGTACTCTGTTGCTTCCTCGTTCAAACCCTTATATGCAAGACTGTCTCCTCTTTTCTGTGCTTCAAAGGCAAGCAATTCTTTTTCTTCCATGAGTTTTGAGTAATTCTTGATGTAATTCAGATTTAGGAGATAGGCCAGCCAGATTGATAACTCTCCCAATAGAACTGATATTGCAGCAACAAAGAAAAGCCCCAAAAGATAGTCAAGCACCCCTATGCCAGTTAATCTAAAGAGCCATATGAGTACATCATCAAGGGAAGATAACAACATTGCTGTTGGGTCACCCATGAGCCTGGGCCCATGGGTGTTTTGTCTTCTAATTATCCACCGATAAGCTTTATGTTGAAAAATCCCTTCAAGGTATAGTCCAGACCAACATACGCAGCAAGCACGATAAATATCCACCTGAGCGCCTTATCGGGGAGGTACTTTGCAGTCCTCGGCCCGATAAGAGACCCCACAAATATCCCCACCAACTGGATGCCGATTAGGGTGGGATCCACTATAACACCCCTTGCCATAAAATTGATTATGCTCAATATCATTGAAATCAAAACAGCAAGGGCAGAAGTACCTGCCACCACATACATGGGTAGTCCAACAATGCTTGTGAGATAGGGCACGTATAAGAAACCGCCGCCCACGCCTATGAATGAAGATATTGCAGAGATAACCAAGCCACCTATGAATGCCCATATGGGATTAAACTTGAATTCCTGACCGAAAAAGGAGATCTTGCACTGGGTGATCCCAAACTGTACGGTCCTTACCCCTTCCTTCAACAGATCGGCCTTTTGTTTCACTGCCTGTTCAAAGGCCTTGGCAGCCTCCTTTGCGGCCTTTTTTCTCTGGGCACCTCTGGGTGTCATCTCGTAAACCATGAAGGCACCCACAAGGAACACACATAAACCGAAGTACCCTTGATATTGGGAAAATTTGATCTTTCCTGCTGTTGTGTAGGCTACTAAAAATGCAGCCAAAAGGGAGCCCAATCCCATTGCCAGGCCCAGGGCTAACACAAGCCTTCTTTGTCTGATGTAGGTTATGCTGGAGATAAGTGCCGAAAGTCCAACCAGGAACTGATTAGAGACCCTTACGCTATCGGTAATATGCTTATTGAGCGCAGGGGCAGAATCTTTAAAGGTCTTTGCATAAGAGCCTAAGCCATAAACGGTTATGTGGCCCACACCTGCCATAATCCCCCCAAATGCTCCCACCGTTGAAAAGATCCAACCCACCCACATGGCCCATACAAAGGCCAAGATCCAGTTGACCCTTGGGGCACCAGGGATGCCCAAAAAGCCCCTTGGCGCATCCTTTTGGAGTACGCCTTTGGCTATAGCCTTCTCCACCTCGGTTTCAACCGGGCTTTTGGCATAGGCCTGTTGGATGAAGCTACAAAACCCCAAGGATAAAAGAAGCATCAATACCATGAGACAAACAAGGCCTCTACCCTTCATCTCCACCTCCCAAGCGCTAAGTGTCAAATCATCAGTTATGTCCCAGGCTTTATCAAGAACCTGGAAGACCCCTTGCCCGTGTAGGAAAGCTTAATACCACAAAATTACAGGTTTCAACAGTATTTTCTCAAAATCAGCTTGACCTTAAACCTTTTTAGCTGTTATATAGCTATTCAATAAATCTCGGTTGCAGGAGGCATGAATGACTTATAACGAGATCTTGGATCTATTGTACGGGACCCTTGTGACCACTGGCATTTGGCACTTCCAGTGGAATGTTATCATCATGTGGCTCATTGCATTCTTTTTCCTCTATTTGGCAGTGGTAAAGAAGTATGAGCCATTACTTCTCTTGCCCATTGGTTTTGGAATGTTCTTGGTGAACTTTCCCATGGTACCCCTCATGGGATGGACAGAAGAAGGACACGGGGAGCTTTTGAGGATCTTCTACCACTATGGACTGGAGTGGGAGGTCATCCCATGTGTGATATTCTTGGGCCTTGGTGCAATGACCGACTTTGGGCCCCTTATTGCCAACCCTAAGAGTCTAATCTTGGGCGCAGGTGCCCAATTGGGTGTTTTCGTCACATTTACAGGGACAGTATTGGCAGGCTTCACCTTGAAAGAGGCCGCAAGCGTTGGAATCATTGGCGGTGCAGATGGCCCTACCACCATCTACCTGACCCAACATCTGGCACCCCAATTACTGGGTGCAAATGCCCTTGCAGCATACTCCTACATGGCAATGGTGCCCTTGATCCAACCTCCCATAATCAAGCTCCTTACAACAGAGGAAGAAAGAAAGATGAAGATGAGGCAGCTTAGGCCTGTGAGCAAAAGGGAAAAGATCATCTTCCCCATTGTGTGCACAGGTGTGATTGCATTATTGGTCCCCTCTGTCATCCCACTTATGGGTATGTTCATGTTGGGTAACTTCATGAGAGAAAGTGGAGTTGTGGGTAGATTGAGTGAGACAGCACAGAATGCACTTATGAATATCGTCACCATCTTCTTGGGAGTGTCTGTGGGTGCCACGATGAGTGCAGAGAAATTTCTGAGTTATAAACCCCTTTTCATATTTGGCCTTGGAATAATTGATTTTATGGTATGTACAGCAGGAGGGGTACTTACCGCAAAGGTTATGAACTTGTTCTTGAAGGAAAAGATAAATCCCATAATCGGAGCAGCTGGAGTATCTGCTGTTCCAATGTCAGCAAGGGTATGCCAGACTTTGGCTCTAAAATACGATAAGACAAATTATCTTCTGATGCATGCAATGGGCCCGAATCTTGCCGGAGTAATCGGCACTGCTGCAGCAGCAGGTATGTTTATAGCCATGTTCAGCTAAAGGAGGATGCGGTGAAGACCTTAAGGTGGATCTTTTTTAGTATTATACTAGTCTTTGTATCTCCTGCCTTTGGAACGGAGTTCTTGGGGCTGCCACTACCCGAGGGAAAGGTGCTTGAGAAAACTGATACATACATCAAGTTGGAGGTCCCACAGTCGCACGAGGAAATCCTCAATTTTTATAAGAAACTTCTTAAGGACGAAAAGGACCTAAAATACAGGGATTGGGCAGAGATGACTTATATAGAAGACGATGGTGCCAGACCTTGGCACAGCATCAATATCTACAAAAAACAAGGCCAAAACACTATAGTGCAGGTTAACAAGGACAAGTGGACTTGGATAATAGGCACACTTACTTTAAGGTTTGTAGCAGTCTTTGTAGTGCTCATGGTACTACAGATCGCCTTGAATATCTCAGGCCAGGTCTTTAAGAGGGTCTTTAAAGAAGAGGAACCCAAAAAGGCATGAAATTTCAAAGGGGGATATTGCCGTGCCTCCTGGCAGGCTTATCCTCCTTTTTGTTTTCCAGCATCATCAAGGCCTTAATCAGCTCAGGCCTGGTTTCCTCAGGAAAGATAATCTTGTCTATGTAGCCCAGTTCCGCTGCTTTAAAGGGACTTGCAAAGTTCCTTCTGTATTCTTGAATAAGTCTTTCCCTTGTCTCTTCAGGGTTTTCTGAAGAAGCGATCTCCTTGCGGAAGATGATGTTTACAGCTCCTTCAGGCCCCATGACAGCTATCTCAGCAGTGGGGTATGCAAAGTTTATGTCTCCGCCGTGATGTTTACTGCTCATAACATCATAGGCTCCGCCATAGGCCTTTCTAACCACCACCGCAATCTTGGGAACCGTTGCCTCGCAATAGGCGTAGATGATCTTGGCCCCATGCTTGATGATGCCCCTGTATTCCTGGTTGGTGCCCGGGAGGAAACCAGGCACATCCACAAAGGTAATGAGGGGGATGTTGAAGCAATCGCATGTCCTCACAAACCTGGCGCATTTCATAGAGGCGTCTATATCAATTGCCCCTGCCAAGAACCTCGGCTGGTTTGCCACGACCCCCACAACCCTGCCGTTGAGCCTCCCAAAACCCACCACCATGTTTTGAGCATAGTTCTTATGCACCTCCAAGAAATAGTGGTCATCCAGCACAGAGTGTATGATCTTTTTCATGTCATAGGGTACCCTTGGATTGGTGGGAATAACTTTGTTCAGCTCAGGATCCTTCCTCTGGGGGTCATCCTCACAGGTTATAATGGGCGGCTTTTCCCTAAAGTTTTGCGGCAGAAATGACAAAAGCTCCTTAACCCTGTCCAGTGCTGCCTTGTCCGAGTCTTCCGCAAAGTGTGCCACACCGCTTTTTGTGCTGTGGGTCATGGCTCCGCCCAGTTCCTCGTGGGTTACCTCCTCTGACGTGGTGGCCTTTATCACATCCGGACCTGTGATGTACATGTTGCTGGTCTTCTTCACCATTATGATGAAATCTGTCAAGGCCGGAGAATATACTGCACCTCCTGCACATGGGCCCATTATGACGGATATTTGGGGTACCACCCCTGATGCAAGGACATTTCTCCTGAATATCTCTCCGTATGCACCTAAGCTCACAACGCCCTCTTGTATCCTTGCACCACCTGAATCATTCAGACCTATAATAGGTGCTCCGTTCTTTATGGCCAGGTCCATGATCTTACATACCTTTTGCCCGAATGCTCCGCTTAAGCTGCCCCCAAAGACTGTGAAGTCCTGGGCAAAAACAAATACAAGCCTTCCCCTTATGGTGCCAAAGCCCGTAACCACTCCATCACCAGGGATCTTCTTCTTGTCCATGCCGAAATCAGTGCATTGATGCACCACAAACTTATCCACTTCCACAAAAGACCCTGGATCCAATAGATACTCTATCCGCTCTCGAGCGGTCATCTTTCCTTTGGCATGCTGTTCTTCTATTCGAGCTATGCCACCGCCAAGCTCCGCCTCTTTGTTTCTTCTCTCCAATTCGGCGAGTTTTTCATTTATATCCATGGGCACCACCCCGGAGAAGGCCTGTATTTTTATTCTAACACAACCAAAACTGCACCTGTTTCCACTGCATCACCCTTTTTCACCTTTACTTCCTTTACAACCCCTGAGGCCTCTGCAACGATCGGAAGCTCCATCTTCATGGCCTCCAAGATCACCACTTCATCTCCTTCATTCACCTGGTCACCGACCTTAACCTTCACTTCCCATACATTCCCTCCCATGGGAGCAACCACTTCTGGCATGTTTCCTACCTCCTGTGCGTATATTTAATAAGGCTTACCCTTTATGAGAGCATACTTTATAACACCTTTTTAAGGCTGATTGTCAAGCCAATAATGTTCAGCTCTGCTACCCTTTGTCTGAAGAGAACGGGTTTATCGAGTTTATGGGGTTTGTTGGGTTTATTGGGTCTGTCTGGTCTGTTTCGTGTGTCTGGTCTGTTAGGCGGGTTAAAAACATTTGACACAAGGGAAAGAGGCAAGAGGGCGAAAAATGGCCCTTTTTGGAAGTCCCAAGACTTCTAAGTAGTTGAAATGACACCTATTATTACCTGTAAGAAAACTTAGGCGACCAAGGAGGTTGGCCTCAATGTTCCACATCTGAAATTAGTGGCTTCATTTCTTCAAAATTTTGTTCACCCATGGAAGATTATTGAAAACTTTAGGGTTAGTAGTACCATAACAGTCACCCTTCTTGCGGTATGGAGAGGGCATGGGAAAAATTATGGAGACCAACCAAGGGACCGAGGAGATTTGTAACTCATATGGAAGATCACATAATAGGCACAATTGTCCTTGATGATCTTTGCTTTGTGTTTAAAGGAAAAGAAAGGGGTTTAAGTTCAATAGAGATCAAGCAAACCATTCCTACACAAGATTTCAAACCTCCTGAGGATATAAAAAATGCATTCTTTTCCGCAATGGAAGGAAGGCCTTATAAGCTACCTCCCCTAAGTCTCCCGAAATTAAAGCCTTTCAAGGCAAGGGTGTTGAATGCAATCAGAAGCATACCCTTCGGCTCAACACTCACATACAAGGATGTCGCCACCTATATCGGCAACCCAAATGCAGCAAGGGCAGTGGGGCAGGTGATGGCACTAAACCCAATTCCCATATTCTTCCCATGACACCGAGTGGTTGCCGCCAACGGGCTTGGCGGATTTCGTTATGGTGCTGAGATCAAGACCAAGCTTCTCCTTAGGGAGGGAGTAGATGTCTTTCTGCTAAGCAGGAGTGGATGCAAATGAAACTGATTCTAATAGGGGCCATCTTGATTGTTGTGGGATATCTCATGATATTTCGCATAAATCCAGACATGCCCCTGGAAGATGTAGTAGTAAATGTGAAGCTCTGGAACGGTGCAGTGGTCTTGGGCGCACTCCTGATAATCTTTCATATAGTGAGGAGGAGATAAAGGCTCAAAGAATCCATTGCTTGAGAATCTTTCTTCTATCCTTGGGCCTTCCTTGTAATTATTTGCCCATTACTGGTCACTTCCAAATAAACCCCTTGGTCCTTACGGGACCAGTACCAGAATACATAAATGAGAAACCCCACGCCGAATACTAAGAACCATAAAGTGGCCCACAAAAAACTGAATTTTTTGTGTTTGACCAGTTGAGCTGTTGTATCAGTTTGAGAGATCACGAGAAATCCTTTGTTTACATATTCAGAAACCTCTCTTTGCAAGATCTCTCTTCTTTGTTCCAGGGTAATCCCTTGTAAATCCATATTCTCACCCCCATGGCCTTCTTAACGACCTTTCATCCAGTCTGCCAGGCAAACATATAATCAATACATATGCTACTCCACAGGAGTGTCCTTTTCAAGGCTATATTTTTAAAAGCCGTTGTTAACTGAATTTTTTGTATGCCACCTACGAGGTGGCTTACACCTCGTAAGTGTTAAAATTCAAAGATTGTATCCAGCATGATCCTGTTCTCTCTTCCAAAGTCTTTGTAGATGCTGTTTCTTTCTGCTGTAGTCCAATCCTGAACCGGCTTGGTGACAAAATATGCTCCTCCTATCCTTAACCTATCCACAGGCTTGTAATAAAAGTATATCTTATGGCCTTTTCTGTTTGCGCCGTAAAAGTCCATGTCTGCCATTGAACCTAAAACCGCATCTTTTTCTATCTTGGCATACTTATAACCCAACAACCAATCATGCTTTGCCTTCAATTTGTTCAGGTCGAATCCCAAATAGTATGCAGTGTCTTGTCCGTTGGGCACGTTGTCATCGGTATTATGGATGTAATCAAAGGTGAATTTGATGGGAATGGGAAAGATCTTGAGGGTGGCTATAAAAATTGCCTCGGAGAGATTGTAATCATAGGCATACCCATAGACTGTATAGGGTTTTGCATTGGCCAAAATAAATGTGTTTCCACCACCACTTTTGAATTGTGCGGAGTTGAGATATCTTGTGTTTTGTAGATTGCTCCAGTCGTACCAACTTAATGCAAATGTGAAATCAACCGGAGCTGTTTTGACCTGTACCCCTACCTGCTCGATAAAAAGCCATGCATCATCGGTTTGACTTTTCACTTCATTTACATACATCTGCCCAAGATGGACAAAAGGCACAATATTCTTGAATCCTTTAAAGCTATACTTCTCATAGAATCCCTCTGGGTTTACATCAGGGTCCCACATTATATCTGTGTGAACAAAAGTGTTGGCAAACTTTCCCATAACCAACTCAAGGCCATCCAATACCTTAGGCCTGTACATTCCATATGCCCTGTGGATGTAAATTCCTTTGTTGTTAAAGTCATCGGTAAAGGTCTGGTTTGTTGTTGTGGGGTCCCTATACTGGTCGTCGTCTGAACAAAGCATAAAGTGTGCTGAGAGTTCATCTGATATGGTTCCGTCAAAGAAGAGCCTTGCCCTTAGCCTAAGGCGATCCCTGTTTGGCTGATCCTCTCCCTTGGCATTTTCCCACCTATGGATCCCTTCGTACCTGAGTCTTAGATCTCCTGAAACCTGTATCCTATTTATCCACTTGGGCATCCAATCCCGCATCTTTTTTTCACTATCTCCTATAGCCTTTTCTGTTTCCTTTTTAGCCTCTTCCTTTACCCTCTCTGCTTCCTTTTTTGCAGTTACGCCTTGCTCTGTGAGCTTGCTCTTTAGTTCCTCAATCTCCTTTTGCTGCTTTTTTACCATCTCCTCTAAGGCCTGAAGCTTTTGGAGCAACTCCTCTGGATTCCTTTGGGCCTCAGTGCAGGTCCCAAGGCCAGCCCAACAAAGGATAAAAAACACAACAAAGGCCAAAACTATTAGTTTCCCCTTCTGTTCTGCCATTTTCTTTTCCTCCTTGTACAAATATAGTGGATTTGCCTAGCCGAGACTGCTATTTACTTTAGCAAGCTTCATTCCTGCAACTGAAAGTACAAGACACTGTTTCAGGTAGGCTGGTTTTGGGTGGCAAGGGCCTTGAAAGGCCGAGGCATTGGAAATACTATTTACAGATTGTAAAAGGAGGAGTCAATGGCCTTAAAGGATGTGATTCAGCAATCCCTTTTGGAGATATTTGGGAGCGATTTGAGGAAGATCGCCCGTGTAAAGTGTTGTGAACTCACAGACTGGGGCTTTAGGCTTGAGGCATTTGGAGAGCTTTGGGATGTCACAAGGGATGGAATATTCCTGAGGGGTGAAAGGGAAGAAGGACCAAAGGGGGTGTTACTGGCATTATACTTGAAGCATGCCAAAGATTCAGATATGGCCCTTCTTCCTTTCAGGTCCTTTAAGGAACTGCCAGGCAGTATGCCGTATCAGGATGCCTTTAAACTGAGGGCAGAGATGGTGCTGGTGCCTTACACCTTTAAAATCATGAAGCACTATCAAAAGATCCTTGGCTCCATGCGTGGTGAGGATGCAAAAGGCCTTGTGGGAGGGGATATGGCATTTATCTTAAGGCCATTTCCAAAGATTGCATTGGCCTATATCTTCTATCTTCCCGATGAGGATTTTCCAGCCTCTGTCACATGCCTTTTTTCTTCAAATGCCCAAGATTTTATGCCTGTGGATGGACTGGCCGACACTGCCGAACAGACCTCCAAGACCATTATCTCCATGCTCTAAGGAGGCAACCCCTTCATGAGTGAGGTACTCCTGGGTGAAATACAGATTGCGGATAATGTGAAGGTAACGTTATGGGACAAAAGTAGGATCTTGGCAGGGGATAGGTATTATGTCTGCCTTGAAGCAAGGGCGAATGTGCCCTACATCATGGAAGACTTGGATGGCATGCCGGATAAGGAAATTGCTTACTCTGTCCTACAAAATCTTTACGGAGATAGCGTGCCTTATGTTTATAGGCAGGAAAAACACTTTGTGGACATAAATGAAAAAGATAAAGTGATCCGTGATTTCATGAATAATCTTCAGTCCAACAAATTAAGGTATTTGAATCATCCACAATTTAGAAGGAAGCTCATAGCCTCAACCATTAGAGATTTAAAAAATAAAAGGCCACAACTTTTCTTTTCCTCAGACGATGGGTGAGCCTTTACAATGGCATACGATTTTAGAAACATATACCCTAATCTCCTTATGGGCACTGCAAGCGATAGGTACGCAGGCTGGATAGGACAGATTTATACACAGGACTATTCTGAAGACACAAAGAAAAGGCAAAAAAGAGTTACCGAGGAATCCTTTGAGGAGACAGTTTTACCCATTAGAAGTGTAAAGGAATACTTTGAACACTTCCAGGTGCTTGAGCTGGATTATACCTTCTATGGATTGCTTTTGGATGAAAGGGGAAAGCATACAAATGTCTACAAGACCCTTGCATCTTATATGAAGTATGTCTCAGACGAAGACAAGTTAGTACTAAAGGTGCCTCAAATTATCACAGCAAAAAAGATTTGGAAAAGTGACGGGTTTGTAACGAATGAATTCCACTTAAACCAAGAGATCTTTGTCACTCGGTTTCTTGAACCTTGTTACGCACTATTGGGTCCCCATCTCTTTGGTCTTATCTTTGAGCAGGAATACCACACAAAGAAAGAGCGGGATGATAACAAAAAGGTCTTAGCATCCTGGCAGGGATTCTTTGAGGCTGTTCCGGACTTTCATGGTTATCACCTTGAGCTCAGAACTCCTTCCTATATAACACCCTCCCTTGTGGAGATGTTAAAACAAAAAGGTGTTGGTATTGTGCTCTCCCACTGGACATGGCTTCCTCCCCTTAGGGTGCAGTACAAAAATTTAGGTGAAGCCACAACCAACAAGGCCCGAGTACAGGTGATAAGGCTCATGACACCGAGGAATGTGCGATACGAAGATGCATATAAAAAGGCCTATCCGTTTGACTCCATCAAGGAAGAGCTGTTTGACCAAAGGATGGTGGAGGATACTGTTTCATTGATAAGAAAGATTACACAAGACAATAGCATCTGCTGCGTGATCATCAACAACAGGGCAGGCGGAAATGCACCCATGATTGCCCAGATGATAAAAGAAAGGCTCGTCCATTAGTTTGCTCAAAATATATTATATCATTTTTGTACCCGGTACATGCTTTATATGTGTAGCATCTATTAGGAGAATCTAAAAGGCCCCTTGGAGGATCTAGTAAATTGGTTTCCAATATACCCTTGAGGATTCCATCTCAACATGTCTAACACCCGTGTGCATAAGCCACTTGTTAACCTCAAAATACCATTCATCATTGCCCCAAGGGTCTGGGTTTCTGTCTTCAATCTTCTCCCATGGCACATACAACCCTATCCTTTCTCTCCCTTAAAGTTCTTTCATCCCATTTTGTTTTGCATATGGCCTTACCCTGTAAGCTTTTATTGATTTTCATCCCCATTTGTGCGAATTTACCGGCATGTGGCTTTATAGGTGGCTCAAACCACAAGAGAGACAAAATAGGCGGAAAGGGTTATAGTTTATTGGGTGATGGAGCCTGTTGGGAGTTAGGGGTGCAAGACAAGGGATTTTCAGGGAAGGAATGGATACATGGAACTTACTTCCACTAAACGGAGATTTATACTTTCTTTGGCAGAGACCAGAAGCATCTTTTTTATGGATGGGCTAAGGCTAAAGGATGGAAGACCAACCCCATATTTTGTGAACTTGGGCAGATACTCATCGGGGAAATATTCATATGAGCTGGGCTCCTATTTCAGTGAGCTAATTGTGGAGAAGGGATTGGATAAGCATGTGGATATCATTGTGGGCCCTTCCTACAAAGGGAGCGCAATTGCCCAGGCAATTTCCATATGCCTTTTTAAAGAGTTTGGGATTGATCTTCCCTTTGACTACGACAGGAAGGAGATAAAGGTCCATGGAGAGGCCACAAAGCTTGGTTCATTATTCGTCAATAACCATTTTTTCGATGGATGTAGGGTCCTCATTGTGGATGATGTGTTGACCTCTATGGCCACCAAATATGAGCTGTTGGATAAGATAAAAACTTTGTGCCAAGAAAAGTCTATGGCCGTCAAGGTGGTGGCCTTGTTGATCGCCGTGGATAGAGAACAGGTCACTGCTGTTTATGACAAGGATGGAAGTGTGATGTTAGGGGTGAAGGGTAGTGATCCAATCGTGGACTTCAAAAACAATACAGGAATTGAGGTCTATTCAATAGTTGGGATAAGAGAGGTTGTGGAATACCTATACCAAGAAAAGATCCCTGTGCTTGTAAATGATACCATTAGGCCGCTGGATGACTCAGTTAAGAAGACCTTTGATTCCTATATGGAAATGTATGGAGTGACAAGGAAGTGTCTTTAAAGAACGAAGCTCTTATAAATTGGCTTCGCGTTAGATTAAATAATCGTAGAATGAATTTCATAGAAAACACACAGGGATACAAGGAGTCTGCTGTTTTGATACCTTTGGTAGAAAGGTGTGATGAATTCTATATCATTTTTACACAAAGGACAAACGACCTACCCCATCACAAAGGGCAGATTTCATTTCCTGGTGGAAAAGTGGAAAGCAGAGATAAGGACTTTATTGACACGGTATTAAGAGAGACAGAAGAGGAGATTGGCGTCAAAAGAAATTTTATTGACATATTAGGAAGATTAGATGACGAACTTACACTGGTTTCAAATTTTATCATACACCCATTTGTTGGCTTTTTGAATAATATTTCATGTTTTGAGATAAACCAAAGGGAAGTCCAATCAATTATTGAGGTGCCACTAAAGTTTTTTTTGGAAATAGGTGCTGAACCTGAAAATTATGATGTTCCCTATGAGAACTCGATAATAAACACAAAGGCATACAAATATGCCGACAAGTTAATATGGGGGGCAACCTGTAGAATAATGATGAAATTCGTAAGAATCCTTAAGGAATATACCCAGTTTACGTAATCACATCACTATTGTTGTCACAGACCGGCTATTTAACATCTTTCTATGTTTTTTCTTGTGCTTTAAGGTGCTTTTTGTAAAATGTTCATATGAGGAGATTTTACTCCATCCGAGAAAGTGGAGAAAAGTTATAGAGAGGAATAGCCTATGTTTCGTTCCATGGCAAAGGTTGGGATCTCTTTTGTGATTTTCTCCCTTTTTATTAATCCTTTGGGCCTTGCCCAAGAAGAGAAGTTAACGCTTGTAAAAGCTGAGATCTGCGAAGACCTAAGACAAAACCAATGCGTATTCCCAAGCAGGATAGTTTCCGTTTCAGTGGGTAAGGTTTATTGCTATTCTTCTTTTATCGGAATACCCAAAATAATCAATATTTATCATAAATGGTATCAGAGGGATCAATTAATTGCCACATTTGTTCTAAAACTAAGGCCACCAAGTTATGCAACGGCAAGTAGTATTCAACTTAGGGATTCGGATAAAGGCCCATGGAAAGTTGAAATTGTTGATCAAGCAGGCCGTGTGTATTCAACATTAAGATTTAGCGTTGTTGATTGAGGCTTAACTAATGTATTCGCAGATCTACCAACTAAGATGGCAAGATGTAATTGATATTTTGTTCGTGAGCTATTTGCTTTTTAGATTCTATGTCATCTTTAAAGGTACCCATGTCCTTAGGGTTCTGATTGCTATTGCTTTGTTGTTTTTTCTTCAGAGAATTGCAGTGCTTTTAGGTTTGGTTGTTACAAGCTGGGCCATTCAAGGAATAACAGCGGCAAGTGCATTATTGATTATCGTCTTGTTTACCAGGGAAATTCGCTCAGTTTTTCAAACAAGAAATCTTGGTTTATTGTTGTGGGGATTTCATTTTAAGCAAAAGGAGACTCCTTGTGATATTGTTGCTGATGTGGTTTTTGATTTTGCAAAGGAGAGAACAGGTGCTTTAATAATTTTCCCAGGAAAAGAAGACATAAGAGGAGTCATACAAAAGAGTATCAAGTGGGATGGAAAGCTTTCAAGGGAGATGCTCCACACGATATTTGAGAAGAATTCACCTGTGCATGACGGAGCAGTGATTGTGCAGGGAGATCGGATTACAGATGTATCTGTGATCCTACCTTTGTCCACAAATCCCAATCTGCCCAATTACTTTGGTACGAGGCATAGGGCCGCAGTGGGTCTTACAGAGGTGACCGATGCCCTCGTGGTAGTGGTATCCGAGGAGAGGGGGGTGGTTTCCATATCAAAGGCCGGAGAGATCACCCCTGTGTCTCAAAAGGATGTATTTGTTCAGATCCTTAGGAAACACCTGGGCCTTATGGAGCAAGAGAAGGAGGGCCTGAGGAAGGCAAGGCTTGAATTCGCTTTGGTGGGGTTGGTGTCTTTGGGGCTTATAACAGGTACATGGATCAGCTTTACCAAGGGATATGATACTGTCTTGGCCTATAATGTGCCCATTGAATACACCAACAGGCCACCAGGTCTTGAGATCATGGAGACAAGTGCTTCCTTTGTGAAGGTGGAATTGGTGGGGGCAGGCCCTGTTATCAGGTTTATAAAGCCGGACCAGATTAGCATCAGGGTGGACCTTTCAAACGCAGTCTCTGGTAAGAACACATATACCATCACCAAGGATAATATCACCCTCCCCCCTGGAGTGACCCTTTCAAAGGTGACCCCGCAGTTTTTAGATGTATTCCTGGATGAGGTGGTGGAGAAATTTCTGCCCGTGCAGGTGGACTGGGTGGGAACGATCTCAAAGGAGCTATTGGTGACCAAGGTGGACCTTGACCCCAGCAGGGTAAGGGTATTGGGCGGGAAAAAGGTGTTGGAAGGTATTGAAACGGTGTACACAGAGAAGGTCCAAGTGGAGATGATAAACTCGGATACAATCATTACCTCCAGGTTGGTGCTTACCCCTGCCTCTTTGAAACTGGTGCCAGGGCAAAGGGAAAAGGTAAACATAGAGGTAAAGGTAATCAGCAAAGAAGATTGGAAAGAAGGCGTTGACACAGAGGAAGGTGGATAGTTAAAATATGTGCATGGGGGCGAACAGGGTTCGACGGGGACAGTTGAGGTCTGAGTTGCATGCCGAGGTCCCATCTGCTCGTAAAACAGGTGGAGACACAATAAGTGCCGACGATTATGCTTACGCTCTGGCCGCCTAATTAGGCCAGCGTCTCTTATGATCTCTCCCACGGATCTTAGGGGGCGTGGACAAGTGGGATAGCCTTTCAAAGGTCTCTGGCACTTTGGAAGGCGAAATCGCAGCCGGGGTTGCTTTCTCAAGCCCGCCTGGTTGAGCTTAGGGAAGGCGAGAACTTAAAACCAGGATAAGCATGTAGAAGCTCAGGCTGAAGGTTTCCGGACGAGGGTTCGATTCCCTCCGCCTCCACCAACCTTCAAAGATCTCCCTTTAATCGTCTGTGTCCAAAAGCCCAAGTGTCAACTTTGTGCAAGATGGGCAGAAAGGCAAGAGCCCCCAGAAAGGTCAAGGTTCAAAGTTTGGCCTTAGTCAATTGCCACCCTTCCGCTACATTCTATTTGCCGGGGTTGTGATGGCCTTTCCACTTTCAATTCTCTTGTGTTGTAAGAGCGGTATGTTATCTCGTCTTTTCCTGGGTCCAGCTGTAACATTACTGCTCCACACCAATTGGTGGACAAGACCTTGGCACCAATGGCATCAAGTGCATTTACAACCTCTTTGTGTGGAAAGTGAAAAGGGTTTCTAATACCACAGGAGACAACTGCAATCTTTGGCTTAACTGCCTTTAAAAATTCCATGCTCAAAGAGTTCTTGCTCCCATGATGGGGCACTAATAGCACATCTGCTGTTACCTTTGTTCCATATATCTGGGCAATCTTCGTCAGGATCTCCTTTCCGTTGTCACCTGTCATCAAAATTGATCTATTCCCCCATAAAATCTTAAAAACCAAGGATTTGTCGTTCTCATCTTTGCAAAACTCCATTGTTTCTTTCCTGGGATGAAAGAATTCAAATCGAGCATTATGCATCTCAATTTGATTTAGGTGGCTTACATCAATTAATGCTATGTTTGTTGAAGCAATCCTTTCTTTTAAGAACCCTGGTACATCTCCTCCCGCCCAAAATTCCTTTACTTTAAAGGCCTTCAGAATAAAATTATACCCACCTGAGTGATCCATATCTCCATGTGTTAAAACGGCAATGTCAATCTTTCTTATCCTTTCATGCCACAAAAATTTTGAAACCACCTCTTTGCCGACATCGTATTCCACATTGGGGATACCACCTGCATCCACAAGTACTGTTGTCCCATCTTCAAACAATAATAGGCTGGAACTTCCCTGCCCCACATCCAAAAAGCTAATCCGAACCTCATGGCCTTTTTTTAGGGGCACATAGTTTACCCAAGCTAAGTGAATTCCCAAAAATAGCATTAAAGATATGAGGGCAAATGACTTTAAACTTCTGCCTTTGAAGCTTATAAAAGTCAGGGATAACAACACATAGTAAATGCCCATCTCCCATAGATAGGGTGTAACCCAATAAAAAGAGGAAAATTCCCAGGCACCAAGGCTTGTGACTATGTATTGAATGAATCTAAGCCCATAGCCACAAGGAATTATCAGAATCTTGGCTATTGAATAACTGAACTGAGAAAGAATTATGCTTATCATCCCAAAGGGCACAACCAAAATTCCCAAAACAGGAACAGAAAGTATGTTTGACAATATACCAATTACTGAAAACTGGTTAAAGTTATAAACCAGTATTGGCAATAAAAATGCATTGGTACCAATGCTCAATAATGCCAAGGAAATGATGTAAATAATGAGCTTCCTAAGGTAAAAAGGGATCCCTTCTTTTTGATTTATCCATTTTGAAAAAGGTATCAGAAATTGCCTGTTTGTCCAGATGATCCCTACTACAGAAAGAAACGAAAGCTGAAAGGACAAGGAAAAAAGATTATGTGGGTCAATGGCAACAATCAATATACCTGCAAAGGCCAAGGTGGTCCAAGGGTCGGTAAGTCTAAAAGTTACTATTGAAATTACGAAAATCAAAGACATAATCATGGCCCTTGTGCCAGAGATCTGAAAACCTGTAAGATGGGTGTAAAAAACCACCATGCACCCTGAAAGGATGGCTGAAATGAAAAAACCACCCATCTGAGAAGTAAGTGGGAGCCATCTCAAGATCCATCTCACGCCCAAGAAGGTAACAGCCATCACCATACCTATATGCAGGCCAGACACAACCAGCACATGACTTAACCCTGTTTTACTAAACAGTTCCTTGGTCTCCTGTGGTACCAATGCCTTTTCCCCAAGCAGGATGGCAGCTCCCAAGGTATAAAGCCCCTCTGGCAAGGCCTCCCCTAAAAAGCACATGGAATTTTCCCTAATGGCCAAAAGACCTTTTTCCAGGGCTCCCTTTTTTGTATCCAGTGGGACGATATACCTTCCATCTGCCACAATAAGCCTTGTATGGATCCCTCTGGCCTTGTATCTTTCCACTGCCCTTGAGGCCCCTGGGGTATTAAAACCTTTTATCTGGGATAGCCTTCCCATGACCACCATCCCCATCCCAGGCCAGAGGTGCTGGGGGTTCATCTTGACTATCACCTGCACATTTTCATCCACCTCCTTCCATCCCTCTGCCTGTACCCAGGAGGCCCTCAGCAAAAAGACCTGAGATGCCTCATCCCTCTTGGTCTCCTCAATTACAATCCCCTTTATCCTGATCGGCTGATTAAGATCGGCAAACCCCCACAACTGGGATGGCCTATGGCCACACAGGTCCAGGAATCCTCCCAGGAAGAACGAGGCAAGAATTAAGGGCCAAAGCCGCTTGCCCGGTCTTAGGAGCATAAAGGCAAGCAATGCTATGGAGATTGGGACTAAAAGGATTATGGGGTAAAGTTTATCCCCAGTCTGGTGAAAGAGGACTATGCCTGTGAAAAAAGCTGCTGAGATAAGTACCAGTGGCCTTTTAGGCAGACCATGCGTCAAGTTCCCCTATTCCCTTTCCCTCCAAATGGTGGCCCCAAGTCCTATGAGCTTTTTTTCAAGGGCCTCATACCCACGATCCAGGTGGTAGATGCGCCTTACCTCTGTGTAACCACCCTCTGCCACAAGACCTGCCAGGACCAAGGAGGCAGATGCCCTCAGGTCTGTGGCCATCACAGGCGCTGCCAAAAGTTTGGTCCCGCCCTTCACATAGGCCTTGTTTCCGCTTACTTCTATATCCGCTCCCATCCTTCTAAGTTCTGCCACATGGATGAAACGGTTCTCAAAGATGGTCTCCTCTATCACACAAGCTCCCTTTGAGACGCACATGAGTGCCATAAACTGGGCCTGAAGGTCTGTGGGAAAACCTGGATAAGGCATTGTTTTAACATCCACACACCTGATCTCTCCGTTGGCACAAACCCTTATCTTTTCTTCCTCCATTTCCACATTCACCCCTGCTTCCCTCAGTTTCTTTGCAAGGGCTCCCACATGCTCAGGCTTACAGCCTTCAATACACACGTCTCCCTGCGTGATCGCAGCCGCAATCATGTATGTACCGGTTTCTATTCGGTCAGGGATGATCTTGTGGGTGGCAGGCCTCAGTTCTTTTACCCCTTCAATTACAATGGTATCTGTTCCATCTCCCTGTATGTTTGCACCCATTGCCCGCAATAGCTCCGCAAGATCCACCACCTCTGGCTCAGAGGCAGCATTCCTGATGATCGTCTTTCCGTCTGCCATTACAGCTGCCATCATAACATTCTCAGTCCCTGTCACAGTGGGTATGTCAAAGAATATGTCAGCACCCTTTAGCCTCTTTGCCTTTGCATAAATATATCCCTGCTCCAGCTGCATATCCGCACCCATCAGGTTCAAGGCCTTTAGATGCAGGTTCACAGGCCTTGCACCTATGGCACAACCACCCGGAAGGCTGATCTTTGCCCTCCCAAGCCTTGCCAGGAGAGGGCCCAAAAACAAGATGGATGCCCTCATCCTCCTAACCAGGTCGTATGGACATTCGTATGTCTTGATATCCTCTGTGCTTATAGAAACCCGATCACCATCCCACCGATACCCACAGCCCAGCATCTCCATTATCTGGAGGATCGTCTTTACATCCATAAGATTGGGTATGCCTAAGAGGCTTATAGACCCAGGCTGGAGTAAGCTGGCTGCAATACATGGCAAGGCAGCATTCTTGGCACCACTAATCTTTACAACCCCCTTTAAGGGCACACCTCCCTTTATTACAAGCTTTTCCATCTACACCCCTACTTGGTCTTCATCACATAAACTCCATCCCAATCAGGCCCTGGAGGAGATTCCTTTAGATCTTGGCATCTTTCTATATAAATCCCTGCAACCTTGAGCCCAGGGTCCCTTTCAGCGGCCAAGGAAAACATGGAGACTGCCTCATCCCATCTTTGGGCCTTGTATAATTCCAGCCCTTTTTCAAAGGCCTCCTTGGCAAGGAGTCTTTTTTCAGGCACCTCTCCGTTTCTGCCCAAGATGGTATAGATCTTAACAGGAAGGGCCTTCCCTTTGACCCTCACGCTGTCCACCTCCATACATACAAATCTGTCTTTTACCTTTTCATAGGTGTATTCGCTTATAAGTATATTTGTACCATAGCTTTTGTTTGCACCTTCTAAACGTGAACCTAAATTTACAGAATCTCCCATCACAGTGTAGTCAAATCTTTGTAAAGATCCCATGTTACCTACCATCATTGGCCCTGTGTTTATACCTATACCAATATCTAAACGATTTTTCCCCTCACTTGTCCATTTTCTATTAAGCTCTTCCAACTTCTTTAACATCTCCAAGGCTGAATCACACGCCTTAACTGCATGATCTTCATAGTAAAGCGGAGCACCATAAATTGCCATTACGGCATCACCCATATATTTATCAAGGGTTCCATCGTTTTTGAAAACTATATTGGTCATTTCTGTGAGATATTCATTCAGTAGATTTACAAGGTCTTCAGGGTTCATTTTCTCTGAGATCGAGGTAAATCCCCTTATGTCCGAAAAAAGGACACTCAATTCCATTTTGTCTCCGCCCAATTTTAACTTTTCTGGGTTTTTTAACATCTCGTTTACAACAGATGGGGCAACATAGAATGAAAATGCACTTCTAATCTTCTTTTTTTCCCTCTCCTCTGTCACATACTTATAAATAGTTAGAGCCACAAAAACAGCAAGGCCACATACGGTGGGATAAACAACATTGATCCAATATCCATACCTCCAAAACAAAAAGGTGTTTATCAAAAGATACATCACAATCATACCCACAGAAAAAATAGAGGCCTTCATTGCCCCTGCCCTTGGGATCACAATCCACATGGAAAGGGAAAGTACGATCATTGCAATTATGTCAAGGATGGTGCTCCAGTTCGGTTTGACGATGAAACCTTGGGTGAGGATATTATCAATAACGGTGGCATGGGTCTCCAGTCCTGGGTAGACGGGTGAAAATGGGGTATTTCTCATGTCGTATATGCCTATGGCAGTGGCTCCCACCAGCACCACCTTTCCCTCAAATGTGCCTTTCTTTATCCTTCCCTTCAGGATGTCTGAGATTGGGTAATGGGGAAATGTCTTTTGTGGACCCAGGTAATTTATGAGCATCTGGCCTTTTTCGTTGGTGGGGATAAAGACATTCCCAAGGGTAATGCCCTTTACACCGTAAGGGCTCACCATAACCTTTGTGGGAGGTTTTCCCAAGGCATGATAAAGACTTTGGATGGATAAAGGCATGTAGAGGCTATCTTCACACTTGATCACCAGAGGCATCCATCTCACCACACCATCCCTGTCTGTGATCATGTTGAAGTAACCTTGTCCGTCTGCCACCTTAGACAGCAAAGGGATATTGGCCTGTGGCATATATGCCTTTACAAACGGATCTATTCCCATCTCCTGGCTTTCATAGATCACCAAAGGATACCTGGCGTTTTGCACTTGTTTGATCTGCGAGGCCATTTCCTCCTTTGTGGGAGTGTACTCCAACTGGGATGGAGTCATATGAAAGAAAAAACCCAATATCACAGGAGATTCACTCTCCTTTATTGAATTTGCAAGGATTAAGTCGTTATCTGCTGTTTGGATTCTTTCTTCCAAAATCCTTTGCACCTCAGGGTTTCTCTGGTTTGCATCAACCAGTTGCTTTCTCAACTCATGGAGCAACAAGACATTATTATTTTCATCGGGTTCCAAAAAACCGATATCAAATCCGATTACAGCCGCACCATCCTGGGATAGGTATTTTATAAGATCAGCAATCCTTGCCCTTGGCCATGGCCATCTGCCCAGTTCCTTCAGGCTTTTTTCATCTATCACGGCAAGGACCACATCTCCCGTTGGAGCCCTGGTCCCCCTTGATGTCATTCTAATGTCATAACTCCTTAGCTCCATATGTTCAAAGAATTGGACGCCGTAGATAAACATCAGTATACAGGCCAAGGTGATGGCAAAAGAAATGGTAAAAGGATTTAGGGTCTTGGAGGCCCTATTAATCTTCTTCAATATGAAACTCCAAAAAGATGAGTTACCTCCCCACAGGCACTACCTTTAAATAGTCCTCTTGTTTTTTTACTTCCAAGGCCAAAGGAATTAAATCCCTTTGAAGACAAATAATAGGATCCTCAGGATACAAATAGGGCCTTGTGGGATCCAAGAACTTCTTAAAGGAACTTGAATCCAAGATCCTCTTGAGGGTGTTGATAAAAGGATCCGGTTCCTTTCCTTCCAACAAACAAGCCATATAATCCAGGCAGGATTCATCTTCAGGAGACGGTATAAGCCCCCTTTCACCCATTGCCACCAGGGTTACTAGTGAAGGTGATATCCTTTTTATCTCCTCACATGTGGCCTTTGCATTTATAAAGGATGCCACAAACACACTTTTGGCATTCCCGTGGGAGAGCCACACTCCATTTACACCTGCAGTGGTACAATGCACTACGCCCCTTTCCTTGAAAATGTGGCAGTTACACATTATCTCATAGGGCGAATTTCCCATATCTGATCCTTTTAAAGGTATTTCGTTTTTTTCTCCCACAAAGATGTAATTTAGTCTTTCCTTCAGCTCCCTTGCCCTTTTTGGGTCCTTCTCCAAAATCACATCACTTGCACCCAGATGGAACATGATGGGCACCAATGTGAAGGCCCTAAACACATCAATGATAACCACTGTTCCTTTGGCCCTCTTTGCACCTTCTAAGAGACTCTCCCTTACAATCTTCATACAAGGCCCGTTCTTATCTTATCACATGCAAGATACGATTCCAATTGGGCCACGACCAATACACGATCATGGCCTTGCCCCTAAGGTATTCAATGGGTACAAAACCCCAGTACCTGCTATCATAGCTGTGATCCCTGTTGTCACCTAACACAAACACATGGCGTTCAGGAACCTTAACCGGACCGAATTTCCCCCTGAAGACATAGGTACCTTTGCTGTTCTCGTAATGACCGTATGGATCAGGGTAGAGTTTATCGTCAATGTAAATCTTATTATCCCTGATCTCCACCTTTTCTCCTGGCAGGGCAATGACCCTTTTTATGAAATCCTTGCTTTTGTCCTGTGGAAATATGAATACCACAATATCCTCCCTCTTTGGTTCTTTGAAGGGGATGATGGTTTTATTCACAAAAGGAAGTTTGACTCCATATATGAACTTATTTACAAGGATATGATCACCAACCATGAGAGTAGGTTCCATTGATCCTGATGGTATCTTAAATGCCTGCACAACAAAGGCCCTTATCACCAATGCCAATGCAATTGCAATCGCAGCTGATTTTGCATATTCCAAGATTATCTTTTTCTTGTCTTTAACAGCAGTTTCCAAATTTCTCCTCCTGAATCAGTCTCTCTAACATTTCAAAACATTGGTTATTTTTCCTTTTGATTGTTATCCCTGGCCTCTTATTCAAGAAGCTTATCCCATTCCAGTTGAAAGAAAGTATTATACAGCATATGATCGTCCTGAACCACATAGAAACCAAGGTTTCCAAAGAGCTGAGTAGCCACCCTTTGAACCAAATCCAGCGGAATCACCTCATCGTATCTTCCATGAAAAATAAAGGTGGGTATGTCCAAAGGCCTTTTAGGAAACTCTTCCTTTGGGATCATGTTGATAGCGGGTGCAAGTAATATGAGCTTTCTGCACCTTGAAGCAGAAGAGATTGCAAACAAAGTGGCCATAAGGCCTCCCAAACTGGAGCCCACCAATATGATCTCATCTCTACCCTTCAGACATTCATTTAGGAGTTTCATCCTCTGGTCCAGGTCTCCCACAAAATGGGGTATCAGCATATCGGGGAATTTTTCCTTAAAATACAAGCCCTTTTTCCCTTTGGGGCTACTGTCAAGGCCGTGGATGAAGATCCTCACTGCCATTAACCGCAACCTATCTTCCTCTTTGCCTGGGATTCAGAGGCCCGCTTTATCTCTTCCTCTGAGGCCTGCCAGACATCCAACACCTTCAGCCAAAGCCTTGCACCTATCCCTGCCAAGGGCGGGTTAAAATCCGCAAGGACCGTATCCTCGTTTACCTTCAAGACCTTGAATGAGACCAGTGCAGATCTCTTTATCTGCCTGTAATATTGGCCCTCCTTCAACCTCTGGCGCAAGAGACCCTTTTTGGGGATCTCCTTCACCAAGGAGGGTATGTAGGAACCGTATAGTTCCTCTGGAGGCACAGTGAACTCCATCTCATCACCTTTCTTTGCCCCTTTTAAGGCAGCCTCCAAACTGGGCACCTGCTCTTCCACACCGTATATAAAAATGGCCTCGTGTTCACCCTTTGAGGTGGCATCTATTCCTTCCTCCGAGCCCTCCTTTGTGAGTTCCAACCTATACCTGATCTTTACCCATCTGCCGGCTTCAACCGTTTCCATTATTGTATCTCCAAGATCTCGTATTCCTTTGTCCCCCCTGGTGTGGCCACCTTCACCTCATCCCCTGGCCGCTTTCCCAAAATCGCCTGGCCTATGGGAGATGCGATTGATATAAAACCTTTGTCCGGATCAGATTCATAGGGCCCCACAAGCTTGTATGTGACCTCCCTGTCCTCGTTTATGTCGTAAACCACCACGGTCTTTCCAAAGACCACCCTGTTATTATCCCTGTTATCAGGTTCCACCACCTCTGCCCTGGAAAGTATATCGTTTAGTTCCAAGATCCTACCTTCCAAAAAGGATTGCTTTTCCTTTGCAGCGTGATACTCCGCATTTTCAGAGAGATCCCCATGGGCCCTTGCCTCCTCTATGGCTTTTATTATCTTTGGCCTCTCCACAGAGGTTAGTTGCCTTAATTCTTCTTTGAGCCTTGTATAACCCTCCAAAGTAAAAGGTACCTTTTCCACCATTGAAACTACGCCCCCTTTTTTTTAAGTCCGTATGGGCTATAATAGTTTTTAAAATAAAAACCGCAAGGACTGGGAGATGAAACCATCAGAATTTTTGGCCCTGGCAGAAGAGACAATCAACGGATATAGAGTAACACAACAGGATTTAAAGGACCTTATCACTGCTCCCCCATCCCAACTTCCCTATCTCATGGCAGGAGCAAGCCTTATAAGGGAGAGGCATTTTGGTTCAGGCATCCACCTTTGTGCCATTCAAAATGCCAAATCTGGCAGATGCACAGAGGACTGCGCCTTCTGCAGCCAGTCCCTCTACGCCAACACAGATGCGCCAATTTATGGGTTTGTGGGAAAGGAAGAGATAGTCCAAAACATCCAGTCTCTGCCCCAGTACATCCACCGCTTTTCAGTTGTCACCAGTGGAAGGAGACTTAAGAGATCAGATGTGGAGGAATTGGCAAAGGCCTTTTTAGAGGCCAAAAAGGGAAATGTAAGGCTATGCGCATCTCTGGGTTCCCTGAATAAAGAGGACCTTTTCCTGCTTAAAGAGGCGGGCCTTAGCAGATACCATCACAACTTAGAGACTGCACCCAGTCACTTTCCCAATATTTGCACCACACACACCTTTGAAGAAAGGGTCAATACCTTAAGGGCGGCAAAGGAACTTGGGCTTGAGATCTGCTCCGGCGGGATCTTTGGCATGGGTGAGACGGATGAACAGGTGGTTGAATTTGCCCTTACCTTGAGGGAACTGGATGTGGATGCTGTTCCAACCAATTTTTTAACTCCCATAAAAGGCACAAGGTTGGGAGATCTAAACGGACCAGAACCCATGAGATGCCTTAGGATAATATCTGTCCTCAGATATACACTACCTTCAAAGGACATCATCATCTGTGGGGGTAGGGAGCAGAATCTAAGGGAGCTCCATCCCCTTGTATTCTATGCAGGTGCAAGTGGAATAATGACAGGCAATTACCTTACCACAAAGGGTAGAAATTATGAGCAGGATATTGCACTTCTCAAAACTCTAAATCTTACCCCCAGGGGCTTATAGATAGAAATCCCAAAAGAAATCGCAGTATAAAGGCTATAGAAAAGGCGACAGACAAATTGAAGATAACAGATACCATTGTCCACTTGTATGAAAATTCGTTTCCAATGGTGAGCAATGTGGGAATACAGGGGATGTAGATTAGAACAAATATCAAAACTATCAGTGCTAGGCCTGGTCCCCATCTGGGATCAGCCTTTAGCCTTTCTTCCAGCGATCCACCTACTTGAGAGGACTCTATGGAATAGGCAGTGCCAAGGGTGGAAACCACCAATTCCTTGGCAAAGGCACCTGATAGAAGCGCCACGTTTAGTTTATAGTCAAAGCCAAGGTATCCTGTGATGCCCTCCAACAGCAGGCCTATCCTTCCAAAAAATGTATGCCTGAGGGATGCCTCGTTTTTTCCCCTCAGGATATCTTGAGAGGCCTTCTTGTAGGCTATAAATGCCTCAATGGCTTGCCCCACATCTACGCCCGCCTCCTTTGAAATGGCCTTGGAAATGGCAAGCCTTAAGCTATCATAAGTCTGCTCAGATGTCCCACCTGCCTTTAGGGCCTGTTGGTAGGCCTTTTCAAGCTCCTCTAAACTCAAGCCTCTGCCAACATTCTTTGGGAGAAAGGACACTACCTTTAAACGTTCCATCTCAAGCTTATGTTCAAATTCCGCCAATCTTTTTTCATCTAGTCTTGGGAAATAGAGGCCTGCCCATAGGATTATGGAAAAGGCTAAGATAAGGGTCCCTGCCCTTTTGATAAAAAGCCATGTCCTCTCCCAGGAATGGATCAGTAGCCCCCTCAAGGTGGGTAGTCTGTAAGGCGGGAGCTCCATTAGAAAAGGACTCTTGGGTCCCTTCAAAACCGTGCTTCTCAATAACCTTGCGGAAAACAGGGCCAGCCCCCAAGAAAAGAGCGTGAGGATAAACATGAGCCTTGCCCTTCCCTCTGGGAAAAAGGCTGAAATTAGTATTGCGTAAACGGGGAGTTTCCCGCCGCAGTTCATAAATGGTGCTACCAAGGCTGTCACAAGCCTTTCTTTGGGGTCCCTCAGGGTCCTTGTGGCCAAAACCCCAGGCACTGCGCAACCACCGGATATCCCTCCGCTCACTATCAGGGAGATCACAGATGCCCCATGCAGACCAAAGAACCTCATGACCCTATCCATCATGTAGGCCACCCTTGCCATATAACCGCTGTCTTCCAGTATGGCAATGGCACCGAACATAAAAAAGATCAAAGGGATGTACCCCAATATACCCCCCACCCCATCAATAACACCTGTCTGGATGAGGCTTTTGAGTGCACCATCTGGAAGGAGCAGGTCTATCTTGGATCTTAAAAAGGCAAAACCTGCCTCAAGCCAGTTTATAGGCTCTGAACTTACCCAAAAGATGAAAAGATAGATCACATATAAGATCATCAACATGAAGACAGGCCCCAAAAGCCTATTGGTGAGGATCTTGTCTATCCTGTCAGAAAGGTTTAATCGTCTTTCAATATGCCTTTTTGTACACTCTTTTATAAGACTGCATATAAAACCATACCTATGATCTGCAATTATGGCCTCAGGTTCTTCTCCCAAGGTATCCAGGGTGTGCTTAAAAAGGCCTTTTAATATCAGGCTTGCCTTTTTGTCCAACAGAGGATCCCTGGCAAAGATCTCCTTTACCTGGCTATCTCCTTCCAGGTACTTCAATGCCAACCATCTTTGTTCATAGGTCTTGGGTATTGATTGGGATGTCTCCATCAATGCCATAATATGACCAATGGCTCCGTCTATATCACTTCCATATGAGATCCTAACAGGTGCCTTCTCATAGGGAGCCTCTATCTCTTGTACGATCGCCTCCAGTAACCTATCCACACCTTCTCCTGTGCGGGCAGTCATGGGCACTACCCTCACCCCCAGGTGCCTTGAAAGGAGTTTTGTATCAATCTGTATACCCCTGGCCTTGGCCATGTCCATCATGTTCAATGCAATAATCAGACGGCATCCAAGCTCTTGTAGTTGCACAAACAGATATAGATTCCTCTCCAGATTTGAGGCATCCACCACATCCACCACCACATCGGGCTTCTCTTCAACCACAAAGGATCTGGCCACAAGCTCTTCAACTGAATAGGCACTCAGGGAATAGGTCCCAGGCAGGTCCGTTATCTCTATCTCGTAACCGTTGTACAGGGCAATGCCCATTTTCTTTTCCACCGTGACCCCAGGGTAGTTTGCAATGTGTTGCTTGGCACCTGTGAGGGCATTGAACAAGGTGCTCTTCCCGGAGTTTGGGTTTCCCGCAAGGGCAACCCTAATCTTCTTGGGAGGCATCAATCCACCTCCACCAGTACATAATCCGCCTCATTGTTCCTGAGGGTTAGCACACTGTCCATCACCTTTATGGCTACAGGGTCCTTCAAGGGAGCTCGCCCCTGAACCGTGATTCTCACCCCTGGTATTATGCCCATCTCCCTTAGTCTCCTGCCCATCTCAGCCTTTGCAGTAATCTTCCTGACAACACCTTCCTGTTCCACCTGCATCTGCCTAATGGGTATGAGCCTTCCCATCTATTCTTTCTCCCATGATCCCAACAGTCTTAAAAAGTTCCTGCATTTTATCATATCCTTCTCTTCCTCAGAAAGGGGTAATTGCGCCAACCACTCTGAAACCTCCAGAGGATGCCTCCAGGGCGCGTCGGTTCCGAATAAGATAAACTCAATTCCTTTCCTTTCAATGATCTCCATAACCTTATCCCTTGGCAGTATGGGAGAGATAAAGGATGTATCAAAGTAAACATTTTGTAAACCGTACAATAGATCCAGATCATCCCATTTGTAAAGACATCCCAAGTGAGCTGCAATTATTTTTAAGGAGGTGAACTGTACCGCAAGATCTGCTATCGCCTTTGACTCCACGCTGAAGTGCATAAAATCCAAGGCCAAAGAAGCCAGATGGGGTTTATAATACCCGAGCCCTTCCATGTTCATTGTGTCAATGAGAAGGATCAGATCGTTTCTCGATAAAAATTCAGCAATCATCATCATATCCTTTGATCTAATGCTTATATGCTGCAAAAACGGATGTATCTTTACGCCTCTTATCCCAAGACTGACAATATACTCCACCTCTTTTTTCAAATCCATGTATGGCAAAGGCAAAAGTGTTGCAAAAGGTATTATTTGAGTATAAACCCTGGATAGCTCATAACCCCATGTATTTATCTGCCTCAATTTTTGTTGAACCCTGGTTATAGGGAGTAATACAAACCTATCAATTCCTGCTTTTTGCTCAGCTTCCAAAAGCCCCTGAATATCACCACTGTGCTTCAAGGACCATTTATTGGGATTTTGCTCATCCAGGCTTCCATCCAAAAGCCTTGTTCTATCCATTATGGACATGAGATCATGCTCCTGATAAGCATGGGTATGGACGTCTATAAACATCCCGGTCACCTCCAATTGTACTGATCCAAAACTTTGGAAATCTCCATCAACCCCACAATGGTTAAAACTGAAATCAATACTCCAATCACACCCAAACCCTTTTCTTTATGTGAACCGATAGATATGGAAAAGGATGCACTTCCCACTACTCTTCCGCCAGGCCCTTCCACAATGAAAAATCCAGGGTATTGGGAATTGATAGGCGCCCATCTGTTAAGAAGCTTAAAAGATACAAGCTTTTGGCCTTTTGGAAGCAAGACAATCTGTTGTGAAATAGGTTCGGACTTTATTTCATAGGGCAAAAGGGGTGTGATCTTTAACTCTTTCTTAAAGTCCGTATCGTTGGACAGCAAGAGTTTTAACTCTCCTATGTCAATTAACTTTACAGGAAAGGTTGTAAGATCCAAATATGGATCTGAATCAGAATGCAAGGCATACACATTTAGTGGACAACTGTATTCTATACCTGATGATACACTGTACCTTAGCATGCTAAATAAAACCCTTAAGCTTGATACTTTGTCCTTAGAAATTGATATGGTATTACTTCGGCTTTGACCTGGCTCCACGTCTCCAATATAGTTTGTTTTAAATTGAGTATGATCAATGAAAACTTCAATTACAACACTACTTGCTGTTTCATTCCCAGAGTTATGTATTTGAATGGATAGATCTATCTTTTCCTCGGAGGGAACAATCTGGACAGTTGATACAAGGGTGCATGTTCCTCCTTGAACCAAGGAAGGGATAAAAGTTATAAGCAAGACATAGGCACTAAAAATTATTCGGAGAATGAGGCGCAAATTTTCTAATGCTAAACACTAATTCTCACTGTAATCAATTATCTTTGGTTTTAGCATGATCACAAGTTCTCTGTTTACATCTTGTGTACTTTCGTATCTAAACAGATTGCCCAAAAGAGGGATGGAACTCAAAATAGGGACCTTAGTCTCGGATTTAAGTTGATTCTTGTCAATAAGCCCTCCTATCAACAAAGCCTCTCCTTGCCTCAGCCTTGCAAATGTACTCATCTCTTTTAGTTTTACCCTCGGTAGCCCCACCTGTGATCCTGTCTGGGTGCCTCCAAAGGTCATATACTCTATAGGCTCCCTCAACTCCGAGGTAATGGGCACTATATAGAGGACCACCTCCTCTTGATTCAAGATATTTGCAAGCACTGCAACCCCAACACCGGAAAGTATGGAAGAGGTAGATACTGAATAACTTACCGTTTGGGTCTGGGTATTGGCGGTGGTTTCAACCTTATCTATAAACCTTATGTTCTCACCAACTGTGAGAGTTGCCGTTTGACCGTTCATCAATGTAACCCTTGGACTACTCAACACCCTTGTCTCACCGTAGTTTGCAAGGGCACCTAAGATTAGATTAAAGTCAAGGGCATTGAATGTAACTTGATCTATTATGTTCCTCTTAAAGTACAATATGCCTCCTTGTCCAATCCTACCGGTTAAAGTAGTTTTTGCAAGGTTGCTCCAATCTATCCCCATTTGGCTAGATTTGTTTAGAATTACCTCAATAATCTTTGCTTCTATAATAACTTGCCTAAAGAGCTCTTTCTTGATATTCTTCAAGTAGGTTTCTACCTTTTCATGGGTGCTATTGGGTGCTGTAACTGTTATAATCCCCAGAGGTCTGTCTATTAGCATAAATACTCCAGCCTGCTCTGGACCCAGTATCTTCTTTAGGTTATCCTCAATCATCTTCCAGAAGTCCATTGGTTCTTTAAATTTATTTATCACCTGGACTTCTCCTCTCATCATGCCCTTTGTCTCTCCGCTTCCCAGCAGATTTCCTCCGATGGCAGTGCTAAAGTCCTGGGTCACATGTGGAACCGGAAGGTGATATTTTTTTGTGATGAGATATTTTACCACAATCACATCATCCTGTAGTTCAAAGGAGTAGTCCACCTGAGACAATATCTTTGAAAGACTCTTAAAAAAATCATCATCAGGCTGAATATCCACCTCCACCAAGGCCTTCAGATCCACATCCTTAGAGGTTTCCAACTTATAGCCCTTTAGCCCCAAAAGTTCCTTTAACACCTTCTCAAGTGGTACCTTTCCATACTTATTCTGCAGTTGCGCGCCAACGGGCAGATAAACAGACCTCTGTAACCCCTCTTCCTTCTTGGATGGGATTATGTATCCTTCTTTCTTGCTCATTTGCTCATAAGACCTAAGCCTTTCTTCCTCCTTGGCCTGGGCCTGTGTAGGCCTTTCTGTACTTACCTGGGTAGTGGCACACCCAGAGGCAAAAAGAAACACGGCCAATAATAATCCCAAAAAGCTTTTCATTGTCTTCCCCCTTCCCTGCAATGGGCCCTAATGCCTTCCATCACCTTGGCCCTGAAGTCTTCCTCCACCAAGGACCTGACCAAGGCCAGCTCCTTATACCTTTCACATGCCTTAGATCTATCTCCCATCTCAGAGTATAATCTGGCAATCTTTAACCCAACCTTAGGTTCTGGGCCGAATTCCTGCTCGTATCTGTTCAACACCTCCAGGGCACCCCGTTTGTCCCCTATATCCTCCAAAAAATTGGCATAATTAAACAAGAGATCGGGTTGGTTTTGTCCCCCTGATAAGGCGATACCGAAGTACATCCTCGCCTCTGCCTCTCTTCCCAATATGGATGCGCCGATTGCAGCCACATGTGCTGCCCATGGATCATCTGTGATGCTCAAAAGCTCCTTGGAGTAGTGGTATGCCTTTTCCATGAACCCATTTTTGAGGCTCAGATCCACTAACTTTGAAAGGACCCAGTGGTGTGTCTTCAGCGATTCGGGATAGGACCTGAGCAAGAGATAGGCATTCTCATAGGATTCCATTGCCTTGAGCCTTTCTCCTTGTGTCTCAAGCATCCTTCCCTGGTACAAAAGGCTTGCTATCTTTGCCTCAGCACCCATGCCAATGGAATTTGCCCTAAATCCTGCCATCCCCTTTTGGGAGATCCTCTTTACCACCAATGCACCCTCTGCCTTTGGGCCTTCCATGGCAATGGGTCTTACCACCACCACCCCGTTTTTTTCCTCCTTCACCAAGTTATTGGCATCCAGGATCATGTCCAAGGCCTGATCCCAAGGCACATCCTTGAGGGAGATGGTTACCTCACCCTTCACACGCTCATCCAAGACTATGTTTTTGCCTGTGATCTCACCAAAGACCCTCATCACATTGTGTATGTCCGTCTTGTAAAAATCCATGCTGACCCTTTGCCCTGAATAGATGCTGGGAGGCCTCTGGGCAAGAGCAGGCTCATGGGCAACTGTTGCCTGCTTTCCACTTGCTTGTCCACATTGGATGGACAAAGCTCCTTCCCTCTCCTCCAGGGTATAGAAGAATAACTTTTTGGGATCCCTGGAATATACCACCAATCTGGCCCCATCCTTCCACGGCAACAATTCCACCAACCGTACAGGTGATTGCCTCTGGGAAACGCTCTTTTTGATACTGTGGGCAAGCTCGGTACGGTAAAACTCCAACACAAGCCTTGCAGGGTCCCTTAACCCAGTGGCCCTGTAAGACCCATATTCTCCCTTCACCACCACCCTTGCCTCATTCCCATTGGGTATTACCTCCACCTGTGTGATCCCTGCACACAAGGCCTGTCCTATATCCACCAGCAGTAAGGCTAAAAATGCAAAGAAAAATCGGAACATCTGCCCCTCCTAAGACCTTCCATTGAAGGACACGGTAAGATCCTCAATCAGCCGCTCCACCGCATACTCCAGGGCAGCCTTCAATAAGGATTCATCTCCCCCTAAATAAAATGAACTCTCAGGGCTCACCTCCACCCCTATGCGGTTGGACCACAAGGGAGCTCCTGTTACTGCGTCTTGAAGTACCATCTCCAAATGCACCACCGCATTGCTCACCTTTCCCGACTTGTGGCTCATCCAGCCCAGACCAGGGCCACCTCCCAACCATACACCCCTGTTGATATCCTTAATGTTTTCTCGATCCTTGGCGTCAAACCTTTTGGGGTCCAAAGGAAAGGTCTCTTGGGCAAATGCACCTCCCAAAACTGCTCCCACTGCCACATTGTTCAATGCTTCATAGGTGTCTGTGCTACCAACTCCAAATACGATCCTACTGCCCGTCTTAAATACAAAGGGCAGGATACCTGCCTGAACTGGGTTGATTGTATCCAAATCCTGGATTCCCATTTGATGTATCCTTCCCCTTAACACATACCTACTATTAAACCTGTCTTTCAAGGCCAATAAAAGCTTTTCATTTAGTGCAACAAATTCATTTTTTTGTGTGGGATTTTCTTGCTTGTACAAGTTAGCAACAAACTCCTTCATCTCCCTGGAGTAATCCTTGAGGTATTCTTCTTTATACGGTGTGGATGTGCTGAGTCTTTTGATAACTCCCTTTTCAATCAAAAAATTTATAACATCATCTTGTACAGCAGGGAGAAAACCATGCCTTACTAAGCTTGAATTTATGGAATCATTAAGGAGGGCAGCTCGTCTGCTCATTGCAGATACATCTAATCCACTGTAATCAGAAAAAGGTAAAACGATTATTGGGATACCCTTCCCAGCATTTTCTCTTTCGGACATTGGAATAGTTTCCACCACAATATAGCCACAACCTGATAAAAACATAAGTATGATCAAAGAAATAAAAATCTTTTTCATCCCAAACCTCCTTTAGCTTTCAGGTTCCTTTGCCTTGGTTGATTCCATCATTATCTCTATCTCATCGTAATCCTCTACACCCTCACCCCTTGTAACAGGCACCTTCAAAACTACCTTTCTTATCTCACGGACACCTGAAGGGCCTGGCCTATCTTCAAATATTATGTTGGAGACAATAGCCCTTTCCTTGCCCAAGGTCATCCCCTTTTTCACCACAAGACCCCTTCCTTCTGGAGTTGTGAGAACTGCCCACACCTCGTTTCCTTTTCTCAAAACACCTGTGAACTTGAGCTCAGTTAGAGTAAAAACAGGGGTAGTTCCAGGCTCTATCCCTGATTCTGGCTTGCCTGCAAAGGTGGTTGGGAGAGGACCTTTTCCTGCGGTCTTAAAGGGAAGAAATGGATCCAGTTTGTTTTCAGAGGAGTATTCGTATGGCATACTGCTGGGGGGTGGCTCTTGTTTCTTTTCCTCTTTTTTTTCCTCCTTAGGAGCGCCTTTGTCCTGGGCATAGGAGATATTGATCAAAAGAAGCAAAGCCACAGTGTAAAACATTATACGATTAAGGCTTCTTCTCTTCACTCTTTTGCTCCTTCAGCCAATAGGTACTTGCCTTAAATCGGGCCGTGACAGAAAGTGAGGGCTGATACTGTGGCATAATGTTAATGTTTTCGGTCACCACCAACCTATCCGTTTGTGTGATTTTACTTAAAAATTTAGCCACATTATGGAACCCACCTCTCACTTCGATATTAACAGGCAACTCAAAATAATCCCCCTTATCCGCCGGATTCTCAGGTGCAAAGACATAGAATTTGAGCCCACATTCTTCTCCTAATCTGTTTACCAACTTCAAAAGTTCAGGCACCTCACTTGACTCGGGTAAAACCTTTGAAAGTTTCTTTAACTTCTCCTGTGCTTCTGCATATTCTTTTTCAAACTGCTTCAGCCTTGCTGCCTTGACTTTTGCCTGATTTACCTTTTCCTCAAGCTCCGAAACCTCTCTTTTAAGGTTATTTATGCTTTCATATTTGGGATAAAGGGAAAATGCCACAAAGCACCCTATTATTATCAAATTTAAAGCTGCAAAAATCCCATATCTCTGCTTCTTCTTAAGCTTTAAATAACCTGATGAAATTTTCTCAAAGTCTATTTTCGGCTTCATTTATTTCTTCTTTGGCGGTGGAGCTTTAACAGTTTTATATGTTGTTTCACAATTCAACCCAAAGTCCACAACTTCAATCTGTGTATTTGGTAAAGTCCTAAGGTTTGTACCCCTCAGGAATACATTCTTAATATCCTCTTTAGCCTTAAGGGAATTCATGAATTCGGCAACATCATCATTATGCTTTGCCGTACCTTCTATATTGATCATTTCCCTTGTATGATTGATACTCCTTAAGTAAACCCTATTTTGGGGTATTGCCATAACAACATGATCAAGGGACCTTATAACAGCACTTCTGTTGTGGGAAAGGCTGTTAATTATATCAATCCTCCTTTTCACATCATTAATCTGTGCCTGGATATTACCTATCCTTTTTATGGTCTCGTTATATCTTTTTAACTGCTGTTCCTGTTCCTTCTTTGTATTTTCAAGGGAAGTAACTTCATTGCCAAGATATATATTAAAGGCATACAGACCACCCACAACGGCAAAGATGATAACCAATAGCAGTAGTAATTCCCTCTTAATGTCTTCCTTCTTCTTTAGCGCCCTTGCAGGTAATAGGTTTATTCTTATCATTTGTCACCTGCCTGTCTTAGGGCCATGCCCACCACTTGTGTTGACTCAGGGGCATATAAATTCAGGTACTCTTCATCAAACCTTCTGGAGTCCACCAAAAGCCCTTGGAATGGATTCACAGGGATGACATTCATTCTGGTTTCAAGGGTGATGGCATCCTTGATCCCAGGGAGTTTGGATGTGCCACCGGTGAGATATATAGTGGTCATGGTTATCTCAGGGAAGGTATACCTTAGATATTCCACTGCCCGAGATACCTCTTTTGTCCATTCAGTTACATAGTCAGTGAATATCTTTTTTAGCAAGCCTTCTTTCCCAGGCTGGACGCCTCTATTTCCCAATTTTACTGCCTCTGCCTCAAAATAGGTGAGGTCAAAGTTTGCCATGATAGCCCGGGTCAACTGGCCCCCTCCCATTACCGTATCCCTTGTAAAGATGGGCACATTTCCCTTCACCGCATGGATGGAGAGACATTCTGAGCCTAAATTAACTATGATGTATTGCCCTGGGAGCTCCGGCACTGTTGCCTCCACCGCATTCTGGATTGCCAAGATGCCTATGTCCATTATAACAGGATTCAAATCCGCTGCCTCCAACACCTCCACATAAGAATCAACCAGTGCCTTGGGTGCAGCAGCAACCACCACCTCTGCTTCTGACAACACAACTCCGGGCTTTGGTATTTCTCCACCCGAGGTTTGAACAAAGTGATCTATGTAGACTTCCGCAATATCGTAAGGGATGTATTGCTCCATCTCACCTTTGAGCCCTTCTTCTATCTGTTCAATGGTCTTTGACTGCATGGGGGGGAGCTTTTTTAGGATGCATGAGACGCCTGAGATAGCAGAGCACACATTCTTGTTTTTGATGTTTAGGTGTGTGAAAAGATTCTTTATCGTTTGAGATGCCTTGGCTTTATCTTGGATCTGGCCCTCCACTATCACATCAGGGGAAAAGATGGCCATCCCAAAGGTTTTCAATATAAGACCATCCTTCCCAGACTCTATCTCTGCAACCTTAACAGAGTAAGAGCCCATATCCACAGCCACCAATTGGCCCTTTTTCGGCATAAGCCTCCCTTTTTGTAAAGGTTACCAAATGAGTTTTCGGGTATTCAAAACAATAATCAGGACCTTGTCAACCAAAAAAGTTGATTTTCCTTTTAATTCTAAAGGGAAATCATAAATCTTTAATTAACATCTTAAGGTTCAGCCCTCTTTAAGGAGGCCAAATCAATCTCAGCTCCCCACACCCATCCTTCACCTCATGGCACTCCCCTCCCACACAAAACCTGATGCCCATTTGGGAACACACGAGAATTCTTTTTCTAACCTCTTTTTTGAGCTGATCTTGGATACCATATAGCCCGGCAGTGTAATAGGCTTCTGTTTCCTTATCTGTGACCATTTGGAAGGCACTGAAATAAAAGATGGGCCTAAAGCTTATTTCAACGGGCTTTGATGTAACTGAATTTACAAAGCTTATCTTTATCTTCTCAAAGGGCAGCAAGAAAAACACTGCCCTTCCACCCACAAATTCCCCTAAGATGATCCTGGGCAGTAATAGAAAGGGGGATAGGATCAAGAGCAACCCCATCCCCCGTTTACACAAAGGTACCTTTACTTTAATGCCCCTACCTCTTTAAAGTACTTTAGAGCCCCTGGATGATAAGGTATGGCACCGTTTACAAACTTTATGGCAGATTCAAGGTTGGTATCCTTGGAAGGCTTAACTGCACTGTGTAACTGCGACAAGTTTTCAAAAACAGCCTTGGTTACCTTGTATCCTATATCCTCTGGCAACCTTTCTGTACACATAAAAAGGTTCCAAAATGCCAGTGTGGGAACATCCTTTTCTGTGCTATAAACCTGCTTTCCTATAACACCTGGCTCACATACACCTGGGAACTTCTTGTTGATGTTTTGAACAACAGGGTCCTCCTTTGAGAGGGAGACAAAGTCCAGCTTTGCACCCTTCCTGGAAAGGGTAGTGGCAAGCTCTGTGATGGAAGCAGTGGGTAGGCCGCCTGACCAAAAATAGGCATCTATGGTCCCACTTGCCAGGGCCTCTGCAGACTCGGCAGCACCCAACCTCTCCTGCTTGGCCAGTTCAGAGATCTTCACCCCAGCTGCCTCCAAGACCATGAAGGCCTCCACCTCGGTTCCAGAGCCAGGCGCACCCGTTGAAACCCTCTTTCCCTTTAGATCTGCCACCTTTTGGATCCCTGAACCCTGCTTTGTAACTATGTGGAGGAAGTTGGGATACATGGCCCACATAATCCTAAGTTCCTTTGCAGGGGTATCCTTGAACTTTTCATGTTGACCCATGAATGCCAAAAAGGCGGAATCGGGTAATATGGTGCTTAGGTAGAATAGATTTGATTTGGGATCCTCCCGCTTCTGAAGTAGCATGATATTATCAACGGATGCAGCAGTCTGTATTGCAGTGGCTTCATATCCAGCATTCTTGGATATGATCTCCGCCACACTGGATCCATAATAGTAATAGACGCCACCTAATCCGCCCGTTGCAACCATTAAACTCACTTTTCCTTGGGCATATACAGTCCCTGTAAACATTAAAACCGCAAGCACAACCATCAAGACCTTTTTCATTTGACACCTCCTTTTAGATATTTTGATTTACCAAAATCAAAAAAATAGTTTGTATCACCTCCTTTCCTTGCTTTTTGGGCCAACAAAGAAAAATAAAGTGGGCAGTATAACAATTAGGTTTACAATTGTATTTGGATAAAATAGGCCCATTGACAATATCCCAAGGATGATGGCTTCTAATATACTCAAGGTCTTTCTGGCAAAGCCCACAGTGGCCGCAGATAAACAGACTACTGCCCATCCCACAACCAGAAATCTGATTATAATATCCAAAATAGAACCGGATAGACCCTTAGCAAGCACAACAGGCATTATAAGAAGGGCTGTACCTGAATAGGAGAGTATAAAGGAAAAACCGAATATGTACTTGGGAAGTGCCACCTTCCCGGCATAGATCCCTGTCCTCAGGGGGTTTGTGTTAAATACAGAAGCAGCGGCATAGGCAGAGAGGGCAACGGGTGGGGTCACGTCTGCAAGGATTGCATAATACATGAGAAACATATGAGTTGCCAACAAGGCAGCCTCCGAAGGGATCCCATTTGCCACAGCAACCTGATGTATGGCAGGTGCTGTAAGGGAAGAAGAGATCACATATGTGGCGGTTGGAGGCACGCCCATCCCCATAATCAGTGTAAATACTGCTGCAAAAAGGGTTGCTATCACTAAACTTTGGGCCGATAGCTCCAACAGGAACTGACTAAACTTGGAAGGAAGACCTGTCAAGACCATTAGTGTCATTATCACATTTGCAGCCACAACTGCAATACCAATGGGTATCAAGTGGGAAAATCCCTCTTCCAACCCGTGCACAATTCTTTTGAAGGAATCGGGCCTTATGGTCTTGTCCAAATAGGCAAAGATTACAAAGAGAATAACGGCAATGGTAACCGCAAGATTAACCGGATAGCCAAGGTATATAAAACCGATTATAACAACAAGGGGCAGGAATATGTACAGGTATCTACTCACATACCTTTTGTTTAAAGCTTCAGACGGTGCTACCTCTTTGATTCCTTCCTTTTTGGTGTAAAAGTAGTTATAAGCAAGTATAGCAACTAAATACATGGCCATGGGCCCCAATGCCATGATACACACCCATAGATAAGGTATGGACAGTATCTCCACCATGATAAATGCCATGGAACCCAAGATGGGTGGGGTTACCATTGCAATAGTGCCTGCTGTGGCTGCCACACCTGCAGCCACATGTTTATCGTACCCGGCCCTTTCAAACATGGACTTGGAGATGGTGCTCACAAACTGCGTATCCGCTGCACCAGAGCCACTAAACATGCCCATAAATATGGAGGCCAAGGATACAACCCTGGCAGGCGCATCAGGACTCCTCCCCACCACCACAGAGGCAATGTTGGCCACTATCTTACCCAGATTCAATCCACCAAAGATCCCACCCAAGATTGTAAAATACACCAGATATTTCATGGACACACCAGTTATGATTCCAAAAAGACCTGCCTCTGTTTCTGAGTATAGCTTCCCCAACAAGAGATCCATTGGAAAAGGCGCATGGGCAAACTTTCCAGGAAATATCCTCCCATGTAGATCATAAGTAAAGAAGATCATTATCAGGATTGGCAAAACAGGCCCGTTATACCTATAAACAAGCCCCATAAGGAGATAAACCACACTAAAACCCATTAAGAGGTCCATCTCCGCAGGAAACATGGCCCTTTCAATTAGCTTTTCAAAAAACAACAACTGGTAAACATAGGGAACTATGCAACATATAGCTGCCAATATATCAAATTTAGGCCTTATTTTGGGTACCAAGAGGGGCAAAAGGGAAATGGCCCATACGCATACTGAAATAATTTTTGTATATGTGGCGACCCTCAAACTCAAAAATGCCCATAGCGGGATGACAGACAAAAGGAGTAAAATAATACCACCTATTGTTTTTGTCCCAAGAGGTCTTCCATATGAAACTAAATATCCAGCAAACAATAGGAAGAACACATGAGTTGCCCTACTCACCTGTGTAATATCCAGGATCATTATTTTGAAATTAGCCAGTGGGGTATGCGGATGGACCACATAATAAAGGCTAAATAAACTGGCCACTACTAAAACAACCTTAGAAATCGTCTTTACAACCTTTTCCATATTCGGCTCCTCAAGGTTTGTAACAACATAGCAGCATCTTCGTCTCAACCAGATTGATTTCTATTATAAATGGAAAGTGAAAGTCAACTCCTTACAATACCTTAACAAATGTACGGGAAAGCCCACAAGTTTTTCCAAGTTTAGTCTTCATCACCTTCTTGGAGGACATGAAAAAATTCCTCTGGAATAGCCGAGCAGATTTCTATTAGGTTCCCCGATGGATTCACATAAGTTAGCCTATGGGCGTGCAGCATAAGCCTATATCTTCCCCGAATATTCTGACTCCCGTATAGAGGATCTCCCAAGACCGGAAATCCCCTCAGATACAAATGAACCCGTATCTGATGCCTCCTGCCGGTTATGGGAAAGGCCTTCAGCAGGGTATAATACCTACCTTCAGCGATCTTACAAAACCTCGTCTCCGATTCCTTCCCGTTGGGGTCGTAGCCCATCCTACCCGAACCAAACTGCCTTATGGGCAGAGATACAAAAAATTCCTCCTCTGTGTTCCCAGAGACTAGGCACACATATTCCTTTTTGGCCCTCCTGCTCTCAAACAGAGAGCAGAGGTACTTATGGCTTGCTGGTTCCTTTGCAAAGAGAACAACCCCGCTCGTTAGTTTATCCAGCCTATGCACCACGAATACCTTCCCCTTGAGGGTCTCTAAACTCTCCTTTAAGGAGATCTCAGGGCTACACCCTGGGACGGTGGGAATCCCAGAAGGCTTTTCCAAGGCCAGTACAGAATCGTCTTCAAAAAGGACCTTCACAGAAGGTCCCCTCGAATATAATGGGATTATGGGCGTCATTGACTTAAAAACCATTGTCTCCTATGCTTTAACAAAAATCCCTTAAGGAGTCCAGCATGGCAAAGGATCCAGGCATTGGGTTTAAGGTTATTGGCACTGTAATAGGTGTTAAAGGCTCATGCAGTGCAGGACATTATGTGGGTGAGGAGATCCATCTCAGTTGTCACGATTCAGGAGGTCTTTGTGGTTTTTTCTATCATGATATATTTCCAACCCTTTCCACATTCCAATTTGGGGGAAAGATGCCTTGGTGGGAAGGAGATGAGATAATTGTTCAATGTCCAGATCCTGAAAATCTCGTTACCATGAAGCTTAAAAGGATTCCACGTTGAGATATTCCAATTAATAAGCATGAAAGCCAACGCACGGCCAAAGGTATTAACCATAGCCGGATCAGATCCCACTTGTGGAGCCGGCATTCAAGCAGATATAAGGGTGATTTATCTTTTGGGAGCACATCCATTCTCTTGTGTCACAACTATCACATCGCAAAACAGCAGCAAGGTGGCTGATATATTTCCTGTTCCAGCTGAACTGATAAGACGGCAATTGGAGGTGATACTAAACGAAATAATCCCTGATGCTGTTAAAATAGGCATGCTTTATTCAAAAGAAGCTGTGGCGGTGGTAAAAGAAATGATTGTGGAATTTCACCTAAGAAATATCGTTTTGGACCCTATTTTTGTTTCTTCAACAGGCAAGAAACTTGTAACAGAAGAGGCATACGAGGAAATGTTATTGAGCTTGGTACCTCTGGTGGATGTGATTACTCCCAACAGATACGAGGCCATTAACCTGTTCAAAATATTCAGGTCATCCACTGTGGATATAGAAGAGTTGGAAGGTGTGGAACATATAGGAAAGGCCTTGAACTCATTGGGTCCTTCTGTTGTGATCACAGGAGGAGACGAGGATGGAACAGATATTCTCTTTCAGAAGGAAGGAACCTTCACCCTTCCTGGGACCCTTATCCTCAGCAAGAACACCCACGGAACCGGCTGTGTATTTTCTTCTGTATTGGCCACATGCCTTGCATTTGGATTTGAATTGAGGGCTGCACTCCTCTATGCTAAAAGATATGTAAGGAACGGCATTATCAACGGCTACAAAATTGGAAAAGGTCAAGGCGTCTTAGGCCTTACATGAAAGGTAAAAGGAGACCATGACTCAAATCTCAGAGGCAAAGGCAGGGAATATAACACCTGAAATGGAATATGTGGCAAGGAAAGAGGGTGTGGAGGCAGAGCACATCCTTCAAAAGGTGGCCACTGGTAGGGTGGTAATACCTAAAAACAGGTTTAGGTCTGTGTCACGGCCTTGTGGCATTGGAGAAGGCCTTAGGGTGAAGGTGAATGCCAATATAGGCACCTCTTCTGATGTATCAGACCCCCAAGTGGAGCTAAAAAAACTCAATGTGGCTGTGGAGGCAGGTGCAGACACGGTGATGGACCTTTCCACCGGCGGTGACCTGAGGCAGATAAGAAAATTACTCCTTGGAAACTCTCCCATACCCTTCGGGACCGTTCCCATTTACGAGGCAGTGGTAAAGGCAGTGGAGGAAAAAGGTGCCCTAATCAACTTAGACCCTGAGGATATCTTTCAAGCAATAGAGGAGCAGGCAGAGGACGGGGTTGACTTTATGACGGTTCATTGTGGCCTCACACTGGAGGGGCTGGAATTACTTAGAACCCAGAAGAGAATCACTGACATAGTGAGCAGGGGTGGTGCCTTTATTGCAACCTGGATGATATACCACGGAAAAGAAAACCCCTTGTACACAAACTTTGATAGGATCCTTAACATAGCCCAAAGATACGACATCACCCTGAGCCTGGGGGATGGACTTAGGCCCGGTTGCATAGAAGATGCAACGGATAGGGCACAGATACACGAACTCATGACCTTAGGCCATTTGGCCAAGATGGCCAGGGAAAAGGGCGTACAGGTGATGATAGAGGGCCCGGGCCATGTGCCCATAGACCAGATTCAATTGAACATCAGGCTCCAAAAGTCTCTGTGCGACAATGCCCCCTTTTACGTGTTGGGGCCCTTGGTGACAGATGTGGCAGCGGGTTACGACCATGTGGCGTGCGCCATAGGAGGAGCCATCGCAGCTTACTACGGAGCGGACTTCCTTTGTTATGTGACCCCTGCAGAGCACCTATGCCTTCCCTCTGTTGAAGATGTGAGGGAAGGGGTTATTGTATCCAAGATAGCAGCCCACGCAGCGGACATTGCAAGGAAAAATCCCTTGGCCCTAAAAAGGGACAGGGAGATGGCAATGGCACGCAAATCCCTGGACTGGGAAAGGCAGATAGAACTTGCCATAGACCCCAAAAAGGCAAGGGACTACAGGTCCTCCAGTGAACCACATGAAAAAGAGGTCTGCACCATGTGCGGAAAATTCTGTGCCATAAAACAGGTGAGGGAGTTTCTGGGGACCACCAAGGGAAGGTGCAGTTGACTATTTCCCTATACAAAAGGATGAAAAGATCTTGTCCAACACCTCTTGGGAGACATCATTCCCCGTGATCTCATCCAAATACCTCAAGGCCTCCCATAGGGGTTGGGCCAGGATATCCAGCGGGCTATTGTGCTGCGAAAGTTCTTTAAACTCTTCCAGTCTTTTTAGGGCATTTCTAAGTGCCTCTGCCTGCCTAAGGTTGGGACATAACCTTTCCTTGAAACCGTGAACACCTGCCAGTAACCTCTCCCTTATCTTTTGCTTTAAGAGGGGAATTCCCTCTCCTGTTAAGGCAGAGACAAGGGCCCATTGGCCTTTAAACCTTGTTTCAACCTCCCTTGGATCAACCTTTAAGGCCAGATCGCACTTGTTCATAACCAAAATGGCCTTGTCTTTCACCCTCTCCCAGATATTTAGATCCTCAGACCTAAGGCCTTCACTCTGATCCACAACAACCAGCACGATATCTGCTTCATCCATTGTGTGTTTGGCCCTTTCTATTCCGATCCTCTCTGCCTCATCCTTGGGGGTACCAATGCCGGCAGTGTCCACAAGCTTCACAGGGATTCCTTCCAGGATATAGGGCACCTCCAAGAGATCTCTCGTGGTACCAGGAATGGCAGTAACTATGGCCTTGGGAGCTTCTACGATCCTGTTTAGAAGACTGGACTTTCCTGCATTTACCTGGCCTGCTATCACCACATGGATCCCTTCCATCCATATCTTTCTGGCCTTGTTGGCTTCCAAAAGCTCCTGGATCTTCAAGGCCTCTCTTTGAACCCTCTTCCCCAAGGCCTCAAGATCCACCTCCACCTCCTCTTCAGGGAAGTCTATGAGTGCCTCCAACTCAGAAAGACAACTGCCCAGCTCCTCCCTCATCATCTTTATCTTGTCCGAAAGTCCGCCTTCCAGGGTGGAGATTGCTATGGAAAGGCCTTCCTTGGACCTTGCGTTTATGAGATCCAATACAGCCTCAGCCTGTGTGAGGTTGATCCTTCCGTTCATAAATGCCCTGTATGTAAACTCCCCAGGTCGGGCAAGCCTGGCCCCCTGCCTCAGTGTAAGATTTAGAATGTTTGAGATAACCTGAATACCGCTGTGGGAATTAATCTCCACCATGTCCTCCCTGGTGTAGGAAAAAGGGGCCTTCATGAAGGAGACCAGGACCTCGTCCAATACCTCGTTCATATCGGGATCCACGATGTATCCCAATCTCAATTGAAATGGCTTGGAAGGAAAGGCCCCCACCTTGGGCCTAAATATTCTACCCAATATCTCCAAAGACCTGGGGCCACTTAGTCTCACTATTCCAATGGCCCCAGGGCCGATGGGTGTTGAAACAGCCGATATGGTATCCTCTGTGAGATTAATACTGCTTTGACCTCTCCTGTTTGTTTCTGAGCCTTGGGTATATGACCACCCTTTTTAAGGTACCTTCTCCCTTGCTCTTGGTCTCCAGCTCTCTATCGTCCTTTAAGGCAAGATGAATCACCCTTCTATCCTTGGCATTCAAAAGGGCAGTGGCAACGGGTTTTTTTAACTTCTTGGCCTTTTCTCCCATCCTCTTGGCCATCTGGGTCAAACCCTCTTTCCTCCTTTGCCTATAGTTTTCAATATCCACCACCACAAGGACCTTTTTTTCCAGTTGTTTATTCACCATCCGATTTAACACATATTGGAGGGCCTCCAGGGTCTGGCCGTTTTTGCCGATCAATATGCCTGCATCATCTCCCTTCACATCCAAAGACACGATACTATCGGAGACATGTCCTGATATCTCCAGCCTCCCTTTGGTCACCATACCCAAGATCTGTTCCAACATCTCCTTGGCCGTCTTAAGCGGTAGTTCCTTCTTCTTTTTCTCCTCTTCATCCCTCTTCAACCATACACGGATCTTGGCCTTTTTCCCTCCCACAATACCAAAAATTCCAGCAGAACCAGGCTCCAATACCTCCACATTCAGCTCTTCCCTTGAAACATTCAAGGTCTTCATTGCATTGGCGATGGCATCCTCTTGGTTCTTCCCTTCGAATTCATAGAATTGCATCTCGATCCTCCAACTCCTCACATTTTTTTCTGAATGTAATACTGTTGTCCAATGGAAAGAATGTTATTTACAAACCAGTAAAGCACCAAACCAGACGGAAAATTTATAAACATAAACGTAAAAATGACGGGTAACAAAAGCATGACCTTTGCCTGGGTGGGATCACCCGGAGATGGACTCATCTTCTGTTGTATAAACATGGAGGCGCCCATTAGTAATGTCAGAATAGGTATACCATAAGGCGGGTCCATCAAAGGAATAGAAAAGGAAAATTCAAAAAGCCTGTCCGGAGCTGAAAGGTCCTTTATCCACCATATAAAAGGTGCATACCTTAATTCTATGCTGACGCTTAAAACTTTATATAAGGCAAAAAACACAGGAATCTGAACAACAATGGGCAAGCAACCACTCATGGGATTTATCTTGTATGTTCTATAAAGCTGCATAAGCTCTCTGTTCATCTGCTCTTTGTCGTTCTTATATTTCTCTCGTATTTTCATAAGTAAGGGTTGAATCTTCTGCATCTCCTTCATGGACTTATAACTTTTGTTGCTCAAAGGCCAAAAAATTATCTTCACAAAGATTGTAAGTATGATTATGCTAACTCCGTAATTTTTCACATAATCGTTACAAAACTTCATCCCATATAACAATGGCTTTGCAATAAAATTGGTCCAACCAAAGTTCACAAGCTCATCCATATTACTTCCGGCCACCTTTAGATGCACAAGATCCTTGGGGCCAAGATAAAGGGCATAGGTTATCTCACCTTTGGGAAGATTTTCTCCAAAGGTGATGAGATTTGCCTCGCCTTTTATCAAGTTACCTTTTTCTTTTTTAAGTGCTATATAACTGGGAGATTGCTCGTTTAATATCAGGGAAGTAACAAAATAGGTGGACTCAAAGGCCAGATATTGCACAGGCCCATTCACTTCAAATGTTGGTTTTTTTTCACTCAACTCCACTTCGGTGAGAGATTTGTTCATATAAAGCGCAAATCCAGAGTGGGAGCCATACGACTTGGATTTGGGTTCATCTCCATAAATGGTCAAATCTAACCTTGGCCTTACGTTTTTGTTTGTTTCGCTCAAAATCAATTTACTTGCCACATCAATCTTATAACTGTTGGGGTAAAAAGTAAAGGTGTGGACGATTTTGTCCATATTTTCAGTTACATATTCCAGATTTAGAGTCGTTTGATTGGATTCTTTTTCAAGCTTGATACTATCTTTATCTACATGTACCTCAAACTTGGTTGATTGATTCCAAGTAAGCTTCCATGCCAGATGCTGCACACTCTTAGACACCATCTTGGCTAAGTCCACCATTTCTTTTTTATCCACAGTGGTGTGATAGTGTTTTAGTTTGAATTCTTTTATGGCCGGGCCGTTTGTGGTTAGCACCATGCTATAAAGAGGGGTATCCACCAAGATGTCCTTTTGGGGAAGCTCAATACCCGGTGTGCTATGTGAAACCCCTTTTTCTTTCTTTTCCTGTTCCACCTTCTCTTTGGTATCTATAGCGGCTTTATTTTCCTCAACAGGTACCTGTTTTAATTCCGTCTGTGGTGGTGGCTGTGGTGAAAAAAAGTAGGACCATACAACCAAGATCACGAAGGATAAGACTATCGCCAACAAGACTCTTTTTTCCATTTTGTCCTTAAAGGCCTCCTTTTAAACTCTCCACCAGGGAACGCAGAGGATCAAACTAAAGGGTCATAACCACCAGGGTGAAAAGGATGGCATTTCAAAATCCTTTTTAGAGACAGCCAGCTACCCCTTAAGGCGCCATATCTTCCAAGGGCTTCCACAGCATATTGGGAACACGAAGGATAAAACCTACAGCTCCTTGGAAACAAAGGGGATATGAGATATTGATATGCCCTTACAAGGGTTATAAGGATTTTTTCAAGCTTTAAAAGGCCTACCAATTATCAGTTCCCCCAACTCCCTTTCCACATCCTTGTAGCTCAAGTGGCTTACATCCCTTTTGGGGAGGATCAAAAAATCGTAACCCGCAGGAAGTTTGGCCTTGTTCTGTCTGAAAAATTCTCTTATGAGCCTTTTTGCCCGATTCCTTGCCACGGCAGATCCCAAAGCCTTCCTTACAGAGATACCCAATCTGGCATAGCCAAATTCATTCTGCAACAGGAACACCACAAAGTTCTCACAGGTAAGCCTTTTCCCTCCACGCCTAACCCTCTTGAAATCCTCTGCCTTCCTGATCCTTTCCTCTTTGGATAATCCATGGGGTTTTACATGCCTCTTCTTATCACAGGGCAATCCTCTTCCTTCCCCGAGCCCTTCTTCTGTTTAGTACCTTCATCCCGTTCTTAGTGCGCATTCTGGCCCTGAAACCATGGGTGCGTGCCCTTTTGATGTTGCTTGGTTGAAATGTCCTCTTCATCTCTCCTCTCCTGAAATCCCCTGTTCTTTGGATTATACCTATACGAAAACTTTATCCCATGTCAAGGCAATTAGCCAAATGCCAAAGATCTCCCTTTGGCCCCTAAAGATAAATACCTCACCTAACAAACTTTGGATACAGGTCCTTCTACTCAAGGAAAACCAAGGGGCTCCCTCCTGCTGAAATAGGTGGCCCCTTACGAAGTGGGATTATCCCTATCCAGCACCTGCCTTATTTTCTCTGCCAATGTGTTTAGGTTAAAAGGCTTTTGTATGAAATCAAGTCCTTCCATCAACACACCATGATGGGTGATCACATTTTCTGGATACCCTGACATGAAAACAACCTTTAAATTGGGTTGGATCTTTTTCAAAGACTCATACAATTGCAGGCCATTTGTGTCATTAAGCAAAACATCTGTAAGTATTAAATCAATAGGGTTGTAGGTATTTTTGGCAATGGATTCAGCCTCATCCTGGTTGGAGGCTTCCAAGACCTTATAGCCAAGCTCCGACAGGAGTGATGTGGCTACTTCCCTAACTATTTCATTGTCTTCAACAACAAGTATTGTCTCACCACCCTTAGGACTTACACGCTTTTCTTCCTCAGCTAAAGAAGGGGCTGCCTCGTCTACACAAGGTAAATAGATCGTAAAGGTGGTGCCTGACCCCTCCTCACTTGAAACATAGATGTTGCCACCACATTGTTTTACAATGCCATAGACGGTTGCCAAGCCTAAGCCTGTGCCCTTACCTAACTCTTTTGTTGTAAAAAATGGTTCAAATATGTGGGCTTGCACATCTTTTGGTATTCCAACCCCTGTATCGCTAACGGATAGCATAGCATAACAACCACATTTAGCATCCACATGTTTGCTTACAAAATCTTCATCCAGTAGAACAGTCTTTGTTTCGATGATAATCTTGCCACCTTGAGGCATTGAATCCTTTGCATTTACGACTAAGTTTAAGATGACTTGTGTAATTTTACTTGGATCCGCATTTATCTGGCATAGATTTGGATCAAGCATTGTTATAAGATCAATTTGCTCACCAATTAATCTCCTAAGCATATTTTCCATGTCCATTACTATCTTATTCAAACTGAATACTTTCATCTCCATTACTTGCTTGCGACCAAAGGCAAGGAGTTGGCTAGTTAGCTCTTCTGCTTTGTCTGCTGCTGCTTCTATCTGCTTTAGTTTGTCATAAATCGGATTATCTCTATTCACTTTTAGTAAGGACAACTGGCACATTCCCTTTATTACCGTGAGCATATTGTTAAAATCATGGGCAATCCCGCCTGCAAGCCTGCCTATGGCCTCCATCTTTTGGGCTTGCAACAACTGGTTTTCAAGTTCCTTGACCTTTGTAACATCGAGGGCAATCTCCAACCTCACATCCCTTCCATCTGGCCATTTTATTATGCGATCTATTAGGAAATAATCTCGATTGGCGATTGGATTATGGTACTCCCACCTATAAGCTTCACCCTTGTTTTTGAGGATAATGGGATTTGTGCAAAAATCACATGGATGGTCAAGCCTTTGAAACTCCTTGTAGCATTTACTTCCTATTACATCTCTTCCCAAACGATTCCTTAGATGCTGGTTTACAAAAAGGATTTCATAAGTAGTGGGATCTGAGATGTAGATATCTGCATCTATACTGTTGAATATGGAAAGGAGTTGGGACCTCTCAAATTGTAATTCTTCCAAGGCCTTTACCTTCTCTGTGACATCAATGGCTATGACTGCCAAGTATTTTACCGTGCCTTGGGAGTCAACAATAGGATAAAACTGCGCTTCATAAAAGCGACCTTCACGGGAATCCACCATAGTCAAAGGTCTTTTGGTCTCAAAGGCCTCATCTATCTTTTGTTTTCTTGAATGAACAAGTTCAGGGGGCATAAATTCATAGACTGAGCGGCCGATTAGATCCTCCAGTTTCACACCATAGCGTTGGGCAAGGACTGCATTGGATAGGATAACCACGCCATTCCTATCGAGAACAAACATTGCGTGAAAATTGGTTTGCATCAAAGCCATTAGAATATCCCCTGCTGATAAAAGCTCTTGAGGGATTGTGTTTTGAAAACCTTCAGGGTTCATATCTTGCATTTCTCCCTTTGATAGAGTGGCATCCCAAGGAATGTTGGAACAAGTTCTTTCGCTTGCTCTTCTAAGCATACAAAAGACAACCCCTGCCTTCAACCTATTTTCGTGTAAAAGGCAGGGGGAGGGATTTAGCCTTTTCTTAGAACTTCTTCAGGTCCTCATCATCCAGTGGGATAATGTCTTCTGGTCTCACTTCTTTTTTTGTCTCCTTTGACAAAGGTGGTTGAACCTTTTTTGCCTGTACCTTTGCCTTTTCTCCCACCTTGGCCACAGGACTGAGCGCCTTTTGTGTTGTCACCTCCCTTGCAAGAGGCCTTGGACCTGGGCCTGTGGCACCGACTACCTTGGCTTTTGTACCCTGGATCAGACCCAAAAGTTCCTTGGCAAAACCCTTCATCTCCTCTGCCTGGCTGTTTAGCTCCTCTGCAGCAGATGCCGACTGTTGCGCTGTGGCTGCCACCTGCTGCACGTTTTTTTCCATCTCAGCCACTGCCTTATTCACCTGTTCAATGCCTTGGGCCTGCTCACCAGATGCCGCTGCCACCTCTCCCACAAGCTCTGTGACCTTCTGGGCATAGGATGCATTCACCTGCATTGCCTCTGCCACCTGAATTGTTAGATCCGATGTCTCTTTTATCCTCTTGTTGGACTCCTCTATCAGATTGGCAGTGGTCTTCGCTGCCTCTGCTGCCCTCATGGCAAGGGATCTCACCTCATCTGCCACCACTGCAAAACCTGCCCCTGCTTCTCCTGCCCTTGCTGCTTCCACAGCAGCATTCAATGCCAAGAGATTTGTTTGAAATGCTATTTCATCTATGGTCTTTATGATCCTACCGGTCTCTTCACCTGCCTTTACGGTCTTTGCAATGGCCTCTTGCATTTGAGACAATCTTTCGTTGATTACCCTAAAGCTCCTTGCAACATCTTCCTTCACGATCCTGTCGCACTCTTTTGCATGGGCTGCATTCTGTTGGGTCATTGAAGAGATCTCTTCCAAAGAAGATGATGTCTCTTCTATGGATGCTGCCTGCTCACTTGCTCCCTCTGCAAGGGTTTGGCTTGCACTGCTCACCTCACCTGCAGCAGAACTTACCTGCTCTGCTGCCTCAGTAAGGCCGTGTACAGTGATCTCAAGTGGCTTTGTAAGTGCCCTCACCACGAATATGTAGAATAGCACCCCAATTCCAACAAGAATTGCCAATGGCAAGATTATCATCATATAGATTTTGCGTTTGAAGGCCTCTAAATCGTCAATGTAAACTCCTGTGCTCACAATCCATTTCCACGGCTCAAAGGATTTTACATAGGCTATTTTTCCAGTGGGCCTATCTCCTTCGTGCTTGGGCCACATATAGCTCACGTAACCTTCCCCCTTTTCCTTGCACACCTTGGTAAATTCAAGGGCAAACCTCTTGCCTGTGGGATCCTTTAGTTCACTTGCATCCTTCCCTTCCAGCTCAGGTTTGTAGGGATGCATGATGGTCTTGGGTTGGAAATCCGTTATGGTGAAGTATTCCTTTCCAGAATACCTGAGATGCCTTATCCTCTCTTTAGCCCTCTTTTGGCCCTCCTCAAGGGAAAACTCACCCTTCTTTACCCTTTGTTCGTACTCAGAAAGGAGCGTATGGGCCATATCCACCAAGTCCTTGAGTCTGCCTACCTTGGTGTCGTAAAGGATGGCATAGCTCCTCCAGCCGATCCAGATTGCTGAGAGGATGGAGACCAAGATGATCACCACGAAGCCAAACAAAAACCTTGTGCTAAATCTGAAACCGGACAGAAACATGGCCACCTCCCTAAAAATTATTCTGAAATTCCAAAAGATTATAAATTTGCCATTTGGCTGTCAACTACTATCGAGCGGTCGTTCAAACTATCTCATCAGGCCAGGGTTTTTGGAAGGAGGCTGAATTCATGTCAGCTTCCACCTTTGTACATGGAATCAATGAGGTCCTTGAAGGCCTGGTTCACATATTTTCTCTTTACCTTCATGGTGGGAGTTACTTCACCGTCTTCCTCGTATAGCTTTTTGGGAAGGATCCTGAATTTCTTAATCTGCTCCACCCTGGAAAGGGTTTCGTTTACCTTGTCCACTTCCCCTTGAATCAATTTGATGATCTCAGGGTGCTGGGTAAGGTCCTTGTATGTGCTGAATTGTATCTTGTTATCCTGGGCATATTTCACCACATTTTCTTCATCTATCATGATAAGGCATGTGAGATACTTCCTTCCATCCCCTATCACCACAGCATCGTTGATATATGGGCTAAACTTTAGCTTGTTTTCAATGTACTGAGGTGTAATGTTTTTGCCACCTGCGGTGACTATGATGTCCTTTTTCCTGTCCGTGATCTTTACATACCCATCTTCATCCACTTCTCCCACATCACCTGAACAGAGCCAGCCGTCTTTCAAGGCCTCCATGGTGGCTGCCTCATTCTTGTAATAGCCCTTGAATACCCCAGGTGACCTAACCAGTATCTCTCCATCTTCTGCTATCTTTACCTCTACGCCACATAGGGGCGGACCAACGGTTCCAAATTTTGCAGAACCTACCCTGGACACACAGGTGACCCCTGTGCCTTCTGTCTGGCCATAACCTTCTATAAGGTTTACCCCAATGCTTTGGAAGAAGAGCAAGACATCGGGAGAAATGGGTGCTGCGCCTGAATAAGCAACCCGTATCCTATCAAACCCAAGCCTTTCCTTTAGCTTTCTAAACACTGCAAAATAGGCAAGCCAGTACAAGGCCTCCAGATAAAAGGGCACCTTCTTAAAGCCCATCTTTAACGTGGCCCTTTTCTTCCCGATCTTATAGGCCAGGCCAAAACACATGCGCTTGAACCAAGTGGCATCTGACATCTGGATTACAATGGCGGAGTAATACTTCTCCCATATCCTGGGCACAGCATAGCCCAATGTGGGAGATATCTCCTTCATGTTGTCTGTGACGGTATCGGTATTTTCTATGAAATTTACAACATACCCGTGGGTAAGATGGGCCAGCACAGAAAAGATCCTTTCAAATATGTGACACAAGGGGAGAAAGGACATCACCTCATCAGTCTCGTAGATGGGATTGTCCGTGGCAATGGCCTCTCCCATCCAGGTGACATTCTTGTGGGTGAGCATGGCTCCCTTTGGAGGACCTGTGGTGCCACTTGTGTAGATAAGGAGAGCCAGGTCATCCTCTTTTATTTCGTCTATCCTCCTTTCCACCATCAAGGGGTCCTTTTTAAGTTCCTCTTCTCCCATCTCAAGGAGCTCTTCAAAGGTGAGGAGCTGAGGGTCCTTAAAGTGCCTCAGGCCTTCCAGATCCCACACAATCACCCTCTTGAGGAGAGGGACATTATCCCTAAAGTGGAGCCACTTATCCAACTGCTCTTCGTTTTCCACAAACAAGAATCTGGATTCGGAATTCTGTACCACATACTCCACCTGTTGCCAGGCATTGGTGGCGTATATACCCACTGAAACCCCGCCCGCTGATTGTATCCCAAGGTCTATGATCACCCATTCGGGGCAATTATCGCCTATGATGGAGGCGCATTCCCCCTTTTGAAAGCCCATGCTCATTAAGGCCGCAGCAACCCTTGAGGCCAAGGTGTAGTATTCCTTCCAGGAGATGTCGTGCCAGATTCCAAATTCCTTTTTCCTCAGGGCAACCCTATCTCCGTACTTTTTTGCTGCCTCCCTTAGTCTTTGGGGTACTGTTGCCATTATCCTATCTCCACCTCTTTTTTCTCTTCCATCTTTGAAAGCCCTTGATGGATTCCTCTGATTTCACACCCATATAAAATTCTTTCACATCCTTGTCGTTTTTTAGTTCCTCTGCAGGGCCTTTCAATACAAATCTCCCGTTTTCAAGGATATAGCCAAAATCAGAGATCTCAAAGGCCATCTTTGCGTTTTGCTCCACCAACAAGATTGTAACCCCGGCATCTCTTATGTTCTTGATGATTTTGAAGATCTCCTTCACCAGCAATGGGGAAAGGCCCAGGGAAGGTTCGTCCAATAGCATGAGCTTTGGCCGGGAGATCAAGGCCCTTGCTATGGCCAGCATCTGCTGCTCACCTCCTGATAGGGTCCCAGCCCACTGTTTCTCCCTTTGTCTCAGCACGGGAAAATGGGAGTACACAAATTCCATATCCTTCCTTATGGCCTCACGGGAGCCGATGAACCCTCCCATCATGAGGTTTTCTTTCACCGTGAGCTCTTCAAAGACCTCTCTTCCCTCAGGTACATATGAAATCCCCAATCTCACAATGTCTTCTGTCTCCTTGCCGTCTATCCTTTTGCCCAAGAATTCAATGGTTCCCTTTTCGGGCTGGTCTTCAATAAGACCCATCACCGTCTTCAAGATGGTGGATTTCCCTGCACCGTTATTTCCCAGGATACAGGTGATGGTCTGGGGGAGAACGGATAAGGATACACCCCTTAGGGCATATATGAGGTCGTAATAAGTTTCCACATTCTTGAGTTCCAATATGGCGTCAGAACCCATCATTCCCCCGCTTCGCCAAAGTATGCCTCCAGTACAAGAGGGTTATTCTGGATCTCAGAGGGTTTTCCCATGGCTATTGGTTTCCCAAAGTTTAGGACCAAGATCCTGTCGGAGATCTCCATTACCATCCTCATATCGTGTTCGATCAGTAGGATGGTGACACCTAACTGGTCTTGCACATCCTTTATCCAAAAGATGGTATCTTGCCTTTCCTCCGCATTCATGCCTGCACAGGGCTCATCCAAGAGCAAGAGCTTGGGTTCCAAGGCCAAGGCCCTTGCCAATTCTACCAATTTTTGGGTGCCGTACGGAAGGGATCCCACAAACCTGTCCCTTGCCCATTGAAGGTCCAAGAGGTCTATAAAAAACTCAGCCCTCTTTCTGTTTTGGATCTCTTCCCTTCCGGCATAGGATCTGGGACCCCACAAAAAGGCACCGTGGAAAAGCCCTGTCTTCATGTGTATATGCCTCCCCAACATGATGTTTTCCATGGTGGTCATGTTGGGGAATAGCTCTATGTTTTGAAAGGTTCGTGCAATGCCAAGCCTGGCTATCTCATCTGGCCTCATACCCCGTATTTCTTTGCCTTCAAATAGGATCTGACCAGATTGGGGCTTGTAGATCCCGCTGATGCAGTTAAACAAGGTGGTCTTGCCCGCCCCATTTGGCCCTATGATGGCAAATATCTCCCCTTTGTTCACCCGAAAGCTCACATCAGAGAGGGCAAGCAGACCACCAAAGGCTATTGAAAGGTCTTTTACGCTGAGTAGTTCCATATAGTGTCCTGTGGGATCAGATCACTCCTAATCCATGGGGACTTCCATCCAGTCTGTGAGTTTTTTAAAGCCCCCATCCTTTAAGCACTGTACCAAAAAGATCTCCTTTTGGCCTTGCCTACAGCTTGGGTCGTTCTTGTCATAGGGTTTGTAGCTGATCCTACCACCTATGCCTTTGAAGTCCTTCATGTTTTCCAGTTCCTTCACCACCCTTTCCCTGGTAAGGTCTCTCCCGGCCCTCTTTATTGCCTCCACCAAAGGCTCGGCAAAGAGCATCCCTGCATAGTAGAAGAGTCCCCATCTCTCTTCCTTTGCAGCATACTTCCCATAGGCATCTGCCTTGTATTTCTTCATCAAGGGATTGTCCGCATCGGGGAGTTCACCAAAGGTGGCGGCTATCACACCTTCCCACAGTCCCTTGCTGATGGCCATCATAAGCGGAAAGTCCGAGCAGGTGCTGGTGCTCATCCATTGTGGATTGTAACCTGCGGCCTTTGCAGTACCTATTATCTGGACAGAATGGGTGGGCGTGACCCATAGTAATACTGCCTCTGCACCAGAGGCCTTCAGCTTTTCCGCATGGGGTCTCATGTCGGAGTCACCCTTTTCCACAGGGACTGCCACTGCAACTTGAAGGTTGTATTGCTTCAACTGGGTCTCTAAGCCTTTTAGACCGTTCTTTCCGTAATCATCGTTTTGATAAACCATTGCGATCTTCTTGAACTTCAATGTCTCCACCGCATATTTTGCCAAGGCCTTGGCCTCTATGTAGTAAAGCGGGTAAACTGCAAAGAGGTATTTTTCAGGAGGAGAGATCCAATGAAGGGAGCCTGCGGCAGGTCCAACCCAAGGTATCTTTTTCTCCATGAGATAGTCTTTCACAGCCAAGCCACAAGCCGTTCCCACACCTCCAACCCAGGCAAACATGCCTTTACCCTCTTGGAGCTCCTTTACTCCTGCCATGGTCTTGGCCGGGTTGTAGGCATCGTCAAACATAAAATGGGTAAGCTTTCTACCGTTTATGCCGCCTTCTGCGTTTATCATCTTAAACATGGCATCGGTGCCCCTTGCCACTGCACCCCAAGGCGCTGCAGGACCTGTCTGGGGACCCCACTGACCTATGTATACCTCTGTGTCAGTGACCCCTTCCTCTGCCTGGGCAAACACATAGCACCCCAAGACCAAAGCCATTACCACCAGCCAAAAACCCTTTTTTTTCATCACACACCTCCTTTAGGTTTAGGTCTGAGGATCAGACCTTTTTCACATAGTGTTTTGCAAAAAGTCCGCTTGGCCTCACAAACAATGATACCACAATGATAAAAAAGGCCACTGCGGACTTGAACTCAATGGACACATAGCCTCCAAAGAGGTTCTCTATTATGCCCACGATAAAAGAACCCACCAACGCACCTCCCATGGAGGTCATTCCTCCCAATACGGCTCCTGCAAATCCCTTTAGCATGGGGTCCCACATCATGTACGGCTGCATGGTGGTGGGGGCGATGAGCAATGCTGCCAAAGCACCTATGGCACCCGAAATACCCCAGGTGAACATCATAATCCTTTTTGTACGGATACCCATTACCCGTGCAACTACTAAATTTTGTTGCGTTGCCCTCATGGCAGTTCCTAACTTTGAATGGGACAAGAACAGATAGGTGGAGAAAAATACCACCCCAAGTACCAGCAGGGCCAAGAGTTCAAGGCCCCTGATGTAGAACTTTCCAAAGGTTACACTCACATAAGGTGAGATGGGAAAGGACATGGTCTTTGGGTCTGCCCCGAACTTCCAGGATACAAGCCCCATGAGTATCATTTCAATCCCGATGGTGATTATGATCAGGCTCAGCACATTTGGATCCTTGGCCCTTCTTAGGGCACAAAATTCAACCATTGCACCCACAAAAAAGGCAAAACAGATGGCAATGGGGATGGCTTGCCAAAACACAACATTTAGCTGGTCCAATAACATATAGGCAAAATAGGCTGTGATGAGGGCTATCTCGCCTTGGGCAAAGTTGACCACCTCAGAAGTCCTATAGATAAGCACCATCGCAAGGGCGATGAGGCCATAATAACCTCCTGCTGCTATCCCGTTAATGAGCAATTGTAAGAAATTTTCCATCCCAACTCCTTAAAATGGCCAAGTCTTCCAGTATTTTTTTGTCCTGATCCAAAAACCAAAGATACCAAGGGGCTCAAAGATCATTATCAACACAATGATGAGACCGTATATGATGAATTGGATATTGGAAACTCCTGTGATGGAAAAATAACTCCTGCTGAGTTCAGACAAAAACGGTCCCACATAGGGGATGTTTAGGATGTTTCTAAGCTCAAGGTCCAGCCAGCTAAAGATCACCGCACCTGCGATGGACCCAAAAATAGAACCAAGTCCTCCCACAACTACCATGCCCAAGAAGAGTATGGACATCATCAGTCCAAACATCTCGGGCTCGATAAACCTTAGCACAAAGGCGTATAACCCACCTGCTATGCCTGTGTAAAAGGCACTGGTGGCAAAGGCCATTGTCTTGTAGAGAGTCAGGTTTATCCCCATACATTCTGCTGCGATATCCTCGTCCCTTATGGCCATAAAGGCCCTCCCAACCCTGGTTTTTACAATGTTTCTGGCGGCGATAACCAAGAAAAAGGTAACGGCCATCAAAAGATAGAAGAATTCCCTGTCTGTATCCACATGCCAGCCAAATACTGTAAGCTCTGGGGTATGTAGCCCTTGCCTTCCTCCCAAGAATTCAAGCCTACCCAAGACCGTTGTTATGGTGAGGCCAAAGCCCAAAGTGGCGATTGAAAGATAAGGCCCTTCCAACTTTAAGGATGGTATCCCTATAATGAAACCAAATATGGCTGCAATGGAGGCTGCGATCAAAAGTGCCAATAAAAAAGGTGCGTCTATTTTTAACATCAGGTATGTGGTTGCATAAGCTCCAATGGCAAAAAATCCAGAATGGCCTAAACTGATCTGGCCTGTATAACCCACCAGCAGGTTTAATCCAACGGCTACAATGATGTTGATGGCCATGTAATTGGCCATATAGACATAATAGTTGGGGAAGATGTACGGATAAACAATCACAAATGCCACTAACACACAAAACCAAAAGACAACAACCTTTGAACTAAAAAACTCTATGTCCTCATAATAACTTCGCTTCATATCCATGGCAAACTATTTGCCTCCAGACAATTTTTCCACGATCTTTTTGTAATACACCTCGTGTTCCTCCAACAAAGGAGAGACCCTTCGCATCATATTAAGCTTTGTGATCTTTAGGTTTATCTTTTTGATAAGCCTCAGACGCTCTTGTTCGTCCGGCATTGCATCCAAAAGCTCCTTCATCTGGGTGATTTCCTTTTTCAGTTCCAGTTCAGGTGGTAGGCAGTTGGCGTTCTTTAGGATCTTATATACCAACCTCAGATCCTCGGGGATACGGGAGTCATCTTCCAGCACCAAAGGCTTTCCCTTTCCGGGAAGGTGCTCAAACTCCCCATTTTGAAGGGCCTCTTGGATCTTTTGTTCTGCTATTTTCTGAAAGGCATCCATATGGGATCCTAAATATTGGATTATCGATTAAAAGGCAAGCAAAATTGAAAGCCGCTTCCTTTAAAAGGTTTCCCGAACCATAGTTCAATTATAGGATACTCTTTTAGGAAGGGATGAGACCATAGGTCTTGATCTTTGTAAGCAGGGTTCTGTAACTAATGCCCAAGAGTTTTGCTGCCTTTCGCCTATTCCATCTTGCACTTTGCAATGCCTCCAAGATTTTTTCTTTTTCCAGGAACTTTGCCACCTCTTTTGTGACAGAATGAAGGGGTTTACACTCTGAATCGGCCTCAGTTTTCTCCGTAGTGCTCAAGTGTTGAAGGCTCAAGGTACCTTCCTTGAATAAGATCATAACCCTTTCAATGGTATTTTTAAGTTCCCTCACATTACCTTTCCACTCCCTTGACAGCAATGCGGACTTAAATTCCCTGGACATCTGGGGTATGGGCTTGTTAAATTCCCTTGCATAGTATTGAATGAAATACTCTGCAAGGGGGATAATATCTTCCTTTCTTTCCCGCAACGGGGGTATGAAAATCGGGAACACATTTAATCTAAAAAAGAGATCTTCCCTGAAATGACCCTTTTTTACCTCTTCTTCTAAGTCTTTGTTGCTTGCGGCAATTATTCTCACATCCACCTTAATAGGCCTTATTCCACCCACCCTTTCAAATTCACCGTATTCCAAGACCCGCAAAAGCTTGGCCTGTGCCGATATATCCAGATCTCCTATCTCATCCAAGAAAATGGTCCCGTTATTTGCCAGTTCAAATTTGCCGGGTTTTGTCTCATGGGCTCCGGTGAAAGCACCCTTTTCATGGCCAAAAAGCTCCATCTCCAAAAGTTCCTTTGGGATGGCCGCACAGTTTATGGGAACAAAGGGAAAACCTGCCCTGGTGCCCATAGAGTGTATGGCCCTTGCTACCAGCTCTTTTCCCGTTCCGCTTTCTCCCCGCAAGAGCACCGTGGTTCTGAGGCCGGCCAAAGTCCTCACATCCCTCAAGACCCTTTTCCAGGCCTCACTTTCTCCCACAAGGGTTGGGAGCTCAAGGCACCTTGGGTCCTTGTGCCATCCCTGGAGTTTTTTTTGCTTTAGTTCAGCTTCCTTCAGTGCCCTTTTTATGAGGTTGATCAACTGGTCCACGTCAAAGGGTTTGGTTATAAAATCATATGCCCCTTCCTTTATACAGGTTACTGCCTTTTCAATGGTGCCGTAAGCGGTGATTATAATCATGGGCAAGAAGGGATGGGAAACCTTGGCCATCTTTACAAACTCTATCCCTTCTCCATCGGGCAATCTCAGGTCCACTATGGCTACATCTATCTCCTGGGTTAAGGATTTGATCCCTTCTTTCAGGGAATAGGCAGGCACTACCTCAAAGGATTCCTGTGCCAAGGCATGACTCAGCATCTCCACCATGGATCTCTTGTCATCTATCACCAAGGCCTTGGGCATCTTAATACCTGGGTAGTTTGATTACAAATGAAGTCCCACCCTCTTCTGCATCCCTCACCTCTATGGAGCCGTTGTGGGAATATATGATCTTTTGGGAAAGGGTGAGGCCCACTCCTGTGCCACCCGGTTTCCTACTGTAAAAGGGCAAAAACACCTTCTCCCTCTCCTCCAAGGGGATTCCAGGCCCGTTGTCTCTTATCTCAATGGATGTAAGATCCTGGGAGTCTTCTTTTATTGCCCTTATGGCCACTTTATCTGCCATTTCAGTTGCGTTTTGGATGAGGTTTTTGATGGCTTGCTTGATTAACATCCTATCTCCCAAGGTCTTTGCCTCAAAGGGTTCCAACACCACCTGAGAACCCTTCAGATCCATCTCAGATACGATCTCCTTGATGAGGGAGAAAAGCTCTAAGGGCTCCTTGTTTAGATGGGAGCTTTTGGACAGTTCTATAAGCCCTTCCATCACCTGGTTAATACTTTGGATCTCTGTCAAGATGGCCTCTAAATATCGGGCCCTATGATCATTTTCATCAAAGGATTTTAGGAGGAGTTTTGCATAACCTGCGATTACACTCAAGGGATTTCTGATTTGGTGTATGATGGCTGCTGAAATCTCTCCCAAGGCTGCAAGCCTTTCTTTTAAGAGGAGTTGATCCTTTAAGGTCTTCATCTCTTCCAGTAACACAGTCAAGCCGTGGCTTACCACATCATCCTTTGTGATTCCATAGCCCATTCCTCTTGCCTTCAGGATACGCAATAGGGCCACCAAAAATATTATAAAGGCAAGTGCAAGGGATATGGCCAATATGGAGGCGACTAAGGTGTCGAACTGATGGTTTCCCTTCATTTAACGAGATTTTGTTTGTCCTTTAAGAAGTTGGTGATATATTGAAGCATTATACCCAGTGGAGGTGAGGATGCAAGCTACCTACGGTATTTCAAAGGTTTATATGGGTAGATTATCCAAGGGTTCAGATCTTTACAACGGACTCTTTGAGGTGATAAAGACCAAGGAAGTGGGCATGGGAATAGTCTATGGCATAGGGGCCTTGGAGAGGTTGGTGGTTGCCTACTACGACCAAAAGGCAAAGGAATACAGACGGATGGAGATAGAGGAACCAGTGGAGGTACTTTCACTCACGGGAAACATATCCCTTAAAGATGGGTTGCCCTTTCTCCATGCCCACATTGTGGTAGCCAATGAGTTGAGGGCAATGGGAGGGCACCTCTTGGAAGGTTCCAGGGTCTTTGCCTTTGAATACCAGATATTGGAACTTGAAGGCCCAAGGCTCAACAGGGCTTATGATGATGAAACAGGCCTTTTTTTGTGGGCAGATAAATAGATCGGGAGAATCCAATGGCCAAGGATAAAGATGGGATCGTAAACGAATTGGGTCTGGAAGGCGGGCATCAGGACTTCGATTTCTTGAGAAAGGACTCCTCCCAGATATTGGGAAAAGATGGTACCGAAGCCAGCAAGCTCAAGATAGTGGGGCTTGCCTCTGCAATTGTCTTTGGCCTCATACTCATATTTCTCATGTTTGGGGCAAGGGGCAACAAGGAACAGGTTCAAAGGGTTAAGGAACCAAGCGAGATTGAGACCAAGGTAAAAGAGGTGGAGGATCTAAGGCAGAAGGTAGAGGCCCTTGAAAAAAAGCTGGAGGAGTCCAATCGCTCAATCCAGGAGTTATCCCAGGCCTTGTCATCCTTGAAAAAAGAGGTGGGGGTTATAAAGACCCAAGAGGTGTTGAAGGCCCAAGAGCCCAAGAAGGAGCTAAAACCCCAAGTCCAGGCTCAGGCCCCTCCCAAAGAAGCTCCCAAGGAGGCACCTAAGGCAGCCCAAGGAGTTTTGAAAACCCACGTGGTTCAAAAGGGAGAGACCTTGATCTTGATTGCAAAGAAGTACAACCTGGATCCCAAAGAGCTGATGAGGATAAACAACATCAAGGATCCCAATACTATCAAGGTGGGGCAAAGGCTAAAACTCAGCCCTTAGGTTGAAGGCTTGGCCAGGTTTTATGGCAGCCTGTGGCCTCCTGAAATTGGTAGGCCAAGCTCAGCACAGTGCCCTCACCGCACATGGGGCCTATGATCTGGAGCCCCGCAGGTAGGCCTTGACTGGTTAGCCCTGCCCTAATGCTTATGGCAGGGTGGCCTGTGAGGTTAAAGGGATATGTAAAGGCAACCACATCCAAGAGCCTTACCAACCTTCCATCTATGGTATTGGGAGGTGGACCTTCTGCCTGAAAGGCCACAGTGGGTGTGGTGGGGGTAATTAGTGCATCAAAGTCCTTGAATATCCTTTGAACTGCCGTGAATGCCCTCGATCTGATCTCCCGCTCCTTGTTTAGCTGGGCCAAGGATAAGCCCATTACCTCTTCCACGGTCTTTACCATGCTCCTGCTGAGCTCTGCTCTCTTTTCTTGGGATACATCCTTTAGTTGAAAGGCAAGGTCCATTGCCATGTAGGTCCACCAGGTGCTTTCCAGGTCAGGTATCTCTTCTTTCAAGGGAATGAGTTGGTGTCCCAAGGAGCTAAGCTCAATTATGGCCTTTTCAAATAACTCTCTTACCTCTGGGTCCACAGGGTAGCGTCCCAGGTCCAGGGAATAACAGATCTTCAAGTTCCCTGATGGGGGTTGAAGGGTGCTAAGGGATCCACCATCCATGATCCCTGAATGGGGATCCAAGGGATGATAACCCTGGGCTGCCCTTAGATACAGCCAGGCATCCTCCACACATCTGGTAAGAGGGCCCAAGGTCCAGATACAGGCACCAAAGCCTTGGAACTGTGGACCTAAAGGGATCCTTCCAAAGGTGGGCTTTAACCCAACACATCCGCAATAAGAAGCAGGGATCCTAATGGAGCCACCTGCATCCGAGCCCGTTGCAACAGGGACCATCTGGGCAGTTACTGCCGCTGCACTGCCTCCGCTTGAGCCACCAGGTGTCTTTGAAAGGTCCCAGGGGTTTTTGGTGACCCCAAAGAGCCTGTTCTTTGTAAACCCCGTGAATCCAAACTCGGGTGTATTTGTCTTTCCGAGCACTATGGCTCCTTGGGCCTTTAACCTCTGGACCTGAAGGGAATCTTGGAAGGCCATATTTTCCCTAAAGGCCAAGGAGCCGTATGTGGTCTTCATGCCCTTTACATCTTCCAAGTCCTTTACCAGGATAGGCACTCCCAGAAGCAATCCACTATGCCCTTCCTTGGCCATCCGGGCCTCAAGCTCCTCTGCCTCTGAGAGTGCCTCTTCCACCCTTAGAGAAACCACTGCATTTATGAGGGGATTCTTGGAGGAGATGGCATCTGCTGCCAACTTCACCACTTCCTTTAAAGAGACTACCTTTCTCTTTATAAGCCGGGTGAGTTCAAGGGCAGAGATGCCAAGCTGGTCCACAGAAGATCTCCTATATAAATGGCCAGATGAGGAAGGCAACGGATGTGATCACCCAGAAGACCAGGAATACCAAGATAAGCCATCCCATGATCTCCCTGAATTCCAATTTGGCAACTGCAAGCATTGCAATGGCCCAGAAGGGTTGGATCATATCCGTCATCATATCTCCCCATGCATAGGTTACAACCACCTTATGGAAGGGAACCCCCAGCTCTTTTGCAGCAGGGAGTAGATAAGGTGCTGTGATGGCCCATTCAGAACCTCCTGAGGGCACAAGGTAGTTTAATAGCCCAGAATACCAGTAGATGATCAACAGGTAAGTATTGCTGTTGGAGATGGCCACGAAGCCTTTGGTAAAGGCCTCGGCAAGGGCTGTGAACTTAAACAGGCCAAAGATTCCTGCATAGAAGGGGAACTGAATGATGATACCCCAAACTGCCTTCCCTGCATCCTCTGCTGCCTTCAAAAAGCTCCAGGGCCTCCAATGAAATAGTATCCCCAGTACAAGGAAGAACAGGTTTATGTTGTCCAGGGTGATGGCGTTGGCAAAGCCCACCTTTGCAACCTCCTTGCCCAGCCACCAAAGTCCCCCTGCCCCTATGATCACATTCCAACCCCACCACCAGTTGGCCCAGTCTGAAAAGCAGGTAAACCTCTCAGGCTTGGGAGGACTTTCGTAGATCTTAAGCCTATCCATCAGGTCTGGAGAGACCCGGAAGGCCTTTTCCTCCGAAGGGTGCATAAGGGCCATCAGGATCGTTATGACCACAAGCACAATGAGTACCAGGATGATGTTAAAGGGCGTAAAGATGGTCTGTGTGGTGGGTATGGTTGCACTCAGGTAACCTCCCTTTATGAGAAAATTGTCTGGGGTGTTTACCAGGAGCGGCGCAGAGCCGCTTAGTCCCGCATGCCATGTGCAACCCAGTCCTAAGTAAGCAGAGGCCACCAACAGTCTGTAATCCACCTTTGGGTTGTTTCGCACGATATAAAGTGCCAGCATGGCACTACCGATCAGACTCAGACCCCAATTGAGCCAGGCGGTTATCATTGAAAAGAGTGACATCAAAACAATTGCTTGGTATGGCTTGTCTTTGTTGGGCCAGGTGGAGAGCCCATCCATTATGCGCCTTATGGGAGGGGAACATGCCAGGATATATCCAGTCATCATAATAAGGCACATCTGCATGGCAAAACCCAAAAGGGTCCAGAACCCCTTTCCCCATGCCAATACTGCACCCGAAACATTGGTTTTGCCCCAGATAAGGGCCATGATAAAGGTGATGATGCTAAGGACCCAGACAATCACAAGGGCGTCCGGGATCCAGCGCTCAGACCAGGCAGTAAGCCCGGCCCCCCATCTTTTTAGGACCTCAAATCCACCACCTTTGCTCTCTTGGGCCATGTGCACACCTCCTTTTGTTTGAGGGGTCCAAATCTCAAAAGAGCTATAGCCAAAAAATCTCTTTATCACCCCCTTTCCCTGAAGCACAGGTATTTAGGTGAGGCAAAACCTCTAACTTTGTGTATCTTTTATTTGAGACAATCAAAGGATGTCAATGAAATTGTTTGAAGGAAGGCTAAAGATAGGAGAAAGATAATGTGAGGACAAAAACTTCTAAGGAATAGGTCCTGGCCAAATAGTTTTTGTTGCCAAAGGGCGATCAGGCCTTAAAATCTTTTGAAATCCAATGAGGAGGTGAGTCATGCAGGTATTGGTGCTTTATTACTCAAAAGGTGGGAACACAAAGGCCTTGGCAGAGGCAATCTTGGAGGGAGTACGCTCCGTGGATGGGGTTGAGGGCGTGCTAAAGAGCACTGACCAGGTCACAAAGGAGGATTTTGTAAATTCTCAAGGGATCATAGCAGGCTCTCCCGTTTACTTTGGGAGTATGGCAGCTGATCTAAAGAGGGTAATGGATGAGTTTGTCTCTGTGAGAAAGAAGATGGAAGGAAAGGTGGGAGCTGCCTTTGCCACATCGGGAGATGCCTCAGGGGGTAAGGAGACCACCATGCTCTCCATTATACAGGCATTACTGATATATGGCATGGTGATAGTTGGGGATCCCATGTCTGCAACAGGCCATTACGGCGTGGCCTGTGTTGGCAGGCCTGATGAGAGGGCAAAGGAACATGGCAAAAAGTTAGGTGAAAGGGTGGCCACCTTAGTTAAGAAGCTCTTTTCTTAGCATGGAAAGAGAAAAACTCAGATCACTGTTGGAGGCTGTCTCAAGGGGAGAGATAGGGGTCGAGGAAGGCCTTGAGCTCTTAGCCCATCTCCCCTTTGAACCCTTGGGCGTGGCATGTATTGACCACCACAGGTCTTTGAGAAAGGGTGTTCCAGAGGTGGTATTTGGCCAAGGCAAGTCCAAGGAAGAGCTCTTAACCATCGTCTCCAACATGTGTCAAAGGGGTCAGAATGTACTGGTGACCAGGCTCGACCCAGAAGGGGCAAGGCTACTCAGAGAGATGTTTCCAAAGGCAGAATATTTCAATAGGTCAAGGGTCTTGATGATCATGAACTCAGAGCCTGCTTTGTCTGGGAAGGGGAAGGTTCTGGTGATATCCGCAGGCACGTCTGACATCCCTGTGGCAGAGGAGGCCCTTTTGACCTTAAGGTTCCTGGGGAATGACGCAGAGGCCATATATGATGTGGGGGTTGCAGGCATCCACAGGCTCTTTGCCCATATCCCAAAACTCAGGGAGGCAAGGGTGATAATAGTGGTGGCAGGCATGGAAGGTGCCCTTCCCAGTTTAGTGGCCTCTTTGGTTGAGGCACCTGTTATTGCAGTCCCCACAAGTGTGGGTTATGGGACCAGTTTTGGCGGGATTGCAGCCTTGTTGGGCATGCTGAATTCCTGCACCCAAGGGGTGGCAGTGGTGAACATAGACAACGGCTTTGGTGCAGGATATCTTGCAGCTATCATAAACAGGCCTTAGTAAGCTCCCTTCTGATTTCCAAGGCCGTTTCCTTCAAGACCTTGAATTCCTCCCTGTAAGGTTCTGGCCAGCAGGGCAGGATGGTATTGTTGTGGAAAAGGGGTTCTTCCAAAGGATATTTGCTTTCAAGCCTTGCCCTCTCCCAAAGCCTTGTGTGGGGTATGGGAGAATACTCTGCCAGATAGGGAGGCAGACCCAGGGCCTTGGCATAATAAAGCGCCTGTTTCACACCCTTGGGGGTTTGTCCTGGCAGTCCCACCAGTACATAGGCACCCAGGTCCTTTGGAAAAAGACCGGCAAGATAAAGGGCATCTACTGCCCTTTCAAGCTCTTTTGCCTTTAATTTTTCGTCATAATCCCATGTTTGATCTGTGCGAGAGGTCTCCAGCCCAATCCTTATGGTCTTGAAGCCGGCCTGTTTCAAAAGCTCTGCCATGTTCTTGTCTATTATCCTACCGTGTAATCCATTGGGGGTGTGAAACCTCAGATCTTTTTTTAAAGAGCAAAGGGCCTCCAGTAGACTTATGATATCAGGCCTCATGAGAAGTGCATCATCATAGAAGGCATAGTCCTGGATCCCATATCGGCTATTCCAAAACAAGATCTCCTCAATTACATCTTGGATGGCCCTTGAACCCATGTTTGGATTTAAAAATTTAGAGGCACAATAGCTACAGCTCAAGGGACAACCCTCAGTGGTTCTTATGGCAATGGCCTTTGAGTAGGTATGCTTAGTGTTATCATCATGGCCCAAGGCTTGAAAAAACATGTCATATGCAGGATATGGATGATACATTTCCTTTGGATCCTCTGGGAAAATGCCCAGCAAATTTAGCTTGTCTTCAACATCCTTAGGATCTTTTGTGGTTAGAACCATGTCTGCACCAGAGGATCTCTTTGCATGTTCATAGCAAAGTCTTGCATAAATACCACCCAATATCACAAATACATCTGGCCAAATCTCCTTTAGGATCCTTATCACCTCCTGGACCCCAAGGTACCAATAGGTCATCATTGAGCCCACAAGTACAACCTTGGGCCTTTGCATAGATAAAAGTTGTTCCTTCAAGAGATCCAATGGTATACCGTATCTACTGAAGCGCCTTTGGATATGTTGGTACTGGGGAGGCTTTGCCACCTCTTCTTTGTAATACTTGGAAGTGCCGTATGACTTAGGCACAGGGCCTCGCCTTCTCTTGAGGGGCATGGAGCTTGAGGTGGAGAGGCAATCAAGGAAATGGACTTTAAAACCTCGGTTCCTCAAATAGGCTGCCATCTCAAGTAGACCCAAAGGCCTCGCCCACATGTCAAAGGCGGCAAAGTCGTAGATCCAGGGGTTTATGAGTAAGATCTGCATGGAGGTATTATGAGGGCAGTCATCCAAAGAGTAAAGGAGTCAAGGGTAGTGGTGCAAGGGAATGTGGTAGGAGAGATCAAAAAGGGACTATTGGTATTCCTGGGCGTGGGTGAAGGGGATGGTAAGAGGGATGTGGAATATATGGTCCAAAAGATCCCTGAACTGAGGATCTTTCCCGATGAAAAAGGTGCCATGAACCTCTCTTGTGTGGATGTGGGAGGAGAGGTCTTGGTGGTATCCCAGTTTACACTATGGGGTGATGTGAGAAAGGGAAGAAGGCCATCCTTTACAAGGGCTGCAAGGCCAGAGATGGCCAAAGGCCTTTACGAAGAGGTGGTGGCAGGTTTGAGACAAAGGGGTATAAAGGTGGAGACGGGGATTTTTCAAGAGATGATGGATGTTTTTATTGTAAACGATGGCCCAGTTACTATACTCTTGGACAGCGAAAAACTATTTTAACTTAGAACCGCTTGGTGTGAGGATTTTAATGGAGGCCGATGCCAAGACTTTAAAAAAGAGGCGATTTGAGCACCTGATATTTAGGGACTGGTGCAAGAGCTGTGGTATATGCGTGGCCTTTTGCCCCAAAAAGGTATTTGAAAGGGATGAGAAACTGTCTCCTGTAGTGGCAAGGCCTGAGGACTGTATAGGTTGCAGATTCTGCGAACTACATTGCCCTGACTTTGCCATCACCATCTCGGAGATAGAACAGGGAAACGGAAAGGAGGGCCAAAATGGCCGCCAAGAGACCTAAACCAAGGGATGCAAGGCTTCTCATGGGAAACGAGGCAGTGGTGGAAGGTGCCCTTGCCGCAGGGTGCAGGTTCTTTGCAGGCTATCCCATTACCCCTGCCTCTGAGATCGCAGAACTCTTTGCCGAGAAGATGCCAAAGGTGGGAGGGGTATTCATCCAGATGGAGGATGAGATAGCATCCTTAGGTGCGGTGATAGGTGCATCCCTTGCAGGTGCCAAGGCCATGACTGCCACCAGTGGCCCTGGGTTTTCCCTCATGCAGGAAAACTTAGGTTTTGCATGTATTGCAGAGGTGCCTTGTGTGATCGTGGATGTGATGAGGGCAGGCCCAAGCACAGGGCTTCCCACAAGCCCTTCCCAAGGAGATGTGCTCCAAGCCAGATGGGGCACACACGGAGATCATCCCATCATTGTGCTGGCAACCTCTTCTGCCCTTGAATGTTTCACCTTAACCGTCAAGGCCTTTAATCTCTCTGAAAAATACAGGGTCCCTGTGATCCTTCTAAGTGATGCCATTGTTGCCCACACAAGGGAGACGGTGGTGCTTCCCCATCCAAGTGAGCTGGAGATAGTGGACAGGCCCAAACCCAAGATGCCGCCTGAATGGTACATACCTTATCAGGATACAAGTACAGGTGTGCCTCCGATGGCAGCCTTTGGAGATGGATATAGATATCATGTGACAGGTCTGATCCACGACATTAGGGGGTTTCCCACCCAAAGGGAGGATGAGATAAATCCGTTTATGCAAAGGCTCTTTAGAAAGATCACCCAAGGTTTTAAAGAGATCTGCATCACAGAGCAGTACATGCTGGAGGATGCAGAATATGCGGTGATCGCCTATGGTTCTGTGGCAAGGGCAGCCTTGAGGGCAGTGGCGGATGCCAGAAAGAAGGGATACAGGGTGGGCTTATTAAAGCTCATCACCTTGTTCCCCTTTCCAAAAAAGGAGGTGCAGGAGGTCTTGAGACACTCCAAGGCAGTATTGGTGCCTGAAATGAACCTGGGACAGATAAGAAGGGAGGTAAAAAGGGTGAATGACTTTATGATCCCCATCCAGAAGATCAACAGGGTGGATGGGAGGGGAATCACGCCCAGGGAGATCCTTGGGGGCATAGAGGTTATGGTAGGGGGCTAATATGCCAGAACCTGTCACAAAGCTCATACACAAATACCTCAGACACGACAAAAAGTTCCCCCATGTGTGGTGCCCAGGATGTGGAAATGGGATTGTGTTGGGAAGTTTGATCAGGGCAATAGACCAGCTGGGGCTCAAAAAGGACGAGGTGGTGCTCATATCGGGCATAGGATGTTCCGGGAGGATGAGTGTGTATGTGGATTTTAACACCCTGCACACCACACACGGAAGGGCACTTACCTTTGCAACGGGCATCAAACTGGTGAAACCTGAGCTCACCGTAATAGTGGTGATGGGTGATGGGGATGCCCTCTCCATCGGTGGAAACCATTTTATCCACGCAGCAAGGAGGAATTTGGATATCACTGCCATTATAGTAAACAACCAGATATACGGCATGACAGGCGGTCAGTTCAGCTCCACCACTCCATACGGTGCTTATGCCACCACAGCACCTTACGGGAATATAGAGCATGCCTTTCCCATTTCAGAATTGGCGGTTGTGGCAGGCAGCTCCTTTGTGGCAAGGGGCACTGTGTACCATGTGCAGACCCTGGACGATATGATGAAGAGGGCCATAAGGAAAAGAGGTTTCAGTTTGGTGGAGGTGATATCCACGTGCCCAACCCAATTTGGCAGGAAAAACAAGATGCCAGATCCTGTGAGCATGATGATGTACCTAAAGGAAAGCGCTGTGAAAAAGGAAAAAACAGACACCATGGAGAAAAAGGATCTGGAAGGCAAATTCGTGATCGGGATATTGGCAGATGTGGAAAAGCCGGTTTATATGGAAGACTATGGCAACATAAAGGAAAAGTGCAGGCAATGATGAAGCAAAGGCGCTACGAGATCAGGATAGCAGGCTCTGGTGGGCAAGGTGTGATTCTGGCTGCCATCATCCTTGCAGAGGCAGCGGGACACTATGAAGGACTTTTTGCCGCACAGAGTCAAAATTATGGGCCAGAGGCCCGGGGTGGCTACAGCATGGCAGAGGTGGTCCTCAGCAGGGAGCCTATTGACTATCCTTCTGCAATAAGGCCCGATGTGCTCTTGGCCATGAACCAAGAAGGTTTTAATAGATATCTGAAGGATGTGAAAGAAAATGGGTTTGTGGTGGTGGATGAAACCAACATAACCCATGTACCAGAAGGGAGGATTGTGAAGCTCCCCATCACAGATACGGCCATAAAAGAGACAGGGAGGATGATGGTTGCAAATATTGTGGCCCTGGGGGTCCTATGTCAGCTCACAAAGGTGGTGAGCCGTGGAAGCTTGGAGGCGGCAATCCTGGACAGGGTACCAAAAGGCACAAAGGAATTGAACATGAAGGCCTTTGAGGCAGGCATTAGGCTGGCAAAGAAAGTGGATCTGAATACCCTTCCCCCATCCTCGCCTGAGGAATTGACAGAGGATCTATGATCTGAGGGCCTTAGAGCCTTTCCTTGCCCAAAAAAGGGCAATGCCTGTGGCCATAGCAGCATTCAAAGACTCAACCCCTCCTTCCATAGGAATGGAAACAAAGGACTGAGGACTGAGGCCCTCCGGCAGCCCTGGACCTTCCAATCCAGGTGCAAGGATAAAGCTTTCTGGGAAATGAAAGGAGAGGATATCCTGGCCCTTGGGGGGTGGAGCCAAGGCAATGATAGGCTCTCCAAGATGGGAAATCTCTTGTGGGGTGGCCTTTTGGTATAGGCTTGCATCCAATAGGTACGGTCCGCAAGACCTGGTGGACCTGGGGTGGAATGGATGGGCAGCTGAGCCCAATAACAATATATCTTCTACCCCCATGGCCACCGCAGTCCTTATGGCTGCTCCCACATTATTGGGATCTTGAAATGGGATCAAAAGCTTAAGCCCCTTTTTTCCCTTAAGGTCTTCCAAGGGTAAAAGTGGGGGTGTTTTTATCAACAACATGGGATGAGCTGTGTTAAATATGTCAAGCTCTTCAAATAAGGGAGGTGAAAGTTCATAATAGGTATATGAATGCCCGCCCAGATTTAGATAGGGACCACCTATTTTGGTGATAATTGCCTTCACATATGATTTGTGTTTTTTTAGTATCTCATTTATGAACTTTTGCCCCCACATCAAGCAGTGCCGATGTTTTTCTATTCCCTTTGATGTTAGAAGAGATCTTAGGAATTTAAAGGCCTCGTTATCCTCGCTTTTAATGGCCTTTTGTTTCAAGATATTGGCGCCCAACCTTTCGTATACTATTATCCTTCTTTCATGAATTGTGTTGGGTATCACATAAGAGATGTTTTTAATTTCAGTAAATATCCCTTGAAATACCTGCCCTGCCTTCTTTATCTCCTCATCACAGTGTGGGCCCTTCATGAATATCACCAGACCGCCCGGTTTTAAGACATCCCTCACCCTTTTTAATGTGGCGGGAATATCTTCAAGTGCCCTTGTTATGACACCATCAAAGGTCCTTCCCAATGGGCCTGTGAGTTTCTTTTTTAGGACCTCTACTCCCTTTAGGCCCAAGAGGGATACTGCCTCCTGAAGGAACCTTATCCTATCTTCCCTGGTCTCCACCAGATGAAGTTTGATCTCAGGCCTTAAGATCTTAATGGGAATCCCTGGAAAGCCTGCTCCTGTGCCAAGGTCCATGAGGTCCAAAGGAAGGTTAACATACTTTGTAACAAGGGAACAGTCCACATAATGCTTTATTACCATGTTTTCAAAATTGTGGATCCTGGTGAGGTCAAGTTCTTGGTTTCTTTCCCTCAGTAGGCTGTGAAAGGTCCAAAAGGCATCCAGTTGATGGGATGAAAGGATTATGCCTGAATCCTTGAAGATCTTATCCAGATATTCCTTGGAAGGTTTCAAGGGAAGGTTTCAATATGGTTTATTTAAACCAGGGGAACTATCCCCTGGTGCTATGTTACGAACATGTGGAACAGCTTGAACCGCAACTGGCCCCTGAAAGCATTAGATTAGAGGTGATCTGAAAACCAGAGCCGAAGGGAGAAACTATATAGTCCACCTTTATGGGCTTTGCCCTTTCAAAAAGACCCTTTTCAACCACATAGGTGAGTCCGTCCAAGCTAAATATCTCATCGTTTTCCCTTGGTTCATCCAGAACCATTCCCAAGCTGGGACCAGCTCAGCCTCCCTGGGAAAGCATAATCCTAATGGGTGGAATCTGGGGTCTGTCCTTTAGATATTCTTTGATCATCTTTGTGGCCTTTTCCGTTACCTGAAACATTTCTTTCCTCCTAAAAAATTTTACGGCCTTGCCGTGCTGTTGAATATAAGGATTGCTCATGCAAATTAAAAGGGATTTTTAGATAAACCTCCCACAATTTTCATCCTTCGCTCCCTTACCTTGGGGGCTTAGCATGGAATTTTTTTAGTTTCTGGCTGCCTTGGCTTTTTGCTCGTTTCCCTGAGATACTTACTCCAATCCTTTGAACCACTCATTGGGTATGAAACACCCTCCAAGTGGTGTTTACCCCTCATCCATCTTGCAAGCGCTTCTCTCAATTCAAGGAACGCAACTATTAAATCTCCAACCCGGAAATTGGAACCTTGAACTTTTCTCGCCCTTCTCGCCCGGCCCCGTCTCCCCTGGTCTTTTTGAAACCCAATAACCCAATTAACTCCTCACCCGCTCCTTAGCCGGCATGGAGTTTTAAAGGAAACTCAGCAATGCATCCTTTACCATATCCACCTCAATCCCCTTCAAACATTTAAAATCAAGGCCTGAGGTGCACCTAAGGGGCTTTGGAGAGTAATAAAAACAGGGCGAGCAAGGAAGCTCAATTCGCACCACCTTGTTAGGAACATCCCATGGCCTAACCCAAGTGGGATTTGTGGGGCCGAAGATTGCCACAACAGGTATTCCCACAGAAGCAGCCAGGTGCATAATCCCTGAATCATTTGAGATAAAGGCAGACATGTGTGAGATTAGAGCAGCCACCTCACGAATGGACCTGTGGCCTACAACAACCACATTTCCCTTTTTGGCATTGCTCTGTATAAATTCATTCTCCTTCTTTTCTTCTTCAGTGCCAAACAGGAAAAAATCAATCTCCGGGAGTTCATTTATAAGATCAAGAAATCTCTCCTTAGGCCACCTTCTCTGCCAGTGCCCCTTAAAACTACTTGTGCCTGTATGTACTCCAACTCTTATTCTCCTATGGGAAAGAGATTTCGCTAATTTCCTCCCATTTGCAATTTCTTCCTCCTTCAGATAAATCTTCATCTTTCCATGCTCTTTAACATTGATTCCAAGAAGCTCAAGAAGCCTAAGGTTTTCTTCAACATTGTGCAAACTTACATCTTCTCTTAAGGTCTTGTTCTTCAAAAAATTAAACTCTACGAGATCCCTCCTACAATATCTATGGCCTAATCTGATGTTTGCTCCGATAACAAAGCTTAATATATTATAATCCCGCCTATTGGAAGGGAAAAAATTTATTGAACAATCAAATTTTTGAAGGGACAAAATGAATTTGAGCGATCTAAGGACTCCATTTTCTAAAAAAGGGAAGTAGATGAGTTCGTCAATAAATGGATTCTTTTTCAAAACTTCATATGTTGAATTAAACATGCATAGATTTACAATTCTACAGCCAGTCGCTTTCTTGAGGACTTCAATCGCAGGGGTCGTCATTAATGTATCGCCTATTCCGTATAAAGGCAGGATAATCACATTGTCTAATCTTATCATCCCTCTATCGTTTCACCTCTTCTAACCTACCCTTCAATATGAGATGCCTCTTTTGCTTGACCATTTAACCTTGATATCCCTTATTGCCTAAAGCTATCCCTTTAATCAGCTTAAGAGATATCCTAAACAACATTTTTTTCTCATCCCTTTTTTAAACCTCTGAATGTGATTGCCCGTAAGGACCCCTTGAGGAGTTGGTTTGTGGTTATATTTTTCCCCTCTTGTGGTATGAAGATCTTTGCTCCTTGAATATTCTTCCATATCCTTTTGGGACTATAAAACGCTTTTATTCCCCAAACACGGTTTTAAGTATCCATATGGCAAAGAAAGTTGTATCTAAAAATGAGGTACCTTGGGAGTTTCTGCCAAATCCGCCGTCAGAACTTCTACTAACAAGGATAAATGACATTAGCTTTTTAGGATCCTTTGGTGTTACTCCCAGCGCATTCAATACATAACATGCATAAAAACAATTTTCCATGTAAGAAGTTGTACCCTTAAAAAATCCAAAACCGCCATCTGGATTTTGACACTTTAACAAAAAATCTATAAAACTTTTGCCATACTCCATTCCAAAGATGTGAAATGCATAAAAAACATCCCGAACAGTCCTAATCTTGATATTCTTTCTATCTTTGTAGAACTCTTCAGGTATTCCAAGGAGTTCTTGCTCAAGTCCCAATATGCGTTGTATACTTATGAGGCTGGATAGTATCTTAAGGTCTTCCAGTCCTCCACGATCTTTGAAAATATGAATGACTTGCCTAATCTTCTCTTTGGAGATGTGTTCAATCAGATCCATTAATTTCAAGATCTCCAAGTATGATTTCAACACCTCAGGAGAAAAGCCCAGAATATCCTGACTTAAAAGATACCTCTTGTGGCTTTCCTTTTGGATTGTTTGGCCACAAACCTTTAGGATCTGGGTGGCGTAATATGTGTCCTCTATGGTGGCGGGTAAAAGTGGAGTTGCAGAGAACCCACCACCTATCTTTTCCCGCATAAACACAAACTTTAAGGCGTCGTTGATGACATTACTATACATTTGAGGCAACGAAATTTTCGCTGAATCTAAGTTCAAAATTATTTTCAAGCATATTCGCCACTCTATCTCGTTAAATTCTTCAGTTTACTCACTTCCCATAGTTCCCTTTACAGTACACGGCACTCCTCTTAGTTGGGGAGTACCGAATTCCTTGCCAAGTATTTCAATGGATGTGAGCATATTTATGTTGGATCTTTCAAAGTCATATAGGGAATCTTCCGCTGCTTCAGGGAACCACCAACCATGGGTTGCCACAACAACCCCAGACTTTACATTTTCGCTAAACCTTGCCTTTTGAGAAATTGCTCCATATTTTGTTTCAATGATTGCATATTCGTTTTCTTTTATCCCGAATTGTTTTGCTGTATCTGGATGTATCAAAAAACAGGGTTCTGGTGTAAGCTTTCTAAGGGAGTTTAACCATCTATAGGAACTGTGCAGAAAATTTCCCTCTTTCATGGAAGTTAGTAACAGCGGAAATCTTTCATCCACATTCTCGTATTCCCTAAACCTTGGCAGTTCATCAATACCGTAGTCACAGGCCTTGCTCAAAAGGAGTTCTAACTTTCCCGTTGGCGTTTTGAAACCAGATTTTTCGTATTTTTTATATCTCATCTGGCCTTTTAAGATGCCTGCATCCATGAACTCCTTTAGGGATATATTCAGGGGCCTTATTACCTCCCTTAAGAGATCCTCGTAATCTTCGTACCAATGCTCTGCACCGGACATCCTCCTTCCCAGTTCATTTAAGATCTTTATGTCCGGCCAGCATTCAGGGGGCGGGTCCACCACCTTAGGCCTGGGTAAAATAAAGCCATGCCCAAGTCCGTAATGGCCGATGTCATTAAATTCAAACTGTGTGGCAGCAGGGAGGACCAGATCCGATAACATTGCCGTGGGAGTAAGATAGACATCTGAGACTACAGAAAAATCCAAGTTCTCTAAGGTCTGTTTGGTTAATTTGCTCTCAGGCCATGTAACAAGAGGATTTGTACCTTGGAAATAACAGGCCTTTATCTTATATGGCACTCCTTCCAAAACAGCCTTTCTAAAATAGGCAGGTGGAACTGTCATGTATCTTGGGATGGTTTTGAATGCATAATTTACCATTTTCTTGGCCTTATCAGGAAGGAGATCGGCCTTTACAAACTGCCTCAAAGGCAAAATATTGGGGTCAACGGGCTGAATGTTTCCGCCTGGTATGTCCAGATTTCCACATATTGCCATCAGTATGATTATTGCTCTTGCTGCAGAAAAATTATTTATCGTTTGTTCAATTGCATTGCCATAAACTATGGAGGCAGGTTTGGTTTGGGCATAGGCAATGGCAGCTTCATATATCTTCTCAATCGGGATTTCTACTATTTCAGACACCTTCTTGGGATCGTAGTTTTTCACATGCTCTCTTAGGGTTTCAAATCCATGGCACCATTTCTCCACAAATTCTTTATCATACATACTTTCTTGGATTATGATGTGGATCATGGAAAGAGCAAGGACCGCATCGGTTCCTGGCCTTATGGGCAGAAACAGGCTCGCTTTATCTTTCAAATAGCTATGTAGCACAGGATCAATTACTATGAGTTTAGCTCCCCTATCCAGTTGTCTGGATAACCATGTGCATATTAAGCCTTCTTCATTGGTCTTTAATATGTTGCTACCCCATAGCAATACCAAATCCGTGGGATTATCCTGCTCCACAACCGGATAAAAACCACATGTATGTAAACCGGCGATCTCTCTTGGGGCATGGCATACATCCTGGATGGCGACCACATTGGGAGATCCGAACACATTTCCTAACCTGATTAGGACAAAAAGTTCCAAACCCTTGGGCATGCCACTACAAAAGGCAACGGCTTGTGCTCCGTATTCTGATCTTATCTTCAAGAATTTCGTGGTAATAATCTGCATCGCCTCATCCCAGGAGATCTCCTCCCACTTACCTTCTCCCCTCTTTCCCTTCCTTAACAGAGGCCTTTTGAGTCTTTTGGGATGATAGAGCTTTTCAAGGGAGGCAATTGCCTTGGGGCAGATGTATCCCTTATTTTCACCTCGCAAATCAGGCCTAATGCCCACGATCTTTCCGTCATTTACACACAGAAGTAGAGAACATCCTCCATGGTCCATTCTGCCACAACGGGTTTTTATGTATTCCATCTTCACTTGCCTTTCGTTGCCCCAAGTATCTTCAAGAGATGTTATTCTCTTAAAACACTCTGCCTAAGTACAATAAAAGCCCAGAAAAGTATAGTAAAATCTCTGAGCACATACCAATACATCCTTGCCTGGGAGACAGACCTTACTTCCACATCAAAGCATCCACAATCCACATTTATTCCTCTAAAAAGATTCACCATTAGTGCAAGGGAAAAAACAACCATTGACAAAAAGGCAAGCAAAGCAGCTCCTCTTTTGGCTATGCCTAAAATGAGGCAAAGTCCTATGGTGGCTTCCAAATAGGGTAAGACTGCAGCCACAGGGTATATAAGCGGCTCAGGAAGGATCTGGTAATTGTAAACAATCTTCGAGAATTCAAAGGGATCCAAGGCCTTTGAAACACTGGCATACAAAAACAACACCCCAAGTGCTCCTCTGAGAACCAGGGCAATTTTCTTATCCTTCAGGCTCCAGTTATTTGGAGTCCACTTGTGTTCCTTCAACAGGGCCATTTGCCTTTAACCACCTGGTCCAGCCATCTTTTAGGACCCTTACGTTGTCGTATCCCCTCATTATGAGGGCCACTGCCAAGTCCTTGCTGAGAGAACATGCCATGCCATCACAGTATGTGACTATCGGTTTATCCCCTAATAGCTTGGGCTCCACCTGACCCCACACCGCATCCAAGTCTTGTGCAGGGACGTTCAAGGCCCCCGATATGTGACCTTTATTGTAATCCACCGGAGATCTGGCATCCAAGAATACTGCCCTCCCTCCCTTATGAAGATCCAAGGCCTCCTCTAAGGGGATTTCCAGAGAGATCCCAAGCTCTTTGGAGGCCTGCTTCAGAGGATCTATGGGCATAGATCTGGGTATATCGCCAAAACGCACAAGGTGGATGACCAACGCCAAGACCGCTGCCACAACAATAATACACAGGGCCTCGAGAATCGTGGCCTTTCTTAAGGCAGTTACTGTTGACAACAAGGGCTTGCTGTGGCTATGGAATAAGAATCTAAGGGGTTCTTTCCGTGTAGTATCTCCTTCACCTCTTGCTTTACCTTGTCTATCTCCTCTCTCTTTAACAGAAAATCGTGATTCTTTGTGATACCAAGCTTTGTAATCACAATGTAATTGGTGAGAGGTATCCCTGCATTTTCCATTATCTTTTTTCCACAACCAATTTCGCAGCCATCTATTAGTACAATCACAGGTGCACCCTTTGCTGATGCCACAAAATCACTTAGCTTTCCCCCAATGCCTGCAAGGTAATACATCCTACCTATGCCCTCTTGGGTTAGCTCAATTGCTGCTTGATTTGAAAGTTGCCCCACATTTGACCCACCCGAGCAGCTTAAGATCATTACCTGAGAGTTGCCTGTGCAACAAACATCCGCCATTGAAACACCTCCCTTAAGCTTCATTTAACCACTTGATTATCTCTTGGATGGAAGAGACTTTACCCACTGACTTTACCTTTCCGTTAATAACAAGTGCAGGTGTACCAAGTACACCATAACTACCTATTTCTCTGATGTCTTTTATCTGCTCCACATCACCCACTTTGTTGGATTTTGTCATTGCCTCCATCACATTCTTAAATAATCTCTCACAGTTTGGGCAACCTGGGCCTAAGATCTTAATGCTAAGCCCTTCTTCTTTTTCCTTTACTTCTTCCTTTAGTATCCTCTCTTTGTACTCATTCAGCAAGGCCTTTGCATAATCTTCCCGTGCCTTGTTGGGTATGTAGTTTCTCTTCTCCGCCAATTCCAAGAGCAAGGTCTTGAGCCCTTCCTCATCCAGATCCTCTGCCTTACTTGATGCCTCTTTTAGGATAGGGCCTAGTCCTATGATCCCCACTTTAAAGCCACCAACGCTTATCTGTTCTATCTCAGGATGGGTTGACACAAGCACCTCCTAAGGACTTGTTATCATTAGAAGCGCAAGAGCAGCTCCTGTCCTGTGTACCTGCTCTCAGATTTTCCCTATTAACCACCTTGGCCTCTTCCTTTAACCTCGCTATCTCAGGGTCTTGGTTTAGCCATCCCTTCAGCTGGGTTAGGATGTCCTTTGCATAGGGATTATGGGAATCAAAATTCAAGAAATAGTTCACCCACAGGCCTTCCTTCCTGAATCCCAGAAGCCCTGCTGTTTCCAAGATCTTGAGATGCTTAGAAACACCCGGTTGGGAGATCTTCAAAACCTCTGTTATCTCACACACACACATCTCTCTTACTTCCAAGATCTTTAGGATCCTTATCCTGTTGGGATCCCCCAAGGCCTTAAAAATTATCAATAGATCTCTCATGACTGATCTCCATAACCAGATGGTAATAAAGTTAACTCATCTGTCAAGCCCATTTAAATCTCCCATCTCATATTGCATTATTGATGCGGCTACCATTGCCACTGATTCTGCCTTTAAGATCCTAGGGCCAATGCATGTGGGGACAAATCCCAAATCCATGAATAGCTCTATCTCCTCCTGGGTAAAACCACCCTCTGGTCCCACGGCCAAGATAGCCCTCTTGGCCTCCCTGGCCTCTTTTGGCCTTAGGATCTCCTTTACCCCCGTGGAGGCCCTCTCGTGAAAGACCAGTTTTAGCCCCTCTGAGTCCCTATAGTACTTGGCTGCTTCTTCCGCATCCAAAAAGGGCCCTTTGATGGAGATGGGTGCATATCTATCACATTGTAGATAGGCCCTCACTGCCACACCATCCCAGTGGGAGTGCCTTTCTGATAGCTTTTCACTATTCCACTTGCAAATCCCCCTTTTTGCCTCAAAAAAGGCTATGCATGTAACCCCAAGCTCTGAAAGCCTTTGGATCAGATAGTCATTGGACGGGTTTTTCAAGAGTGCCTGGAGGACTACCAGCTCCACTTCTGATCTAATGGGAAGGCTTACCTTCTCTTGGATCTTCAAGCAAACAAAACCCTTTTTGATCTCCTCCACCAATGCCCTTGCCCGCCTACCTCTCCTATCCATCAACAAGACCTCCTCGCCCGGTCTTGCCTTTAAAACCATCCCAAGGTGGTGATAGGCTTTTCCGTTGAGGGATATAATTGGAGAGGAACCCAGATCCTCCACAAAGACCCTCTTAAGCCCCCTCAGGTTTAGGATCTCTTGAGACACATACATGCCCACTCCTCTTGAAAGGATACACTATAAAGATCCAGACTACCCTGTGGGGAGGCTTTTAAAAGTCTTCCCAACTCGCTCTCCAAGATCCCCGAAAGTATAAGCATCCCACCCCTCTTTAGCCTCTTTATGCATTGGGGCATTAGCTCCAGGATCACATCACAGCTGATGTTGGCAACAATTGTATCAAATCCCCTTTGAAGGTCTTCCACAGGCACACAACTTAGAATAACCTTTTCACCCACTCCGTTTAAGGCCAGGTTCCTTTTGGCCCATGAAAGGGCATCCTCATCCACATCCAAGGCCATCACATCACAGGCACCCAAGCGAGCCGCATATATGGCCAAGATTCCACTCCCTGTGCCCACATCCAAGACAGACCAGGGATCTGGATAAAGGCCTCTAATATCCCTCAAGGCCATCAAACACATCTTGGTGGTTGCATGCCTCCCTGTACCGAAGGCAGGACCTGGGTCCATGATCAGGGTCTGCACATGGGGAATGGGTTTATATTCATGCCAGGGAGCCAAGATTAATAAGGATTCTCCCACCCATTGGGGCCTAAAATACTTGCGCCACTCAAGTTCCCAGCCGGGATCTGTAAGCTCCCATACCTTATAAGCAATGGCCTCCTGACCAAAAAGATCCCTCAAAAAAGCAACCAGTGTGGAAATGGCCACATCCCTGGTAGAAGGATCTTCAAAGAAGACTCTTATGGATCTTTCCCCGATTTCCATACCCAGTCCGCCCAGATCAAAGATCATTTCTGAAATAATCTCCTCAAGGGGTTGGGTACCCCAAATCTCCAGCACAAAGAATGTCTTGTGCCTTCTCCCCACCTTCTGCACTCCCTTCGATCAATCATGGACCTTATCCAAGATCTTCATCATAGCATCTTTGTGGCTAACAAGGAAGCCTGCTACCCGGTCTAAGATCAGCTATAGCATAATTCCAAGGACCTGAGTGAACAGGAGGGTTTTCCATGCAATGGGTGAAAGCATTGCTATTTTCATGGTGAGCTTCTTTGAAGGCCTAATTCAGAGTCAATAAATGCGAGTATCTGAGACAAACTACCTGTAGCAGCACATATACTTGTGTCTGCCGCACCGTAATAAAGGATAATTTGATCATCCAACAAGACCCAGCCACAGGGGAAAACCACTTTTCCCACATCACCCGCCATCTCATAGGGTTCCTGTGGGCCAAAGATCCATTCCTGGGATCTGTATAGCACATTGTAAGGCTCCTCCAAGTCCAACAGGGCCAATCCCACCCTGTAGATGGGACCTGACACAGTGCCCTTTACTCCGTGGTAGAGGAGGAGCCAACCCTTGGGGGTCTTTATGGGAGGTGGGCCCACGCCAATCCTTTGGCTATCCCACCAAGCTCCTTCCCTGCATTTGATCACCACCCTATGGTCACCCCAATGTCTCAAATCCGTGCTGAAGGATATCCATATGTGGGGTGGATTGCTCCCAGATGGAACAGGTCTGTGGAGCATGGCCCATCTTCCACCGATCCTCTCCGGGAACAAACATGCATCCTTGTTTTCAGGAGGCAATACAACACCTAAATCCTCTTTTGCTTTAAAATCCTTGGTGAGGGATAAACAGACCATAGGCCCCAGTCTTGAATAGGCGGTGTAAGTGATTCCGTAGAGATCTTTTTCGCAAAGGTATGTGACCCTGGGATCTTCTACCCCATACTCTGTATATTCATCCCTTTTGGGACTAATAAAAGCTTCATCATCCATCTCCCATTTTCCAAAACCATCCCTGGACCTTGCCAAGGTAATGTGGGAGATTCCTCTTTTGTCTTCAACCCGCATGGGCAAAATAACAATATCTTGATGTATGGTTGCTCCTGGGTTGAAGACAGAGTTTACTCCATATGGCAGATCCTTTGCACTTATTATGGGGTTGTAGGGATATCTATTGAAAAGAGCCAATTCTTTCATGAAAGAGCCCTTTTAAAATTCAGGATCTATCACAACGGGTTTCTGATCGTAAACAGCACTCCTTGCCAGTTCATATGCATGGTAATATTGCTTTGCCACTTTCTCCCATGAAACCACATTCTCAAGGTAATTCTTTAAATTCTCACCCTAAGTTGGTCTTAACCCAACTTCATGATTCAAAAATTTTTTCTGAGTAATATCAATCACTTGCAAGTGGGAGACCTTGCATTTGGGCCATGTTGATGTTTTTAGAGGATCGTCTTGATGGTTTTGCCTGGTCGATGGG